>Ga0308160_10004602_pt1 | contig 14676 bp, 13 predicted proteins | sample PhyFR1_FD_201036 | JGI IMG/M metagenome (GOLD analysis project Ga0308160, IMG submission 201036) | Phyllosphere microbial communities from UC Gill Tract Community Farm, Albany, California, United States - DLSLF.R1 | ecosystem: Host-associated > Plants > Phyllosphere > Unclassified | place: USA...
ACCTGGTGGTGGCGTCCGATGATGACAGAAACCGTGATCAATATTTCTTCGACACAGACAAAGCGCTGCTGTCCGGTTATTCCGATACCCTGCCAACCAAGCGTGTCTCGCTGCTGCAAATGGCGGCTCACCTTGCCAATGAAAACATCGTCGACGTCCTGGCCCACATCGCGCTCGCCCATCCTTGCAGCCGAACACGCTTGCAGGCGTTTCGGTCGCTCGCGATCGCTTCTCCCGGCGAACTCGCCCATTGGCAGGCCCTGTCGCGCAAGGACACAGCGGAAATGGTACGCAGTTTCGCTTCCGGAACACTGTCCGTGTCGAATCGCCAGGAACACTTCGATCCCGCTTTCCTGCAGCTGGTCTGATATGGAAAAGCGCCACAGCATCCCTTCATCGGCGCGCGTTTCCAGCGGCACGCACGATGAAGCGCATCCCTGTACGCCGTCCGCGCGCGCGCTGCGCGATCCCGCCATCCATGCCATGTCCGGCGTGTGCAAGCATTATCGGCGCGGCGGCGTGCAAATCTGGGCGCTGCGCGATATCGGCATCGATTTCCGCACGGCCGGCGTGACCGGTGTGCTGGGACCAAACGGTTCCGGCAAGAGTACGCTCATCAAGATATTGAGCGGCCTGTGCACGCCCGATAGCGGCCACATCAGCCCGCCCGGCGCACCGGCCCGATGGCGTGACATCGGCGTGTTGCTGGAAGGGCGGTCGAACGTCAACGAGCGGCTTTCCACATTCGAAAACGCGCGCTATTACTGCACGCTGCGTGAGCATCGCTTCGATCGCCCCTATTTCGAGCACCTGGCGCGGCAACTCGCGCTGGCGGACCCGTACTGCCCGATACGCCAGTTGTCGACCGGCCTGAAGCTGCGGAGCTCCTTGTTGCTTGCCTTTATCCACCGGCCCTCGATGCTCTTGCTCGATGAACCCACGCTCGGGCTCGATGTCAGCGGCGTCGCCTGCCTGGAAGCGCTGATTGCCAGCTGCGCGGGCGAAGGTGCGCGCGTCCTCGTCGGTTCCCACGACCTCGCTTTCCTCGAGAGGATATGTCAGCGCATCATTTGTCTTAATGAAGGCAAGATCGTTTTCGATGGCTCGGCAGACGCGTTCCGCTCGATCGAGTATGCCTACAAGGTCAGCGCGCGCTTTACCTCTCCCGATCCGTCTTGTATTCCGGAAGAATGGAAGGAGGCACGCTTCGTGGGACACCAGGCCACGCTGTTGCTCGAGAAGCATGAAGATCTGTGCCGCTTCATGCAGCGCGCCCAGCACAACCTGGCGCAGCTCCAGGCCTTCGAGGTGTCGCGGCTGACGCTGCATGACAAATACATGCAGCTCCTGGCTGGCGGCATGGCGCCGGAGACCGGGCCATGAACATGCTCGCGCATGCCAGGAACGAACTCGGCTTGCGCCTTTACCTGGCGCGGCGTTACTGGCTCGAATCCGTCTCGGGCTTCGTCCTGATACTCGGGAGTTTCGTCGGCCTGCTGCATGCGGTCATGGCCGCCGGAGAGATGTCGATCCATTCCGAACGCCTCAATGGCTTGATATTGGGCTTTGTCCTGTGGATGTATGCCGGCACGGCGTATTCGAGCACCTCCAGCGAGGTCGCCGAGGAAATCCGCGCGCGTTCGCTGGAACAGTTGTGCATGGGGCCGCTTCCCTTATGGCGAATACTGGCAATCCGGGCCATCCTGCATATCGCCGGCGGCACGCTGATCCTGCTCCTGTCGTTCACCGTCATCGCATGGCTGGGGCGCGAAGAACTGCATCTCCTCGATCCTGCGGTCCTGGGCATTGTCTTGCTCGCGGCACCATCGCTGCTCGGCTTCGGCTACATGGTGGCCGGTGTCTTGCTGGTGCTACGAAAGATGGAAACCCTGCAGTTGCTGGTGTACCCCGGACTGATCGCCCTGATCGCCTTGCCGGCCTATCCGCTGAACGGATTCGCGGCGCTGCCGTTTGCCTATGGCGCGTCGGCGGCACGCTTCGCCGTCGGCGGCGGTGCGCTCGGCGCACTCGACTTCATCGTCGTGGCAAGCAATTCCCTCGGGTGGCTGATGTTGGGTATCGCCGTCTTCAAGCGCTTCGAGCGCGAGGCGCGCCGCCTTGGCGTCATGGGACATGGTTGAGCGACGCGCCCCTGCCTGCCGCCGGGCGCCGGGCAGGGGCGGCGGGAATGAAAACGCCCGGTGGCTTTGCGGGGAAGGACCGGACCTTATCCCATCTTCCCGGCCAGGTCCGCCATCGCCCCCACCAGGCGGTCGATGTCCTCGACGCTCGTCCACAGGTGGGTCGAGATGCGGATCGCATAATGGTCGCTGGCCGCGCCGATGACGGGGAAGTTGACGTTGCGGATCACGAAGCCCGGGCTGTAGTCGCTCAACATGCGCGCCACGAATTCGCCGGACTTGGCGCTGTTCATCACGTCGGCCGGGTTGATGAAGGGGTTGAACGAGGTGACGGCCGAGACCAGCTTCGGATCGTCCTTCGGCGAATACAGCCGCTCCACGCCCCAGATCCCGGTGATGCGTTCCTTCAGGTAGGCCGACAGGGCCAGGTCGTAGGTCTCGATCTTCTTGCGGCCGATCCGATCCCACAAGGCGCAGCTCGATACCAGCGCGTGGAACAGCGGCGTGTGCAGGCTGCCGCAGGCGGTGATGGTGGCGGCGATGTCCCAGGTGGCGGTGCCGTTGGTAGTGCGTGCGCGCGGCGTCCAGCTGCTGGTGTGGATCGGGTACCAGTTCGGCAGCGGCAGCGGGTTCGAAGCGCGGATCTTGTTGCGCACGATCAGGATGCCAGTCGAGCCGGGGCCGCACTGCCACTTGTGGCCGGCGCCGGACATGAAGTCCATGCCGAGCTGGGCATAATCGTAGGCCATCATGCCGGGCAGGTGGGCGCCATCGACGATCGAGACCAGGCCATGCAGCTTGGCGATTTCCATCAGCTCGGCAATCGGCAGCATGGTGCCGGTCTTGTACGAAGGCGCGGAAAACATCATGGCGCGCACGCGCTTGCCTTGCGTGCGCAGTTCGCGGATGCGGCTGTCGAACAGGGTGGCGTACAGGGCCGCGGTCTGGTTGTTCCCGACCGGCATGGCCACGCGGGCGATCTCGATGCCATAGCGCGCCACGGCGATCGCCATCGGCGTCTCGCCGCCGCCGTGCTCGTGGTTGGTGGTGACGATCACGTCGCCCGGCTGCCAGTCCAGACCCAGGATGGCGTGGCACATGCCGGACGAGGTATTCGCCGAGAAGGCCAGTTCGTCCGGGTCGACGCCGAAGCCGGGCGCCACCTGCGTGCGTTCGGCCAGCAGGTTCGAATAGCCACTGCCGGATTCGCGCGCCTTGGCGCGGTTCTCGCTGTCGAACAGGTCGAGCGACACGTTCGGCATCGAACCGGCGGTGCCGACGTTCATGAAGCGGCGCGCCGGATCGAGCGTGAACATGCCGGCGACGTCGGTCCAGAAGCGCTCGTCGGCCAGCAGCTGGTCGCGCAGCTCGTCGCTGCGGCTGGCGGCGTGGCCGCTGCTGCAGGCGGCCAGCGGTCCGAGGGCGGCGAGTGCCGCGCCGGAACCCAGGATGCGCAGGAAATCGCGCCGGTTGCGGCTCCAGTGCGCGGGAATGTCATTAACGTCATGGAGCGATGTGGTGCTGCCCCGGGCGATGCTGTGCTCTTGCATTCCTGTCTGCTAGCGAGAACGTGCACAAAAGTGCGCAGCGTTCTCTTCCTGCCCCGAACCGTCCTACCGACCGTGTTCGTACCTGACAGGCGTTACTTTCCCACCTCCCGCCGACAACTGGCCGGCGGCAGTGCCCAGCGTCGCCGCTGGACTCGCCACGGGTAGCGCCTGTCCTGCCCCAAGGGCAGCGGTGGCGAGCCGTTTAAAATTGACCGCCGCGTTGACGCCGCGGTTGTGGTGCGCACCGGCGGGATCAGCCCCCTCGCGCTCCCAGCGCTGCAGCGTCTTGTCCGTAATCCGGAGCAATGTCGTTGCGTGTCCAATGCAAATGGTGCTTTTCACGGTCTTTATTCGACACTTATGAGAACATGAAGTTCGACCAGGGTCTAATGTAGTGGTGCATTAGCCGCGTTCACTGCCTTCGCTCAAGGTTTGCATGGGGCGACGTTGTTTGCAGGCAGCGCCGGGCAGGGAGAGCCAGCTGCGCCGGTACGTGCTGAAGGTAGCTGCACAAAAGAAACGGCCCGCCAGGTGGCAGGCCGTTGCGGGCGCTTCCTTCCGGCGTTGCGCCGGAAAGACGCAGTGGATCAGCCCAGGTTCGCGTTCACGAATTCCCAGTTGACCAGGTTCCACCACGATTCCACGAACTTGGCGCGGGCGTTGCGGTAGTCGATGTAGTAGGCGTGTTCCCAGACGTCGCAGGTCAGCAGGGCCTTGTCGTCCGAGGCCAGCGGGGTGTGAGCGTTCGAGGTGTTGACGATGTCGACGCTGCCGTCGGCCTTTTGCACCAGCCAGGTCCAGCCCGAACCGAAGTTGCCGACTGCCGACTTGGTGAACTCTTCCTTGAACTTGTCGAACGAACCCCATTTCGCGTTGATGGCGTCAGCGACCTTGCCGGTCGGTGCGCCGCCGCCGTTCGGGCTCATGCAGTTCCAGAAGAAGGTGTGGTTCCAGACTTGCGCCGAGTTGTTGAAGATGCCGCCCGAGGACTTCTTGACGATTTCTTCCAGCGACATGTTTTCGAACTCGGTGCCCTTGATCAGGTTGTTCAGGTTCGTCACGTAGGTCGCGTGGTGCTTGCCGTAGTGGTATTCCAGGGTCTCGGCCGAGATGTGCGGCTGCAGGGCGTCTTTGGCGTACGGCAGTGGCGGCAGGGTATGTTCCATGTCTTTGTCCTTGTTGGTTAGAAAGTTATTGTTCGGAAACGGCGCTTATTCTAAACCGGATGGACCGACGTTGCATGCTTGCCCAGATTGCCGTCATTCCAACTCGGCTTGCACGCTCGATACCCGTACCTGCGCGCTGCCTTCGGCCAGGCGCACCGTGAGCGCGGTGCGCGCCTTGATTTGATCCGGCGAACGCAGCGCCTCGCCCTTGGCATTGCTGACGATGGCATAGCCGCGCTCGAGCGTGCGCTGCGGGTTCAGCAATTCCAGCTGGGCTGCCAGCGCACCGAGGCGGTCGCGCCGCTGGGCGACCTGCGTGCAGATACCCGCATTCAGGTGGCGCCCCTCGGCCGTGAGCTGGGCACGCAGGGTGCGCAGGTCCGGACGGTGGCGCGCCCAGCGCTGCTGGAGCTGGGCCAGGGTCACGCCGCCGCGGCCCAGCGGCGTGCGCACCGCGTGCGTGAGCGAGGCGGCCATGGCGCGCAGCTTCAGGCGCTGGTGGGCGATCTGGGCCGTGGGGCTGAGCAGGCGCCGGCTGAGGTTATCCAGGCCCTGGCTCGCTTCCGACAGCTGGCGCGCCATGGCGCGGCGCAAATCGAGGGCATCAGCCGACAGCGAGGCCATCCAGTCGTCGCGCGGCGTGGCCGCCAGTTCGGCTGCCGCCGTCGGGGTGGCGGCGCGCATGTCGGCGGCGAAGTCGGCGATGGTGACGTCGGTCTCGTGGCCGACGCCGGAAATCACGGGGATGCTGCAGGCGGCGATCGCGCGCGCCACGCATTCCTCGTTGAAGCTCCACAAATCCTCGATCGAGCCGCCGCCGCGGCAGACCAGCAGCACGTCGACCTCGGCGCGGCGCGAGGCCGTCATGATGGCTTCGGCAATCTTGTCGGCGGCAAACTGGCCCTGCACCGGGGCAGGGTAGAGCACGATGTTCACGTGCGGCGCACGCCGTTTCAGGGCGGTGAGCACGTCGCGCAGGGCGGCCGCCTGCGGGCTGGTGACGATGCCGATGCTGCGCGTGAATAGCGGCAGCGGGCGCTTGCGGTCGGCGTCGAACAGGCCCTGGCCGTTCAGCTTTTCCTTCAGGCGCAGGAAGGCCTCGTACAGTTGGCCGACGCCGGCGCGGCGGATCGCCTCGACGTTGATCTGGTAGTCGCCGCGCGCGCCATACAGCGTGACCAGCGCGCGTACCTCGACCTTGTCGCCTTCGCGCGGATTGAAGCCGGCGTACTGGGCGCGGCTACGGAACATTACCGCGCGCACCTGGGCCGCATCGTCCTTCAGCGTGAAGTACCAGTGACCGGAACTGGCACGCGTGAAGTTCGAGATTTCGCCGCCAATCCAGACCAGCGGGAAGGAACGCTCCAGCAGGCGCGCGACCTGCCCGTTCAATGCGGTAACGGAGAGGACGGGTGGGGCGGCGTAGGCGGTGTCGGAATCGGTATCGTTGAGCATGTGTGGGCATCCTGATGCATGAGCGGTGAAGCTTATGGCATATTCGCGCCGCGCCGACAAGGGGTATTTGTAGCGTGCAGGTGCGCCTTTTTTGCAGGCACGGCAGGGCGATTCGTTTGAAATCAATGGTTTATGTAGGGCAAGGTTCACTTGGGCACAATGTTATCCACAAAAAATGTGAGGAACTCGGCAGTAAAACTGTCCTGCTGCCGAAAATGCGGGCATGCATGCATATGTCTTTTGAAATCAATGACTTGCTTGTGGAGCACCTGCCTTGCGCACATCTTTTTCCACAGTTTGTGTGAAGAGTTCGCTTTGAATGGACGTATCCAGGGCAGTCAAGTGCGCCCTGAGCTCATGGATGCCGCCTGTCTTGCCGGGCTTTTTAGCTGTGCCAAAAATTGAAGCAACAGGTTTTTTCTCTTTAAAATCAAACAGTTTGTGCTAACGCAAGAGGCTTCCTCACAATTTTGTCCACAGAAAATGTGAAGAAGCGCACATCTATTCACATTCCAAACCTTGCCCAGCCCAGCGCGCAAGAGTGCCTTGCAGAGGCTGCGACAATGGACCAGACTCAGCGCTACAGCATTTTTCGTGGATAACTCTTGAGCTTGCTCAAAAAGCAGGCGTCATCACAAAGCATAGAAGAATCAATCACTTGTGGTTCAAGGAAGGGCTTTGCTCACATTCTTTTCCACAGAAAGTGTGCATAGACTGCAGCCTGGTTCGTGCAGGCACCAACCGAACCGGGCTTCCTGTAGTGCAGTGGGGATAAGTCAGTCTGCTTACTTTCTTTGCAGCACCATTTTTCCCTTTGAAATCAACGGTGTCAGCTGGCCTGCCTGGCCTTGCTCACAATTTTGTCCACAAAAATTGTGGGGAAACGCCTTTCAATCGAATCCAGGCGACAGATGAGCCGGTGCTGCATTCTTCAGCAGTAAAATATTGATGAGTTAAATCAACTACTTAAGTCTGCAAGACTGCCATTGCGCACATTTTTATCCACAGAAATTGTTTGCAACTCCAAGGCGTGAGGAGGCCGCATCGAGTGCCTGGACGCCGTCGCATCCTGCCAATCCACCTGCTTCTTTCTTGCGCACGCAGAAAATTCCCTTAAGAATCAACGTACTTAGAGTATGGATATGTCCTTGCACACAATTTTATCCACAGAACTTGTGCAGAACTACTCTTGCTCAGGCGGCGGCAACTTGCTACATTGCCGGATTCGTTTCCATTCTGTCAGGAGTTCACTTGCTCGCCATCTTACAAGCCGCAGGCTGGCCCATCTGGCCATTGCTGATTGCCTCGATCGTTGCCCTGGCATTGATCATCGAACGCCTGATTTACCTGCGCCGCGAAAAGATCCTCCCGAAAGCCCTGCTCGGCGAAGTCATCAACGTCTATCGCAACAACAAGGTCACCCCGGACATCATCAACACCCTGGAAACCAACTCGCCGCTCGGCACCGTGCTGGCGGCCGCCCTGCGCAACGTCGACGCCCCGCGCGATGTGATGAAGGAGTCGATCGAGGAAGCCGGCCGCGGCGTCGCCCACGTGCTGGAGCGTTTCCTGACCACGCTCGGCACCATCGCCTCGCTGGCACCGCTGATGGGCCTGTTCGGCACGGTGGTCGGCATGATCGAGATCTTCGGTTCGCAAAACGCCTCGGGCGCGAATCCCGCGCAGCTGGCGCACGGGATTTCGATTGCGTTGTATAACACCGGTTTCGGCCTGGCGATCGCGATGCCGGCCCTGGTCTTCTACCGCCACTTCCGCGCCCTGGTCGACAGCTTCATCGTCGACATGGAACTGCAGGCGGTGAAATTCGTCGACGTCGTTCACGGTGCCCGCAAATGATGGACTTTCGCCGCGGCCGCAAGCGCGAGGATCCGGAAATCAACCTGATCCCGTTCATCGACGTGCTGCTGGTCGTGCTCATCTTCCTGATGGTGTCGACCACCTACAGCAAGTTCACCGAACTGCAGATCACGCTGCCGACGGCCGACGCCGACAAGGTGGTCGACAAGCCTTTCGAGATCAATGTCACGATCGACGCCAAGGGTAACTACACGGTGAACAACACGCCGGTCTCCTTTCACGGCGTGAACGGCCTGGCCGACGACCTGAAGGCAGCCGCGCGCTCGGGCCCGAACGGCCAGCCGGTGGCCGACCCTGTCATCATCGTCAACGCCGACCAGTTCGCGATGCACCAGATGGTGATCAACGTGCTGGAGGCAGCGCGCCTGGCCGGCTACGACAAGCTCACCTTTGCTGCCCAGACCGGCGGCAAGAAGTAAGTCCGTCGGTAACACCGTCCAGGCGGGCAGCGACTGCGCGCCTGGCGTTCCATTCCCTTCATGTCCAAGAACCATTCCCTCGAATCCGTCCTGACCCGCGCCTGGCTGCGCCGCGGTCCGCTCGCCTGCGCGCTGTGGCCGGTCTCGCTGCTGTTTCGCGCGCTGGCGGCCCTGCGCGCCGGCCTGTACCGCGCCGGCCTGCTGACGTCGGCGCGCCTGCCGGTGCCGGTCGTTGTCGTCGGCAACATCTTTATTGGCGGTACGGGCAAGACCCCGCTAACGATCTGGCTGGCCGAGGCGCTGGTCGAGGCCGGCATGCGTCCCGGCGTGATTTCGCGCGGCCACGGGAGCAAGGGCGAGGCGCCACGCGCCGTGACGCCCGCATCGGATGCGGCCCAGGTCGGCGACGAGCCGCTCCTGATCGCGCGCCGCACGCGGGTGCCGGTGTTCGTCGGGCGCCGGCGTGCCGAGGCGGGCAGGGCGCTGCTGGCGGCGCATCCGGAAGTGGATGTCCTGCTCACCGACGATGGCCTGCAGCACTACGCCCTGGCGCGCGACGTCGAGGTGGTGCTGTTCGACGGGCGCGGCGTGGGCAATGGCTGGCTGCTGCCGGCCGGCCCCTTGCGCGAACCGCCCGCGCGCCGGCGCGACTTCACGGTGGTGAATGCGCCCGAGATAGCGCCGCCGCTGGCGCGCGCCGTCGGCGGCCAGCCGTACCAAATGAGGCTGGCCGGCGACACTGCCGAGCAACTGGTCGACGCCAACCGGCGCCTGCCGCTGGCCGATCTCGCCGGCCGCCGCATCCTGGCCGCTGCCGGCATCGGCAACCCGGGACGCTTCTTTGCCATGCTGCGCGGCGCCGGTCTGTCGTTCGCCGAACTGGCGCTGCCCGACCACCACGACTTCCGCGACGACCCGTTTGCGGGCGTGGACGCCGATGTCATCCTGATCACCGAGAAGGATGCAGTAAAATGTGGGCAACTTGAAAACCTGAAGCACGACCCGCGCCTGTGGGTGGTGCCGGTCAGCGCGCGCATCGATGCCGCGCTCGCCCAACAAATTGTGGAGAAATGTCGTGGACGCTCGACTGCTTGATATCCTGGTCTGCCCGCTGTGCAAGGGCCCGCTCGAATACGATAAAAAAGGCCAGGAACTGACCTGCCGCCCAGACCGCCTGGCTTACCCGATCCGCGACGGTATCCCGATCATGTGGGCCGACCAGGCGCGCAAGATCGAAGCGGTCTGATTCGCATGCGCTTTACCGTCATCATCCCGGCGCGCCTGGCCTCGACCCGGTTGCCGAACAAGCCGCTGGCCGACCTCGGCGGCAAGCCGATGGTCGTGCGCGTTGCCGAGCGCGCGCGTGAGTCCGGCGCGGCGCGCATCATCGTCGCCACCGACCACGCGGATATCGCCGCCGCCTGCGCCGCGCACGGCGTGGAAGCCGTCATGACCCGCGCCGACCACCCGTCCGGCACCGACCGCATCGCCGAAGTGGCGCGCGCGCTGAACCTGCCGGCCGACGAAGTCGTGGTCAACCTGCAGGGCGACGAGCCGCTGATCGACCCGGCCTTGCTGGCGGCCTGCGCCGCGCGCATCAGCCTTGAGGTGCCGATGGCGACCTGCGCCCATCCTTTGACCGACGTGGCCGACGTGTTCAACCCGAACGTGGTGAAGGTCGTGCTCGACAAGGCGGGCCGCGCCCTGTATTTCTCGCGCGCCAGCATTCCCTGGGCGCGCGACGCCTTTGCCGCCAGCCGCGACACCTTGCCTGCCGGGTATGCGCCGCTGCGCCACATCGGCCTCTATGCCTACAGCAACGCCTTCCTGCAAGCCTATCCGGGCCTGGACGTCTCGCCGCTGGAGCAGATCGAAGCCCTGGAGCAATTGCGTGTTCTCTGGCATGGCGTGCCGATTGCCGTGCACGTGACCGACAGCGCGCCCCAGGCCGGCGTCGACACCCCGGAAGATTTAGCACGGGTGCAATTGCACTACGCGTCTTGAGCTTTATTGCAATTGATTAGCGGCTAGTCTGCGGTACATCAAAAAAGCAAGAAATCGCGACCGAAGCCAGCCGCTGGAATTGGCGTTGACGCTGCCTTTTGTGGTAAGTTTCGTATCAAGCCAGGCAGGTCTGCATCAATAAAGCATCAAATGCAATGCGTTGCCAACACAATAACGATTTTCAACATTTCACCATTTCAACATCCGTTTAGGAATCTTCATGCGTCTCATTTTGTTAGGAGCGCCTGGCGCCGGTAAGGGCACCCAGGCTAACTTCATCAAGGAAAAATACAATATCCCGCAAATCTCTACCGGCGACATGCTGCGCGCGGCGATCAAGGCCGGCACCGAGCTGGGCCTGGCAGCGAAAAAGGTAATGGATGCGGGCGGCCTGGTTTCCGACGACATCATGATCGGCCTCGTGAAAGACCGCCTGCAGGAAGCCGACTGCGCCAACGGCTACCTGTTCGACGGCTTCCCGCGTACCATCGCCCAGGCCGACGCCATGAAGGACAACGGCATCAACGTCGACTACGTACTGGAAATCGACGTGCCCGACGACCTGATCGTCGAGCGCATGAGCGGCCGCCGCACCCACCAGCCTTCGGGCCGCGTGTACCACACCAAGTTCAACCCGCCGAAGGTCGCCGATACCGACGACGTCACCGGCGAGCCGCTGGTCCAGCGCGACGACGACAAGGAAGAAACCGTCAAGAAGCGCCTGTCGGTCTACCACAACCAGACCGAAGTGCTGCTCGGCTACTACAACAAGTGGGCCCAGTCGGGCCTGCCGGGCGCGCCGAAATACCGCAAGATCACGGGCGTGGGCCCGGTCGAGCAAGTACGCGACGCGGCGTTTGCCGCGCTTTCCGAGTAATCGGGAGCAAGACTGAAGCGGACAGCGATGTCCGCTTTTTTTATACCGGGATGACATGCTGTCACCCAGTGTTTGAAAATGGCTTCAGGGCAAGGCGCACCGTCGAAGACAGTACGTGCGTACGGCGAGACGGTGCAACGCCGCCATGGAGGCATTTTCGAACACTGTTAGTACCAATGGTTTGAATCAAATGTGTGCAGTACGCAGTGAGGCAGACTGCTTCGCCGAAGAGGTGAGCATTCTTTCGTTGTGTGGTGTTGCTTGATTAAAAAACTAAGGGGACGACATGGCAGCAAACCTGATCACGTTTACCGTGGCCTGCGGCGTCATCGCGGTCATCTACGGGCTGTGGGCCCGCGCCTGGATCCTGCGCCAGGACGCCGGCAACGCCCGCATGCAGGAAATCTCGCTGGCCATCCAGGAAGGCGCCGCCGCCTACCTCGGGCGCCAGTACCGCACCATCGGCATCGTCGGCCTGGTGCTCCTGGTTGCCATCTACTTTTTGCTGGGCGCCTGGACCGCGGGCGGCTTCCTGGCCGGCGCGGTGCTGTCCGGCGCCTGCGGCTTCATCGGCATGAACGTCTCGGTGCGCGCCAACGTGCGTACCGCCCAGGCCGCGGCCAAGGGCATGAACGAGGCGCTCGACGTCGCCTTCAAGGGCGGGGCGATCACCGGCATGCTGGTAGTCGGCCTCGGCCTGCTCGGCGTGACCCTGTTCTACTGGGCCCTGTCCGCCAATGGCGACGCAGCCCTGTCGCGCCATGACGTCATCAAGCCGCTGATCGGCCTCGCCTTTGGCGCTTCGCTCATTTCCATTTTCGCTCGGCTGGGCGGCGGCATCTTCACCAAGGGCGCCGACGTCGGCGCCGACCTCGTCGGCAAGGTCGAGGCCGGCATTCCCGAGGACGACCCGCGCAACCCGGCGGTGATCGCCGACAACGTGGGCGACAACGTCGGCGACTGCGCCGGCATGGCGGCCGATCTGTTCGAAACGTACGTGGTCACCCTGATTGCCACCATGCTGCTCGGCGCGCTGATGATCGTCGACGGCGCCGGCGAAGCCATGCTGTATCCGCTGCTGCTGGGGGCGGTCTCCATCCTCGGTTCCATCGTCGGCTGCGCCATGGTGCGCCACAAGCCGGGGCGCAAGATCATGTCGGCCCTGTACACCGGCCTGTGGTGGGCGGCGGGCCTGTCGCTGATCGGCTTCGCCGTCGTCACCTGGCTGGTCTGGGGCGACGAAGCCATGCGCGGCAGTATGCTCGGCTGCGCGGTGGTCGGCATCGTGCTCACCGGCCTCATGGTCTACATCACCGAGTACTACACCGGCACCGATTTCAAGCCGGTACGCCACATCGCCGAAGCGTCGACCACCGGCCACGGCACCAACATCATTGCCGGCCTGGGCGTGTCGATGAAGTCCACCGCCTACCCGGTGCTCGCGGTCTGCATCGCCATCCTGGTTGCCTTCCAGCTGGGCGGCCTGTACGGCATCGCGATTGCCGCCACCTCGATGCTGTCGATGGCCGGCATCATCGTCGCGCTCGATGCCTATGGCCCGATCACCGACAACGCCGGCGGCATCGCCGAAATGAGCGGCATGCCGGATTCAGTGCGCGCGATTACCGACCCGCTCGATGCGGTGGGCAACACCACCAAGGCGGTCACCAAGGGCTATGCCATCGGCTCGGCCGGCCTGGCGGCGCTGGTGCTGTTCGCCGACTACACCCACGCGCTCGATTCGGTCGGCAAGTCCGTCGTCTTCGAACTGTCGAACCCGATGGTGATCGTCGGCCTGTTCATCGGCGGCCTGGTTCCCTACCTGTTCGGGGCGATGGCGATGGAAGCAGTGGGGCGCGCGGCGGGCGCGGTGGTGGTGGAAGTGCGGCGCCAGTTCCGCGACATCGTCGGCATCATGGCCGGCACCGGCAAGCCGGAATACGACAAGGCGGTGGACATGCTCACTGCCTCGGCGATCCGCGAAATGGTGGTGCCGTCGCTGCTGCCGGTGATCGTGCCGATCCTGGTCGGCATGCTGCTGGGGCCGGCCGCGCTTGGCGGGCTGCTGATGGGCACCATCATCACCGGGCTGTTCGTGGCGATCTCGATGACCACCGGCGGCGGCGCCTGGGACAACGCCAAGAAATACATCGAGGACGGCAACTACGGCGGCAAGGGTTCCGACACGCACAAGGCGGCCGTGACCGGCGACACCGTGGGCGACCCCTACAAGGACACGGCCGGCCCGGCGGTGAACCCGCTCATCAAGATCATCAACATCGTTGCGCTGCTGCTGGTGCCGCTGTTGCCGGCGGCGGGCTGGATCGCGGTGTCCGAGCCCCAGCTCGCGCAGATGCGCAAGCCGGCGCACACGACCACGGCGCCGGCGGTGACTCCGACACGGGTTGCTGCTGAACAGCCTCGAACCCAGCCTTGAAGGAGAGGCCGGCAAGGCGGTAGGGTGGACGGCTTTGCCGTCCACGCGTCCAGCATACGGCAATGTCCGTAACGCAAGCCGGCACCGGAACGCAGGCTACAAAATTGTAACTAACCGACCTAAGCATTACTGCCAACGTTGGCCGCCAGGGCCGATCACGCCGGCGTCAACGCAGCGCAGGCGTTAACACTGTGCCAACGCAGTGCAGCGTCAAGACTGCGTCGACGCTGCGTCAATCAAGACTGCACCGACACTGCGCCAATGTGGATGCAAAGCGGCTTCACCTCTGCTGCAAGGCCTCGTCGATCGCCTGCGCCAGCGACGCATGGTCCGAATCCCCATGGTAGCGCTCGCCATTGATGAAGAAACTCGGCGTTCCGCTGGCTCCGGCGGCGCGTCCGGCTTGCGCCTGCGCCAGCACCTTGTCGCGATACCGCCCGCTCTCGAACGCGTCGCGCAAGCGCCCCGCATCGATCCCCATGGCAGCGGCGAGCGCGGGCAGGGCGTCCTCGTCCAGCATGCCCTGGTTCTCGAACAGCGCGTCGTGCATCTCCCAGAACTTGCCCTGGGCGCCAGCGGCCTCGGCGGCTTCCGCCAGCGGCTGGGCGAGCGGGTGCAGGTCTGAGAGCGGCAGGTGCCGGTAGACCAGCCGCAAACGGTCTCCGTGCTGGCGCCGCAATTCGCCCAGCGCCGCGTGCGCGCGGGCGCAATACGGGCACTGGAAGTCGCCGTATTCGACCAGCGTGACC
>Ga0308160_10004603_pt1 | contig 14672 bp, 12 predicted proteins | sample PhyFR1_FD_201036 | JGI IMG/M metagenome (GOLD analysis project Ga0308160, IMG submission 201036) | Phyllosphere microbial communities from UC Gill Tract Community Farm, Albany, California, United States - DLSLF.R1 | ecosystem: Host-associated > Plants > Phyllosphere > Unclassified | place: USA...
CAGGTGGCGCGAGAAGTCGTAGGTCAGCTGCGTCGCGCTCCGGCCGTGGACGACCCCGCGGGCCGGCACGCCGAGCAGGTCGCCGTAGGCGGCACGGAACGCCTGGACCGTGGCCTCGCTGTTGCGCTCGCCGAGGGTGCTCGTGCCGCGGATGGAGGTGGGCTGCGTCATCGCTCGGGCGATGGCCTCGCCGACGACGAGCGGCGTCTGGGTGCCGCCCGGGCCGTCGAAGTGGGCGATGCCCGAGCCGAGCGAGGGGAAGGCGGAGCGGAGGGCGGCGACATCGAGGGGCATGCCCCCTGCTTACCAGGTGCGGAGGCGGTCGCCGCGCACACGCACGGGAGGCGCGGCTCCGGCATGACCGGCACCGCGCCTCCCGCAGACCTGCGGCCCCGCACCGCGGGGCCCGGGCTCAGCTCGCGCTGACGGCCTGCTCGCGCTTCGGCAGCACCCAGCCGGGTCGCACGAAGTGGCAGGTGTAGCCGTTGGGGAGCTTCTCGAGGTAGTCCTGGTGCTCCTCCTCGGCCTCCCAGAAGTCGCCGGCGGCGGTGACCTCGGTGACGACCTTGCCGGGCCACAGGCCCGACGCGTCGACGTCGGCGATGGTGTCGAGGGCGGTCTCGCGCTGCTCGTCGGAGGTGTAGAAGATCGCCGAGCGGTACGAGTCGCCGATGTCGTTGCCCTGGCGGTCCTTCGTCGACGGGTCGTGGATCTGGAAGAAGAACTCGAGCACCTCGCGGTACGAGGTCACGCCCGGGTCGAACACGATCTCGACGGCCTCGGCGTGGCCGCCGTGGTTGCGGTACGTGGCGTTCGCGACGTGGCCGCCGGAGTAGCCGACGCGGGTCGAGACGATGCCCGGTCGGCGGCGGAGCAGCTGCTGCGCGCCCCAGAAGCAGCCGCCCGCGAGGATCGCGGTCTCGGTCGTTCCGCTGGGGGCGGGGGTGGACTCAGGGGAGAAGAGCGTCATGTACGAACCGTATCCTTCGGTCTCGAGTGCGGTGAGGGGGACGAAGCGGAGGGCCGCCGAGTTGATGCAGTAGCGGAGGCCGCCCGTCGCGGTGGGGCCGTCGGCGAAGACGTGGCCGAGGTGGCTGCCGGCGCCCGCCGAGCTGACCTCGGTGCGGCGCGCGAAGAACATGCCCTCGCGGCGCTCGACGACGTTCTCGGCGTCGATCGGCCGGGTGAAGCTCGGCCAGCCGGTGCGGCTGTCGAACTTGTCGACGGAGGCGAAGAGCGGCTGGCCGCTGACCACGTCGACGTATATGCCCGCCTCGTGGGAGTCCCAGAACTCGTTGCGGAACGCGGGCTCCGTGCCGCCGCCCTGGGTGACGCGGCGCTGCTCGGGCGTCAGGCGGGCGAGGGCGTCGGGGGTGGGTGCGTGGTCGTGGTCTTCGGTGGTCATGGTGCCTCCAGTTCGGAGCGGGGACGCACCCGGAGTGGTGCGCACGGCTCCGGGGGGTGCAACGCCCCGGCCCGGTCCAGTGTTCCGACGCAGGCTGCGAGACTGGTGGGCATGAGCCTCATCCGCCTGAACGACGTCACCGTGCGCTACGAGCAGCGGCCGGTGCTGCGCGAGGCCTTCTTCCGCCTCGAGCCCGGCGACCGCGTCGGCCTCATCGGGCGCAACGGCTCGGGCAAGTCGACCCTGCTGAAGCTCGCCCTCGACCAGGTGCAGCCCGACGAGGGCACGGTCACCGTCGACGACGGCCTGCGGCTCGGCTACTTCTCGCAGTTCAGCGAGCTCGACGGCACCGCCACCGTCACCGAGGTGCTCGAGGGCCTCTTCGACGACGTCCGCGCGATGGAGGCCGAGCTCGCCGAGATCGACGCCGCGATCGCGGTCGTCGCCGTCGACCCCGACCAGGGCGACGAGCTGACGCGCCTGATCGAGCGGCAGTCCGAGCTCTTCGCCGAGATGGACCGGCTCGACGGCTGGGAGTACCGCCGTCACGTCGACACCGCCCTCACCGTGCTCGGCTTCGACGCGGCGCACCGCACCAGCCCGATCGACGCCCTGAGCGGCGGCTGGCGCAACCGCGCGGCCCTCGCGAAGATCGTCCTCGAGGCGCCCGACGTGCTGCTGCTCGACGAGCCGACGAACTTCCTCGACGTGGCCGGCGTCGAGTGGCTCGAGCAGTGGTTCCGCGACTTCCGCGGCGCCGCGATCGTCGTCTCGCACGACCGGCAGTTCCTCGACGCGGTCGTCACCCGCATCGTCGAGGTCGAGAACTTCCACCTGCACGAGTACCCCGGCGCCTTCGCCGAGTACGTCGTGCAGAAGCAGTTCCGGCTGAAGACCCTCGAGCAGCAGTTCGCGCACGAGAACGAGCTGCTCGCCTTCGAGGCCGAGGGCATCAGCGACCGTCGCGAGGCCGTCAAGGCCGCGAAGGCGCAGAAGCAGGGAGGCGCGGGGGGCCTCACGAAGGACCTCGCCAAGATCAAGAAGCAGCGCACCCCTCGGCCCGTCGACCAGATCATCACCGAGATCTACGGCGGGCTGCACGTGAAGGACGTGCTGTGCCGCGTCGAGGGGCTCGGCAAGGCGTACGGCGAGAAGACGCTCTTCGACGACCTCGGCTTCGAGGTGCGCCGAGGGAACCGCATCGTCGTCGTGGGCTCGAACGGCAGCGGCAAGAGCACGCTGCTGCGGGTGCTCGAGGGCACCGAGGCGGCCGACCGCGGCCGGGTCGACTGGGCCGGCGGCGCGAAGGTCGTCTCGTACAACCAGGTGCTCGCCGAGCTCGACGATGCCGACACGGTGACGCACTCGGTCAACGCGATGCCCGACAGCCTGGCCCTGAAGGCCACCCGGAAGTCGGTCGCGCGCTTCCTGGCCATGTTCCAGTTCTCCGAGGCCGACCTCCAGCAGCGCATCGGCGCGCTCTCCGGCGGTCAGCGCGCCCGCGTGGCGATGGCGCAGTGCCTGCTCTCCGGCGCCTCCGTGCTGCTGCTCGACGAGCCGACGAACCACCTCGACATGGCCAGCACGCAGGTGATGGAGCGGGCCCTCGTGCACTTCCCCGGGGCGGTCGTCGTCGTCAGCCACGACCGGTTCTTCAGCGAGAAGGTCGCGAACCGGCGCATCGAGTTCGGCGCCGAGGGGGCCGAGCCGGGCGAGCTGCTGGTCGGCGCGGCGTAGGCCCGGTGGTCAGTCGCGGCTGTGCCAGCGCAGCAGCAGCGGCGCGGCGATCGTCGCCGGGCACGGCACGGTGCGCGACTCCCCGCTCGTGACCGTGAGCGTGATGCCCCAGAGCGGCCCCTCGCGGTCGACCCTGATGTCGGCGATGTCGCCGTTCTCGACGCGGTGCTCCTCCGGAGGCGCGGTGCTGTCGGCCGGGCGGGTGCGGTACAGGAAGAAGTCCTCGTAGAGGCAGACCTCGTGCCACTGGCCACGCACGACCCACCTGCTGCAGAACCTCACCGGGACAGGCTACCGGGGCCGTCGAGGTGACCCGTCCCGGGCCCTCGTCGAAGGAGGGGCCCCAGGAAGCGTCACCTCGGTGACGCGACGGCGTCAGTCGGCGAAGATCGCGCCGACCGGCTCGCGCTTCTCGGCCTGGAAGGCGTCCTCGACGCGACCGAGCGCCCAGTAGGCGCTGATCGACAGCGACGACCGATCGAGGCCCCAGCGGTCGTGGAGCACGACCCGCGCCTCCTTCACGGCCCCGCGCTCGCCGTGGGCGAAGACGGTGACCGGGCCCACCGGCGGCTCGAGGGCCCCGAGGGCGGCGAGGAGGGCGCTGCCGGGGGCGCCCTCGCCGCGGTGCAGCCAGCGCAGCTCGAGCCCGGCGGGCGGGGTCAGGGCGACCTCGTCGTCGGGGCCCGCGACCTCGACGAGCGCGAGGCCCCGGGCATCGGGGCCCATCGCCTCGAGGGCCGACGCGACGGCGGGCACGGCGGAGTCGTCGGCGAGCAGCAGGTTCGGCACCGCGGGGTCGGAGGAAGGCGACCAGCCGCCGCCCGGGCTCGACATCTGCAGCCGGTCGCCGGGCTGGGCCGCGAGGGCCCACGGGCCGGCCACGCCCTCGTCGCCGTGCACGACGAAGTCGACGGCGATCGTGCGGGCGTCGTGGTCGACCGAGCGCACCGTGTACGTGCGGCGCACGGGCAGGTCGTCGGGGGCGAGCTCGCCGCGCAGCCGGTCGAGGTCGAACGGCGGCTGCAGCCCGAGCCCGGGCCGGGCGAGCAGCAGCTTGACGTAGCGGTCGCTCTCGGCGAGCTGCGCGGCGCCGGCCTCGACGAAGCCGTCGAAGGCGTCGCCGCCGAGGTGCACGCGCACGAGGTGCGGCGTCAGGCGCTCGGTGCGCTCGACGACGAAGACGTGCTGCGCGCGCACCGGGCGCGAGGTGCTGGCGGGGGAGGCGTCGGCCGGGCTCACGGGGTCGCTCCCGGTCAGTTCTTCGTCGCCGTCTCGAGCAGCGGCACGAGGGCGTCGAGGGCGTAGCTGCGCGAGAGCGAGGTGCCGAGCGAGTACGCCGACGAGACGTCGCCGTCGATGACGACGTCGTGCCCGGCCTCGACGGCCGGCAGGGCCTGCCACTGCGGGTCGTCGGTGATCTGCGCGGTGTCGATGTAGATCGGGAAGGCGACGATCACGTCGGCGTCGATCACGTCGAGGTTCTCCGACGAGATGCTCACCGAGAAGCCGCCCGAGTTCGCGTCGAGGGCGGCGACCTCCGGGTTCTGCTCGAAGCCGAGCGACTCGAGCAGGCTGACGCGCTCCGAGCCGGCGACGTACGCGCCCCAGCCCTCGCTGGTCTTGGTGGCGGCCGTCACGGTGAGGCCCTTCCACTCGGGGTGCGCCTCGGCGGCGGCCTCGACCTCGGCCTCGCTCTGCGCGACGAGCTCGTCGCCCTTCGCGGACTGCCCGAGGGCCGTCGAGACGAGGTCCATCTGCTGCTCGAAGGTGGTCAGGTAGCTGTCGCCGCCCTCGGGCACGCCGATCGTGGGGGCGATGCCCGACAGACGGTCGTAGCGGCCTTGGTCGCCCGACGACTTCGTGTCGAGGATGAGGTCGGGCTGCAGCGCGGCGATCGCCTCGTAGGAGGGGTCGAGCGTGCCGATGATCTCCGGCGACTGGTCGTAGAGGCCCTGGGCCCACGGGCCCACGCCGTCGACGTCGTCGCCGAACGCCAGCCAGTCGGAGGCGCCGACCGGCTGCACGCCGAGCGCGAGCGCCGTCTCGGCGTCGCCCCAGCCGAGCGCGACGACGCGCTCGGGCTGCTGGTCGACGGTCACCTCGCCGAACTTCGTGTCGACGCTGACGGGGAAGGAGTCGGCGGCCGGGGCGGCGGAGGAGGTGGCGGTCGCGTCGTCGGAGGCGCTGCCGGCCGCGCAGCCGGTCAGGGCGACGGCGGCGGCGGCCAGGAGGGCGGCGAGCTTCAGGGGGGTGCGCATGGGGTCCTCGGAGTCGGGGGCGGGGCAGGGGAGACGGGGTGCGGTGCAGGGTGCGGGGGAGTCGCTCCGGCGGGCCCGCTGCGGTGGGGGCGCGGCGCTCGGGGTCGAACTCAGGGAAGGCTAGCCTAAGCTCCTCAGCATGGCCATCAGCACCCGGCCCGGCGACGTCCGGGCGACGCGGGTGGTGCGCCGCACCCGCACGCGGCTCGCCTGGCTGCTCGCCGGCCTGGGCCTGCTCGTCGTGGCCGTGCTGCTCAGCCTCGCCGTCGGGGCCCGGCCGGTGCCCCTCGACGTCGTCGTGCAGCTGCTCACGGGCTGGAGCCCGACCGGCTCGACGGCGGCCCCCGACGCGGGCGACGCGACCGCCGTCGTCGACCTGCGGCTGCCCCGCACGGTCGCGGCGATCGTCGCGGGCGCCGGGCTCGGGGTCGCCGGCGCCGTCGCGCAGGCGGTGACCCGGAACCCGCTGGCCGACCCAGGCCTCCTCGGGGTCACCTCGGGGAGCGCGTTCGCCGTCGCCCTCGCCGTGGGGTTCGCCGGGGTCACCGCGGCCAGCGGCTGGGTGTGGCCCTCCCTGCTGGGCGCCGCGGTCGCGACCGTCGCCGTCTCGCTGATCGGCGGCGCCGGCCGCTCGGGCGGCAGCCCCGCGCGCCTGACGCTGGCGGGCATCGCCTTCGGCGCCGTGCTCAGCGGCCTGACCTCTGCCATCGTGCTCGCCGACCCCCGGCGCTTCGACGCGGTCCGCGCCTGGGAGGTCGGCAGCCTCGCCGACCGCGGCTGGGCGCCGGTCGTGACCGTGGCGCCGTTCGTCGTCGCGGGCGTCGTCGTCGCGCTCGTCGCCGCGCGGCCCCTCGACGCGGTCGCCCTCGGCGACGACCACGCCTCGTCGGTCGGCGTCTCGGTGCCGCTCGTGCGCGTCGCCGCGCTCGTCGTCGTCACGCTGCTGGCCGGAGGCGCCACCGCCGTGGTCGGCCCGGTCGCCTTCCTGGGCCTCATGGTCGCGCACGCCGCCCGCGGCGTCGTCGGAGCGAGCCAGCCGTGGACGATCGGCCTCAGCGCCGTGCTCGGCCCCGTGCTGCTGCTGCTCGCCGACGTGCTCGGCCGCGTCGCCGCCCCGCCCGGCGAGCTCGCCGCGGGCCTCGTGACCGCCGCCCTCGGGGCGCCGGTGCTCGTGCTCGTGGCCCGTCGCCGCACGGCGGGAGGGGCGCGGTGACCGCGGGCACGGGCACGGGCACGGGCACGGGGTCCGGCACGGGGACGCCGACGCGCGGGGCGCCGCCCGCCCGCGCCCCGCGGCCGCGCTCGGCCCTCCGCCGCCGCCGCGTCACGGCGACCGCCGCGATCGCCCTCGTCGCGCTCGTCGTCGGCCTCGTCGCGCTCGGGCTCGGCGACTACCCGCTCAGCCCGATCGAGGTGCTGCGCGCCCTCGGCGGCACCCAGGGCCCCGCCTCGACGATCGTGCTCGGCTGGCGGCTGCCGCGGGTCCTGGCCGCACTCGTCTTCGGGGCCGCGCTGGGCGCCTCCGGAGCGGTCTTCCAGTCGTTGACGCGCAACCCGCTCGGCTCGCCCGACGTCATCGGCTTCTCGACGGGGGCCTACACCGGCGCGATCGTCGTGATCGTCTCGGGCGCGACCTCGACCGTCGGCACCGCCGCCGGGGCGCTCGTCGGCGGGCTCGGCACGGCTCTCGTGGTCTACCTGCTGGCCTGGCGCGGCGGCGTGCAGGGGCTGCGGCTCATCATCGTCGGCATCGGCGTCACCGCCGTGCTGCACTCGGTCAACAGCTGGCTGCTGCTGCGCGCCCAGGCCGAGGTCGCGCTGACGGCGTCGTTCTGGGGCGCCGGCACGCTCGCGCTCGTCAGCTGGTCGGAGCTCGTGCCCGCGGCGGCGCTGCTCGCGCTGCTCGGCGTCGCGGTCGCCGTGCTCTCGCGACCGCTGCGCCAGCTCGAGCTGGGCGACGACGCCGCGCGCTCGCACGGCCTGCGCACCGAGCCGGCCCGCCTCGCGCTCGTCGTCGTCGGGGTCGCGCTGACCGCGGTCGTCACGGCGAGCACGGGGCCGATCGTGTTCGTCGCCCTCGCGGCGCCCCAGCTCGCCCGGCGCCTCGTGCGCTCGGCGGGCGTGCCGCTCGGCGCGGCGGCGCTCGCCGGGGCCCTGCTGCTGCTCGTCGCCGACGTCGTCGCCCAGCACGTCACCACCTCGCCCGTGCCCGTCGGCCTCGTCACCCTCGTGATCGGCGGCGCCTACCTCGTCTCGCTGCTCGTCGAAGAATCCCGGAGGTCGTCGTGACCACGCCCCAGCCGCCCGCCACGCCCGGCCAGCCCGCCACGCCCGGGCAGCCCGGCACGCCCCGCCTGGCCGCCCGCGCCGCGCACCTCGCCTACGACCGGCGCACCGTGTCGCGGTCGATCGACGCGAGCGTCCGCGACGGCTCGTTCACCGTGATCGTCGGGCCGAACGCCTGCGGCAAGTCGACCCTCCTGCGGGCCTTCGCGCGCCTCCTGAAGCCCCGGTCGGGCAGCGTGCTGCTCGACGGCCGCGAGCTGGCCGGCGTGCCCGCGAAGGAGGCGGCGCGCACCGTGGGCCTGCTGCCCCAGTCGTCGACGGCCCCCGAGGGCATCACCGTCGGCGAGCTCGTCGCGCGCGGGCGCTACCCGCACCAGGGGCTCTTCCGCCAGTGGTCGGAGGCCGACCGCGAGGCCGTCGACGGCGCGCTCGCCGAGACCGACCTCGTCGACCTCGTCGACGTGCCGGTCGACGAGCTGTCGGGTGGGCAGCGGCAGCGGGTCTGGGTGGCGACCGCGCTGGCGCAGCAGACCTCGGTGCTGCTGCTCGACGAGCCGACGACCTTCCTCGACATCGCCCACCAGTACGACCTGCTCGACCTGTTCGCCGGGCTGCACGAGCGCGGCACGACCGTCGTGGCGGTGCTGCACGACCTCGCTCAGGCGGCGCGGTACGCGACCGACCTGATCGTCATGCGCGACGGTGAGGTCGTCGCCACGGGTGCCCCCGCCGACGTGCTCACAGCGGAGCTCGTCGAGCGGGTCTTCGACCTGCCGTGCGTCGTCGTGCCCGACCCGGTCACCGGCACGCCGCTCGTCGTCCCGCGCCGACGTCGCCCCTCGGCATGAACCGCGTTCCGTACGATGAACCGCCCTCGAGCGCGGTTCATCGCACGGAACGCGGTTCATCGGCGGCCCGGCGGCGGGCCCAGCCGCCGCGGGTACGCTCCGCCGCATGACCGAACTGCGTGGTGCCGTCGTCCTGGTGACCGGAGCCTCGGGCGGGCTGGGCTCGCGCCTCGCCGCCCAGCTCACCGAGCGGGGGGCCGTCGTGGTGCGCGCCGGCCGGGCCGGCGGCAGCCTCCAGGGCCCGGGCGCCTACGTCGCCGACCTCCGCGAGCCGACCGGGGCGGCCTCGTTGGTCGCCGCCGCCCTCCAGGCCCACGGGCGCCTCGACGGCGTCGTGGTCGCGGCCGGGGTCGTCGCCTTCGGGCCGGCCGACGCCGTCGCCGACGACACCCTCGCCGAGCTGGTCGACACGAACCTGCTCGCGCCGATCCGACTGCTGCGCGACGGCGCGGAGGCGCTGGCCGCGTCGGCCGCGGAGGGCCGCGAGCCGTTCGTGGTGACGATCAGCGGCGTCGTGGCCGAGTCGCCGACCGCGGGCATGGCCGCGTACTCCGCGGCCAAGGCGGGCCTCGCCGCGTACGTGAGCGCCGCCTCCCGGGAGTTCCGGCGCCGCGGCGTCCGTCTGGTCGACGCGCGGCCGGGCCACACCGGCACCGCCCTCTCCGAGCACCCGATCGCGGGCAGCGCCCCGGCGTTCGGCGCGGCGCTCGACCCCGACGCGGTCGCGGCCCGCATCGTGCAGGCGATCGTCGACGGCGAGAAGGACCTGCCGAGCACGGCCTTCTGAGCGTCGCCCGGCAGGTCGCCGCGAGCGGGGCCTAGCTGGGGAACTCGGCGCCGAGCACCCGGAGGAGGTCGGCGAGCTGCGCCTGCTGGGCGCGGTCGAGCGAGCTGAGCGGCGACTCCTCCGCGGCGAGGAGGTCGAGCATGGCCGCGTCGACGCGCTCGATGCCGGCCGGGGTGATGCAGATGCGGGCGGCGCGGCCGTCGCGCGGGTCGGCCCGGCGCTCGACGAGCCGACGCTCGACCAGGCGGTCGAGGCGGTTCGTCATCGTGCCGCTCGTGACCATGGTCGCGGCGACCAGCTCCTTCGGGCTGAGCTCGAACGGCTCGCCCGCGCGGCGGAGCGTCGAGAGCACGTCGAACTCCCAGATCTCGAGGCCGGAGTGGCTGAACGCCTCGGAGCGCACGCGGTCGAGGCGCCGCGACACGCGCCGCAGCCGAGAGAAGACGTCGAGCGCCGCGAAGTCGATGTCGGGGCGCACGCGCGCCCACGCGTCGATGATCAGGTCGACTTCGTCGCTCGTGCTCACGGAGGCGTGTCCAATCCGGTCGGGGGTCCACCCACGATCATGCCCCCAGGAGGTGCGGGTCGCCTCCACGACGCCCCCGACGGGGCCGAGCACGCGCTCCCCGGACAGGCAGGAGGCGCGGTGCCGACCGACCGGCACCGCGCCTCCCCGGGGCTCCGCCCGGCCGTGTGGCCTAGTCGGCCGCGTACTCGTCGAGCGCGGGCAGCGGGCGGCCGTCGTGGTCCCACATCGCCTGGTTCTCCCACGCGTTGCCGGAGGTCGGGTCGTCAGGGTCCCAGCCGGCGCCGTCGACGGCCGTCCAGGTGGGCTCCCACGCGACGACGCCGATGCCGCGCCCGCCGGGGGCGGCGGCCACGACGTCCTGCACGGCGCGGAAGTTCGCCGCCTGGCCCTCGGGGGTCGCCGGGTAGCCGGGGGTCAGCATCGAGGCCTGCGCGACGACGTTCTCCCACACGTGGTCGGGGTCGTCGGCGAGGGTCCACGGGTAGGAGGTCTCGACGATCAGCACGTCGCGGTCGTAGCGCTCCGAGAGGGTGCTGACGGCGCCCTGCAGGTCGGCGAGGCTGCCGTGCCAGTACGAGTAGTACGAGAGGCCGATCAGGTCGAACGGCACCCCGCGGGCGCTGACCTCGTCGAACCACCAGGTGAGGCCGTCGACGCCGGCGTTGATGTTGGTCAGGTGCAGCACGACCTTCGTCTCCGGCGACACCTCGCGGACGGCCGTGGCCCCCGCAGTGAGGAAGCTCGCGAGGTTCTCCCACTGCGCGCCCGTCACGCCGTCGCTCGGGTCGACGTCCCAGGTCTGGCCGAGCGGCCAGACCATGCCGGGGTTGATCTCGTTGCCGACCTGGACGGCGTCGGCGGTGATGCCCTCGGCGGCCAGCGCGTCGAGCACCGCCCGGGTGTGGTCGTGGATCGCCTGGGCGACCTGCGGGGCCGTGAAGCCCTGCCACGCCCTCGGCATCGTCTGCGCGCCCGGGTCCGTCCAGCGGTCGGAGTAGTGGAAGTCGACGAGCAGCTGCATGCCGGCGGCGTCGATCCGCTTCGCGCTCGCCACGACGTCGTCGAGGTCGTTGTAGCCGTCGCTCGGGTCGACCCAGACCTTGAGGCGGCCCATCGTCGCGCCGTGGTCGGCGAGCTGCTGGATCGCGTCGTTCGGCTGACCGGTCGCATCGAGGTACACGGCGCCCTCGTCCTCGTTGCGCAGCAGGCCCGACACGTCGGCCCCGCGCACGTCGCGGGTGACGCGGCCGGGCGTGAACTGCACGTCGTCGATGCTCGCCCAGGCGCCCGCGGCGCCCGTCGTGCGGAAGGTCAGCGTGCACTGGCTGTGCGAGACCTCGGCCGAGACCGCGAGGCGCACCCAGCCGTCGTCCGCCTCGGTCGAGGGCACCGCGGTCGACGCCGCGACGGCCCGGCTCGAGCCCTGGCCGCAGCCGGCGAGCTCGAGCGCGCTCGCGTCGAGCCCGCCGCCGCTCTTCACCCAGGCGCTGAACGTCCACCAGCCCGGCGTGACCTTCTTGACCTTCTGCGTGGTGACCGCCTCGCCGGCGGCGGGCAGCCAGTGCGTCAGGCGCGTGGGGGAGTCGTCGTGCCCGCCCGCCTCGAGCGACGTCGTGCCCGAGCCCTTGCTGACCCAGCCGGAGGCGCCCTGCTCGAAGCCGGGGTCGCTCACGACCGCGGTCGGCGACGCGGCCAGGGCCCCGCTCGTCGGCAGGAGGCCGCCGCCGAGGGCGACGACCGCGACGGCGACGCCGCCGGTGAGGGCGAGCCGCGCCCTCCGTCGGCCGCCGGGGGCGGGGTGGGGTGCGGGTCGAGCCATGGTCGTCCTCCTTGACGATCTGCGGGCGGTGCGGTGGTGGTGCGGCGGTGCTGGCGGTGCAGCGGTGCTGGTGGTGCGGCGGTGCCGGTGGTGCGGTCAGGGGGCCCGGGTCGCGCCCGGCGGGCGGCGACCCGGGCCGGGCGTCAGCGCCGGTCGCTGCGGACCACGGCGACGCCGCCCGCGGCGATCGTCAGCGTGCCGTCGACGGCCTCGCCGGTGAGCAGCTCGGTGCCGGTCGGGGCGACGACGGCGACCTCGGCGTCGGTGTGGTTCAGCCAGAAGGTGAACAGCGCGTCGTCCGAGCGGCGCTCGACGACCTCGACGCCCGCGACGCGGCCCTCGCGCTCGGCGACGCCGGCGTCGGCCAGCACCTGCTGCACGAGACGCTCGAGGTCGCCGCCCTCGACGCGGGTCGAGACGTACCAGGCCGAGCCCTCGCCGAGGGCGTTGCGGGTCACGGCGGCGCCGCCGGCAGCGGGGCCGGTCGTGTAGCTCGCGACGGCGGTCGCGCCCTCGAGCACGACGTCGTCCGACCAGCCGGCGCCCGTCGAGCCGTCGTCGAGCGAGACGAGCTCGTCGGCGTGCAGGGGCAGGAACTCGGGCACCGAGAGGCCGAGCACCTCGCGGAGCGCGCCGGGGGCGCCGCCCTCGTGCACCGCGTCGTTCTCGTCGACCACGCCGGAGAAGTACGACGCCAGGAAGGTGCCGCCGTCGCGGACGAAGCCGGTCAGGTTCTCCGTCGAGCGGTCGTCGACGAGGTAGAGCGACGGGGCGAGCACGAGGTCGTAGCCCGACAGGTCGTCGTGCGGGTGGCGGAAGTCGACGGTGACGCCGAGCTGCCAGAGCGCCGTGTAGTACGCGACGACTCGCTCGCGGTGGTCGAGCTCGACGGAGGGGCGCCACTCGAGGTCGTGGGCCCAGAACGACTCGATGTCCCAGAGGATCGCGACCCGCGCCTCCACCCGGCTGTCGCGGACGCTCGCCAGCTTGCCGAGGTCGCCGCCGAGGCGCACGACCTCCTGCCAGACGCGGCTCGAGGCGCCCGCGTGGGGGAGCATCGCCGAGTGGAACTTCTCCGCGCCGTAGCGGGAGGCGCGGAACTGGAAGAACATCACCGCGTCGGCCCCGCGGCCCAGGTGCGACAGGCTGTTGCGGGCCAGCTCGCCCGGGCGCTTCGCGATGTTGCGGGGCTGCCAGTTGACGGCGGAGGTGGAGTGCTCCATGAGCATCCACGGCCGGCCCTGCGCGAAGCTGCGGGTCAGGTCGGCGTCGAGCGCGAGCAGCACGTGGTTGTCGGGGCGCTCGGCGACGAGGTAGTGGTCGTTCGCCACGACGTCGACCTCGCGGGCCCAGGCCCAGTAGTCGATCGACGGGCAGTTGCTCGACATGAAGTTGGTCGTGACGGGGCGGCCCGGCGAGTGCGCCTTGATGACGTCGCGCTCGGCGACGTAGAGCGAGAGCAGGGCGTCGGAGGTGAAGCGGGCGAAGTCGAGGCGCTGCGTCTGGTTGACGACGGTGGCCGAGACGCGCGGGGCGTCGATGTGCTCCCACTCGCCGTAGACCTGGCCCCAGAAGAGCGTGCCCCAGGCCGCGTTGAGGGCGTCGAGGGTGCCGTAGCGCGCCTGCAGCCACCGGCGGAAGGCCACAACCGAGTGCGGGCCGTAGTCCTCGCTGATCGGGGCGCCGTACTCGTTGTGGACGTGCCACATGACGACGGCCGGGTGCTGCCCGTAGCGCTTCGCGAGCTGCTCGGTGATCGCCGTGGCCGCGCGGCGGTACTCGGGCGAGCTCGGGCTGACCATGCCGCGCGAGCCGCGGCCGAGGACGGTGCCCTCGCGGGTGACGGGGTGCGACTCGGGGTAGGCGGCCCAGAACCAGGCCGGCGGCACCGTCGTGGGCGTGGCGAGGTCGACGTCGATGCCCGCCTCGTGCAGCAGGCCGATGATGTCGTCGAGGAAGGTGAAGTCGTACTCGCCCTCGCGGGGCTCGAGCAGCGCCCACGAGAAGATGCCGACGCTGACCAGGTTCACGCCCGACTGCTCCATGAGCGCGATGTCCTCGAGCCAGGTCTCGCGGGGCCACTGCTCGGGGTTGTAGTCGCCGCCGTAGCGGATCTCCGCACGGCCGGGGACGCCCGAGGCGCCGGTCTGCTGGCCGGGCTGCGCGGCGGGCGTGGTCTCGAGCTCGAGTGACATGCGGTGATCTCCTTTGACTGTGTGCGCTCCCAGTTCTAGCACACGGTCACCCCGCCGAAATAGTGCGTCATCCGCATCTGGCGCACAGTTGACAAGCCATTTCGGCTGTGCATAACTGTAACCGCTCACAGGCACAGCGACGTGGTTCTCCGAAGCACGGCTGCGCCGCCCCACCCCAGCTCTTGCTTTCCTCAAGGAGGACGAATGCGCAGCTCATCCCGCCGTCTCGGCGTCGCCACCCTCGCCACGGCCGCACTTCTGCTCACCGCCGGCTGCTCCGCCTCCGGCGGGGACTCCGCCGACGGCGGCCCCGTCGAGCTCACCTACTGGGCCTGGGCCCCGAACCTCGACAAGGTCGTCGACATCTGGAACGACCAGAACCCCGACATCCAGGTCACGGTCAACAAGCAGGACGGCGGCGACCCCGCCATCACCAAGCTGCTCACGGCCATCAAGGCCGGCAGCGGCGCGCCCGACCTCATCCAGGCCGAGTACCAGAAGATCCCGACGCTCGTCGCCTCCGACGCGCTCGCCGACATCAGCGAGCAGGGCGCCGGCGACCTCGAGGGCGACTTCTCGGCCGGCACCTGGTCGTCGGTCACCCTCGGCGGCGACGGCGTCTACGCCATCCCGCAGGACTCCGGCCCGATGATGGCGTACTACCGCGAGGACGTCCTCGCGCAGTACGGCCTCTCCGTGCCGACCACGTGGGACGAGTACGCGCAGGTCGCCGAGGCGCTGCACGCGGCCGACCCGACCAAGTACCTCGGCACCTTCTCGGCGAACGACGCCGGCTGGTTCGCCGGCC
>Ga0308160_10004604_pt1 | contig 14671 bp, 20 predicted proteins | sample PhyFR1_FD_201036 | JGI IMG/M metagenome (GOLD analysis project Ga0308160, IMG submission 201036) | Phyllosphere microbial communities from UC Gill Tract Community Farm, Albany, California, United States - DLSLF.R1 | ecosystem: Host-associated > Plants > Phyllosphere > Unclassified | place: USA...
ACCTTACTCTACTTAATACAATGGACTACGCCTACGCAGCACTTGACAAGGGTATTATCCCGGATGTAGCTCTTCGTCCTGTAATTCGTCAATTATGTCGTAAACGACTCCGAGAGATAGATCACGGTACGTCCACCTCGCGAGGGGGATAACATAGCTGATAACCAGGATCCTTGACCGCCAATCACGCAGCTAAAATGGAATTCATCGCCGACCTCCATTCTCGACCTATAGCCATAGCTCAAGAAAAAGCAAATGAACAACACTACGAAGTCCCCACTTCATTCCTCAAACTCTGTCTAGGTCCACGAATGAAATATTCCTCATGCCTTTGGCCTTCTGAGGAATCTAGTTTGGGTGATGCGGAGGATACTATCCTTGCTTCTTATTGTAAGGAAGCTAAATTGGGTAAAGGGCTGAGAGGTGTGGGTGAGGGTGAGGTCGAAGCTGGGAAAGAAGGGGAGGGGTTGAGGATATTGGATTTGGGATGTGGGTGGGGGAGTCTTGGGTTGTTCCTTGCTGAGGTGAGTAGGCCGATAGGCCGTCAGGGTCGCAGTGGATCATCACAGTCACTTGACGGTTACTGAATCGGAGCTCAGCTGATTGATAGCACTACCCCCTCGCCGAGATCACCATGTTGTCAAACTCGAAAACCCAGAAACTCCATATCGACGCAACAGCCGCCGAAAAGGGATTCAGGAATGTCACTGTCATCACTGGTGATGTCAACGTCTACGATTTCGAGGAGAAGGGCAAGTATGTCATTCCGTCTTCTTTATATCTGAGTAGAGTAAAGCTAATGACAGATTCACACACATCATGTCAATCGAGATGTTTGAACATATGAAAGCCTACCCCATCCTCTTTAAAAAAGTGTCCTCATGGCTCGCACCCAAGGGATTGGTATTTATCCATATCTTCTGCCATAAAGATACACCCTACCATTTCGAAGAGAATGACGGATGGATGGCCCAAACCTTTTTCTCTGGTGGTACTATGCCTTCCCTCGATTTATTTACGTACTTCCAACAGGATTTGACATTGTTACATTCAAGTTATTTGAATGGGGTACATTATAGTAAGACTTTGGAAGCTTGGTTGAAATTGCAGGATAAACATGGGAAGGAAGGGTTGAAGATTTTGACGGATGCTATGGGTGAGGAAGAGGGTAGGAAAACTTGGTATAGGTTTAGAGTATTCTTTATTGCTTGTTCAGAGTTCTTTGCTTTGGATGGGGGAGATACTTGGGGCATTGGAAGGTATCTGTTCCAGAAGAAGGAGTAGAATAGAGCATATAGATGGTTTTGGGTTAAATCAATACTGGGAAGGGAAGAAAATGCATTTTCATAGACGTACACATGGCACTCAGCACTCATGCTGGACCCGTAATGCGTTGCCTGCAGCTGAAGGGCCGAGGAAGGGACTGCGATGACAATGTATGCATGGTGTGATACGACCAACACGGCTTGCGGATGGTCAGTTCTTACTTGTGCTGCATAGCCTCTTCGGTATACCAATTCAACCCAAGTAACGCTATTCATCAGCGCCCTCGAACGAGTCCTTCTTTTACTCACAAGGCTCTTTGAGGGTATTGTGCTGGTATCCAAGAACAGCAAGCTGGAGGTCAGCGGCGAGAATGCTAAAATGCAAATTTCGGAGATTTTGGAAAATACTTACACATCCTGGGTCCGCTGAGAAGTGGTATCCAGCGTTTATTGGGAAGTCACACCACCTCGCAATGAATACTCTTGAAAAATGGCCGTGACTAAAGATCATTACATCCGCGTGGTCGGCTTCTTCTGGACAGGATGCAGCGTCCTCGGCCTGCCTGTTAGCTTGAGGGTGGGCGTCGAGGGAGTGAGAGGGGGTATCACTTACATCTTGGTGGATTTTCCGGATTTTTGCAATTACCCGGTCGACTCTGTCGGACATTTCTTGTGGGGACTCTCCGGGAGTCTCTCCGTCCGGGCATCTGTCCATCAGCACAAGTCTTAGACAAGGAGGTCGGACTGAGGAGAGGTCTTTCGGTAATTTGGGTGATGAAACGAGATATACGTACCCGTCCCTCCAGATATCCCATCCTGGTTGTTTCTGCCTGATATCCTTAGTCAACATCCCCTCGTACGCTCCATATTTCCATTCCCCAACTTCCTCATCAGTCGTAAAAGACGATTTAGGTGGTTTGTTATCACCGAATAACTGATATCAGTATTTCCTCTTTGGATTTAAGATGGACATACCAGAGCGGCAGTCTTTTGAGCTCTTTGTCGAGGAGATACTAGGATATGTCGGATTTGGTCAGGGTGGATTAAGTCTGGTATTAGCTTAGACTTTGAATTGGGGTGGGGGGGGGGGGGGCGTACTTTTCTCGCCGACCATTCTGGGGGCCATTTCTTTGACCATCCTTTCTCCGTTTGCTGTTAGGGGGATATCACTAACTCCGGTCTGGGCGTTAGTACGGTCCCTCGGTACTAAGTCTGGTTCAAGCGGTCGAGGGGAAGGATCACTTGAGCAATGCAGATGAACATACATGTCGACCATTGATAGACCATTCCGTCTCGCCTGTTCATTAGCTCTAGCTCTCTCTCACTCAAGAACAACCTACCATGCCTGACTAGGTACACTCTTGGCATTCGTCTCTTGACCATTGTAATAGATGTGAGTATGTAGTAAGTAAGTATGCGTATGTAACCTGCCAGGTACTCGTAGCTTGAAATATAACTTAACCGGGGTTACATTCTTGCGTCATCATTCCTCGCGCCTACAGTCACACGTGCATCTGAGCGAGCCTAACTCCACCCCGCCTCAGGAACTTCAGGGTGAAACGGGGGTTGGACCCTAAAAGTCAACGGAAAGACAATACGGAAATACTTCCGTTAAAAACAACAAGCAAGGGGGGTCCGTGCATTGTGAGAGTATCAGCCTCTAACTCTATCTTACAGCCCTACTTTGTATCTAAGCACTCTACATTAAGCACACTTACACGCTCATTACAACAACAACACCAACACACCGAGACATCAAACGATCCACTTCCCTTTGAGTTTAGATCCGCATACCGCAGATCAATCATCATCATCTATAATCAATTCGAAACAGTCTAGTCTCACAAAGCAATAGACTGATTATTATCGAACACTATCGATATACCTCTATACTCTTCGACCGTACAACAAATCGTAACCGATCATCAATAATGCTACGAAGTGTCCTACTACTCGCTGGTGCTGCTTTGGTTTCTGCCCAGGTAAGTCTTTGTTCAGGGGTGTCAAAGGAAGAATGGCCACGCATTGACAATACCTAAACTTGACTTGTGATGGACTCCGCTAACATCCAGTCCGACTCGGCATTGATCCCGTCCAACATCACCGCCTCGTGTTCCTCCTTCCTCACTACCCTCAACGCCGATACATCGATCCAGGATTGTGTCACTCCCCTCATCAACGCTACCGCCGCCTACACCCCTACTGCCGGATCCAACGCCTCCTCGACCGATATCCAGGATACATTGACCACTTTGTGTAAATCCGATGGTTGCGCAGACAGTGCTATTCGAGGATGGCTCTCTGGATTTTATTCCAACTGTTCCGCCGAGTTGACTTCTTCAACAGAATACAATGCTCAAGTACGAGAATTGTATGATGTCTTGTACGTTGTCAACCCTCTACGAAAGGCTGTTTGTTCCATCGATTCTGGAAACCAGGATTTCTGCGTCAAGTCGATCGTTAGCGGTGCCAACAACTCTACCTCTTCCGCTTCCGCCTCTGCCTCTGGATCTGCCTCTGGCTCCGCCGCCTCTGCTTCTGGATCCGCTGCCGCCTCTGGATCAGTCATGCTCAGTTCATTCGCCGCCACCTGGAACCCAATTCAGGTAGCCGCCAACAACCTATACATCTCCGTCCCAGTCGCCGCATCCGACATGACTAAACGAGTCGTCAACATGTTTTCCCGACAGGAGCAAGCCGACCAGCAAGTATTCGCATCCATCATCACCCCCAACATGACCACTTACCGAAACACCAACCTCCCCTTCCTCTTCCTTCAACCTACCATGAAGCAATCTACCCTCTGCACACCATGCACCAGGGAGGTCATGGTTTCCTACATTAAATGGGAGACTGCTTTCCCATACGCTCTCGGTCTATCCCAATCTCCTATCCTAGGTGGTCAATCCGAATTATGGAACGCCATCAACGCAACTTGTGGTCCTACATACGTTAAAGCAATCACTTCCGAAGTTGGAATTGCCGCCGCCTCATTCAATTCTTCCAGCGGTGCCCTCTCTCTCTCTGGAAGTAGCGGAATCGGATCCATCATTGCTGGTTCCGCTTTCGTTGCAGGAGCTATCTCTCTCCTTTTCTAAGGGGATATTCTTTAGTTGGATAGCTGTATTGTTTCTCTGAGAGATCCAGGCTTTTTATGTTATGACTTTTTACCATTTCTCCTTTTTTATACGTGGTTACGTTATAGTATGATTAATATCACGTATAGACTCATTTTCCTTTGGACAATGTTTTGCATTCCTTGATACCTTGATACGAATGCTCGCTGCATGACGCGATACTACATACGACTAGATGCTCACGAGGGGAGGCCAAAGATGCCTAAAGGGCGAGGCATTGACCGGATGACCGGGCAGCAAGAAGCAACACTCGACCCCTATGCTCTGGGGCACAACCAGGTTATCTCCCTTGCTGACTAGTACATCTCTTCAGTACTCAATATGATCCTGGTAACGATGCTCATAAGCCTGATCCTCATTGTCCCATTGCACGCCGCGATGTCCAGCGCCGAAGGATCATTTCCAAATGGAACCTCAATCATTCCTCCAACTGGAGATCATCACGCAACCATGATATTCTTACACGTACGTTCTTCCCCATCATTCGTACCAAGCTAACGCACAGGGATTTGGTGAATCTGTCGGTTCGTCACTCCCCTACTGATGTCTCAAGTCATTGAGAGTAGATTCCAATTGGATGCCTATCCTCTTACCCCTCTCTACGAGTGTACCAGGTGTAAAGTGGATACTCCCCCAAGCCCCACTCATTCCTTCGACCTACAACAACGGTATGTCCCAGTCATTCCATTCCCCTGTCCGCAGTAGCAAGAGCTGACATGCAGGAACGCTGTTTCCAGCATGGTTCGATACCCCAACCCTCAACTTCATATCCCCCCAGGATGATATCTACCACCAAGATCAAGCTATCAATTACCTCCTCTCTCTAATTCAATCTGAGTATGGGGAGGGAGTTGAGAAAGTATTTATTGGGGGATATAGTCAAGGGGCTACTATTGCTTTGTTCACTGCTTTGACCGGTGGGGTGGTTGTTGATGGATTAGCGGTAGTCAAGGTTTGGGTTGCTAGGAGTGATACGATTCGTCATCTGAGTATTGATCGGTTGACTCGGAATAGAGATCTGATGGTAGGAGCTGAAAGATGGCTACCAACACATCCCGACCTTTTGGGCAGCAGGGAAGGAGGACGAGGTGGTCACTCCCACAAGTCGGTCCTCCACTATCAGACTGGTCCCCGCTGATTGCAGTCACCAACCGATCCCTGGAACTCGTCAAGGAATTCGGAATGAATGTCTACCCGTTCGAAGACTCGAATTATAACAAGGATGGGGTGATGTTCAAGTATTACGGTGGTGATGGCGAAGGACATGCTGTTGGCCCTGAAGAATTGAAGGATTTGGTAGAGAGGCTGAAACGGGCTGTGACTCCTTAACCCTGTTTCAAGTGTAACGGGCGTGAAGAGAATGTATGACCTGAAGTGAGAGCAAGAGTATTCTGTGACGATATGGCATGACGGAGATATACATTACATTGTCATTTTGGACTTGCCTCGTCCATATGACCTCTATTCGTCTTTTCTGTGCTGAGAATCCACTCCAATCCCAGAACCGGCCTAGGCATTGATGCCTCCCTCTGGCACAAGCCCCTCTGCCAACATCCGTTCCAACTTCCTAACCTCCTCCGTTGTCGATGCACTCATTAAAGCCTCTACCACTCTCTTCTTTTCCTCAGGCGTCATCAATCTCCCTTTTCCGGCCTTGCCCACTGGTCCATTTCCGCTAGCAGCAGCTTTTGTCGATGCTGATAACGTCGCTCCGGAGATTGAGGTGGATGGTATTGATAATTCCTGCGCTAGGGCATTTGGTAATCCCGTCTCGGAGTCTGTTAAGAGTTGACGAGCTGATGTACGTGTTGCGTCCTTGACGCGTGTGAAATCGAGGGTGTGGAGGTTTCCTTTTGCGACCTGTTGTCAGTTGGGAATTGGGTGGGGGCTTACCTTCCAAACGACGAATGATTCGTAATGCTCGTGTTCTGTGACTGGATTGCCTTTTAGTGATAGATGGCGTAAATGTGTTAGGGTTTCGAGGGGGAGGAGGGCTGCAAGGGAGGAGATTAGGTTATCTGTGAGGACTGCTTGTTAGTCGTGCTTCCACGTCCGTTACGAACAAACTGACCAAGCGTGACGAGATTGGGAATCTGAACGTCAGCTAGCTCCTCGACGGAAGAAGGAATTGCAGCTCACATTAGGAGGTAATGAAGGGCTGATGGATGATATCTGATTCTGCGCAAGATGTAACGAATGTATACGCGGTGCTACTCCGTCAGCTCCATCTGATAAGATCATTAGCTGGACATACAAAGAGGGATATTCCCCAGGGTCGTTATCGAATTATCTGTAAGGTTGAGGGTATCATATGTCCCCTGATGCGAAGCCAAGTTCTCAATTGCTGGTATTTGAAGTCCTATCCTTCAGCTCCGAGTCCCTGTCATAGCAGCTAACTGACCTCTCAATTCCAACTCTCTCTCCTTTAATGGATTCAGGTGCTGATTGTTGAGCTTGAGTCTATAGAGTATCCTGTTGAACTAACGGATTGGGCTTTGGACACATACTAAGTTGTCAGCTTAGGTCAAGTTGAGGTGAGATTGAACTTACATCAGGAGTCAAACGCATTTCTGTTTAATCTTTCCTCTATTTCCTCTTATCCTCTCTCTATTCTGACCTCTTGTATGGTCTTTTGAGTCAGTGTATATGTATATGATAACAATTAAAGCAGTTGAATACAGACGATCAACTCACCAGCCATTTAGTATATCTCCGCTATATCCGTCATTGTGGCACTACCTCCACTCCTACTCACTACTCAGGAACGCTTCAGAGACTCATTCAACGCGTAGCAGGTACCTCTATTACCTTCATTCACTATTCACCCTATACCATATACTGTACAACACAATGGCAGACTCGTACTATGAGAACGCGTCTCATCCAAGGGAATCACACGATTCAATGAGGAACAGTGTGAATTCAAATGGTGATCAATCATACAACAACAACAACCAGCAACAATATGATCAGTCAGTGCACGGACGTCAATCTTCAGAAACGAATGGGCAGTATGGGAATGGATATAATGGTACACCTATCAAAACTGAACCTGGTGTCACTCCTGTTAAGAATGAATATGGAGCTGGTGGAGGGTCATCGGCAGTCAAGCAGAGTGTCAAGAAGGCTTTGACGAGCTGGGTTGGATTTTCAAATCTCCCTAATCAGGTTCACAGGAGGAGTGTCAGGTGAGTACACAGAGGCGATAGCCTCGTCTCATCTATTGCAGCGTGGCAATAAAAGCTGACTATTAGGCGTGGTTTCCAGTTCGTCGCTATGGTAGTAGGTAAGTTGAGCTCGGTCCTTTGGCATCCCATCCTTTAGCTTCGTGCAATCTCGTCTCGCCATCAGCCATCCATGAAGAGCCAAGCTAACAGATAGGCGAGTCAGGTCTTGGAAAATCAACCCTGATCAACACCCTATTCGAGACCAAGCTATACCAGCCCAAAGCTGTCCCTGCTCCAGGTGTCGATAGGGGAAGGACAGTCAATATCGAGAGTATCTCTGCCGGTAAGCTGTCCTTGTCTGAGTCAAGAAATAGGCTGATTATCAGATATTGAAGAAGCTGGTGTAAGGCTAAAGTTGACTGTGGTCGATACCCCCGGATTTGGTGATTTCGTAAACAACGATGAAAGGTCAGCTGGCCCTTGCTGTACCAACAATCAAGCTGATAAGCAGCTGGAAACCAATTGTCGACAATATCGACGCTCGATTCGACGCTTACCTCGAGCAGGAAAACAGGGTCAACAGGCTCAAACTGGTTGATAACCGTGTACACGCTTGTATCTACTTTATTCAACCTACCGGTCATTCGTAAGCTACTTTCTCCCCGTTGTGACTCGCAGCTGACATCAAGGCTCAAACCCATCGATATAGAGTTCATGAGGAGACTCCACCAGAAGGTCAACTTGATTCCCGTCATTGCCAAGGCTGATACCCTGACCGAGGAGGAGGTTAGCTTGTTCAAGCAGAGAGTGAGTGCCCTTCGAGTCCAGTGATATGGTGCTGATGGCAGATCCTCGCCGATATCCACCATCATGGTATTCGAATCTTCGAGCCTCCTGCGTACGAGAACGAGGATGAAGAGACTATCCAGGAGAACGAAGAGATCATCGTAAGCTACAAGTCCCTCTACGTGAGGACATAGCTGATCCACAGAGCAAAGTCCCATTCGCAGTAGTCGGTTCTGACTCTGTCGTACCCACCACTGACGGCCGACATGTCCGAGGGCGAGCTTACCCCTGGGGAGTCATTGAAGTGGACAATGAATCACATTGTGATTTCGTCAAGCTTCGTCAGATGCTCGTCAGGACTCATATGGAGGAATTGAGGGAACATACCAATGATGTCTTGTATGAGAATTACCGATCAGAAAAACTCAGGACGATGGGTGTTGAGCAGGATGAGAGTGTGTTCAGGGAGACCAAGTGAGCTTGCTTTTGATCTTTACGGGTTAAGCTGACAAGTAGCCCCGCCGTCAAGCAAGCAGAGGAGAGGTCAATGCACGAGGTCAGCTACTATCACCGTGAGGAGAGGGTCAAAGCTAACAATCAGGCAAAATTGGCAAAGATGGAAGCAGAGATGAAGATGGTTTTCCAACAAAAAGTTCAAGAAAAAGAATCCAAACTTAAACAATCGGAAGAAGAATTGTATGCTCGACATCGAGAAATGAAGGAAGCTTTGGAGAAACAGAGGTTGGAATTGGAAGATAAAAAGAGGAGGATTGAATCTGGTCGACCATTGACCCCGGAGAAGGGTACCGTGAGTTATCCCTCCTCTTTCAACTCATCTTCTTTCCCTCTCGCCCATTTATCTTCGCTCTCCTGTCTATTCATCTCGCGTCCCCTCCATACCATTATCCTCTGAACCCTGCGTCGAGCCGAAGCTGATAAGATAGCAAAAGAAGCGATTCGGTTTGGGCAAGTAGTGTGCTTTAATACTTTGTCAGTTGTGGCTTTCCTTTTTCTCGTTAGCCATACTTTCTACACCCTCTTTCTAGTTACTTTACGATCTTCATGTGATTACGCTGTTTCCCTTGTTTCAGTGTCTTGATGTTAGTGAAAAGCGAATACACTGCATACATGCTGAGAGATCACCCAAAGCGCAAGTCAAGTCATAGCTGGAATGCCGGCTCTCTGACACGCGCTACCAATTGCTGTGAACCGGGATGCATGACTGAATATGCATAGCTGGAGAAGGACTGTGATGCAGAAAGATCAAAATGATCATTATCGGGACAGAAGTGATGTGGCAATTTTGGTACATAGTCGCGTCCGGGGCTTAGAATTCCACGACGCGCTCGACTAATGCAAGAGGGGGGGGCGACACACCAAACTCCCTCATCTACTGCGCCGAACATTTTCCGCATCGCTTGACAACGTGATTCAGTTCATTGTCGCTGCGAAACAAAAAGTAATGAACCACAACACCTAACAGGATTCGCAAGTGGTCCCCCACCTTGCTACTAACTGGGCGATATCCAGGTTGTCTGCGCAGATCGGACGGGATGCGGAATTTTCTAGATTCTATGGTCGTGGATGATTTCCGCTTGAACTTTGGCATTATAACAACACTGAAAAGGAAGGATAGATCATATGCAGCAGGCCGGCCTGTGGAGGACACACTTTCATAGTAACACGGCTATCTAGCCAGAAGCTATTCTGGTGGTTTGTTTAAAAGGATCGTTACTATCTCGGTCCAGATCAAAACAGATTGCTCATACCCCGTTCTCACCGATCTCCCCCGCAGATCAACCTTTGACCCGACCATCCCGATCAAAGGAATCGATTACCACCAAAGGTTTCAATCTGTATACCTATCAAAGGTGTAAAAACATGGAACGGTGACATACTCACCTCGAACATCACTTACAAAGGTTGGGTTCGGCGACCTTTGTGCGGATGTTCCGTGGATCGTAAGGGGAGGTAAGTTGATTGAACGGAGACGGGATTTGAGATGATGGATATAAATGAGGTGATCTGATCGACTTGAGTGGTTGGTATCTGATCGACTTATCCCTTACACTCATTTTACCTACATACCAGCCGGTCTGGACTTACTTCACTGAACTCTATCACCCACCTTCACACCTGTGTACTGAACTTATCAAGATGTTCCGCCTTTTACCCATCTTGATTGTCCTAGCTGCTGGTCACCTAGGTGATGCCCGGAAGTTTGTAATCTCCAATCAATGCAAAGCCCCAGTCTGGGCGGCATACATGAGAGAAAGCGGGGGCGCAGCAACGGTCCCAGGAGGTAGTGGTGGAATGTGGCTTCAAGCTTCTGGTCAGAAAGACGAAGTCGAGGTTCCAGAAAATTGTAAGTCCAGCTGCACTAGTGATTGGGGGAGTACTGAGACATTAGTCACTCATGGGAGGTTCTGGGCTGCTACAGGATGCAATGCACAAGGGACCGGATGTAAGATAGGGGGTTGTCCCAACGGTGTCTGGTATGTTCTAGCGGGCACAAGATCAGAGCAGATCTGACAGGCAGTGATGGCTCTACGGTTGGAACAAGCGGCGCTACGGTGAGTGCTCTCTTTGCCTCGGGAAATCTGCTGAGGACACCAGCTCGCTGAATTTACTCTGCCGGGGATGGAGACTTTTGATAGTAAGTCGTCCACCTCTATAGGGATTAATGACTGACCCACACAGTCTCCATCACTGATGGTTCGTTGAGATCAGTTTTGGGCCACATCATCAATGCTGACAAAACTCAGGATTTAATGTTCCCATCGCCATCACTCCAACCGGAGGAACGGGAGAGAAATGCACTAAAGTCACTTGTGGAGCCACGACCGATCTATTGACCAAATGCGACCCGGCTTAAGCTTTCCCATTTGGAACTGATACTGTCTGTCAGTACCCCCCGCCTCGTACCGCACTTTACAAGCTGATCTGGTAGGGTCTTGCTTTAATCCTTGTACCGCCGGAGTCCAGTATGGTATGTCTTTCTTTCGCATGTTTCGAGACCTCACTGATATGTTCAAGAGACTGGTGCCGAGGTACCATTCAATTTCAAGACTGCCAAGTCATGCTGTCCCGCCAACGACAAGGCGTCATGCAAGACCGATACCGATGTCCGTAAGTGAACACCCTTAACCAGACATCGCGCCGATCTGACTAATAGCCTTTTACGATACTATGAAAGCAGCCTGTAATGATGGTTTCGTCTACCCCCCGAGTGAGTGCTGTATCATACTCACAGTCCATCCATCGCTGACACCATCAGGACTGAAATGAACCACGAATGTAAAGGCCCCGAAGTGAGTGATCCCTTTCCTTTTCAAGTGAAGCTGATTGTGCTAGTACCTGATCGAATTCTGCCCCGGTGGCAAAGGTATCGGAGCGGATCCATCCGGCAACGCCCCGGTCAACCAGTGCGCTGGTCCAGGCGGGGCGATAGTAGGTGGCGGAGCAACCGGAACAAACAGTGACGGAGGAGGTTCCTTTGCTGGACTACCAGCTGGAGCTGGGGAGGCTTGTGATGGAAGTACCGCCTCTTCTGGGGATGCAGGGACTTCAGAGGTGGATTCGAGCGAAACAGCTTTGACAGGAGCTATACCAGGTGCAGGAACAGCTGTTGGAACAGGAGCAAGCGCAAGCGGATCATCTACGAAGGCGGCGACAACTCAAGCAGCTGTCACTGCCAGCGGATCGATCACTGGAGCGGTCGAAAGTCCTGCCCCCGTCGACGCCTCGACTCCGGCTGTATCTAGCGCCGCCGCCGTTTCAAGTGCCGCCGCGGTCGCTCCTGCTCCCGTGGCATCTTCCGTTGCTGCATCTGCCTCCGCCGCTCCGGCCGCTAGTAGTTCCGCTTGTCGTGGACGACATTGTAGATCTGGAAATAGAAGCAGGGGGAATGAAGCTAGGAGGCTGGCTAAGGCTTTAGAGGAAAGGGATGGAGAGTGTGCGGCTCGAGTGTGAAGAGCTAAGCTTATTGGCATATAGCGTTTTCAACAATGTACTTGTTTGACGATTGTGATCTGGGCTTCAGACGCCCCAAAGCAATCAGATTTGACCAGACGCAGCGTGTGCCTTGTAAGGTGTTGCATTCCGCAGATTGAGTTGACGCCTACAAAGTACAGTAGTTCCACAGATGTTTCAAAGCGACGCAACAAAAATGTCTGGACGTTGCACACACATCATCCAGCAAGGCCCATGAAAAACAATACCCAGGCAACTACCAGAAGCCCCGCAAGTAGTGCAATACCACTGTTGGTGACTGCTCGCACAGCAATACGCTTCGTCAACGGGTCGCTAGCCTCTCGCTTCTCGGCCAATATTTGCTCCTCGATTACGTCCCGTTTTTGTCGGGTCATCGTCAGGCCTCTACCGAGGTACCGGTAGTCGACAAAGATGTAGACTAGGGCGATGAAAAAAGCAAGGGCTTTGAGACCCATTGCGAGATTCAAGACGCGGAAGTATCCTCCTCCCGGTGTGTTATCTTGAATCTTCCCAAACACGACCTCCTGCACGGTCATTGAGGACACTTTCGTACTATACTCACCATGACTGTACTCCCGGCGTTCGAATATGCGCGCCAGACTTGAGTGAGCATGTACTGAGATTGGCAACGACAGACTTACCGCCAAATGCGGTGCCAATGAGATGGTGGTCGGCAACGAGTAGGTGAAGCGCCATCTCTATCACAGTCAGCGAAAGCAAAACATCTTCAACGTACGAAGAGGTCCAGCCGACAGAAATTGTGCCAGAGCTGAGATGACCAAAGGAACCATCGGATGGACGCTTGAGTAGTTGAACAAAGCTTGACATGTTACCCAAAGCACCGGGCCAACCGCTACATAATGGAAGCGGTGGCCCCATCTATCGATAGCGTATCCAAGGCACGGACCCAGCAGACACTACACCTCAGCATATTGGTCGACAGTCAGGACTCACCTTCAGAACTTGGCTTCCTGCTTGAAGAAATCCAGCGACCGACTCGGTATAACCCTTCCTGAGGATGAGTTACGCTGACACAAAAGACCTACATTCGAATGATGTCATTGAAGCTAGATTGCATTCCTCCTACGGTTCCCGACTGAAGAATTTGGGACATGGGAAGCATCCAGAAACACCACGGTAGCATCCAAATGGCGCTAACTAGCAGTACGAACGTACGCCGTCTCCCTAGGTCGGGGTTCTGATCCTTGCGGGAAGTGAGGCGATACTTGGATGGCATTATCGATCGAGCGTACCAGAGATACAAGCCATTGACTCCACAAGACAATGCACAGAATATCACTGGGATCCTGATGTCAGCAACGGACTGAATCCTGGATCCTACCAGAAAACCCATTGGGTGCCAAGTGCCCTTTGTATGGGAATCGCAGCGGCTCTTGCCGAGGCCCCAGTGGCATTGGCGAACGCGTTCTCCAGAGCGAACGCGAAAGCAAGGCCACGTCGTCCTCCGTATGCGTGAAAGAAGACGTGCTGACACGAGTCGAGGAGTGCCGTCCCAAACCCCTGGATGATATACCCTCCGGCGAGTAAACGCCAATTGTTTATGTTGACACCAAGAGCACTGACGATAGATCCAAGAAGAATCGTCACGGTACACAAGGGGGCGATAGTCTGAACTCCAACCCAGTCCAGGGCAATTCCTCCAACGAGAGGCCATATACTATCACGTCAATCACTTGTCTACCTTTATCACTCACGAATTCACCACGGCATCTGCAGAACTGATCACTCCAAATTGCTCGTTGTTGATACCCATCTCTTTGCGAAGAGTGTTCTTGAGTGGTCCGAGACTGGCCGATGCCCAATTGACCCCTACCAGTTTAGCAAGTTGTCCAGAATTATGACTCACCTAGTGGGAGGAGCATAATGGCTGCCAGACTGATACACTTGATGTGAATGGGTGCTTCGCAGGCTTGTACCTTTGGCTCATCTATGGATCAGCATGGCCAACCTTTCCACGCTTGATTATGATCAGACCTTCTTCTTCCAGATCCTTCAACGCTTTCGGACCATCATCCTCGTTCGTAGCTGACTGTTCGAATTTCGGAAGGACCGGTAGGGGTGGCGTGTGCTGCATGTTTGTTACACCGTGATAAGCAAGTAAGAAGCACAAGATTTCGGGTGATCATGCCTCTTATCATGGCATATCACCTCGACTCCAAACCCTCCGAGGCTTTTCGAGAATCACAATCAGATATCGGATATAAACTAGCTTGGGCTTGGCAGTTACCGTTAACTGATTTCGGCCGACTGGAGGGAGGCGGCGCGTGTGGTTGATGCCCGCGAGAAGCTTTCTATCCCGGAT
>Ga0308160_10004605_pt1 | contig 14671 bp, 18 predicted proteins | sample PhyFR1_FD_201036 | JGI IMG/M metagenome (GOLD analysis project Ga0308160, IMG submission 201036) | Phyllosphere microbial communities from UC Gill Tract Community Farm, Albany, California, United States - DLSLF.R1 | ecosystem: Host-associated > Plants > Phyllosphere > Unclassified | place: USA...
CGCCCCAATCTTTAGTGTATCTGCTGGCCTCTTGCTTCGTGACGATATCCACCATGCCTTTGACCGTTTAGAGCTATCTTTTTACCTCAAGGTGCGTCATGCTCCTGCTCCAGATGCAGTTCGGCAATATGTTGTTAAGCTGATATCTCAGGATGGGACGTACTACCTCCACTTTTTTATACTCCGACTTCAAACTGCTCGAGAACTGCATGGAAAGGCCTTGACAGCCGATCGCTTCCGAGGAAAGCTACGTGATTACCCCGATCCGAGATTCATCAAGTGGCACTACAATCAGTGCGTGAAAGCCCGGATACGAGGTTTTGCGATCGGAATGGAACCCTCCGAGCGTTGACCGACCGACGCGATGTGCCATTGGATGTCATATCACCGAACCTCAAGCGAAGTTACGGTGGAAACGAGACGCCCTCACGGAAATTCCCAGATCGCTACACAGCGCAGCTCTGGTCACGAATACCACATGTACACACCTTTCACGGCTGTTTCCTCGGACTCCACATCACCTCCGTGGCAGGAACGCTCCTTTTATTTCAAGAACAGTCATCTCCGATTTTAGAGAGGGTATAGACAGAGGAACCGGATTGCTATCTGCTTGCTCACGACTGCTCTGCCACTGGAGCCTGGTCACTCCGATAGACGAAGCAATCCGTAGGCTCGGCTGGTGGGAACACGGAGAGTCCATATGAATACCAATGAACACAGCTAGGCATATACCGAGAGATCCACAGGGAATGGCAGAAACTCCTCCAAGGCGTAGCAGTCGACTCGGCCTCTCGGTCTGCGTGACCTTCTTGATGTGGGCACGACATGAGCATGTAGATTGTGGGTATGGACGAGTGGGAGAGCGAGAAGCGGTCGGCGACCCTGGTCAGAATCGAATCCATTCGTTTTGCTCGCTATCTTGCTATGAACATCCAGAACTTGGTGTTCTCCGTAAGTGGACGGTGATTACCGGGGGTCGGGATAGCGCCACTAGCAGTGGAATGCGAACGAGACATTGTAGACGTGACATTTTCACCAGTTTGCGATATCCCGTCATCACCTCAACACGTGCTATGAGTTCACTTTCTGCTTCCTCCAAATCCGCCAGCTTGTTCATCGTGGAGATATCGGGGCGGCAGATGGGAGATTACTGCGGTTTCCAGGGACGAAGGACGAAATCTACAGGTCAGCCTTAGTCGATTTCGTTATCGGGACTCGATTCACATCGGACCTGGTACTCTCCACCATAATCGGCCACGCTAAGAGTCGCATAGAATCTTCCATCGTGCTACCGGCCTGTCACACAAAGTGCCCTCTCTGATTATGACTCAAATGACGAGGCCGGCACTGTAACAGATGGGCAGGGAAGTCAGAAGAGTTTACAACTTCGTTCCTCAGATGGGTCACGTGCCGCGTGGATAAAAGAGTTCAGGGGTCAACTAGGGTTTCATCTGGCCGAAGTAAGTCAATATTCCAGACTTTCAGGAACGCGTGATATTGAGGCATTTTGCGCGATATCTTAGCGGGCCGCCATACTTATAAACTCAATGAATTCCCCTCGCCGCCGACATCACCACTCACCTATCTGTCTAGAGCACCATGAGCAGTTCCTGCGGTGGCGGATGCTGCGGCTCCAATGTCGAAGTTAACGGCTTACCAACCGAATCGATTAATCTCAATGCACCGGTGCTGAAGGAATTTGGGGAGGAAGTCAGGACGACAGGCCAATCCGAGAACGACAGGCAGCTTGTCGATCTTTGTGATCCGATCAAGGCAGATACAGGACCCTGTGGCGCCCCTTCGCACGAGGTCACCTCAGCCGGGGAGAGTTTCGGTGATGGGTTTGTGAGTGGATGTGCTTGGGAAGGAAGTGAACGTGGAGAAACAGCTATTTCGACATTTGAAGAAATCGCCATCGCCCAACAGTCAATCCAGAGTCCTGGCGAGGGTTGTTGGCCACAGCAGGATAGCGTCAACGATATTGATGGGGACCCAGGTTGTCGCGATAAATGCCACGGGTCGAAAGACACGAATGCAGAAGACGCATGTTGCACAAAAGACACATCTGCAATCCCGCTTACCGATGCGTGCTCGGAAGCCAGAATCACACCTCGTGGCATTTCGGGACCCGCCCAACGTTCCAGCAAGCCGACCAAAGTTTCCGTTCAAGACCATAACCTCGGCTCGCCTGAAGTAGGTAAATCATGCTGTTCCACCAAATCCAAGTCTTGTTCGGCATCGAACACCGTACCAGTGTCCGTCGATGCTGTAGCCATGGGCTGCCGCTCGTCAGACGCTGCCGACACGAAGTCTGTTCCTTCCCAATCATCCAAGAAGGTGCAACCTGCCCGTAAAAGTGAGCCAATTACTTGTTGCTCTCTGCATAAAAGGTATGGTTAACATATACAGTAGTCCAACAACAGCCTATCTGCCCCTGTTGTGTCAATGGCATACTTCAGTCTAATCTCAATGGTAGGTCGCCCTGTTCCGCCCAGAGATGCTCTCGACTCATCCGGCAGTGCTCAACATCCTCACGTCCCGTGTTCGCGATGCCCAGAGCCATTTGACACGATGCTGCATCGCTTTTGCGAACATGTGTTGCGCCACTTCCCGAACCGACGATGGGCGTTGTGAGTTCGAGTGCGACGGTAATAGCGAGAACTCGGCTCTCTCAACAAAACCAGCCTACGAGCCCGCCCAAGGTGCTGATACCAATGAGAAGATGAAGACGGAGTCAGTCGCTGCCTTCTCCTTGTTTCCGGATTCCGACATGAAAGAGTCCGCTGTCTTTGAAGTGATCGGGATGGATTGCCCGGATTGTGTCTCCAAAGTCACTCGCGCTGTCGATATTCTCTCGGGGGCGGAAGTGGCTAACGCCGATGGTGTGCGAGGTTTGTTGAATGTACGATACGATGCCAGTGAGTATTGATTATCCGAACGTTAGAGTTAAGGCTCACCACATGTTCTAGACCGGATCGATCTGAAAGCCATCAAGACCTTCGCTGCGAGAGCTTCCGGTTTTACGATCAATGTATTGGACGCTGCTCCATTGGACGTCGGGAAAACCCTTTTGCTGCCACTGTCGTTTGAGCAACTGCCACCTGCTAGTGTCCTCGACGCGTACGAAGTACTCGCGGGGACTGACACCGCCCGCAGCCGGCATGGATGGCGATTGTTGGCAAGCAGGCTGTTGAACGCCAAGTCTGCAGGAGGCCAGGTCGACCTTGTTTTTCACTTGGACTCTCCCCATCCGGTCAGGCCCCGAGACATCCTCAAAGATTTAGAGCCGTATGGTGCCAGTCTGCGACGACATGGGGACGACAAAAACGTCAACAGAATCAACCGCGACCTGATGAGCATCTCGCTCCGCACCCTCGCGTCGTTGATCTTTACCATCCCCATTCTCGTACTAGTCTGGTCGCCGTTGCCGATGCTGTCAAGGACGGCATCTCAATCAGCCCAGCTGGCCCTCGCTACTCTCGTCATCATTGTCGCTTGGCCAATCTACTCTGGATCGTTCCGATCCGCTTTCTACCTCCATCGAGCCGATTTGGGGGTCCTCACCAGCTTCGCCACCTTGACGAGCTACATCTTCTCTGTGGTTGCCTTTGGGTTTGAGTTGAGCGGCAGAGAAATCGGGAAGCCATTCTTCGAGACAGTGGGATTGTTGATCACGTTGATCTTTGCTGGAAGGATTCTACAAGCGAGCACAAGGAGGTTGGGATTGCAGGCGGTAGGAAACCTGGGTCGGCTGCAGCCTGAGCAAGCTCGATTGGTCCCGGCCGTTGCCACCGAGCTGAGCATCGATGTCTTGTCAGTATTTGTATCAACCAATACGCTTGATTATATCGATAGCATCGCTGATGATCAGGCTGCTACATTACGATGATGTGATTCGCGTCAAACAAGGAGAGAATATACCGACCGACGGTGTAGTCATCCGCGGAGAAGGCACAGTCGACGAATCATCTTTGACTGGCGAATCAATGCCAATCCCCAAATCGAGCGGATCAACTATGACCGCAGGGGCCGCTCTGACAGACGGATCCGTAGACATGATCGTAACTCGCCTCGTCCCTGAAAACACAATCTCGGCTATCATGGACGCTGTTTCTGCCTCGTCGACAGGATCGGGATATCAAGACCTTGCAGATCGGATGGCTGGGTGGTTATTGCTCATTGCTAGCGTGTGTTGTTTGGCCGCTTTTATTGGGTGGTTGTTGGTCGAAAGGCTAAGGAAGGGTCAAGACTGGGGAGAAGCTATCATCATTGCTGTAGGGTACGCGATTGCCATCGCTGCCGTATCTTGCCCTTGTTCGCTCGCCATCGCCGTGAGTCTGCGGTACAATCCCCATCAACTAAGTTTACTGACGAGTAGGTAACGTTCGTTACTACCATTTCTATGGCCATGACAGTCAACGACGGAGTCTTATTCCGGTCCATTCAAGCCTTGTTGACCGCCCACGCTGTCAAGGCGGTTGCATTTGACAAGACCGGAACCCTCTCACAGGGGGTAATGGCGATCCGGGAGACCTCCTACGACCCGGGTTTGTTGAGTTTACGATTGATACACTCGATTACCGCTTCGAACAAACACCCAGTATCAGAGACCGCCAGACGGTACCTCGAGTCTCACCATCCCGAGCTCAGAAACGACATCCTCCTCCACTCTACTGAGAGGTTGGAGATCCAAGGCGTCTCCGATATCCAGATCATCCCTGGGAAAGGTGTCATTGCAAACTTTTTCGGCTTCGAGGTCAAAGCCGGAAACGCCAACTTCACCAGTACCGAGTCTCATCCCAAGGTCACCGAATATATTGCGGATGGAATGACCATTCTCGCGATCACCCTCGGAAATCAGCTGGTAGGGTTGTTTGGGATGAAAGACCAACCCAGACCCGGTGTCCAAAAATTACTATCTGATCTCGGTCGAGACGGAAGACAGATCTCGTTGGTATCGGGCGATAACCCATCGGCGGTCCACGCATTTGCCCTCGAAGTAGGCATCTCCCTGGACCAAGTTCACGCGTCGCAGACTCCAACCTCGAAAGCGTCGGTCGTGAAATCGCTCAAGGCTACTGCACATCCTGGAAAGGTCGCGTTCGTAGGCGATGGGATCAACGATATCATCGCCTTATCCACTGCCGATGTTTCAATCGCCACAGGCTTAGCCTCCAACGCGTCGTCACAAATTATTATCTTGGCCAACGACGTTCCGAGGGCGATCAAGTCCATTATCGTCACCTCGTATGTGACCAGGAACCACGTTATCGTGTCTCTCGCATTCTGTGGGGTTTATTTCACAGTCGCCATTCTCCTGGCTAGTGGAGTGACGGGATGGAGGATCCCACCGGCATATGCTGGACTCGGGGAGTTGGTCAGCATCATACCTGTTCTCCTTGTGGGAGCGGATCTCGCGACATTTAAAGTCATCGCGAGGAAGTTGGACGCCGCGTAACTGCCAGTAGTCGCGACGGCTCACGAAGGAAGAGAATCCGCCCTGGCCGAGCTGTGCCGCGTTCACAGCAGTATGTAGGTAGGTATATTGAGCGAGATGTGTACAACCAAGTCAAGTATGTACTTTGTGTTTTTATCAGGGTTCATATGCACACCTAGGACTCCACGGCTGGGGAATTAGGGGGCTACATACCGATTCTGGAATGGAGGGGACCGAATGAGTGATTTTCATGCGACTCCACGTGGCAAACTCCGGTCGACCCGCTGGCGGATGCGGCTTTCCCCAGAGCAATACCATCCTTGATATCGTCAACATATACATCGAGTTGGCGATCACGTCCAGGTCGAGCGACGCTTGCGAGTATAGTTTTGACTCGATCAAATTATCCTTTCTTGACGTAGTGCCAGGGAGATCCCCCTTGACCTGAGAATCAGCATCGGACAGAGTGGCATACAGTGGTGATCGCTGATAGCCGAGGCCAAGAGCTAAGCTGCTGTTCAGTAAAGCTTCGGCCCATCTGTGATTTGGCGGTGCGGGTATTTCGTGGGGTAGCGTTCAACCAAAGGTGTTTGTGGTCATACCGCTTGAGCCAAATAGCATCATTGCCGGTAGCCAAGAGACATTGAGTACAGAACCAAGTTGGAATGTGCACGTCGCCTACGCTGGCTTGATAGCGTTACAGCCGGGTTGAGCGATTCGAAGTCATTGACCCGATCACAGCAATTTACTTCCCCTTCCTCAAGACTATCTTCTTCTGGACGAGCACACGTCACCGTCCTAACACTGGAACCCGTCAGCCGAACTGGCTGAAAGAACAGCCCGATTGGAGAATCTCTTTCAACATGTCCTGACCAGCTCCTGGCTCTCGATTTCATGCTGTCTTCATACACTAAGGTAAGAGTCCCAGAACCTCGAGGACCTTGACGTGAGAAATCCCACCTCTTGTTGTTGGATAAATCTCCAGATATCGTAGGGGGGTTAGGGGGTTACATACTGATTCTGGGATGGGGGGAGGTTATTTGGGAAAACTCATGCATGCATTAAAGGTCATAATATGATAGTAAAACACTCACTGAACTGCCCGGTATCATTGATACAACTCTAAAGTCAATGTGGAAGGAGTTGTGTGGAAAAAGGGGACTCACCAATAATCCACCCCCAGAGCCGGGATCAAAAGTGGGAGATTGAGATTAAGTCCCCTGATCCATGCCTCAACACTAGTGCTTGACACCAAGTATACTCTGGCGCAGAATAATGGCAGGAACATGGATCTCCGACTAGAATCAGCATAAGTTGTGTGTATAAGAAGTTATCCGGAAAGAGCAAACTCATCAATGACCACCCCCAAAGCAATACAACCCGCAATATATCACTCAAGCCCAAGCCCAGCCTCACTGGCCACCCCGGTCTGCAAGAAATCGAGAATGCAAGGAGCAATGCTGGTTGGTGTAGCTTAATACCACACTCTGGCATAGAACATCTGACACCGAAAGGTGTCCGGCTGTGAACCTGATACCGGTGACTTGGGGTCGCATGTTCCTTTTTGCAAGGCGAGGCGTAGTATTCGGCACTCTTCTTGGCCATCAAGAAAATCTCCCCAATCTCATCATTTCACTGATAGTTCTTGTTGAGCTGACGGAAGATATTGGCATTTCATCGAGGGAAACACGGGTGCGTAGTAGCCTGGCTGACTTTAACGGGTTTCATCAGGCTAGAATGATTGAATTTTCCCGACTCACTCAATACTCAACATCACATGAGAAGCAGGATCGCTTTCTCCGAATGTGAGTCATCATACATCTATCCAGCCAGATCTTCCAAGTGGAAACCTGTTGCCTGCCCCTTATACTTTACTCTTTCGAAGTCTCTTGCGACTCCTTCAAAAAAAGAAAAAAAGCAAGTAAGAAAGGCAAGAAAGAAGGGAAGAGAAAGGCACTAACTGAATTTTCACCCATCACTTCTCCAGCCCATGTGGCATATCGCTGACTGTACAGCCGAATCGTAATCAAATTGGATCATTCCTATATGACGTTTGAATAGGAGTAACACATCACATCATGGTAAGCATCTCGCTTCTCTGATCCCACCCAATCTACCCTCTTCCCATCTATCATGCATACCATCTATGTCCACTGCGAACAGGCTTTCGCTAATGACGCAGCGGAATCGCTCAAACGAGTCATCACGGACTAAGGATACGTTATGTGATGCATAGTAGGTCCATTCTGTATCCGAAATCCCACATTCTCTGTCTGCAATTAGGGTCTCCCTCTCCGCCTCGCACGTATCTCAATCATATTTCTACAGATCACCCATCTATTCCTGCCTTCTTCCTAGTATCTCTGGCTCCTTATGTTTTCCAATGCCACCTCCCGAGGTCATCCTACCCCAAACCGCTGCTTTCTGCGTACTGATCCTCAGTTCAAAGGCTGATCAAGTAGGCAAATCTAGGCCGCTCCTTGTAGTCACGTTAGTGGGAATGGCGATCGCCAATGCCGATCTTGTGAGTCACCTGCAGCTGCTTTCACTCCCAGCGTCCTAGTCCCTCTCCTATCTCGGTCATCCGTTCATGTGCTGACTGAGTAGCCCAAATTGATTCGGGCTCTCCATATCATCATCATACTGTCGGTAAATAGGCATATGCAGGTAAGTTGCCTTGTTGAACCGCAACGCCCTTGCCCGCCCTATCCCACTCACCATCGCACCGCCTACTCAACATCGTGCAGCAGTGCTTTGCTGACTCTACGGTTGGGATTGACCACGCTTTGCTGGTCGTATCTAGGTTAGTCACGGCGGTTATCAGTATGTATACATGCCTTGTTTTCTCTCGGCTGCCACTGGCCTGCTCCAGGACTCTTACTGTAGGTACGAGTTCCTCTGGACGTACCACGACTTCCAACCCTCCACCCCCTTTGCGATTCCGTCATACCCTTGCTCCAATTGGTCAAGCAGAACCGCAATGACACAGTATCGAACATCAATGTCGAGAAGAGCAAGTCTACATTCAACACCCCTCTTGTTGCAACTCAGCTACCTACCGTCGAGTCCCTCCAGTTGTCTATACGTGCTGGACTCCCTTCTTCGGGCATCTAACTTCACAGCGCGTTTACGTGGAATCGTCCGTTCAACTTTTTGTTCAAAATGTCTTGTAAGCCAATTCTCGGCTGTACATCATCCATACACATGCTGTGCTTTTCCCCTCACCTTACACTTGTCGCCACAGTCGACGTCGGTTTGTCTCATGGATTGTCGGTTCGCGAGCTCCTTCAACCAGACCGTTAACTGCTTGAGATGGTGAGGCGATTATGATTGCCGATTGCCGTAGGCAAGACTTGTGTGGGCTAGGTCCGCCCCCCATCTTGACTATGACCCCTCTCTTGCCCCATAGCTCGAACTGCTGATCAGAACGTTTCAAGTGTCAGTCCTGAACACAGGTGGTGAGCTCATGAGAGTCTCTCATATGGTAAGAGTGAGAAGGAGTCGAAGTAGTCTTCATAGATCGTTGTCTCAGGCGGACTCAATTTTGACTTCTTAAGAAAGAAGGAAGCAAGAAAGGCAGAAATCTCGACCCAAGAAAGGCAAGAAAGATGGGAGGACGAACGCACTGACTGGATTCTGGAAGACACTCACTCCTGCGCGACACCACCTGATCAAGGTCTACCGTATTGGAGAGTCCTCGGGACAAGTTGCCCTGAGCCAGAAGAAGGGGTGACCTGAGTCATAGTTTGCCGATTTGTAGAGCTCGCCCCCAAAACCATTTTCTACAATTTACAACCGCCACATTTCCCCTACATAGTCCCATTATCAGTCTTCGCGTGCCTGATTTACACGGACTGGTGGTGCATTCCGGCGTCGCCCAAGCCACCTTGAAAGGAAATCATGTATCCCCACGTTGTCTGACCTGCCGACCCTACTTAGTGCTTTGGCTTCCCGGACCCTGAAGCGTCTCTCGCTGTACTGTACGCACAGTACTCGCCTGAAATCCCCTGAACAAAACCGCTTCTGACAAGATCCCTGACGTAGTGGAGGTCCGGGAGTAATTCAGGTGGAGGTCTTCCTGAGAGAGGTTCTAGCGGGCCGGTACTGACGACATGGTAGTATAGAGATTATCATTGTATAAGAGAGAGACAGAGATGCCTAGTATCGCCCCTCATCCCCAAATAATTCAACATGAATGCCCATACACTAGGCCCACCCTCGCCATTCAGCCAATTCGACTCAACGAGCGATGACTCGGCCTTCTTCCCTTTCAGCGGTCCACCGGCCGTTTCGGACCAAAGGATCGATATGCCGAACCACCCGAGTTTTTGGAGGCCATCCCCGCCGAACGCTCTCGCGCCAGCGACAGTGACACCCTCCATGACCCGGGACAACACTGCGTCTACGGCCCCGTATGACGCAGGAGCGGGCCACAATTCCTATCCAGCATTCTGGTCAGACCCCGTGAGTACTCAGCGGTGGCGTGTGAGAGACATACTCTACCTGACCCATCCAGACCAGCTTTGATCATGTCACAAGCGATCAACTGGCCGACGACACGGCTCATAAAGCTTGGAGCTCCAAGATCGACCATAGGGGAGAGACAATCGTTGCGTCTTCCGTTCGGCACCCCTCCCAGCCCTTGCCATCGGGCTCAAACTTTCAGCAGTACCCGGTATGTTCGTTGAGCTTCTGATTTACGACTAGTACAAACCCTACATTCAGATCATTATCGTCCAGAAGGCGCCGCTTTGGGCAGTGTAGCTGCAAAAGCCAAGCTACGCTACACCTTTCATTTATCTCCGTGAATTATACTGCGACGAGCTAATGTATGTAGGATCCTATGAATTCCTTCCCAGGACCGATCAACTCTGCCAACGTCATTGGTCAAACCAACTATGACAACTTTGACTGGGATATGCAAGAGCAGGCCGATCATCCACGTGAATCTCGTCTGAACAGCCATCACTTTGGCGCATACCACACGAAGATGCCGGAGGTGGTGAGTGACGTGCCTCCGGGCGAGATTCATGATCTGTTTGGCGTACATGCTGACTTTCCAGGCCCCCCGGGGGCTTCATCATCAACCTCTCCCTATGTCAGGCCAGGAACAGTACACGGCCATGAACTCCACATTTTTCAGTAAATATGTACCGCAGCCCACGCAGACCATGTTCGGCGGTCAGATGACCGACAAAAGTGGTATGGGTCATTATCAGAGCATGCAGCCCCCACCGCCAAACGTCTCCGAGCTCGAACTCCTATCCACTAGCCCTGCCCCCACAGAGTTACCGGAGGAGGGTGAAATGGTGCCAATCGGCGTATCATTAGGGTCGACTCTTCCTCTTGGGGACATGGTATCCAAGGGATCTCTCCACGCCGATCTTAAAAGGGTAAGCGTTAGTCGAAGTGCTCTATTGAGGCTAAACAGTCAGACCCCCTGCACTTGCGCTGGCAACGACAAGGACCCGCAGGTGAGTTCTTTTGCGGCAGGCGTGGAACATTTGACGACACTGCTAAAAACGAGCTTCACCTTCGCAAGACCCGTGCTACCAATGCAACGGTGCTCTTTTGTAAGGAATCGACAGTCCAGCAGATCGGGATCTGCCTTTTTATAAATGACACCACGTGCATCAAAATCTGCGACATCATCTGCCCGATATCAAGCAGTAGCTCAGCAGACATGCTTGTCAAATACGCCTTGAAAGCAACCGTTACAGCTCTGTCAGAGTGCGGAACACAAGAGTATATCCGATACATGCGCAAGCCCCGCGGGCCGCCCGAATAGTATGTACCATGCGTCTTTTTGAGTACTGAGCTGAGCTCACAAAGCAGTGTTCTGTTATTCCGAAATAGACAAGGAAATCAAAGAGTCAGCGAGAGGTTTCAGATGCAAGCGTAGATCACCCCAAAGGACCCGGGGCCAAATGACAAGTGTCGGATTTGTAAAGGTGCCTTCTTTCTTGACTGTGTTTCATTCCTTTTGTATATTGTATATGAGTTATTATGGTGAACAGATATCACAAGTCTACCAGCCTTTGGCAGCGGGAAAGAGCCGATACTTAGTATGAATTGGTGTGCGCGCCTCACGGGATTGTTCGGCGTGGCCTTGGCATTGATGGTTGCAGCTGGTTCAATGAGAGACGCGCAGTCTGAGCTGTGCGAGACCACACGTCCTATTCCTGTGGTTATTGCTAGTGCGAAAAATTTTAGGCGATGCATCGTCTCGCTAGAGCACTAGGCTTCGCTTTCACAAATCAACAAATCACGCGATACATCGCTCATGATAGCGATGAAATCTGGAATGGTCTACAGTACAAGATATAACATGCGAGCACGAGTGCAACAAGACTTTGAAGGGAGACTCAAACAAGTTACATTAAGTAATCACCGAAAAGTGTCCTGTAAGCGAATTTTTCCGGTCAATGCACTCAGCTACATATACAATTCGCGAGATGGCCAAACTAGCCGACCACTTTCATTTTGTGCATCTTCGGCCAGGCTACGAAAATCTCCGCGAGGACACACGTGCAGTCGGGTGTGACATCTGGTGTTTCTCCAGTAGCAGTCTTCAAGCGACACACCAGAGGAATTTAGGGAGCCGAGCTTCAAGGTGAACCTTTCGTGACACGACTGTCAGACTGTGTATGGAGATATGAAGTCGACGGTTCACATAGCTGTCGTTACTCGAGGATAAGATGACTATATACCGGGATACATTAGATATACAAGGCTACCGTCTGATGACCCCGCCGTTGCATAGGAGGATTTACTCTGTCTTTGTCAAGAGCACGTGAGAGATGCAAATCACCACATGATTGATCCGCTCATTCAGAGCCTGAGCCGTGTCGTCACGGTTATGATAGGGCCCTGATATCAAACTTTGGGGATTCGGTCACCATTATTAGGTATGTAGTGGGTTGTGCAAAGCCCTCGCCAAGGTCGTGGGTATATAGAAGATCCAAGTTGGCGAGGTTCTAGCCGGAGCTGATACTGGTACACAGCATTGCATACTCCATACACATACAGAGATCTCGTTCCATACACATATATGTACAGAGTTCTCGTCCAGAGACTAACTACGAATCACTTTCCATTCCACTTCGTATACTGCGTTGTGGGACATTCCGCTTCGAGTACAGGACCCATCCCATACTTTACCGGCGGGTTGGCTTCCTGCGTTCGTGATGACTATATTGGAGTACCAGACTGGGCCATCCGCGTTCTTGAGACGTCCTGCAAAGCGAGTCCAGAGACCAACAACGTCCAGTCCAGGCACGAGATCCGTCATAATTCCAAGTGGAGGATGGAAGAAATCCACGAGGTCCTTTCCTACCGGACTCAGCATGTCAGTCGTTACTCAGCGTCACAGTACGTACCCTGTGTCCAGGCGCTACGAGTGATGCCAAGATCCATGGCCTCAATCATAGCAGCAAGGACGTCGTCCTTTGGATTGGCCATATTGACCATTAAAGACGATACCACCAGTGTCTCGTTCTCGATGACAGCTGGAATCTCATGTTTGATATCGATCCATCGATGATAAGTCCTGCCGCCATTCTTCTTATCGCTATGCATTCGACCGTGGTGAGCAACCGCAAGAGCAATTGTTTCTCCACCGTGAGATAATCGATGTACAGACGATACCCTGATATGGGTCAGCAGACATAGACAATCCTCAGGATCAACGGGTAGACTCGCGTGTCATCGCCAGCCCGAAATGTGCGAGTTGTGGCCGTTTTCCAGGGGGTCACTGCATGTATCGAAGAGGTGAGCGATAGCGCATGCACGCTTATCTTGCTTCATCAGTCTCGTTCGCAAATGATAGTCTCCGGCTCACAGTATGTAGGGATAGGACAAAAAAGGCTTTCACCAACAACGCCCGAAAACCAAACATGCCGATCTGTCCTTGATTTTCAAGTGAGTAGATTGGGAGGCCGGCAAAGATGACAACTAGTTTGGAAACAGCATGCTGGATTATATAACCCCGGATTATCGCCAATCACATCGCATGCCAAGCGTGCTTCCTGTGACACCATAATGATGCATCGAACGTGTGCCGTGCCTCGCCATTATCAGGTCACCCATGTATCAGTGACATTAGCAACTCAGCTACAAACTGCACTCTCTTAGTGCACTGAATCGCGATCGACACACACATGCCCCCTTATTCAATGCTTACGCCCGGTAGACCGCCGGAACACCGCCAGATCTCTTGGTCACGCGCTAGAGCTCGTTATTGGTGGTTTACAGCCAGACTCACAGTATTGGCAAGACGAAGAATGGTGTGATCGCAAGTGATAATGCATTCAATAATGTCCATTATGGTCATAATGTCGGTTCTTGCCGTAAATACCGATATGCACCATTATGACGTATCGACCTGCCATGGAGACGACGTGGCAAAAGATGCTGACTAATGATCGCTTTTAGATTCCGAATCGACCATTATGATAATCATGTTTCGTAATAGTCATTATAATCATGTTTCATAATGGTCATTATTATCATAATGGTCATTACGGTCGTCGTTCCGTCATAACCTTTAATGAACATTATGACCATATCGACCGTTATGTTCATAGTGCCATTACGAGGTCCGCACGGCTGATGGATCAGACCTTTTAGAGACCGCTGATCGGATTGTCTACGCGACATATATAAAGCGAGAGCTCGCGATATGGGTTTAGCATGGCTCGAAAATGTCATTCATATTACCCCAACTGGAGGAAGACTTGTCTGGCGAATGGACTCTGATCGCGGGCACGCAACCAAGAGGCACAGTCGCGTAAGTGGGTTTGCGCTCCTGGGACGAGTTTCCTTCATGTCTTTGAATTTCGCTGATCATCGCAGGGAGCAAGCCCGGCGCATGCTGCAATCTTTTGATCACCTGGATCCTTCGTTCTTCGCCGGTGTGCAATATTACTACGTCATGAGCATCGCTGGTAATCAAAATACAGGCAAAAGTGAGCATTGACCCGATCCTGTCGATCTCGGGATCTCCATTTATGTGTTTTAGGCACTTTGCTTAACGCATTGTTCAACACCAGATTCCCGGTCAGTCGTCGGGTCGAGTCGAAAGGTGTGTGGAGCTCTGATGAATACGCTCATGTTCAGGAGTTAAAGGGTTCTTTTACAAAGGAGGCAGTTCGCTGTATTTGATACTTGGTGCTCCAATAAACTCATCGACCAACATGGCCGCCAGAAACATCAATGTCCATCCTCTTGGCTACC
>Ga0308160_10004606_pt1 | contig 14669 bp, 15 predicted proteins | sample PhyFR1_FD_201036 | JGI IMG/M metagenome (GOLD analysis project Ga0308160, IMG submission 201036) | Phyllosphere microbial communities from UC Gill Tract Community Farm, Albany, California, United States - DLSLF.R1 | ecosystem: Host-associated > Plants > Phyllosphere > Unclassified | place: USA...
GCGGGCGTTCGGGCGTCGTTCGGGGGGCACACGCGGCATGCTGTGCCTTTTGATTCTCGATCCACACGTCGTGCTCGGCACGCAGCTTGGGGTCGGACAGTACGTCGTAGGCCCGATTGATGATGGCCATGATCCGGGTGCTTTCCTCGACCTTGCGGGGGTTGCGATCCGGATGGTGCTTCTGGCTGAGCGCGCGGTAAGCGGAACGGATTACCTCGTCACTCGCATTTGGCTGCACCTGCAGGTTGTCGTAATGGGTGCGAAACGTCGTCATTCTTTTCTCGGCCCTACTCGTATTCCATCAAAACACACGGACAGGACCCGATGGATATCTTTGTCACCATCTCATCTTCCTTACACTCACGCTTCGATCAAACGGCTGGTGCTTTCAGCTTCTCAACATTCTATCTGGCACTGTAATTTCTGTCATGCAAGTTCTTAATGTACTGGCATTACGACAAGCTTAATCACTACACCAGGCAGGACGTCACGTACCCGATCACTTCCTCGGTCAGCCTGGCGTTGTCGTCTTCGTCCAGGCCCAGCCGGTCGTACAGGTCATTGCTGCCGGCGAACAGGCGCAGCAGCATGGCGCGCAGCTGCTCGCCGTCGATGGCGTAGCCGACGCGCCCGGGCTCGCGCCGCGCGACGTGGCCGTCCAGCAGGCAGAGCATGATGACCGCGAGCGTGTCGCCGGTCTTGGCGCCGTAGTACAGCCAGTAGGGCCACTGGCGATCGAGCTCTTGGACGAATCGCCGCACCGCGGGGATACGATGCAGTTCGCGCGCATCGTCGTCGAACCCTTCGAACACGAACTCGACGGCGCCACGGTGGGCGCGCGCCTGTCCCGGGCTGGCGGCGAGGGGGCGCAGCGTCGCCAGGGCCTGGGCGACGTCGTTGCGCTCGACGACGTCACGCGGAAAGACGATCAGGGTCACCGAAACCGGTGCCGGGTGGTGCTGGACTGTCATTTTTTTTGCTCGCTGGTGGTTGGCCAGCTGACAGGATCGGCGAAAGCGTCTGCCCGTCAAGCGGACCGGTCGCCGCAGCGGTCGGCCTGCGCCATGCCGCTATTGCATCAGGAGCGCTTCGCGTGCGTCGTGTACACCGCACCGGGCAGGCCGACACGGCGCCAGCGTTCGAGCACGTCCCCCAGCGACGCGACGGCAGCTTCCTGGTCGCCGCCGCAGATCCGCAGGTACAGGGCCAGCGTCTTGGCGAGCCATGGCGCACGCTCGGTATGACCGCACGACTCCTGAATCACGAGACCAAGGTCGCCGGCGGCCTTGCGCGCCCGGGCGTGCAGATGCCATGCCAGGCCGAGCGCGCCGCTGAGCAACAGCATCTCGCCGGCGATGAAGCGCTCCCCGCCGCGCTTGCGGATCTCGTCCGCCATGCCGGCATCCAGGACAACCGGACCGCCCGCCTTCTCGATCTCGCAGGCCAGCCGGTCGAGCAGGTCCCGCTCGTGCGTGTGCCGGTAGTTGGCGTCGATATCGTGCCTGACCGCGCCCAGGGTGTCGGCGACGCCCTGCGCCAGGGACGAGTACTCGCGCCGAAGGCTTCCTGCTTCCTGGCGGGCGGCGTCGCGCTCGGCCTCGGTCGTGCTCCGGCGTCCGTCGGCGTCCAGCAGAAGGCGGCGTGCGCGCAGCGCCAGGGCCACCAGCCCGATGGCGAGCACGCCGTTCAGGGCCAGCGAGATCAGTTCAATGGTGGACATGGCGTTCTCCTGTTGGGGGCGCGGACGCGCGGGGCTGGCCGGGCCGGCTGGCTGGTCGGCGCGCGGTGATCGTGGTGTGGGACGCGCGGCTGGCGGCGCTCGCATGAGGCCATGGTCGACGGCGGCCGCGCCGGCCTAGGGCCGGCGGCCGCGCGAAGCGGTGCCTTGTCGCGGGCGGGTCGCCCGTCGCCGGCGCGAGCGCGGTCTGGGCTAATGGCAGATCACGAAGTGCTTGATGCCGGCGAACAAGATGTTCTCGTTCGCGGTATCGAAGACCGGCTTATTGTCCGGCAGCACGCGGCGCGCGCGAAATTCCTTTGTTTCCTGGTTGAACCCGTCGAGCTGGTAGCGCAGACCGTCGATTTCGACGATCTTGCCAACCAGCGACATCGTGAACAAGGGCCGCAGGTGGTCCGGCACATCGCCTTGGAATTCGATCAGCATGTCATTCTCCATGTTCGGTATTGCTTGTCCGGTCGGATGCGACCGCGCCAGGACGGTTACCGCCCCGGCCATGGTCGCGCAATGGATAAGCCAGACCATCTTCGCGCATTGCGCCACGCGTGCTCTGCAGGTGGTCAAAGGACGTTCCGAAGCCCTGTCCGCCTGTATGCGCGATCGTGCCCGCGGCGTCCTGGTCCCGCATGCGCATCGACAGCGAGGCCGGTGCGGTTGCCGGCGCATTCCGCTCAGTCCCAGGCCACCGGAAGGCCGAGCGCGGCCGCCGCGCGCACCAGGTCGAGCAGGTTCCGTACCGCCTGCAGAGCGCCCTCGGCCGAGCGGCCGCAGTCGTGCACCTGCAGTGGTGCGCCGCCGAGCATCAGGTGACCATCCTGGCCGGGCCCGATCCCGAGTACCCCGGCCAGGGTGCCCTCGTACTGGCGCGGCTCGCGTTGCAGGCAGGAGCGGCGGCCGCCGGAAAGGACCTGAACCTGCTGTTCGAGGAGCCGGCTCACGCGCGGGAAGTCATCTGGCGCGATGTCTCCGCACGATGCGCTCGGCAACCCCAGCAGGCGCAGGAGGTCGGCGGCGTTGCGGTCGGTGAGCTCGAACGTCGGCAGCGTCGACGTCTCGACCCGGGCTGGCTCGCCGGGCTCGCCCGCGTACGGATTGTCGACGGTGTGGCGTGGTGCTGCGGGGCAGTGGAAGAGGATCATGGCGGTCGGAGGCAGTGGGGACAGGTCCAGGATAGCCGTGGGCTCCGCTCGAGCAAGGGCGCCGCCGTATCGCGTCGCGCTAATCCCTGCGCCACCCGGCCAGTTGGCGTGTCTCCCGCCCGCGCCGACCCTGCGCCCACGGGCGGCAGGTGGCAAGCCGGATGCCCGGCCGCCGCTTGCTAGAGAGGGTCGAGTACGTCGAAGCCGACCAGCGTCTGGATGCAGCGCGGGTCACTGCGCGTCACCGCGCCGCGGACCGTCCTGCGGACGGTCGCCGGCCGGTCGTCGTGGATGCGCGCAATGCGCGCGGCCTGATCCGCCGCTTCGATCATCACGTACTTGCCAATATCGGCCAGGAATGCCGCATGGTGGGTGCCCCGGATCCGGCAGCGCCGCCTGGCGTGGAACTCGCTGTCGGCCGGCTTGCTCAGCAGGCTGTACGGTCCCCACACGTCCGGATCGTACCTGGCGCCCCCAGCAAGGGGCGCCACACCCACGTCGAATTTCTCTTCCAGGTCACAACTCGAGCGCCATCTGCCCCGCCGGGGCGGCCGTGCGCGTGCCGCCCGCGCTCGCGGGCAGGATGAGCGGCGCCCGGTCGCTCTGGTCCTCCAGCACCACCTTGAGCGCTTTCTTGCCACCCTGCAGTAGCTGTGCATATCGCGCCTGCACCGCGTCGCCAGTCGTGTAGCGCATCTGCAGGCCCAGCATCTGGCCGACCTCGCGCCGCACGGCCGCCAGCAACTGGGCTTCCGCGGGCGTCGGCAGCTGCGTCGGCAGGCTGTCGGTGAACATCAGGTGCGCCGGTATCGTCGCTTCCAGGCGCATGCGCTCGGCCGCGACCTGTTTGGCGAGCGCGATCCGCGCGCGCAGGTCGTCGGACAGCAGCGCAGGGGCGATGTCGGCCAGCCACTTCCCGGACTGGAAGGAAAACGAGGAGACCGCTTCCAGCTCGACCATCTCGACGTATACCGCGTGGTTTTCCGCACAGCGGGTGGCTGCCAGCAGGTCGTGTTGGCTTGCAAGTATGCAGTATTTGCAGGACACCCTCGTGGACTGATACACGGCATAGGCAGGGTGGATGCGCAGCCCGGCGCCGTGCAGCGTCGCCCATATGTCGTCGATCAAATACTCGATGGCTGGGTGCCAGAGGTAGCCTTCCACGCCCTTGCGCACCAGGTGCTCGTCGTTCGACAGGATGCTTTTGGCTGCGCGCGCCCGGCTCTCCTGGCGGCGGATGCCGGTAATGTTGACGATGGGGGAGCCCGGGAAACGGCGCTTCAGCTGGGCCGCGATAATTGAACTTTTTAATTCCCCTGTGCAAAAACGCCACTTGGCGGTCGACCACGGCAGGATCAGCGTGGCGCAGGCGAGATTCCTGTAGCGCTCGACGTTGCTGGTCCAGCGCTGCAGCCACCGCTCCATCAGCCCGCCGGCCTTGCGGCGCACCGTCACCAGTTCGAGGCCGAGGTGGTCGGCCAGTTCCTGGCACATGTCCTGGCTGGCGCTCCACTCCACACGCCCGAGGTCGGCGTGGATACAAAGACGTGGGCCCGCGTGGCCAATGGCGTCCAGGTGGCGCATGGCGATCAGGGCGGCCGCTGCCCCGTCCTTGCCGCCGCTGATGTTCAGGGCGCAGACCGGATCGCGCTGCAGCAACGCGTCGACTTCGGGGGTGGTGGCGATGGCCACGCCAGAGTGCGCCGGACGCTTCGGTGGCACGTAAAACAGCGGGATTTGCGTAGTTGGCATGGTAGCACGGCCGAAGTTTTTGTTGCAACCATCTTCCCGCGCTTCCGGACGCGCGCAAGCGGCCAGACCGCCCAGCCGCGGGCCTGGTCGGGTCGCGCGCGCATCCCGCGCCGCGCGCCGGTCGCGCTCAGCGCCGGCGCGTACGGCCGGCCACCCCGGCCAGCAGCGCCAGGCCGGCGGCCAGCTGCACCGGCCGGGGCAGCTCCGGCACTGGCAGCGCCGGCTCGGCGCCGCCCATCGATGGCGTGTAGACGGCGTCGCCCGCCACCCCCACGTTCCAGTTGCCCTGGTACGAGCAGCCGGTGCAATTGTTGAACTTCGTCGGACTGGCGGCACCGTCGAGCGTGAACCCTTCGGCGAGCGTGGTGCCCACCGGGAAATTCCGCCATTCGGTGACCGTTACCGTATAGGTGCCGGCGGTCAGGTTCAGGCGCAGCAGATCGTCGAGCGGACCCATCCCCGCGAGCCGCTCCGGCTTGTTGAGGATGTCGCCGGACACCGCGACGAGCTTGCCCTGGCCATCCCACACCTCGATCGTGGGGTCGAAATTGTAATTATCATATTGGCTGGTCCAGATCACGACGTCGGCGGTGTCGGCGTCGAGCGAAAACGTCATGGTGCCGACATCGCCCCAATCGTCCAGGCGCCCGCCAGCGGCGACCGAGGCCGCACCGGCATGCGCGGCGGTGAACAGGGTGAGCGCAGTAACGAGGATGCGCAGCAGCGGCATGGTGGTCTCCATAAGGTTGTGTCCGTCACTCAATGCTAGCCGCCAAGATTTCCGATTAGATAAATAAAAGTCAACTTTCGTGCGCATCCCGCCGTGCACGTGATCGCCGCTTGCGCCAAGCTGGTCCGGGCCGTCGGCAGCGGTGCGCGCCGTCAGCCGCGGCCCGGCGTCAGGCATCCGCGCGCTGGTCTTGATCTGCGTCGTGCCCGACCGCTTGGTGGCGGCTTATGATTCGCCTGCGGGTGCTGCTCGTGCTGAGACGTCTCCTCCAAGGCGTTGATCCCGGCGCATCCGCACCCTCCTTCCCGCCTTCGCTGTCCGCCAAGCGTCTAGATCGACCAACACCGGTTTCAAAATATTATTTACTTCGAGTAACTGCGGAGTTTAGAATTGTTGTTATTGTTTGCCTGGTATCTTCCCGGGGCTGGACGGGCTTTGCCTGCCGCACTGGCGGGGGATGAGGTGCGCATCGTCTTGCAAGGTTTGGTACTGTGGAATATACGTTCGAGCTAGATGGGGTGCGCCAGCGGGATTATCCCCGCTGGTTCTATGCCTCGGTGGCGGGCGACGGCCAGGTGCTGCTGGGCCGCCTGAAGATCTACGAACGCACCGGAACGCACCTGCCGCTGCTCGAGTACGTGCGCTCGGAACAGCAGTGGGGCGCCGTGTTCGGCCCGCACGGTTTGCCGGACCTGGTCGCTGATGTGTTCGACGAAGTGATCGACGCGTGGACAGTGCTCCTTGGCGACCACGATGGCTTGCGCGCGCTGGCCGCGGCCAGCCTTCGGCCTGGCGACCGCCTGGCGTGCCGGGCGACGGGCGTGCCCCTGATGCAGACCCCTGTGAGCATCTTCCTGCATGCGCGCGACCTTACCGAGGCGCAGGGCTGCATGATGCTGCGTACGGTGCTGGCCTTCGAGATCACGCACCCGCGTACCGCGATCTGCGCGCTGGTCGAGACCCTTGCGCGCCACAAGCGCGCGATCCGGTCGCTGCTCGGCGCGCCCGCCCTGCGCGACCACAGCGGCCAGCTGCGCCACGCCAGCCTCCTCGATCAGATGGTGCAGGCAGCGACGCCCCTGCTCGGCCTGTTGAAGCCCTGGGAGCTCGACGCGCTGGCGGCGGGATGGTGCGACGCCGCGCCCTCCTGCGGTGATCCGCCTGCGATCGGCGCGGGAGACCGGACGCCCGATGCGGCGGAGGCGGGTCGCCGCCCCACGGGGTACCGGCCCTCGACCGGCATGAACGGCGGCACGCGCTGATGTTCCGGTGCGGCGGAGGCGAGCCGGCCGCCCGGGCCGCCAGGGCATCGGCCATGGCGCGCGTCCGGGCAGGCGCGGTACGGGCGCGCGGCGCTCATCGCCCTGTCGGGGCGTTGGCGTAGCGCCGTTCCAGTGTGCGGAAGGTGTCGTGCGCCACCACGCTGGCCAGCCAGTGCGCCACCCGCGCGAAGTCCAGGCCCCGGCTGAACAGCGGCGCCAGGTCCTCGACGACGGCCGCGCACAGCTCTTCGGCGCCCTCGTCGCTCGGCAGCAGCGGCAGCACGATGCAGCGGTCGCGCACGGCGAGCCGGTCGACCTGCCCCAGCACGCAGCGCATGCGCTCCAGCGGCACCGGCCGCCGGTCCTCGCCGCCGGCTTCGGGGTAGCGGCGCGGCAGGATGCCGGCGCGCTGGTGGCGGCGCAGCGCGCGCAGGACCCGGGCGTGCAGCACCAGCGCGCCCGGTCCGCCGCCCAAGTCGACGCGCACGCACTCCCCCTCGACCAGCACGCGACCGCCGCATGCCTGCGCCCGGCGAGCCAGCGCCACGAGCGCGGCCCGCAGCGCCGCCTGCGACGTGCGGACCTCCCACGTCCCGCCGTACAGTGCGGCCTCCACCCCGGCCGGCCACCCGGCGGCGGCTGACGCGTCGATGTACGCGTTCCATTGCGGGTGCATGGGAAAGACCCGGCGATACCCCGCCATGCCGGTCGGATTCCACGACAGGTTGAGGCGCGGCGCCCCGTAGGCGGCGCATTCCCCGTCGTCGATCCAGGTGTAGCGCCGGGCCCCGGCATCGCTGGCGAACAGCAGCCGGTCGAAGAAGCGCCGCAGGCGCAGGTAGCCCGGGCCTTCCGGGTGGCCGGCGAGCCGCATGCGCCGGCAATCGTCGCGCTCGTCCTGGTCGAACGGCCGGTAGCGCCGGTGATCCGCCTGCAGGCGGGCCAGCGTCCGGGCGTCGGGGCAGCGCCAGGGAAGCGGATGATGGCCGACGTCGGCGACGCCGATCGACGCCGGGTGGGCCGCGCGCACGAAGATGCGGCGGCCGCCGATCACGGTCGCGATCGGGTGGTCGCGGTGCGCGGGGTCCCGGCTGATGGCGAAGCCGCGTCGGAGCGCGGCGGCGACCTCCTCGCGCGCGACGTCGGCCCCGCGCGTCATCGTGTACGCCGCGACGGTGGGAATGCGCGTGCCCTTTGGCAGCGCCGCGAGCGCCAGGTCGAGCATCGTCCCGGCGCCGGCATGCAGCTCGTAGCGGCGGTGCGCCAGCGCGCGCAGTCGCTCGAGGTGGGCGGCGACGGCCGCGTGGTGCTGCGCCAGCACGCCCGGCTTCGTACGCGGACCGTCGCCAGTCCCGATGTCCTGCAGATGGTCGCTGGTGCGGATGTCGGGCATGGCCCCGGCGGGCGCCATGTGGTCCACGGTGCAGGCCGAGGCGGTGGTGATCAACCCGCCGCCGCGCTGGCGGCGCGTGTCGAAACGCAGCACGTAGCCGCCCGGCAGCGGATGCAGCTCGGTCACGTGCCAGCCACGCGGCGTCCTGACGGGCAGCGCGCGCCCGGCCTCCAGATCCACATTCTCGTCCATCGGATTCCTCCAGGAGCGGGCGCCGGGATGGCGCCGTCTCGACCAGTATCGTGGCGACCCGCGTGCCGTCAAGGGCCGCGGCATCGAAGGCTGGCCGCGCGAGCCCCGGCCGCCGGCCTACGCCTCACGCCGCGCCGGCCGTTGCCGCGGCGCCGACCAGCACGGCGATCACGCCGCCGTCGACCGCACGCATCTCGTAGTCGGCCGGGTCCTGGCCGAGGCGCCGGACCGCAACCGTCGCGCTGCGCTTACTGGCGAACGGCCGGTCCCCCTTCGCCGCGATATACGGCATCGCATGCCAGTTCTTGCTTGCCTTGCTGCCGTCCGGGTCGATGTTATCCCGGTGCAAATGACTCGCGTCGCCCGGCATCGGGGTGCCGTCCTTGCGGTAACGGCGCAGCAGCCGCACCCTGGGGTCGTCCAGCCGGTCCTGCCGCACGCGGTGGGTCTGGCCATAGCAGTCGCGCACCGTCGCCAGCTGCGGCGCCTGCGCCCCGTCGGCGGCGTCCAGCTGCGCGCGCAGCACGTCGAGGTGCGGCGCCAGGACGGCGCCGAGCTGCGGGAAGGCCGTCAGCGCGCGGATGAACACATGGCCGGCCTGCTGCGAGGTGCAGCGGCACAGCAGCGCCGCGCCGGCAAGCCGTTCCTGCGGCGGCATGTATGCGAGCGTGCCGCGCACCAGGGCAACCACGTCGTCCGCCTGGTGCAGCAGGTCGTCGCCGTGCATCGCGTGCAGGGCGGTGCCGGCGCCGCCGCCGGCGTCGAGAACATCGCGCGCCCGCTGACGGCGCGCCGCGCGGGTCGCTGGCGACAACACAGCGCCGTCGCCGTCCGCGCGCTCGGCAAGTGGAAGTGAGAATTGATCCATGCGCCCTCCTAAACGGTTGTCCGTCCAAGATACGGCGTGGGCGAAACCGTGCAAGCGCGGCGCGGCGTCACCGCTCGGTGACCTGGAAGGGGTGGACCTGCACCTCGGCGCTATCGACCGGCTCGGGAACGCCGGCCAGGTACAGAATCAGCCGGCAGCTGCTGCTGGCGACGCTGTTGCCGGTCATGCCGTTGATGAAGCGGTACAGCCCCTGGTGCAGCACCGGACGGGCGCAGTGCCATGCCTGCATGATCTGCAGCTGGTGCTGGCAGGTTGCAAAGTCGAGCGGGGTGGTCTGGTCGGCGTAGGGGTAGTGGCTGTCCGGCATGGTGGTCCTGGCGGCGTAGGCGTCGATCGGTCGCGCTAGCCTAGCGCGCCCGCGTGGGACCGGTGGCGGCGTCACGCAAGAGTCCGTTCGGCGCAGCGCAAGCGGGCTGGTCGCGCGTGCCCGCGGCACCGCGCTGCGGCCGGTTTTGCTACACTGCGGCCGTGGCTTCTATCGCTGGAAGACACGATTTGGCCCGGTGTGCGCGAGCGCCCGGGCTCTTTTTTGCCTGGTCCAGCCTGCCTTGCTGGCCTGGGCCCGCCCTCCCCGCCCTCAGGACTGCGCCGCTGCGGCGATGGCGTCCCGCGCCTGCCCTTGCGTGCTGTCGCCCGACGCCAGGATGTAGCCCTCGTCGTCCGCCACGGACGGCACCACGAACAGCCTGGCCTTGGCCTGCGTCGCGCCGCTGGCCTTGAGCCACTTGACGGCACCCTGGACCGCGTCGCCGTAGCTGATGAAGGGATCGATGTGGTCGACGTCGGTGGGCGCGACGAAGCGTGCAGAGGTCGTTCAGCACCACCAGGCGCGGCACCTCGCGCCACCCTGCTATCGAAGACGCGAACAAAAGTGTCCAGCGTCCTCTTCCTGCCCCGAACCGTCTTGCAAACGCGCCAGCCGTGCGGTGGCGCCGCGCTGTTGACCGATCTCTAGCGACGGCGCGGTGGCATGTACCCGGTCTGCCAGCGGCTGGTATTGTTCAAAAGCATTATATGCGCGACCGGCCCCGGCGCCCGCCGCATTGGCAGCGCACGTGGCGATGCCGGCGCGGCGCCGCGTCGACCGCGTCCGACCGCCACCACCCACCGCGCAGGTACACGCCATGCTGAAAAAACTTCTCTCGCTAGTGACCCCGAAATCTCTCGCCGCACCGGTCGCTCCGGCCGCGCCGGCGGCGCCGGCCGATCCGCCGACCGGGCTGCACCATCCGTACGGGGCTGCGCACGTCGACATGCTGTACAACCTGCTCTTTTGTGACGACATCAAGCTGCTCGCCCTGCATACCACCGGCAACGCTTCCGGTCCGTGGCCGGTCCTTGCCGCGGCCAGCCCCGGCGAAGCCGCGCTGCGCAGCATCGCCGACGACGCGCACCAGGCCAGCCGGGCACGCGCGTTCGCTTACAACCGGCTGCGCGCCGAGGGCAAGGACGTGCCCCCGAACAAGCTGCTGGGCGTGATCGTCGAGGTGCATCTGGAAGGGCTGGACGTGCTGGCGGCCTTTGACGACGGCAGCGTGCGTTACCTCAACCAGTCAGGCAAGGTACTGGTCATCGAGAGCGACGCGCATCCGGCGGCGGCGGCGGCGAAGGCGCTGCTGGCGGCGAGCGCCCCGGTCGTCGAACGGATGGGCCCTTGGGAAAAACAGCGGCTGGCGTCGCCGGCGCCGGGGCAGGTGCGGCTGACGTTCCTGGTATCGGACGGGTTGTACTTCGGCCAGGGCGAGCATGCGGCGCTGGGAACGGATGCCATGGCCGGCCCCGTGCTCGACGCGGCGACCGCGCTGCTTACGAAGGTGGTGGAGACCGGGCTGGCGGCGAAGGCCAGCGCCGGCCAGGTGGCGCCGGCATGACAGGCGCCGCCCCTTCGGGCGTTGACGGCCAGGATCGTACCGGCAGCGGTGGCTGCGCGCCACCTGCAGTCGGGCGCCCGGCCTAGTTCGTCTTGAGCGCGCCGCCGGTCCCGAGGCCGCCGGCCACCTCCTGCGCCTTGTACGAGCGCAGCGCACGTATCATCGTGTTCAATGCGTCGGCAAACGCGGCTGCGAGTAGCTTGCCCTCCGGGGTCTTGCTGAAGCCGCCGCCGGCCGCGCCGCCGCCGTTGAACAGGCCGCCGATCGCGCCCATGTCCCAGTTGCTGGCGCTGCCTTCGGCCGCCGCCAGCTGAATGCCGGTCCGGTTGTCCGAGAGCAGCAGCGTCGTCGCACTCTCGTTCTTGCGGAAACTGCCGCCGATCAGCGACACCACCGCGCCCAGGTTTCCGCCGCCGAAGGCGCTGAAGTTCACGGATCCGGCCTGGCTGAAGGTGACCGACGGCGTCAGCGTGTAGTCGGCGGCGACCATCTGGCCCTTGCCCATGTTACTGCGCGCGCGTAGCTCGCCTGCCCTGGCCAGGTCCCGCTCGTCCTGCATCTGCTGCGTCGCCTGGCCGCGCTCGACCACGACGAAGCAGTTACTCTGATGAATCATCAGGCGCAATAGCGGGCTGACTGCACTGAGCTTGTAATTCGTCATGAGCTGGCGCACCCAGGGCTGGTTCGCATCCTCGACGATGGTGAGGGTGCCCAGGCTCCGGTCGCAATGCTCGAGTTGCCGGTTGGCGCCGACCGCGCTGGCGCCGCCGGCGGCACCGGTGGCCACGGTCTTGGCACCGGGGTCACCGAGGGCCGGATCGGTGCTCGCGCAGCCGGTCGTCGACAGGCCGACTGCGACGGGCAGGATGATGCTGGCAAAGCGGCGTAGCGGATTCATTGCGTCACCTTTCTTGACTGGAGGAAATCGCGCAATCGTAATCGCGTGGTCCTCGCCGCAGATTGCGAGACCGCAATCGTAAATGACGAAAAGAAACATTTGTCAGTGTTGCGCGAGCGGCGACAACGTCAAGCCGGTGGTTTGACCTGTATCAAACGAAGCACTGTAAGACAGCCGGACTGAACCATTTGCATTACGATGAATCCCGAAGCCCTCATCTGCTTCTCCTCCAACGACTTGAGCCTGGATTTCGATCCAGGCTTTTTTTTCGATCAGGCAAAAAAATGACGCTGAAAGCACATCGGCGCAATCAGCGTCATGAACGGAAAAACCGTGCCGGGCAGCACCCGACCAGCGCCGGCCCGATTAAAACTTCCAGGCCAGGCCGATGCCGAAGTTGGTCGAATCGCTCGACGGCTTCTGCAGCTCGGCGCGTGCCGACAGTGTATGCGACAGGGCATAGCTCAGGCCGACACCGTACAGGCCGGTGCTGGTGCTGGCGCCGTAAGTGTAGCCGCCATACGACGCTTCCGCGCGCAGGTCGTTGTAGCCGAGGCGGCCGTACACGTCCAGGGCGCTCGACAGCGGATACGAGCCGACCAGCGACAGGTGGGTTTGCTTGGCGGACACGTCGACCGGACCGAAGTCCCACTTGCCCAGGTGGCGGTAGCCCAGTTCCACGGCCACGTACTGGTTGAAGCCATAGCCGGCAAAAGCGCCGAGGCTGGTCTTGCTGCTGTCGAGGCCGTCGATGTCGGTCACGCCGAGGTCGGCCCCGGCGTAGAAGCCGGTGGGCGCTGCGGCGAACGAGGAAGACGCCAGCAGCGCCAGCGCGACTGCGGCAAAAGCTTTCTTGAGCATAAGTATCCTAGATATCAATGGTAGGGGTAATGGCGTTGTCTTGTTCCGGCCGAGTTCGCCTGAAAACGCGTGCGGCGGATTCTACAAGTGGCGAAATTGGCGGAACAATAGGAGGCAGCCGCCTTGTCTCCTTTTCAAGACGGGTATCTGCAACGCAAAGAGGTGCTTGGTTTGCGCTAGCTCTAACAGAACGTGCGGGTATTTGGCGAAGCGATGATGCAACGCATACGAACGGGTCCAACAAGCGGCGCAAACTTGACACAGATCAAACACACAACAGACACCAATCGAAATAGCAAAACATTGATTTAGGATAAGCGCGCACGTCCCCCAGTCGTGCGACCTGATGCAACTCTCGGCCCGGGGCCTGTCCCCGGGTTTTTTTCCGCGTTGCCTGCCGCACGGATGCGTAGCGTGCCCGGGAGAACTTGCTTGAGCAGATCGGTGGCGGCCCGGCCGAGTCCGGTTTATGGTGCACCGATCCCGCCCGGAGCCCACGCATGCCATTCGATCGACGTTGCCCCCACGGAGCGGTGCGATGACCGCCCTGGTCGCCGCAGCCGCCTTCCTGCTGACCTTCCTGCCGCTGATCGTGTTCCACGAACTCGGCCACTACGCGGTGGCCCGCTGGTGCGGCGTCCACGTGGAGCGCTTCAGCATCGGCTTTGGCAAGCCGTTCTGGCGTTACCGCCGCAGCGCCGGGGCCACCGAATGGGTGCTGGCGCCAATCCCGCTCGGCGGTTACGTGCTGCTGCGCGACAGCCGCAACGCGCCGGCCGCCGCGCCGGCGCCGGCGCTGCCTGGCGACCTGGCCTGCACGTCGCCGTGGCAGCGCATGGCGATCAGCGCGGCCGGCCCGGCGGCGAACGTGCTGCTGGCCGTGCTGCTGCTCGCCACCCTGTTCATCGGCGGCGCGCCGGGTGCGGACCCGACGCTCGGCACCGTGCAGTTCGGCACGCCGGCGTACCGCGCCGGACTGCAGCGCGGCGACCGGATCGTGGCGGTTGGCCAGCGTCCGGTGCGCAGCTGGGACGAGCTGCAGCGTGCGCTCCTGCCCACGCTGGCAGCCTCCGGACGGTCCGACCTGACGGTCGAGGTCGACGGCGGCCGCGCGCAGCGCACCCTGCTGGCCGGCCAGGGCGCGCCGGACGGCGGCGCCGACGCCATGTCCGCCCTCGGGTTGTACGTCTGGCGCCAGCCAGCCGTGGTCGATACGCTCGACCGTGGCGGCCCCGCGGCCAAGGCGGGCGTGCTGGTAGGCGACGAGGTCTGGTCCGTCTATGGGACGCGTACGCTCGACGCGACCGAGGTGATCGCGCGGATACGGCCGGCGGCGGGCGAATACGTCAAGATGACGCTGCGCCGGGGCGCCGGACTGGTCGACGTCGTCTTCGTCGCCGCGCGCGACGCCGATGGCAACGGCAAGGCGGGCATCGGCCTGCGCAGCGAGCCGCGCTGGACCACGGTACGCTATGGGCCGGCGGACGCGATCTTGCTGGCGCTGCAGCGGTCGTGGCAGATGCTGGCGGCGATGGCGACCATGCTTGGACAGATGGCGGTCGGCCTGGTCTCGCTGGGATTGCTGTCCGGGCCGATCGGGGTGGCCCAGGAAGCCGGCCGTATGGCGAGCATGGGCCTGGCGCAGGGCGTGATGTTCGCCGCGGCGATGAGCCTGAATCTCGCCCTGGTGAACCTGCTGCCGCTGGCCGCGCTCGACGGCGGCGCGGTGGTCGGCGCCGCCCTGGAAGCCGCGCGCGGCAAGCCGCCGTCGGCGCGCGCGCTGCGCGCCGCCCGGCTGTGCGGGATGCTCGTGCTGGCGCTGCTGTTCGGTATCGCCACCTTCAACGACCTCGGGAGACTCGGATGACGCACGGCGCTGCCCCCGACATGGCCCCCTTTCCGGCAAGTGCGGCGATGCTGACACTGCCGTCGAGCGATCCCGCG
>Ga0308160_10004607_pt1 | contig 14666 bp, 15 predicted proteins | sample PhyFR1_FD_201036 | JGI IMG/M metagenome (GOLD analysis project Ga0308160, IMG submission 201036) | Phyllosphere microbial communities from UC Gill Tract Community Farm, Albany, California, United States - DLSLF.R1 | ecosystem: Host-associated > Plants > Phyllosphere > Unclassified | place: USA...
TCCGGCTATTCACCAAGTCTTCCAGATCATTGCACCTCGTGTCCAGATCTTCTTTCAGGCCCTCGACCACTGCGAGACGGGACGACATATCCTCCAACAAGAGTCTCGCTCTTGATCTCTTGTGCTCAACACCGCTCTCTTCGCCTACTGGATCCTTTTCCTTCCCTTTCCTGGATATCGGGTATGCCTCGTCCAGCCGCTCCTCTAAGATCCTCATCCTGTCTCTGACCGCATCCAACTCGAATCTACTCAGCTCCCTCGCCATATCCCCTTCCTGCTGTGTATCCCTCCCGACATCGCTGCCGCTGGCCCTTTCATTACGATATGTCCTTCGCGAGTTGAGACTCCTCCTCATCAACTCATCGAAGGTCCCATATAGGTCCCTCATCCTCTCCCCCAGATCCACTTCAGCAGCGCGTAACCTATTTTGGGCTTCGGCGAGGGATGGGCTCGGAATTCCAGTCGAGGGGATCGAAAATGATTCCATGCGTCTAAAGTGCTGTGCAGCAAGTGCTTGAGCCGAGGTCGAAAGTAGAGTTGCGTGCATCGTCCTGGCCGTCAGCTGTCTCTCAATATTGATGGACAAAGGCCGACCTTGAGAACCCCTCAAGAGCAATTGTCACTTCGTTCTTGTCCCTTTCTCTCTCGCTACTCCTTGTTGAGCGAACTCCACGACTGGAAGATCCAGCAGAAGGATCAGTCCGGGGATCCCTCTCGACTTCCCAGTCGCTTCCCCTAAGTTCCCCAGGTTCATATTGTCGGGTGCGCGTGAAATCATATGAAGGACTAGTCGCGTAGTTGTCCCTCTCACGCTCGCGTCCAGGCTCATCACCCGTGTCTGCTGAACGACGGGACATGATTGACCATATGACTTCAGGAAGCAGGCAGATAGGATAGAGATGAGTAAAGTGGAGGTTGGGGGATGTTGATTCATCTGGCCGACGCGGAGTTGACCGGGATCTCCATAATCGCGTCTAGTATCCACCTTATATTGCCTGATCATCCAGAGAGAGAACGCAGAAACGGTGGAGCAAGAAAAAGTGCATTCGAAACGACATAAAAGATCATAATCATACACCATAAAAAGAGAAAATTGTCCATTTTGAAACCCCTACACAACAAGAGCAATAGCAATAGCCGCCCCAATCCCCCCCAAAACCAATAGTGGAATAACAACAGCCGCAGCCCTTCTATTCCTACAAACCCAAGGATCAGGGTGATAGGTCCATTTCCATCCTTTAATACTCCTCTCCGCACCTGAAAAGTCCAACTCGACATCGGCATCAGGACCAGCTTCCATTTCATGTTGAGCATCTTTATTCTGAGAATTCATAGGCATCCATCCTCCGAATATCCAGAACCAAGGTCCTAAAAATCCTAGGAAGAATAATACTGCTGCGACCTTGGAGGGGGGTGGGGCGAGGGACTTCTCATCGAATTCGATATTGGGGTTTCGTTGAGTTTTGACCAACTCTTTCAATTCTTTTGGGGTTGCTCCCGACATTTTCGCTGCGACTCTAGCATTTGCCCGACGAGATATTTCAAGTTGTTGTAATTGATATGCCTGATACTTGCTCGTAGGCCTTTCCCTAGAGTTTAAGGAGAATTGACTATCACCACCCCTCATCATGGCGGGTAATGAATCGAGTGAACTTTGAGCAAGTCGTGATCGTCTATTATCCAAACTTGGCGACGCTAGAGAAGAGTTTGAAATCGAGAACCGTGATTCGAATGGTGAATTGGGAGCACCTAAATCGGATCGAGAATCGAAATAATCCCCTTCTTCATCATCTAGGTTCTCAGATACCCCCGAGGTTGATTGTGCTGTATCGAATGGAGGATCTAGGCCTAGTTCGGAGATACTGTGTAGGGGGATTAATGAAGGTCGGTGGGTCAGAGTTGGAGTGGGCGTGCCAGCGGAGTTCACGTTCACGGATCCTCGACGTGGAACTGCTAATCGGCCGTTGGACGTTGATGTTGGGCTGAGAAGTCCATTGGAGGATGTGGTGGTTATCGACATTGACCTGGCTCGTGGGATTGGGGCCGGTGCGCCCATCATCGACATTGACATTGTCATGTCCCCTTCGTCCGATAATCCCAGGGAGGAGTAATGGTTTGAGGTTGAGGGATTCTCGTTCTCGTTCAATTCTTCCTGAAAAGTCGGAGTGGTCGGGGAAAGCATCGATAGGACATTGATCGATGAGGTCCGTGTCGGCGACTTGATACTGGGAGTTGGAACATTCAAGCTCTGAGCCAGGATGAACGCATTCGAGAACCTCTCGTCTCTCAGATTCTTGACCAGGTTCTCTCCGATCTCTCCGTCCATCTCCGTCTTGACTGGTTCCTCTTGGACAGGACCCAACATCAATGGATCCCCCGTCACGATCGGAGTGAGAGATGGTCTCGATCCCCTCCTCTTCGTATTCGCAGATGGGGACGAGCAACTGTCCGATGAATGACATGATCCCCTTGCTGATTGGATCTCGGCGTTGGGAGTAGTGATGACCGCCATCTGAGGTCGAACCGCTAGAGGGGTGGGGAGTGGGTAAGAGGTGATCGAGGGGGTCGAAGAGGTGGGAAGTTGGTAATGGTTCAAGGATGGAGAGTCGTTTCCTTCCACCCCCGCCGCCAGGCGGGTCTCGTCCTTGTCGACCTGTTGAAGAGCGAGAGGAGGGGATTGAGGATTGTATTCCTCTTCGACCAGCAATTGAGGCATCACCATTGATTCCGGTCTTGCCTCCTCCAGGTCTGGAGAGTCGTACGGTAGGTCGGATACTGGAGGACTGGCCGTATTCGTATTGATATTGGTACCGACCCCATCCCCCTCTTTCCGAAAAACCGGCCCTGGACCACCTTCATCTCCAGTCTCGTATTCAGGATCAGATTCACCTTCGGCATCAACTAGAGAATCGTCGTTGGGGGCATCATCGAATTGAGCGACTGTCGTGGACCGTGTGATTGTGTCCTCGCCAGAGAACACCTCGGGGGCGGTAGGGGCGGAATCGGAACCGAACCATCCTCCCATGAACCCTAATCCCCATCCTGTAGCTTCATCTTCCTTCTCCGCCGGTGCTTCTTGGGCGTGTGATTCGGAAATAGGAGGAGAAGGTTCCGGGGTCTTTGTAAAATCGATAACCCGCTTTGCTTTTCGTAAAGTCTGTTGCGAGTCCTGGTTCTCGAGGTTGGACTTGTCGGAGATGACGATAGGCGAAGCGAGGAAAGGAGGTGGAGCGTCACCTAAAGACAAATGTCGATTATCACCTCGTGGGTAGTCTACGTTGGATCCAGAGAGGAATTCTTCCTGACCCCCTGCAGCGACTATACTTCCCCTCAACCATGGTTTAGCCAAAAAGATCCTGTTTGCCTGTTCGATCCCACCCTCAGCAGCTAGGTCATGGAGCGTACTAGCGTACGAGTACCTCATTGAATTCGATCGTCGGCCAGTCTCATCACTGTAAGCGAAAGAAGTATCGTGGTTAACAGATGACCCTTCTGAATGCCGTTGAGGTAGATGAGGGGTGAATGGTAATGGCGATCCATCGTCTGCGGATTGAGCAAGTGGCCGTTCGTTCCATGCCTTGACGAGGGTATCGTATAAAGCTGGATCCTCTGCTTCTCGGGAACCAACACCTTCGAGTTGTCGAACAGTATGAGCTAGAGCTACAATCTTCTTTCTTCGCCTGGTCGTACCGTCTTCCAGGACTTCTTCCTCTTCATCGGCGAGTTCCTCGGTATCCTCCGGTTGAGGGATATAATGAGCGGCAGTCCTTAATTCATCGGTCTCGCCAGAGAACTGGGATGCCCAGGAGTAGGAGGATTGAGAGAGGGAAGTATCGGGTGATTCGGAAGAGTCCAAAATAGGAGTTTCGTCAACAACATTCAAAGTCGAATTCCTAGGTGTTCCCTTGACACTTGAATTCTGTCGCACAACCGAGGGAGTAAGGGTCAAAGGCATGGAAGCCCTCCTCTCCTCCCCTTTCCCAGCTTGACGAATAACAAGACTCAACGGTCGTCTACCCCCCTTCCCACCTCTGAAAGAAACATTCGTAATCCTCACACTCTCCCTCTTTTCCTTACCCAACTTCCTAGCTAATTCAAGTTCAGCCTTTTCTGCTTCCAATCGCTTTTCCCTTAATGAATCATCAGAGTGTTGATGTAAGTGGGCGAATTCAGTTCGATGTCGTTCTTGGAATGTTTGTTGGGAGATTGTAGAGAGGGGTTGACGGGTGGTTAGGGATTGAGGTCGTTTTTTGGCTTCTGGTGAGATGGGAGTGGGGAGGGGATGAAAAGATTGAGGCCGGGTAGTCATTATCTGGATATTAGATGTGAGAACGAGGAGGGGGAAATGAGGGGGTGACTTACAGTGTTTCAGTTGGAATGCGCAGTAGTAAATGCAAATGTGAAGCAAGCAGTATCCTCAGATGTGAATATGCCGAGAGTATCGAGGAGCGAAGGCGAGAACAGAGGTGAACAGGGTCAAGTATTCCGAGATCCGTGTAGTGTTGGAAACCAAAGGATAGACCAATGTTTACAAGTGCCAAGAATCAGTACCGGGGGTATTATCGATATTATTCGTTGTCGGTATCGGTGTCGGTGTATTGACAGTATGAAAAAAGAGCGTGATGACCTGAAAAGGCAGTGGGGATGGTGAAGACCGTGTAGGGAGTAGATGACTAGGTGATGTGTTAGAGTGTAGATGGATGGATTATAGGATACTAGATTGAATTGAATAGGGGATGAAATCGAATCCGAGACAAACAAACACACACACACACAGCCGTGCCTGAAACATAAAAGCACACACGTACTTTATTACTACATTAGGATATTGCATCGTGTAGCCGGTTCAACCGGCGAGTGAGTGAGTGATTTTAGAGAATGGGGCAATGATGCATTGAAGTCTGTCTACTAGTGAAATGGAGGGGGCATGTAATGATTGAATCTACAGATGGTGGAATGATTGGAAGGTTCTACAACGAGATGTATACAATGTAAAAAGACTGGGAATGAATGAGCAGAAATGAATGCGAAAGAGTCGGGCCGAATGTGATGAGATGGGATGAAACGAATGAAAATGCGATGCGGTCCTGAGATTTCAAAGTGACGGCATGAGGTGAATGATCGAAACGAATGAATGCGTTGGTTTGAAAGGTTGCAGTGTGATGCAATGGATGAGACGTGATGCGTGAAGGATCGTGAAAGTCGTGTTGGAGTGAATGGTCGTATGTAACGTGTCGCATCGTAAAGGGGGAAATGGCGAGACCAGCTCGACGAGAAGTTCGGATGGATGGTCGAGGGGGGTAATATCGAGACCAGCTCGACTAGATTGAGGAACAGGGATTGGGTAGGGGGTATCGATGTTCGAGTGGAGGATGAGTAGGATTGGGAAGAGAGAAGAGGGGATGTATCGATATTTGGATGGATGATGGTGGTCCGACTAAACCCTCTTCGTACCCCTCCCCCTCTTTCCCTCCTTGATCAATTCAGCAATTGACTTGATGGGTGTATTCTCTTGTACCCCCGATGTCGATATGGTTGAGTTCTTCGACTTGGATTTGGAAGTTGGTCTGGAGATAGGGGAGGAGGGGATATTGGTTGACTTGATTTGGAGTTTGGATTGAGTTGACTTAGCGACCACCTTCTTCATTTTAGGGTTGGTTTTGGTCTTGTTTTTGGTTCTGGGAGGCGGTTTGACGGTAGCGGTAGTGGTAGTACTCTTCGATCTGGTCTTGTGGGTATTGAGCGGGGTAAGAAGCTCGGGATCGATATCAATCTCAGAATCGGTAGGAGACAGGGGCAACTTGATCCCAATAGCATCTACCATCAGCACCAAATCACGAGGGCGGGGACATACTAAATCTCGATGGAGTTACTTGTTCACCTTTCACCAATACTTTAATCAATTTCTCCATTTGTTCTAATCTTCCATCCTTCTGAGCTACTTCCGATTGGAGTTTACGAACTTGGATACGGAGAGAGGAAGTTGTTGTGGGTTTTTCCTATTATCAGCCTCTTTTCTCTTTCTTTCTCTTCCTTCCCATCTTCCTCTTTATCTTCCTTCCTTTGATTCATTCGATCAATCGCGAAGATAGAGGGAGAAGGTAGAGATGGAGAGAGGTACTTACAACTTTCACTCTCGGCATCATCGACCCGTGTTCTATGACCTGCCATACCTCTTGTACTTTGCGCAAGAGATCATGATTATCTCTCCTCAAATCAGGTCTTTCGATGGTCATGAACCTACGCATCAGTTTCATATCTCTAAGCCGAGCGAGTCATATAACGGGCATATGAGGTGTGAGAGGGAGATGTAGAAAGAGAAAGAGGAAATGAGGAAGGACTTACTTTCCGGTGGTTACCCTCTTGAATCCGTATCTATCATCAGCTTTCCTCACGATACGGGGAGATCAATTCCGATGATAGTAGATGGAAAAGGGCAGTGGGGGGATGTCAAGAGAATAAGGTGCAAGGGGGAGGGGACTTACCCAGAAAGCTGTCGTTCGAAAGATGATTTACCAGGTAAATCCCTTTTTGAGACTACCTTCCCCATAGATTCCCTCTTCTCTCTCGCTTCTTTATGAAGGACTGATCGTCAGCTTCTCCTTATCATCCCCTATCTTATGTTTCTGTCCCTTCTCTTCGGTACCTTGTCGCTGGGATTGTATATGGGAGGGAAACTGACCATTTTGATAGAACTACTATTAGCGTCATTCCACCTCCGACGCGTAGAAGAAGGTGGCGTAGACAAAGAGGAGAGAAGGACTTACAGCTGATACATCCCTAATCTCAATCCCATACCCCGTTGAAGACCATTGCATCTCCGGACAACCAGTAAGGATCCAGCTAATCATCAGTGTCTCTTCCCGGCGAAACTGTAGGGGGAAAGAACGAGAAGCAGGAGAGAGGAAGATCTGATGAGCGATTGACAGGGCATGAAGAGGTGTCGGAGGATGAAAAGGAGGAGAAGGAGGAGGTGGACATACTGAAAAACCTTTAAATCAAACCTAGGATCCCTAGCGCTCCTCTCTCCATCTAAATACTTCCTAAACTCCTCAGCCTTCTTGTATCCTTTTTCATTCCCCTCTCCCCTCCCTCGTTTCACTTCAACACCCTCCTCATTTCCGAGAAATGAGAGATCTACGTGCGATTGAACCTTGAGTGGGGTTGTTGAGGTTGAGTGTCGGCGGTTTCGTTTAATTGGAGTTGGGTGGAATGGGGATGATGGGTAATCTTCTTCATCTATCTTTAGCTCTTCCCTCCGAGTCTCCCTTGACTCTAGAGCCTTGAAGACATATAAGAGAGGAAGGAGCGAAGATAGGGGGGAAGAATGGAAGCAAGGGAGGAAGAAGCGGAGAAAGAGAGGAAGAAGAGGGACATACCTGAGTCATCTTTTACCATCTCGAATTCAGATCCTTTACTAGCTGAACTAATCTCTTTAATCGGCGTAGAGAGGAACACAGTAACCACACTCCCTTCCCTCTCTCTTTCATCATCCACTTCCTTCATACCCACATCCATATCTACAAGCTCGGGAGACCACAACTCCCTACCTGTTCCTTCTTCCGCCTCCTCCTCATCGTCGAGTAGAGAGAATTTCGAAGTAGATCGAACCAGGGGAGCGAATCGAATAGGGGTAGGTGTATGTTGTTCATCACCTCCATTTAATCGGTAGAATGTTTCTTCCCCCATACCTTTCCCCGAACTCTTGCTATTGGTCTTCATACCAAATAACCTCCTACTTGTCGAGACTTGTTCCCTCCTCCTCCTCTGACGTACCGAGAGGGGTGTATCGAAACTCTCCTCCGAATCAGGTGATGAAGTGGGTACAATAACATCTTTAACTCGTCGATTATAAGGATGAAGTCGACGAGGCGAGATAGCCTGGAGTGGTTGACTATTCCATGATCTAAATGGCTGCCTTTGGAATGTGGGGTTTGTATTGAAATCGATAAGATGTGGTTGAGCGAGTAGGGAAGCATCATTCTCAGCCAACATAGCACTAGCAGCCCTCAACAATCTCGCATCACCTTCTTCCAATCCATCATAATCCGGGATAAGGAGTGATACTTCCGGTACAAATTTCGACGGGGCGGTTGGGGAGGAGGGGAGTTGTATTACCCATTCCTCAGGAATTGGGGCGTGGCGATCAAGGTATTCGGATGGATGGATTGTTGCTGCGTTACTGGCGAATGAAGCTCCACCGAGGGAGGTGGAGGTAGTGTGGGAAAGGGGGAATGAATGTGAGGTTTGGAATACCCTCTGTTGTTGATGGTGTTGGTGGGGTCGTGAGGAAGGTGAGATCGTTCCGGAAGGGTTGGTTGGGAACATCTTGTAGGGAGGGGAGGGATCACCAAGGAGGGAAGGAAGGGAGTGTTGTGTGATGAAGGAAGGAAGGAGGAAGAGAAAAGAAGAATGAGAGAAGGAAGATAGAATATCAATATTCTCTTCCTTCTCTCCTAATATATTCCCCACCTCCGTCTCGGTGATAGTGACCGTTACACTTTCCTAAATCTCACGTCACTCCGTCACCCTTTTACTAGTATGTAGAAATAAGGATCCATCAAATAATTCAACTGAATTAACATCCTTTAAAAGGGTCAGTTAGGGAGACACGGCGATAAGTTCCACACAACACACAGATCCTCCTTCACTCTTCACCTCCGTTCACTCTCTTCCTACCCTTGCTCACAGCTATGTTCTCGGAGGAGGGATTGTTCGAAACCTTATCCAGCTTGTTTAGGTCCTTTGGCGTTACTTTTACGCTTGGACACCATTATGGTCACGCCGTCAAAGGAGGTGGGAGATTGAGTTTAAATGGTAGTGAGTATTAAGTATGAGTCGTTAGTCTGTCAGTAGTCAGCTGTCAGTTGTCAGAGAGGAGATACATTCAAATGATCAAGTCCGAAAGTGAAGGAGTCGGATGAACGATGTATGTCGACTGTTTATTACGGTTGACCAGGACATTGTTATTGATGCGTGCCTGGTTGTAATTCTCCTTCGAATATAGCTCGACCTTGACTTCGTAAGTCGTATAGCTTGTGACCCCTTTGCGTCCATAATCCGTCAAGTGTTACGATACATGTAGCTGCACGAAAAGTACGTTCTCTCAATACCGGTGGGGTCTTGAATACATTAACGGCCAAGATGCTGCTATGACCTAGTCATTAATCTCATCTCGTTAAGGAGGAATTGAGTTGCAGTTGACTGATCCGTACTTGACTTCATGGACGTCAGCTTTAGCTTGATTGAACAACCAACACCTTCACTGAGTTGATGGGCACCGGTAGCGAATCTCAACCCGAAGTGGCGAACGAATGCGATCAGCAAAGACCCCACATCCGTACACCATGAAAACAATCTCAACCGCCTCCAGCCTCATCCTGTGCACTCCTGTCCATCTCCCTTGCAATCTTATTCCCATTGATGTGATTGTCAGGTCAGATCCGATTCCGTCTCAGTCCATCATATCGTATAACAGTCAGTAGGTACATCCCGACCAGATCAAAAGAAGGATGGCCGTGAAATGAAGTTACATCCGATTCCAAACTACCAAACACCAATCCGTCTAGAGCGAAAGCATTTGAAATCTACTTCTTTCCAGCAGTCTTGGCCTTTAGGACTCGCTTGACAATGGTAGCCTCCTCAATGAGGAATGCTCGGGTGATTCTGTATATCAGCTCCTCCTCTGAATACATGACAGACCCTCGCGCTATCGCGCTTGGGTCTTGGACTTACCGCTGCTTAACACATGGTGCGCAACAAGATCCACCGTATGCCCTGTTGACGGTCTTTTGTCGCTTGGAGAGGGTAGCGTCTGGATATCAGCGCCATCCGGGCCACGTCCAGGATTAGGATATCTGTCTGTCCTCGGGATGCACGCAGTCCCATCCCATCCCGCCTGGATACAGGACTTGTGCATCCTCGGTGTTGTGAACATCCTATCCTATCCACCATGACTCACATTCTCGGGGTCGGAGAGCGGGGATACCGGGTAGGTCGAGTCCACAGTCACCACACTTGGGGGTAGACTAGATGTTAGTTCTGGCCTTATTGTTACGTGTAGTCTGGTCTGCTCTGGCTGTCCCTTCTCCCTGTGTGATGATGTAATCCTCCAAGAATGTCCATGTACATCCGTGAGATCCTCTTGGTGATTACGCCATGATCCAATCCTTCAATCCAATCTATCTCCTCGACTCGCTCAGCTCATCCAAGCTGGCATTCCCATCGTACAACCCATCTCCATCACAGTCCACCCATGTACCCAATCCACAATCCATATCCCAAATCCCTCCAGAGCAGACCAGACCGCCATTAAACAAATACTCACAGCCTTCTTCTTCAAGTGGTGAACGACCAACTTTCCACCAGGGGTCTTGACGACCCTCCTCCTGTTGGAGGTAGTGTTGTATGGCTGTCGCTTTCGTAGGGTAACTCTCTGCGCCATCGTTGTCGATATGTCGGTTGATTAAAGGTTTTCCAGGTCGATAATCAAGAGATGGAGGTAAGGGCAGGGGGTGAATTGCCGGGTAATTCCGGTAGGTGAGGGGGTGGATTTGGGATGTGGCACCCCATCTGGCCTGGATCGATGTCGGATATAATCTGTGGCAAATCTTATCGCCGATGGTCGCGATACACACGAAACGCGCCTCAAGTGAGATACACTAACAACCCCTTTCCTTTCCCTTCCCCTGCTTTCAGACAATGATATTACCCTTCCTACAAATACAAGTCTAGACCCGCCAAGGCATGTCCCAGCTATAGCATAGTTCAGAGCCCCCGCCTCCTTGAACCGAGTCCGATGATTATGATGGAAGGATCCTGAAACCCCCCTTTTGTCACCTAAGGTCCTATAAGTATAACTGTAACTGTGTGTACAGGCACATCGGGATAAGGATGGTTCTTACACCGACATCACTGCGGACAATGGACAAAGGGGGGATAGATGACACTTGAAGTCACGGCACATATCTCATGATCATTGCTGATTGATGTTTGACGGTTGATGTCACTCATCACTATCAAGTATCAGGCTTATCGTCCCATCTACCTCACTCTATAGCTCTCACATTCAAGCTCGCCAACCTGTTTGATTTCATCACAGGCGACAATCTATACGACATCCACTCGCCACTTAATGATACATGATGATCGGTAAGTGACACCTCTCAGATTCAGAATCACTCAACCTCCACTCAGCTCAACCTCATCAACCGGCACCACCCTTACACAACCAATCAAGCTAACAACCAGATTACTACATGACAATGACAACCCGCCCTACATCACATCTTATTCATTCAGGTTTCCTAGATATCTTATCTTTAATCCCCGAATCAACCCATCCCCAACCTCAATCTCGCAGAGTGGAGAAAGCACCGGTTCCACCAAAGAAGACGGAAGATGATCTCCGACAGATCCTACGTGATCACGCTTCGCCCAGAGCACGGAAGGGCAAGGAGAGAGAGAAGAAGAATGTGGAAGTAGGATTAAGAAAGAGGAAAGTTGATAAAGAGATGATTGGACCTCCTATGGATTTCAGGTACGTTATGCTTGCCTCTCTATCTACTGCGTCTTATTGCCTCATATTAATGCGTGAGCTGACTAGTAGACATGTATTCCACGCTTCTACATATGAGGAAGCTACGGAATTACTACTAAGATGGGCGATAGAGGGAGTAGACTGTAAAGTCGGAGGTAAGTCCTCCACTTCTATCTCCCCTCTCCTTCATATACCATTTCAAACACAATAAGAGGAGGTGATTAACAACAGACCCATCATGGGCTAACCCAATTAAAGATCTCGTTAAAGCAAGGGCTAAAGAACAACAAGCTAGGGCTGTTGCTCAGGTCGTTGAAGCTACTGCTAGGAGTAGGATGTTGGGTAAGGGCAATTTCCCGTAAGTCCCTCCTTCCTCCTTTACAACTCTTCAACGTGACTCTCCCTCCCCGTCCCCCTGATCAAGCCATACACTTCACCCCCCTCGCGGTCTCCCAGTGCTTCAGCTCGTTGTCTGATCACTTGAGACCCTCACTATCACCCTCAGCTGGACCCACTCGCTAACGCTCGTGTGCTGACTCCCAGAAACCCCGGCTTACACGTCGTAAACGGTCTCCCATCCTCAATCTACTCAACAATCAACACCTCCCTAAACCTCTCTCCAGCCCTCCGAGATTCAGGAAATCAATCATCCCTAAACCAGGGATTAAGAGACGCGGAAACACCAACCCTAATGGCTAAATCGGGGTACTTTGATCGTATCCCTTCTTCCCTCTCCTCTACTAGTCCCTTACCGAATCCTTATGGACCGAGTACACCGATCCCGGCTGCTGTTACTATACCGTTACAGATTCGGAAGAAGACCCCTCGAGTGGGGAAGGTTGAGGGGGAGTTGGTTGCTGTTCAGCGGGAGATGAATGAGATGGATCTGAAGGAAAAGGTGAAAGAGAGGACGAGAGGGGAAGGCAAAAGAAAAGAGGTAGAGGATAAGGAGAAAGAGGAGGTAGCACCCGCACCCACCGGGTTACCCGAATCACGAACTACCAACATCCTCTCAACCCCACCTCGTCCAACGCGTAAACCAGTCCCTCAACCATTTCCCCAACTTCCATTCCGAATAATCAAACCTTCCCTCCCAACTCTGGAAAAAGCAACTTCAGTAGCCCTCTTCTTCGAAGCATTTTACACCACTCTCCTACGCCCCCCACCCTCTTCCAATAATTATTTATTGAATCGAGCAAAACGATTAGCAGCGTTAGAAGAATCCTTCAATTTGTTGGAAAACAGGTTCATGTCGGAAGGAGAAAGGCAGTTTAGGAGGGAGGAATTGATTAAGGAGGAAGGGAGGATATTGAGGGATCGTAGGGGGAAAGTTGATGTTAAAGCTTTTGAAATGGGGAGAGTTATTGGCCATGGAGCGTTTGGGGTTGTTAGGATTGCTAGGGAGAAAGAAGGGGGGAGGTTGGTTGCTATGAAGCAGGTGAGTACGCGATGCCGATAGGCGGGCTATTGTCCAATTCCTAGCCTGCGCTATGGAGATGGCATATGCGTCAGATTAAGCAAGAGTGATAGCTGACTTGCAGTTACGAAAAGCCGAGTAAGTCCCCACTACTCAACTACACAGCGAATGCGCTATCGCGCTGACCTGTAGTATGCTCCGAAAATCCCAAGAAGGTCATGTAAAAGCTGAAAAAGATCTCCTAGCAGCAGCATCATCCATGGCCACTTCACCCACCACCACCTCGAACGGACACTCATGGATAGTCCGCCTCCACTACGCCTTTCAAGATATCGACAACCTCTACCTAGTCCTAGAGTACATGGGTGGTGGAGACCTCCTAACTCTACTAGTTGACCGCGATACCTTCTCCGAATCAATGACAAAATTCTACATTTCCGAAATGGTCCTTGCATTACAGGCGACTCATGCATTAGGATTCATTCATAGGGATATCAAACCCGATAACTTTTTATTTACGCCAGATGGACATATTCGAATATCAGATTTTGGATTAGCGACAGATTTACATTGGAGTCATGATACGTCTTATTATGAACAACAGAGGAAGGCTATGTTGAAGAAACATGGGATTGATCTTGAATGGAGTACGGCGGGTGGAAAGGGGACTCGGAAATTGAAGAGGGAGGAAGTTGAGGCTATTATGGGTAAAGAATGGGTAGGGGAGGGAAAGGGGGTATTGACTTGGAGAGAGGGGAATAGGAGGAAATTGGCTTATTCGGTTTGTGGGTAAGTGACCGAGCAGCGATAGCTGCGACATGGAGAGGAAGTTGCTCTCGAGACGGATCCTCTCTGTACCCTAGGCGTCTTTGCATGTTTAGAGCTGACGGTTAGGACCAACTCATACATGGGTAAGAATCGACATGAGGTACAAACTGACCCCAGCACCAGAAGTAATCAGAGGCCAAGGATACGGGTTTAGTTGTGATTGGTGGTCTCTAGGTGTGATTAGTGAGTCCTCAATCTATATGTCCCGGTTCTTTACTGTCGGGACCACGTCAATGAATACATCGGGATTGTGTGACTTCGAATAGGACTGATGTTAGTGTACGAAGCTCTATATGGTTATCCGCCTTTTGTTAGTACTTCAGTAAGTCCACCTCTCCCCCCGCATCAGGTATGTTGAACAGCGACTGATGAACAGCGACATATAACTCGTCAAAAGATGTATGTCTGCCATTCCTTTCATTCTCCCCTCCCCTATACTTCCCCAACCAGAAACTGAAATACTAAAGCTAAAATCCCAGTCTGAACTGGAAAACAACCCTCAAATTCCCACCCCACCCAAAACTATCTGCGGACTGTACAGATCTCCTAGCTTCATTACTCTGTGAACCTGAGGACAGGCTTGGGTCAAACACTAAAATGGGTAAGATGGGAATGGGACAGGAGACATTGACTATGAAGGGTAAGAGGGGATTGGGGGATGATGGGAGTGAGAGTGTTAAGCGGCATCCGTGGTTTAGGGGGGTTGATTGGGAGAGTAAGTCCACTTCAACTCTTATTATTCCAACTTGATTGGGACTTTGATACCACTACGAAGTTCTAGGTCATTGACCGGTTCATACCTTGAACATCAGTTCCAAAGCCCTGGCCTCGGACGATGTGACTGATCTCAGACCTACATAAACAGACCCCACCATATCAACC
>Ga0308160_10004612_pt1 | contig 14657 bp, 10 predicted proteins | sample PhyFR1_FD_201036 | JGI IMG/M metagenome (GOLD analysis project Ga0308160, IMG submission 201036) | Phyllosphere microbial communities from UC Gill Tract Community Farm, Albany, California, United States - DLSLF.R1 | ecosystem: Host-associated > Plants > Phyllosphere > Unclassified | place: USA...
TGAGACCATCAACGACACCGTGCGTCGTCAGGAAATCGATATCGATAAAACCGGCACGCCAGGCGCCGCTAACGTTACCGACCCAACCGGCACCGCGACAGCGAATACCGCGAACCGGACCGGCACGGCGAACGCCACGGCAACCACAGCCAACGCCGCAAATCTGACCGGCGGCGCGAATACCGCCAGCACGGCTAACACAACGGGCAGCGCATCACGCGATTTTATCGAAGCGGATAACGCCGGACTCAACAGCACGCGTACCGGCTCCGCACATGCCACCGGTAATGGCCAGAACAATGGCAAACCGGGCATGGCTGAAAAAGTCAGTGAGAAGGTCAGCGAAGCGAAAGACAAGGTGGAAGGCAAACTCAAGCAGCACGACCATAGCCATTAAGCCCGTGTGAAAAGTGCATTATCTGTCTGACAACACGTAATACTTTTCAGCGTATTTGCACTATCGACAAGGCCAGCCGCAAGGTTGGCTTTGTTGTGTTTGACGCGCGTGTGTCTGGCGTTTAAATTCTGTTTGAGCTGAGTTTGAGCTGAGTTTGAGCTGAGTTTGAGCTGAGTTTGAGCTGAGTTTGAGTCGCGTTGGAGCCGGTGCGGGTGGGCAGCCTCGATTTTGCTGTCGCCAGAACAAAACTGCGTAAGGTGATTTTTTCAGCACTTGGCGCACAGGCCGGTGGTTTAGACTTGCGCAGTTGGCGGGTAAAGGTATAATCCCCAACGTTTTCCGCATAACTCTTCGTGCCGAAGTGGCGAAATCGGTAGACGCAGTTGATTCAAAATCAACCATCGAAAGATGTGCCGGTTCGAGTCCGGCCTTCGGCACCAACAGTATGTAAATAGACCTCAACTGAGGTCTTTTTTTATGTCTAAAATCCAGCATTTACCTACCTTTCTCGCTATATTAACTCTCTCAAGGTCAACCGACTTCAACGCACATCTACCAACAGATGTTGGTACAGATGATGGTATTTCAGGTTCGATAATGCTTGTACCAACAGGGAGGGGATAAGCATGGCTCTAACAGATATCAAAGTCAGAACAGCTAAACCAACGGATAAGCAATATAAGCTGACCGATGGCAACGGTATGCATCTTCTCGTCCACCCCAATGGTTCAAGATACTGGCGTCTGCAGTACCGCTTTGGCGGAAAGCAAAAAATGCTGGCTTTAGGGGTTTACCCTGACGTATCTCTTGCAGATGCCAGAGCTCGTCGCGATGACGCTCGTAAGCTTTTGGCAAACAGTATCGATCCGGGAGACAAAAAGAAAAATGATAAGGTTGAGCAGGAAGAAGCGCGTACTTTCGAACAGCTCGCCGTTGAATGGCATGCCACAAATAAAAAGTGGTCGGAAGAACATAGCCGACGTGTGCTAAAAAGCCTGGAAGACAACCTCTTTCCTGCCATTGGCAAACGTAATATTGCCGAACTAAAAACGCGAGACCTGTTAGCCCCAATTAAAGCTGTAGAACAGTCGGGGAGACTAGAAGTGGCTTCCCGGCTACAGCAGCGAACTACTGCAATTATGCGTTATGCCGTTCAGAGCGGTTTGCTTGACTATAATCCCGCGCAGGAGATGGTGGGTGCCGTTGCTTCAAGTAACCGGCAGCATCGAGCAGCTCTTGAACTGAAACGTATTCCCGAGCTTCTTCAACGAATTGACAGCTATACCGGTAGGCCTTTAACTCGCCTTGCCGTTGAGCTAACCCTCCTTGTCTTTATTCGTTCCAGTGAACTGCGTTTTGCCCGTTGGTCAGAGATCGATTTCGAAACATCTATGTGGACGATTCCAGCCGAGCGTGAAGCTATCGAAGGAGTAAAGCACTCCCAGCGTGGCTCAAAAATGCGTACACCTCATCTGGTACCGCTTTCCCGACAGGCATTAAATATCCTGGAGCAGATAAAGACGTTTAGTGGTGATCATGAACTGATCTTTATTGGCGATCATAATCCTCGAAAACCGATGAGTGAAAACACGGTTAACAAATCTTTGCGAGTGATGGGATATGACACACAGCTTGAAGTCTGCGGCCACGGTTTCAGGACCATGGCGTGTAGTTCATTGATTGAGTCGGGATTGTGGTCGAGGGATGCGGTTGAGCGGCAAATGAGCCATATGGAGCGTAACTCTGTGCGTGCGGCTTACATTCATAAAGCCGAGCATCTTGATGAGCGCAGACTGATGCTGCAGTGGTGGGCTGATTTTCTGGATGCGAATAGGCAGCACGTTATTTCACCTTTTGATTATGCAAAGACAAATACGTCCTTCAGTTGATACTTATTTAGTAGCAAGAACATGCAGTAATTAATGATAGATACATAACTTGAAAGCCTCTATTCTTATGGGTAGGGGCATTTCGGAGGAGTTACCATAGCAGTATTGTAACCTGAGCCTAAACATGAATATTTGTCTGATCTTTCGCTGGGAATATACCTGAAATAATTAGAGACCATATTCAGAACTGTCTCAGTTCACGGGGATCAGAACTTTCACTTAATTACCATAATAAAGTTTTTGATTGTTTTTCATAAAAAGATAAGATATCTATTTTTTAATTTAATATGACATTTTAATATCATTAAAAAGGTAGTCACAATGTGACTACCCATTACATTTATTATTCTAGGTGTGTTGCGAAAGTGTCATAAGAATCAGCTTTGACGAACTTAGCAGGATTCTCAAGGGCATTACCCTCTTTATCTTTCGACAATGCTTCAAAGTGAGCCATACCACAGTTAATTTTTGCCTGTTCTGATGCTCTCAAATCATCAGAGAAGATACTGGATTTCGTTTCTACTACAAAGTAGAGCTGATCACCCATACCATCTTCTTTGTCGATTAAAACCGCCCAGTCCGGGTTATAACTGCCTAGAGGGGTATCAATTTTGAACCAAGAAGGAAGTTTTGCATAAAGCTTAACATCATTCGATTCTTCAAGTTTTGTAGCAAATTCACTCTCTGTGTCAGAATCACAGATGATGTAGTCGTAAACAGACTTTTTCGCTTCAACCATATTTTTGATATAACCCGTCAGCTCTTCTTCTTGGAACAACTCTTGGGCATAATACTCATCATCACCAATACGGTGGTAAGTTATCCCATCGACAATTGCGAGTCGCATTTGTTTTCGGATCACTTCGCTGGCTATTTCGATAAATCGTTGAGGGTTTTTCTTGAATGCTTCAAGTTTATCGCCTAAACCAAGCAAGATTTGAACTACGGTCTTACGAGTTAGGTTTGTATTCGACTCCAGATAAGTCACAACATCAGGCAATTGGAAGTTTCTATTACGGTAGTATTGAATCTTTGACTCTTCATCAAATGTTTCAAGTTCTGCTTCTGTTATAGCAACTTTGACTTTTTTGTATTCAAATTTCGCACTCGCTACGGCTACTGATGCACGAATTTCTTTGATGCATTTTTCAACCAATTCACCAACGCTAAAATCTACTCTATAAGTAGTTTTATACTTTATACGATCCCAAAGAGCCTTGAAATCATCACCAAGGACAACCTGCTTACCATTATCTTCACGTAGAGTTGCAGTCTTCTTCTCTGCGTGTTTCTTAATGCTCAAGCCTTTAGAGACTTTCGTTAAAGTCGCTAAAATTGCATCGGAATATTCCTTTACGCTTTCAGGAAGACTTACCGTGTTATCAGCAAGGTCAGCCTTAAGGGAATCTTGGATCTTACCGTTCTTATCGATGTAACCATAGTCGGTTAGATGCTGGTATATCTCCTCTGATTTTTTAGCCCCAAGGAACTCCTTCTTATCGAATTCCTTAGAAATAATAATATTTGCGAATTGATGCTTCTCAATAGCACCGAACTTAATACCTTCTTCTTTCTCAATCTCTTTTTGAAGTTCAGATACAAATTGTTCGTATGATTCGTTCGCCATTACTGTAAGAGTATTAACCTCAAAACCATACGGCACTCGTTCACCAGACTGATCCACAGCCAAACGCAAACCTCGACCAATTTCTTGTCTTTTCTTCATGACTGAGTTGGTTTCGTTTAGCGTACATATCTGGAATACGTTAGGGTTATCCCAACCTTCCTTTAATGCTGAGTGGCTAAAGATAAATCGTAACTTCTCATCAATAGAAAGTAACCTTTCTTTATCTTTCATAATCAGGTTATAAGCGGATTCATCAGCCGCAGTTTTGCCGCCTTCACCATTTTCCGCCAGCTTGGATTCAGTGAAAAGAGGGTTTCCTGAGGCATCTTTCTTCTTATCTTGAGCAAAATAGCCATTGTGAACTGAGCTTGCTAATACCTTCAGAGCTTGCTCGTTCAATACAGGCTTACCTAAACTGTCCTTATCCCACACTGTTGGGTATAAGACACGATACTTTGGTTTTCTCAGTTGCTGAATGAATTCTTCTTCGAACCATTGTGCGAATTTACCTTGGATTGGCACACTATCTTTCGTATAGCCTCGGTAATTCGCCACTTTGTCGATAAAGAACAAACTGAGAACTTTAATCCCCTTCTGGCTCAACACCTTTGAATGATCCATAGGATCAGCGCCAGTCGTGATTTTTTTGAAGAATTTAAGCTCTTTCTCTAGATGTTCTTCAACGGTTTTAGAGAGTTGCAAACGCTTATACGTGTCTTCATCAACCTCACCGATTGCCTGCCCAAGCTCGATAATATTGTCACGGCTTGTAAAGTCGATATATTCATTACCTTCTTCACAATAGATATCGTTGATTACATATCCTTCGTAAACAGTTCGTCCCCCAGACGCTTCAAATAAATCCGTTCCACTTCTAACCGTGATGGTCTTACGCGGCTGTAATTTACCAGTTTTAGTTTGAGCGTCAATTTCAAGTTTTGCAGTGATTAATGACTTCTTGTTATCGACACTAATCAACTTGATATAGGCTTGATTGTGATTGTCTTGAACTTCTAATGATGCAACTTCAATCTGTTTTACAAGTTGACGAGAATAAGCATCAATTGAGTCAAGCTTATAAAGTAAGTTAAACTTTTCTGTCAACGTTGCTGAATAACGGAACGTGCAGAGGGGGTTTAAGTTGGCAATAGCATTTTTACGATTAGCTGTAGATGCCACGGATTGAGGTTCATCAATCAAAACAACAGGGTTAGTCGCTTGAATGAACTCAATCGGCTTCATACCGTTCAATCGATCATCGGTTCGGTGAATCAAGTTTGCAGTAGTCTCTTTCTCTGGATTAGTGAAAGACTTACTAAAAGCGTCAATGTTGATGACCATAATCTGAATATAATCATTCGTTGCGAAGTTTCTTACTTGCTCACGCTTTGAAGAGTCGTATACAAAGTAGTCATACTGAACGTTCTTATATTCTTTCCTAAAATGCTCTTCTGTTATTTGTAAGGACTTATTAACTCCCTCTTTAATCGCAACAGAAGGAACAACAATGATAAATTTTGTTAATCCATAGCATTGATTTAATTCAAATATACTACGCAGATATACATAAGTCTTCCCTGTTCCCGTTTCCATCTCGATAGTGAAGTCTCGACTTGGAAGAGCATGTTTTGAAGTTTCAGTTTGTGGCAAACCGTTAATAATTTGAACTTTTCGTGTATTTTCATAAAGTTCTTCTGGTAAAAGAGTAAGAGCATTAGCCACACCAATATCATTATTTCTGCTGAATAGCCCTAATTGCTCGCTCGTAAGCGCATTAGACGAAACAGAAAAATTTGATTGGAATGTTTCTTGTCCTTCAAATACCCCAACTACAGCATTGATCGCATCTCTTTGATGTGCTAAATTGGGATTAAACTTTATCTTCATTTCAGACATAATTACTCCCTTAAATGCTCTTAACATCTTCGATGCCTGCTTGTTTCAAGATCTGAATCGCATTGGTCTTAACTCGATCATCAGCAAAGCCTTCGTCTTTGAAAACTATTTGAGTCGTCTCAGGGTCTAACTCGAATTTTAGCTTGGCAATACCTTCAACCGTTGCAGTAGAAATTTCATCATCTAGACATACAATCAAAGCACCTGCACCCACAACAAACACTGTCTTATCATTAACAACTTCCGTTACTACAGATGTCGTTAAGTCATAGCCATATTTTAAAAAGATTTCATACAAAACATCTTCACTCGAACGACCATGTTTTATAGATTTAACTGATTGTTGTAGCATTTGTTCTAAGTTATCAAAGTCGGCGTCCCAAGGGCGGATGTTAGTCGCTCTAAGTTTAAAATACTTAAAGCCTGCATTACTTGATTCTTGATACATTACTCTCTTAATACGCTCAGATCCAATATCAGCAATTGTCCGAAAACCTTGCTTGTAAGCATCACTGGATTGATCTATTAATTCAGGGATTTGAACATGTATAAATCGTATATTCAGACCTAACATTTTTGAGTGTTTAAGAACAGCGTGTGCTGTTGATCCCGAACCTCCAAAAAAGTCTAAAACAATATCATTTTCACTAACCTTACAGGTTTCCATCAAGAATTCCATTAAAGAAGTTGGCTTAGCAAAATCAAAAGGAATATCAAGAGCTTTTAATTCATGTGATGACTTTTGGTTTATGTGGTCTTCAATAAAGTTATTTGGTGATGCTGTTGATTTTTCGATTACATCATTTAGATACGTCTTCGTGAATACGTTCCACTTTGCAGGCTTACCATGTTGATCTACCAAGTTAGAAGATCTAACTTGCTTTACAATTATCTGGTCTTTCTTTTGTAGGTAAGATTGTTGACTCCAACGCCAAACTTTATCTTTACCACTTTGGGGAGATATTTTTTCTCCATCATTAACTGTACTAGGGAAAGTATCACCAGGAGGGATAACAAAAGAGCCGTCTGGGCACTCAATATAATACCTTTGGTTGCTACAACCTCTCATTGGGTCAAGACTTGTCATATATAAACGAATTAATTGATATTTTTCACCTTTTCTAGCCCCTGATTCATCTACTTCTTTATAAGAATTGTAGTTAATTCCGCCAAAAAAAGGTTGGCAAAATTCAATGTCTTTGCAGTAAGTTAATACATAATCAAAGTTCGGAGACCAGTAATTACCTTGATTACTAGCCTTCTTTGAAATTCGCCCAGCTTGACCAATGAAATTACTTTCACCAAAAATTTCATCGCATAACTTTCTTAAATTATGGATTTCATGCTCACCAATGCTAATAAAAATAACCCCATCGTCTTGAAGTAAATTTCGAGCTAACTTCAATCTAGGATAAATCATATTCAACCAGTCTGAATGATATCGCCCTGAAGCTTCTGAGTTTGTACTAAATTTATTACCTTCATTATCAATCTGTCCCGTTTGTTCAAGATAATTTTGAAGATTGTCGTGGAAGTTATCTTTATAAATAAAATCTTTACCTGTATTGTATGGAGGGTCGATGTAGATCATCTTCACCTTTTTGTGATAAGATTTTTGAAGTAGCTTCAAGACTTCAAGATTATCACCTTCAATAAACAAATTTTCAGTTGTATCCCAATTTACACTTTCCTCTTTACAAGGTCGCAGAGTGCCAGTGGATGGCGTTTGAGCGATTTGTCGAGCCTTTGATTTGCCATTCCATGTAAAGTTGTAACGTTCCTCAGAATCGTCAACCTCTTCACCCAACACGGCTTTGAGTGCTTCAAAATCAATTTTTCCCTCAGAAAAAAGATCAGGGAAAAGTTGCTTAAGTTGCTCAATGTTCTGAGTCGTTATGTCCAGGCTTTTTGCTTCTGGGCTACTGCCCGTGATCTTTTCCATTTCGCTCATTGTGTTTAATACCTATTAATAATCGGTGTTGATGCAAATCTGCTCTTTCACCTTGAATAAAATTCATTAAAATTTTTGCTTTAAGCTCTTCTTATGCCAACCGCGAAGTGATCGCTGAAATTGCTTGTTTTACTTTTCTTGCTTGTACATTGAGACGCATTTTCTCACTCATTTGCAGCTCTTTCTTTAACTTATTTCTAATATTGCTCAATTCACCTTCAAGAGATGCTAACTCTTTGAGAAGTCTTGTCTTCTCTTCGTTGCTCATTTCTATGAATAAAGGTTCATCAAATGCATCGAATTTGCTTTCTTGTAATAAATAGCGTTCACTATCCATACAGTCATTTTTATAATAAATTTTTGAAATATAACTCCTTTCTAAAGCAATGAGCTTAGAGATGAAGTCTTGATACAGTTCGTAGTAGTTGACGCTTGATACATTCTTCAGCGAAAAATCGTTCAAGAATTCGTTCTCATTGTCCTTCAAGCTTCCAACGTTGAACCACTGGCTGTTGTAAAAAAACTCAATGACCAACTTTGAACTATCAGCCTGATTAATTCGCTTATCTGCCAGGCTAATCGCCAGTTCTCCGTTTAGCTCTAACAGCAAGATAACCGGGTAGGGAATCAGTGTATGGAAGAGTTTTGCTGTGCTCTTCAGCTTTCCACGGTTTGCTGTGTCGACTTTGAGATTGATTTTAAGAACAGCCACCTCGATATATTCTACCGTTTCGGTAACATAAGTCGGTATGTTTAATGTTTCAGGCTTAAGAGTATTCAGCCATTCAACAGATTGAATTACCTCATTTACTAGCTTCTTATCGCTACTTGAGAGATCATTGTTCTCTAGAATCATCTTTTTAGTGATTCGTGTGCCAAGCAATGTTGATTCTGGTAAAGCTAGATGCTCATATACCTTGTCGAACAAATTTCCACTGCGAAAATCTATGACCTTGCTCATTGCCTCGCTCCTACAGAATGACCATATAGCTTGCTACTTCAAAATCATTCACATTTTGAGAGCTTGACGCTGATAAAACTGTTCCACCTCGACTAAACAAACTTGTTGCACCGATTTCTTCACTTTTACCCGCAATATTTTCAACCGCTTTGCTGAGAAGATTCTGGTAATGATTCATTTTCATTCCCTTTTGAGTTCTCTTCTCAAACTCTTGATATGCGTATGCCGAATCTTCAAAGGATTTGAACTCTGAACCTAGTTTCTTGCATAGATCCAGAATCTGTTTTGATTGGGTAAATGAAAGTAATATTTCTTCTTCATCAGACACATAAACAAGATAGTAAGGGGCGAGTGAATAGCTTTCTTCGACCTGGACTTTTCCTTTAATGTCTTTTAGACAGAAAATGACTCCTGATTGAATTTCATCTTTTAGACCTGCAAATTGGCTACGTTCTGACTCAAAAGATTCTTTGTTGATAATGACAGGTGCAAACAGCCCGAATGGAGCTTGATCTAAGGTATCTGTGTTACCTTTTGATTTATCACTGAGGAAACTTGAGAGATCCATTCTAAAATCGTTCAGCGTTAAGTCGGTTATGGACACACCACCTGAGATTTCTTCTAAATCAACTACAGCATTTTGGAGTTGTTCAAGTTGCTTTCTGCGATACTCTAAGTCATTCATTCCCTTGTTGAGCTTTGGATCTTGCTCGATTACGTTTTCTTCACCCGTTGCAGAAATATCGAGCAGTACCATACGCCCACTAACCCTAGCCTCTAGGTTGATATACTCGTCCAACTCCATATTTGGCCAGAAGTTCACAAGTTGAATTGTGTGGTTAATCGAACCTAAACGGTCTATACGCCCAAAACGTTGAATAATACGAACGGGGTTCCAGTGAATATCGTAGTTAACGAGATAGTCACAGTCCTGTAAGTTTTGACCTTCTGAAATACAGTCAGTAGCAATTAAAATGTCTACCTCTTCTTTAAACTCGGGATAAACCTTCTCACGTTCTTTTGATCTAGGTGAGAAATGCGTCAGCAAACTATTCAGATCAGTTTTGAACTTCTTACCATCAATGCAACGTAAGGTTGTATCTGTGCGTTGACCTGTGATTATCGCAGTATGAAGTCCCAAGTTTTGATAAGCCCAGCTGGAAATATTTCTGTATAGGTACTCTGCGGTATCAGCAAATGCGGTAAAGATAATGACTTTCTTGTTATTGCCATTGAACGGTTTCTGACATTTTTCAAGATACGCCTGTTTTAGCATACCGAGTTTTGCATCACGTTCAGAGTCGATGCTCTTTGATACACGAACAATCTCTTGCAAAAAGACTCGATCCGACTCTAAATCTTGTACAAATCTCACCAAATCAAGATCTTGAATCCTTACCTTGGTTTTGTTCCCTATGATAAAAGGAGCGAGTTCTGGTGAGTCAAACTCAAGATCATCAATCTCTTCAATTGGTGGCGCAACAAAATCCTCGGTCAGATCGTCAGTAAGCGTCGGCTGGATATTGGCGTTAAAATTATGGATTTTTGACAGTAAAGATTCAACTTGCGCTAATACTTTTTCTGAAGTGCGCGTGAACGAATGAATCGAACTTTCCATTCGTTTCAAGAGATTGATACGGATAAGGTGGATCAAACTTTCTTCACGGTCTACTTGTTTGAATACGCTTTTACCGCCCTTTACCTCTTGGTCATAGCGTCTTGCATATTCCGCTTTCTTATCCATCCGTACATATTTCATAGGCGAGTAAAACGCCAATGAAAGTCTACGGATTGTCTTATTCACTTCTTCCAACGGAGGGAATTGGTCTTTAAGGTCTATTGTAGGCTTCAAGTTGATTGGCAAAAGCCTTGTAGGGAATTTACCAATATCCTCAGTTCCGTAATATTTCTCTATATGCTTACGCGAACGCGCTATTGTATAAATATCCAGTAGTTTGAAATAGTCGAAATTCATCGAGTCTAAAAGGTCTTTCGATGTTCGAACATCAGGATCTTGTTCAGACCAACGTGAGAAGCGTGATTGTGCTTGTCTTAACGTGCTCTCGATGCTGCTTATGCCATGATCGATTAATGCCTGGTCATTTGCTTCTGTGATGAAAGCCACTTGGTTCTTTATATCATTCAATCGGTTATTCACAGGCGTAGCAGAAAGCATCAAAACCTTAGTTTTTACACCAGCCTGGATAATGTCTTCAAGAAGTCGTTGATAACGATTTCGGCCATCTTTTTTAGGGTTGTTGTTACGGAAGTTGTGAGATTCATCAATAACAACAAGGTCATAATTTCCCCAATTGATCGTTTCTAGGTTTATATCACCTGAATAGCCAGTATCGCGGCTCATATCAGTATGATTTAGCACATCATAGTTAAAGCGGTCATTGGCTAACAAATTGCGCTTATCGTTCTGTGTGTAGATCAGCCAGTTATCACGCAGTTTCTTAGGACAAAGCACCAAAACTTTATCATTGCGTAATTCGTAGTATTTGATGACGGCAAGAGCTTCGAACGTCTTACCCAAACCGACACTATCAGCGATGATACAGCCGTTAAAATGTTCAAGTTTATCTATAGCACCTAAAACACCATCTCTTTGAAACTTATAGAGTTTATTCCAGACAATCGTATCTTTAAAACCAGTTTTTGTTTTTAAAATGCTCTCTTCCTGGAGATCACCAACAAAGTCTTTAAAAATGTTATAGAGGGTAAGGAAGTAGATAAACTGCGGCGTGTTATCTGCTGTCAGTTTAGATAGTTCGACCTTTAATTGTTCCTTTGCTTCAATAACTTGCCCTTTACTACTCCATACCCGATTGAAGAAACCAAGCAACTCTTGTGCTTGTTCGGAACTAGCAAGGCTGATCATATCGAAACCATTAGTTTCAGTGAGACCAATGCCTTGCCCGTTGAATTGAGCACCGCTAACCGCTAATGAGTTTGAAGTTGAGGAAACGTGCGTTATGTGTTGATGAATAACTCCTGCTTGTTTAACCAAACGAACAGAAGCTTTTTCCTCTAACCAACGGGAAAACTCTACTGCTATTGCTTTTTGGTTCAGCTGATTGCGAAACCTATTTTCTTGTTCTGAGCCGTTAAGCGAGCCAAAAGGTGAAGTGATACTAAGAGCATCAAAGCCTTTAGCTTGAGAGAATAGCAAACGAGCTGAATCTAACTTGTTTAAAGAGTCTTTGAGGTGATCAAAAGCATAGATAGAAAAAAGCCCCGCCATGACGGAAAGCTTATCGTTCTGTTGAATCGCATCGGTAAGTGTATCTGAGACTTTGGTCGTTACGTTATCAATGAGCATAGTGATTAGATTTTCTCCGTAACTAGACCAGCAGCTTTGAGTCGAGTAGTAAGATTTCTCATCTTACTAAACTCAGTGCCGTAGCTAGGCTTAAGCCCTAACGCCTCACAGAATTCCCTTGCGGTTATGCTGCTTAACTCGTCAGCATACTTGATTGACTGTAAGTGAAGTTCAGCTATAAATCCGTTACGTGGTGCAGAGGCAAGAGCTTGCTTGATCTCTTCTATAATCACTTTGTTCATGGAACACTCAATACGATTCATAGGCATGGCCATGAATTCTATCAAAATTAGCTAAAATTGCTAAACGATATGACCAAAATTACTCGATGGGTCATGCTTAATAGTTTGGCCTGCTCCCCGTTGATTAATACGTCCGATGTTAGGTGGACTGACCCTGCCCCGGTAGACGATCCTGCCCTATATTTGGACTGACCCCACCCCGGTAGACGATCCTGCCCTATAGTTTGAGCATAGGGGGAGCATATGGGCACACCACGATTTACACCTGAATTTAAGGAAGAAGCCGTCCGACAGATAACGGAACGCGGTTATTCCGTTGCCGAAGTATCTGACCGTCTGGGCGTTTCTGCCCACAGCCTCTACAAGTGGCTACGGGCTATCAAACCGGATAACAGCGAGCAGCATGCCCGGGATTTACTGGAAGCCAAAAGCGAGATCCTGAAACTACGGGCGCAGCTAAAACGTACCGAAGAAGAACGGGATATCCTGAAAAAGGCCGCGCGGTACTTTGCAAGGGAGCCCGACTGAAGTACCGCTTTATCAATGAGCACCGCACTGTATGGGGTGTGATGACAATGTGTCGGGTACTGGATGTCGCCCGGGCCGGGTTCTACGCGTGGCTGCATAACCCGGTCTCGGCACGTGATAAAGATAATCAGCGTCTGCTGACGCTTATCCGTGACTCCTATGCACTGAGCGGAGGCGTATACGGTTACCGGCGGGTTCATGGCGACCTGAACGAAATCGGGGAAACCTGCGGTAAAAACCGGGTGGGCCGTATTATGCAACTGAACCGGATTAAAGCCGTGCGCAGCTATAAAGCGCCGCGTCGTATCGCTGGCAGACCTTCAGTGGTTGCCCCTAATCGCGTGCAGCGGCAGTTTACTGTTGTCCGGGCCAATCAGGTCTGGGTCACCGACATTACTTATATCCGCACCTGGCAGGGCTGGCTGTATCTGGCGGTGGTTATCGATCTCTTCGCCCGTAACGTGGTGGGCTGGTCGATGAAGCCCACTCTCTCACGCGAACTGGCGCTGGATGCACTGATGATGGCGGTCTGGCGACGTAAACCCGACGGCGAGGTCATCGTGCACTCAGACCAGGGAAGCCAGTACGGCAGTGACGACTGGCAGCGCTTCTGCCGGGCTAATAACCTGGTCCCGAGCATGAGCCGGCGTGGCAACTGCTGGGATAATGCGGTGGCCGAATCGTTCTTCAGTTCACTGAAAAAAGAGCGCATCAGGAAGAGAATATACAAAACCCGGGATCTAGCCCGGGCGGATATCTTCGATTACATTGAAGTGTTCTACAACCGGGCCCGGCGCCACAGTCACCTCGGCGGCGTCAGTCCGGAGGCCTTTGAACAGGCCTCGTCGTGAGGACAGAATTTGTCTACGGGCGTGGGGGCAGTCCACTGACCTGTGAAGCTGATACGCTGGGCAGTTATGGGTATGTATATATCGCAATTTATCCCTCAAATCTGGTTAAAGTCTGATTTTTAAAATCATCCCTGCATCGTAATCCTTCAAACATTTTCTTCCTTTATTGAGAGACTCCACTCATGCAAATCTCAACTGTACCGGCCACGGTGCCGGCTTCATCACGCCTGTCGCCCGTGCAGGTGTGGCAGCAATTGTTAACGTATCTGCTGGAGCACCATTACGGCCTCACACTCAACGACACGCCATTCCACGATGATTCAGCCATTCAGGAACATATTGAAGCGGGAATAACACTGGCTGATGCGGTGAATTTCCTGGTGGAACGCTATGAACTGGTGCGTATTGACCGTAAGGGATTCAGCTGGCAGGAGCAGACACCGTTCCTGACTGCTACCGATATTCACAGAGCAAAGCGTGCTACCGGGCTGATGAGTACATAAATTCTTCGGGCTTCATTCCTGATTTTTACCTCTGCGCTTTCCACCCTTTTTATTCATTGCATAATGCGCCTGCCACTTCCGGCAGGCGTGTTTGCTTTTATGGACGATTGACGATGCAAACAGAACTCGACGTATTAAGCGAATTCAACGAACGGATGAATGATATTTTGGAGAAGCATTAACCGGGGATGCTGGCATCACATTAGAATCTGGTTGGATAAAAGCGGTGGTTTTTGCCCCGATTCGAGTCCCAAAATCAATGATTTAATGTGTTGGTATCGATGTTGGTATATTAATTGAAAGATATTGTTAATTGTTTTTAAATCAAAGGATTAATCATTATGTACGAGTCCGGCCTTCGCACCACGGAAAGCAAATAAGTCACCCAAGGGTGGCTTTTTTTGTGCCTGTCATTCCGGTTTTACTTTTTCATTGGCTATGCGGCTGAAGCGGGCTGTCGCCGCTAATCTGATCTATCGCTACTAAC
>Ga0308160_10004613_pt1 | contig 14656 bp, 6 predicted proteins | sample PhyFR1_FD_201036 | JGI IMG/M metagenome (GOLD analysis project Ga0308160, IMG submission 201036) | Phyllosphere microbial communities from UC Gill Tract Community Farm, Albany, California, United States - DLSLF.R1 | ecosystem: Host-associated > Plants > Phyllosphere > Unclassified | place: USA...
ATGCCGGCCGATACCCAGACGCGCCTGCTGCGCGTGCTGGCCGATGGCGAGTTCTATCGCGTTGGCGGGCACATTCCGGTCAAGGTCGACGTGCGTATCATCGCCGCCACCCACCAGAACCTGGAAACCCTGGTGCACGCCGGCAAGTTCCGCGAAGACTTGTTCCATCGCCTCAACGTGATCCGCATCCACATCCCGCGCCTGTCGGACCGCCGCGAAGACATCCCGACCCTGGCCCGCCATTTCCTCAGCCGTGCCGCCCAGGAACTGGCGGTCGAGCCCAAGCTGCTCAAGAGCGAAACTGAGGAATACCTGAAGAACCTGCCGTGGCCCGGCAACGTGCGTCAGCTGGAGAACACCTGCCGCTGGATCACCGTGATGGCGTCGGGTCGGGAAGTGCACACCAGCGATCTGCCGCCCGAACTGCTGAGCCTGCCGCAGGACGCGGCACCGGTGACCAACTGGGAGCAGGCGCTGCGCCAGTGGGCCGACCAGGCCCTGGCACGCGGCCAGTCGAGCCTGCTCGACAGCGCCGTGCCCAGCTTCGAGCGGATCATGATCGAGACGGCCCTGAAGCACACCGCCGGACGCCGTCGCGACGCCGCCGTGCTCCTGGGTTGGGGCCGCAACACCCTGACCCGCAAGATCAAGGAACTGGGCATGAAGGTCGATGGCGCCGACGAGGACGAAGTCGAGGAAGCCTGACGTCGCGCACACCGCCACGGGCATACCCGATCCCTGTAGCAGCGGCGCAAGCCGCGTCCGGCCTCACCGCGGTGAGTCTGATGCACCGCACATACCGCCGACGCGGCTCGCGCCGCTGCTACAGAGGGCTTGAAGAAACTCTCCGCTTTTGTGCATTCGCCTTGTGCACTGCACCCACACGATGCGCTGTTGAACATCGCTGATCGCTCGGATAAAACTTCGTTCGTTTCAATGAGCTACAAGACTGTTATCCGATCAAAATTATTTTCCTTATATTTCAATCAGATAGACAGTACGGCAAAACATTTTGGGTGTTCAGAAAGCTTCTGCAACAAAACTGGCACGCGCGCTGCAATGTACTAACCATTACCCAGTTTCGGGAACCTTGGTACAGGCAGGCCGGGGATTCCCTCTTTACACCGCGACTCCAGCCAAGGCTGGAATACCGCACTACTGTTTTGGGGACCTTGGTACAGGCAGGCCGGGACTCCCCTTCTTTATCGCGAGACACCCGGCGGCAACGCCGGGCATCTCAACCCTTTTAGGGGGCCCTGGTACAGGCAGGCTGGGGTCTCCTTTCTTTATTCTTCGGCGGCCTCGGCCCAAGATTATTCAGAGTTCCCATCTCGCCTTGGCTGTATATCTACACGCTTCCCGCCAATGTGACATTCCAAAAAGTATACGGAGCCAGTGTCGGACCGGACTGCACGCCTGCTGCGGGAGCAAACACAGCCATCGCATCGACCAGTTGATCGAACTGACTTGATTGCAGATTCGTCCCTGCGCCTTGCGCTGAAGTCTGTGAAATCAAATCCACTGTCTGCCAGACAGTCCCATCAGCAAACTCGATACGCTCAACGCTATGCCCGGCTGCAGTATTCCATCCTGACAAGATGCTTTGATCAGCGCCCAGACGCAAAAGCATTCCCTGGTCACTGTGCTCAGCCTTTACCTGCTCTGGCTTGATGCCCACCTCGAAAACAATAGTATCAATGCCCCCAACGGCACCGAAGTCTTCATATATCCGGTCATGGCCGTGCCCTCTCCCTATGACATAACGGTCATTGCCCTGCCCTCCGGCCATACGATCATTGCCACGCTCGCCAGAAAGACGGTTATCGCTGCTGTTACCGCGCAAAAGGTTACCGTCGGCGTTACCAGTGGCGTTTATCGGGATGCGACCCGCCAGAATCAGATTTTCGACGTGTTCGGGCAAGGTGAACGACAACGAGGAAACCACTGTGTCGTTACCTTCACCAACGAGTTCGATCAAGCGATCTGCTGCGTTGTCTACAACATAGATATCGTTGCCTCCTGCCCCCACCATGACATCAGCGCCCTGTCCGCCATCCATCACGTTGTTCGCAGAGTTGCCTCGCAGGTGATTATCCAACTGGTTGCCTACTGCATTGATTGCTTGATGGCCGAGTAGCTGCAAGGCTTCCACCTCTGGGGCGAGAGTATGGCTGACCGTGGCTTTGACTCTATCGTAGCCACCACCTGCCCATTCCTGGACTACATCACCCTCATGGTCGACCAGGTAGGTATCGTCGCCAAGACGCCCTTCCATGATATCTGCGCCCCTACCACCATCCAGCGTATTGCCCCCTGCATCGCCGACCAGCAGGTCATTGGCGTCAGTACCATTGATCGTGATCTTTGGAAGGCCCGCGCCCTCGCCAAAAATGAAGTGACTGGACGATAACTGTGCAGCATCGACGCCTTTGAGTGTCAGATACTGACTTCCAGCCGCCATGCTCCCCAACCACACTTTCAGATAATGCTCACCATCAACTACGACAGGGGTAAAACTCAGGCCAGAAAAGTCTCGCACAGCCCGTATTTGAGAGAGATCGATTTTCTCGTTGGGGTTGTTCACTTCGAAATCGATGATCAGATTACCCAGCAAGCCGTAGGAAGCACTTTCGGTCAAATCTTCCACGACGACGAAGCGGTCATTCCCAGCTCCACCCGCCACCGCCGCTCCCGTATGAGAAGCGGTGCCGTGCAACGTAACGCTGGGCGCAAGAACGTTATTGAACGCGTAGTCCGTGATCGCTAGGTCGCCCTCGAGGTACAACGTGTCGTCCCCCGCGTCGCCCCCCAGATAATCAAGGCCACTGCCACCGTAAAGCACGTCATTGCCGCCACCACCGCGCACTACATCGTCGCCTTCTCGGCCATTGAGAAGATCGTCCCCGCCGATGAGCGAAGCCGTAGAGTTTTCTCCTACCAAAACGTCGTTGCCTAGACCGCCCAGAATGGTGTCCCCACCATTGCCACCGAAGACTTTTTCGCCGATATCGCCACTGACATGCAGCATCCCCAGCGACGTGTCCGGTAGAACCATTGAGCGATCGCTGGATTCAGTGCTGAAACTGTAGCCTGCGTAACGGCCGATCTCACTGGTGCGCATCGTCTCCGGCAGGCGAACGAAGCTGGCCAGCGTCAGCAAGCGGGCATCGATGTTAGTCAAAAGCACTCGTTGCCCGTTGGCAAAGCTCAGTTGTGCATCAGCACCCTGCTGAGAGATGCGCATTGTTTCGTAGACAGTGGCCGAGAAGCCCGCCAGTACCAATTTGTCCTGTCCAATAACGAAATCAGTAATGGTATCGGTGTCGCCAGCAGCTTTTTCAATGATGAAACTGTCAGCATCTGCCCCGCCTGTGAGCAGGTCACTGCCGCTGCCACCGACCAACGTGTCGGTACCGGCGCCGCCAATCAGAGTGTCGTCACCACGTCCGCCTTGGAGATGGTTGGACGTGCCATTACCGACCAGACGATCGGCATGATCTCCGCCGATGACATCTTCGATCTGCTCAGCATCCAGAATGGTCATCTGTTGACCTGCCAACATCGCCTGTCCGCTTGATAGATCGACGACGCTTGCACTTGATATGGCGGCCACATTGATCGCGTCCCTGCCACCATCTTTATCGTGAAGCACATTGCGCCCGGAACCGGTTGCCAACTTCGCAAACTCATCGGTATAGACGTAGTGGTCGTCGATAGCGCCACTGCCAAATATATTGAGGCTCCAGTCATGCAATGTCCCGCTTTGGCCGGTCGCCGTGTCGATGACCTTGAGCGTCCAGTCCCCTTTCGGGTTTTCACCTCGAAGCAGAGCGGTCGAGAAAACGTAATCCAATGTCGTCGCTTGATTGAAGTCGCTGTCACCGTAATTCGTATCGTCTGAACCCTTGGCTTTACCGGGGCGATCCATGAGAACGGACTCAGTGCCCGAAGGCGAAACCAATATGACGATCAAATCACCTGGCCGCGCATGACTGAGCCGGATCCGGACCTCCACATGCTCCAACTTCATGTTCGCCACATTCACCGTCAGCGAGTGGCGAACTCCGGTTTGATCTCCATCGCTGATCGCCATGTCGAGCACGCCGGACTCCGGAGCCTGGGTCAAACTGTATTGATTTGCAGCGGTTTGTTGGGTATGCCAGGTTTCTGCAAGACGCACAGCCGCTCGAGCATCGACTTGACCGTAGCCGTAATCATGACTGACGTGCATGCCGCCGCCGTTCCAGCGGCCACTACCGTTGTACTGCCACTTTGTTCCGGGGTCATTCACTTGTCGAGCCGACAGCGCCAGGATCTCCTGCACGTCTCGGTACCCCAGACCCGGATTGGCTTCCAGCATCAGCGCCACAATCCCGGAGACCACGGGCGCGGCGAAGCTGGTGCCCTGACTCGAATGTGTCTCGCTCCCCCGCACCGCACCGGTAGCCGTATGAACCGACCGTGAAGTCGACGTTATGTTGGAGCCAGGTGCGCTGACCAGAATGGTGGCGCCGGGGCTGGAAAACGGCTGCCCACCTATTTGCAGTGCACCTAGATCAGTGGCTGCATTGATTGCACCGACGACAATGCTGCTGCGGGTATTGGTGATGTTCGAATAGTTGGTGTTGCCGCTCGCCTGCCGATCATTGCCGCCTGCTGTGACGATGACCGTCCCCAAACCCCCACGACCGTGGGCTAGTGCCCGGCGAAAAGCCACTGGCAGTTCACCCAGTTTCGCCTCCGAGAACCTCAGGTCGAATCGAAGGCTGCTACCCCAGCTGTTGTTGACCACATCGTACTGATGCATGTGATCCATATTGCTGAAGTCATCCTTGCTGATCCAGTAACCGGCAAGCGTGGCGTTGTAGGCTACCCCCACACCACCCTCACCGTTCCGAGCCGCCACCATGACCCCTGCGACCTGAGTCGCGTGCTCACTGTATTTTCCTTCGCTTCCTTCTCCGGCCGTCTGGCCGGACGTGGCACTGGCCAGCCATGCTGGATCAACGTTGTCCCGGAGATCGGCATGCCGATAATCGAAAATCTCCTTGGTGGTGCCGAAGGGGCTATGAGTTTCGATCTGCGCGATGCGCACACCTTGCCCCGTATAGTGCTGCCACACCGGCAGGATATTGGTCTCGGACAAGTACCATTGCTCAGCTACCAATGGGTCACTGGGTAAATCGGCCGTCCTCAGGTAGACGGTCGACCGCATCACAGCGCTCTCTTCGCTGCCACTGTTAACCACCGTTGCGGCAACGTTACCTTTCGCATCGGCGGCGCTGTATTTGAAACCCATGACTCCAACGAAACCAGGGTCCGGCACGAACAGAACATCACCACTGTCAGTCAAGGTAGCCGTACCACCCATGACGTCGAAAAGCCCGGTGATGTGCAACTCGTCCTGCTGCCAGTCGATGTCGTTGCCCAGCAGCTGTTCCTTGCCGATGAGGTGTGGAGCCGTGCGGTCAAACGCGACACCGGCCTTGTCGTGACTCAGTACATCCTTGACCAACAGCGGGTTTTCCAGTCCTGCACTCGACGAGCCTGGAATCTGTACTTTGCTCAGGTTCCTGAAGTTGGCTATTTCGACGTTCCTGAGCAAATCGGTGCCGTCACGTCCAGCCACCGTATCGGTGATCCAGACCCCTTCAGCCGTTCGGCTTATCCGGTAATCAGCAAAATCACCCGACAGCTCAATCGCATCATCGCCATCGCCCCCATCGATTACGTCATCACCTGCGCCACCGATCAGGACATCATCGCCAGCGCCACCGTCCAGGCGATCATCATCCTGCCCACCATCGATCAGGTCATCGCCAGCCCCGCCCTGGAGACGATCACGGCCTTGGTGCCCTCGCAGAATGTCGTTGCCTGCACCGCCCAGCAGGATATCGTTTCCATCCTCACCGGCCAGCGCATCATTGGCCGCACCGCCAATCAGTACATCATCGCCATCTCCCCCACGCATATACACAGTGCTTGTGCCGCCACTGATGAACGTGTCGTTACCTCGACCTCCTTGAGCGATCTCGATTCCGGCTTTGTCCAACTCCAAGAAAACACCTTTATCACCCACCACTTGAACGATGTCGGTACCTTCACCCCCGTGGATATTGCCTGGCAGATCATCACCGTCGATCAACAGCACGTCATCGCCTGCACCGCCATGGAAGGTGTCGCTTCCCTGTCCGCCGGCGAGCCAGTTGCTTTGTCCGTCGCCTACAAGCACATCATTACCGGCATCCCCTGCCGCATTCATCACTCCTTTTAGTGACACATCGATATGCTCGCCGTTGCTTGCCGCCGAGGCGTAGCTGCTTACGGTCGCCACTCGCTCCGAGCCCTGAGTGGTGACAACGGTGCCTTTGCCACTGGCGGTAAACGTGTGGCCATTTGGGTTGGCAATGAAGCTCGCGGCCACCGCCTCCTTGATCGCACCGGGCTGAACGAAGGTGCCGCGTGAAAGCACTTCATTACCGTTGCGGACCTCCCCGCTTTGCACCTGATCATGCAGGTCGATCTGGGTGATGCCCAGTTCATCGAGCGAAGACAGCTCGGTGCGTTCGCCCGCATCAAGGGCACCGTTGCCATTGCTGTCCTCCCAGCTTCTACCGTCGTGGTTGGCGTCTACCCATACCTTGACGGTGTTCCACGCCGCGTCATTGCGATCAAAGACACCGTCCGCATTACTGTCCAGACTTGCCAACGCAGCGAAGCCGTTGGCAAAGCGCTTTTCGCCTGCACTACCACCGGTACCTGCCGCTCCACCAAAGTATTCGGACAGGGTTTCACTGATGTTGTCGATCTTGCCGTTACCGTTGCTATCGACGACAACGATCCCATCCTCCGGGCTCACCCAGCCGGTTTCCTCGAGATTACCTCCGTCATTATCTGCATCGAAAAAGACAGGGGCGTCGCGGTAGTTGGTGAGACGGACGCCATCGCCATTAAGGTCCAGGATCAGAGGATCGGTAGGCAAAGTCTGTCGGGCACGAGCATCGCCTGAGTTGAGCAACGCAGCCATTGCCCCTTGATACGACAAGCCTGTCGCGACGTTGCGCAGGCCAAAATCGAAGACTTCCTCAGTGGGATTATGGTTACCAGGCCGATAGCCATCGGAAAGAATCTGCGTAGCCGCTGCCGCGAAGGTGTTGTTGATCCAGTTGCCTTTGTACTGATTGATGTTCAGTGCGGCCGAATCGGACGTGACCCGGTGGCTGCCTCCGCTGGTGACCAGGCCTTGAGCTACGTCGGCTGCTTCCGCTTCGTGGTTGGTGGAGCCTTTTTGTTTTGCGGTACCGGCGTTGTCGATTTTCAGGGAGAAGTCGTGGGTAACGGGACTGGCGTTAGGTTGATCACTTGCTCCCAGCCAAAGACAGGTCTGACCATCCTTCGCTTCGTAGTAGAGGCCATGCCGGGTGAGGTCATCACGGATGATTTGTGCGCCGAAGCCGTGGAGCAGGGTCTTGAGATTGTCGGGGTTGTTGCCGGGGAGTAGATCACCCTGGAAACCGTTTGGGTTGTAGCCGATGGCTTTCAACGACGCGTAGACAAAATCGACACAACTATTTATAAGGACATTGTAATCTCCAAAACCGCCCTTCTCGGCTTGTTCTGAAAACCGCAATAAAGCCTCATATTGTGGCTTGGTGAGCTGTACCGCAACCTCATAAAGCGTATCTTGATAAGCGTCATTATCATTTAGCACCAGCCTGCCTGGCCCAAACATTTCTCCATCTCGAGAGGCGAATCCACGGCTGTGTATGGCATGCCCATCCGTCGCGCTGAACCACATATGGCCAGCGGATGATTTCGTTATTTCTCCAGACTGGGGATCACCGGATACACCCTGACTCGAGTAACCGCTTAACGCGCCCGAAACCTTATAAGTCACTTTGTACTGCTTATCCAAGTCCAACCCTCCATTAATCCATTAATATTTTCTATTATACGAGACTAACCCTACGTAAACCTCTTCGCTTTGAAATTCCATTAGCTCAACTAGCGTATTGATTTCAAACCTGTAGTGCCCAGGTGTAAATGTGAAGTGCTTGATTAGTCTTATTCCAGTATTTTTGATAACACCGCAATACCTGGTTACCTGAAAACCTTCCAACCCAACCGAGGTTACGACCTTGTCAAAAATATTCATCCCATCCTTGATAACTTTTAGTTGAATCGGAATACCAACACCAAGCTCGGCATGACGACGCCCCCATACATCGCGTACGCGCAACTCCTCTTCACTCCCACGCAATGCATAATATAGCTCTACTCGATATCCCCCCTTGTCCCTGATCCTGAGCTCTAACGTAGCCCGCTGGTCTTTTTTTGATACATCAAGCGGCTTGATAATTTCCACTGGACTCGAACAAGAGGTTAGCGTTATCTGTAGTACACAGAAAACATACCAGTGCCTCAGTACACGACCACGCCTGAGCTGCAAGCGAAGATTTTTGCCTATCCCTAAAGTAAACATAGAGCACCTTTAACTATACGCATCACGTATAAGCAGCGACTCCAGATATGGATAGCTTATCTGTGACGGTCACTCAACAAAGGCTTCAAAAAAGCCACAAACTTTCGACCTATGAAAAATGAACAGATCATTTCTACTATAGAGGCCACCAAAAGATAGACAGCCCATATTCTTGCAAGGCGATCTTCGAATTCGCTAGAACTTAGAAAGATCACCAGAGTAATGACAAGCAAAGTCTGGTATATAAATCCATTCCTTGCCATTAAATAGACCCTCTTCAGAAAAATGAGAGAGCACAAGTACCTTATCGCACCAACGGCAGCAGGTACGGCCATATGCGCGACATCCGACCCACCCTGCAGAAACATGTACAAGACAAATAAAATAGCCAAATCAACCCAGCCAGGATACGCAAATATTTTCATACCAACCCTATTCAAAAATAGCGCGAGCGGTCAACGGCATAAGTGATAGAAACCTCACCACCAGAACCAACGGCCCTTCATTTACCGCTCCCGCAAACTCTCCACCGCATACTGCTGCAACGGACTCAAGAAATAATCAATCACCTTGCGCTTATCCGTCTTGACTTCCACCGTGACCGACATCCCCGGCGACAACTTCACCTGTTCGCCCTGCACTTCGATGGCGTTCTTTAATAAGCGCACTCGGCTGCTGTAGATCAGCCCGCGTTTCTCATCTTCGATGGCGTCGTTGGAAAGGCTGGTGATTTCCCCGTCCACGGTGCCGTACTTGGTAAACGTGAAGGTCTCGACTTTCACCGTAGCCATTTGTCCTGCTCGTACAAACCCTACATCCTTGTTTTCCAGAAAGGCCTCGACTTCCACGGGTTGGTCGCTGGGCACGATCACCATCAGTGGCTGCGCGGCAGTGACGACACCACCTACGGTGTGGATGGCGAGTTGCTGTACTGTCCCGTCCACTGGGGCGGTCAAGCTCATCAGTCTGTCTCGCTGCTCGGCCTTGTTCAGTTCCTGGGTGAGCGAAACGACCTTTTGTTCGGACTGCTGCTGCAGGTCGAGCATGGCGCGACGGGTTTGGGCTAGAACGCTGGCGCGGCGACGCTGAGCTTCTTTTCGGCTGGCGTTGAGTTCGGTCAGGCGTGCCTGTTGCACGGCCATGTCGCGTTCCTGGTCCAGAAGCACTTGCTGCTTTTCGAGAAAGGCATGACGGGGCACGTATTGCTGATCCAGCAACTGGCGATAGTCTTCGGCCAGACCGCGAGTGATCGGCAGCGTTTGCTTCAGTGCCTCGATGACTGACCGTGAAGACTGAATTTCAGCCGCGCGTTGTTCTATCTCTGCATCCACCTGATCCAGCGTGCTGCGTAGCTCAAGGTATTGGCCTTCCAGCCAGTGCTGTGCGGCCTGCACCTGCTCAGGCGCGGCGTGAGCGATGTAGGCCGACAGTGAAGCAGGGGCTTGGCCACGCTTGATGGCCCACAGCAGTGCAGTTGCCCGGGCACTATCGACCTGAGCTGCCAGCAGATCATTGCGTAGCCGCGTGACGTCGGCGCCTGAGGCGCTGGTGTCCAGCTCTACCAGCACCTCCCCCGCTTTAACCGACTGGCCGTCATGCACGCGGATGGCTTTGACCACGGCAACTTCACTGGCTTGCAGAGTCTTGCTCTTGCCGCTGGCGACCACTTTGCCTCGCGCCGTGGCAACCACCTCGATCTCACCCACGCAGGCCCACACTACTCCCAGCACCGCAAATGTCATGATTGCCCATTGGGTGTAACGAGGAGCGGGGTGTACCGGCTGATCCTGCAGTGCAAGCGCAGCCGGTAAGAACTGCACCTCGTGTGACAGCCGTTGAGGGGTGTCGAGGCTGCGACGCTGCTCCCAGGCCTCGGCGAAGGCCAGCCGGTAACGCTGCCAGAGCGCATGGATCCCCTGGGTCATGGCTGCTCCCCCTGCTGCAGACGATGCAACTGGGTGTACAGGCTGTCTGGGTTGGCGAGAAGCTGGCGATGACTGCCTTGCTCGCGGATTTGGCCCTTGTCCATCACCACGATGCGGTCGGCATCGCGAACGGCAGACAGCCGGTGCGCAATGATGATGACCGTGCGCCCTTTGCAGATGTGCTGCATGTTCTGCTGAATGACCCGCTCGGACTCATAGTCCAACGCGCTGGTGGCCTCGTCGAAGATCAGAATGCGCGGGTTGCCGATCAGGGCGCGAGCGATGGCTATACGCTGGCGCTGGCCGCCTGAAAGGGACGCTCCGTGTTCGCCGATGATGGTGTCGTAGCCTTCAGGTAGCTCTAGGATGAAGTCATGGGCACCGGCCATTCTTGCGGCGTGCATGACCGCATCCAAAGGCGCACCGGGATCGGTCAATGCGATGTTTTCCCGGATGCTGCGGTTGAACAGCAAGTTGTCCTGCAGCACCACGCCGATCTGCCGCCGTAGCGATGACACGTCAGCCAGTGCCAGGTCCATACCATCGATCAGTACACGGCCTCGTTCAGGTACGAACAAACGCTGCAGCAAACGGGTCAGCGTGCTTTTGCCCGAGCCGGAGCGGCCAACGATACCGATGACCTCGCCCGCCGAAATACTAAAGCTCACGCCCCGTAACACTTCCGAACCGTCTGGGCGGTAGCGGAACTGCACTTGGTCGAATTCGATGCGCCCCTGCAGCGCTGGCAATGCAGCGCGGGTAGCCTGCGACAGTTCTGTGGGCGTATTGAGGATGTCACCCAGCCGCTCCACCGACACCGCCGTTTGCTGAAACTGGGTCCAGAGCTGGGCTAGGCGCATGATGGGCTGGGATACCCGGCCCGCCAGCATGTTGAAGGCAATCAACTGCCCGACCGATAGCTGACCTTCGATCACCAGGCGGGCGCCCAGCCACAGCGTGGCAACGGTGACCAACTTGCCGATCAGCGAGACGCTTTCATTGGCCAGGGTGGACAAGGTCTGAGTCTTGAAACCGGCACTGACATAGGCAGCCAACTGGTTGTCCCAACGTCGAGTGATCTGCGGCTCCACCGCCAGGGACTTGAGCGTGTCGATACCGTTGACGGTTTCGACTAGAAACGCCTGATTCTCTGCGCCACGCGCGAAGCTTTCGTTCAGCCGTTTGCGCAGTAACGGCGTGATGATGAGCGATACGAAGAAGTACAGCGGCAGGGAAATCAACACCACCAGCGTCAACCAACCGCTGTAGAAGAACATCACCGCCAGAAAGACGACTGAGAACAGGATGTCCAACAACAGGGTAATGGTATTGCCGGTGAGAAAACTGCGGATGTTCTCCAGTTCACGCACTCGGGCTACTGAATCACCGACACGACGCGCCTGAAAATAGGCTAAAGGCAAGGTGACCAGATGGCGAAACAGCCGCGAGCCCAATTCCACATCGATACGGCTGGCCGTATGCGCGAAAACATAGCTGCGCAACCCACTGAGCAAGGTTTCGAAAAGCATGATGCCCAAGAGGCCGATGGCGACCACATCCAATGTGGTCAGTCCCTGATGCACCAGAACCTTATCCATCACCACCTGAAAGAACAGGGGTGTCAGCAGGGCAAAAATCTGTAGCACGAATGACACCAACAGCACTTCGCCCAACAACTTGCGATACTTGACAATGGCGGGGATAAACCATGTGAAGTCGAAACGCGAAAGGCCTGACAAAAGGCTGGCTTCGCTGCGCAGCAGGATCAACCGACCACTCCAACGGGCCGACAAAACATCAAGGTCGATGATTTGCGGACGCTCGCAAACAGGATCCTGGATAAGCGCCTTGCTATCCTGCAAGCGCGCGATGATGAAGAAACGACCTTCGTTATCCTGGGCGATGGCAGGCAATGGATTATGCTGCAGCCGCTCTGGCTTGATGGTCACCTGACGGGCTTTCAAGGAGGATTTGCGAGCGGCCAGCAAAAGCTGGTCCTGATTCAAAGGTTGGTTACCCACACAAAATTCATGAGCAAGTTGCTCGACGCAGATCGCTACATTGTGGAACCGGGCCAGCATTGCCAAACACGCCAAGCCAGTGTCCAGCGAGTGCAGATCATTCTCGGCATGCGGCGAAGCACCCGCTTTATTGTCGTTCATTGAGTCAACTCTTGATAAAGAGGTTACGGCCTGTTGTTACAGTTCTGATCTGAAGGCCGGAGGAAGAAAGTCCACAGCGGGGTCATACGTTTTATTGCCATAACTGGACAACGCCACCAAGTCCGCACTGGCCAGTGTGCCGGCAACCTGCCTCAGTCTTAATGTATTCAGTACAAAGTCATAGCGAGCTTCGTTGTAAGCCTTTACAGCGGTATATAACTTTCGCTGAGCTTCGAGAACATCGGCCGTATTCCGCGTACCTAATTCGCGGCCAGCGGTGTTTGCCAACAATGATGCATGGCTGGATTTCAAGCTTTGCTGGCGAGCGCTCACTTGTTCGATATCGGAATGAATAGCGCGATGAAGATCACGTGTGCGCTGTACGATTTCGCGCCTGAGATCTTCATGTTGGTCTTGGCTTTGAGCGTAACGATAGCCAGCCTCTCGGATCCGTGAAAGGCCGGACCCACCTGCGTAGAGGGGCACAGTCAGTTCCAGAGCGACACTGCGCTGCGAGAAGGACCCTTGATAGACGGGCTGGGAGGGAGATGAGGTATTGGTGTACCCGAAGCTGTCATTATCACCCTGTCGGTAGGACGCCACCACATCAAGCGTCGGTACCAAAGCGGCCTTGTGTTGTCGGGTTGCTTCAGCTGTCGCCGAGACCTGAAACTCACTGGCCAGCAATGAGAGATTATGCCCCACCGCCTGCTCGACCCAACTGACCGAATTAGCGGGTGATGGCGGCGAGATAGGGAAATAGTGATGCAAGCCTTCCAGTGTTGCGTAGGAACTGGCGGTCAGACGCGACAAACGCTCGAACGCATCATCGACCCTGCGCTGGGCAAGCTGGCGGTTCGCACGGGTGTTATCAAAGGCAGCCTGTGCTTCAAGCACGTCAGTAATAGCTGCGGCGCCTTTAGTCTGGCGCGCTTGAGCCTGCAATAACAGGCGTCGCAGGGCATCCTCTTCGGACTGTGAAGCGGCCAGCAGGTCCGTCGCTTTCAGTGTCTCGAAATAGACCTGCGCCACCTCAAGGATAAGGTCCTGCTCCTTGCTTGCCAGCTCCAATTCGGCGCGAGCCAGGTTGGCATTGACAGCCTTGAGTTGATACCAGCGGTCAAGGCGGATCAAAGGCTGAGTGAGGTTGGCATGAAAGACAGTGTGACTGCGATCGCGTGTGGTCTGTTGATTGGCCTGGATGAGTGTTTGGGTAGTGAAGGATGCGCCTGCTGTCAGCGTCGGCAGTAAACCTGCCCGCGCTTGGGGAAGCGCTTCACGGCTGGCTAGGTATTCGCTGCGACCAGCGGCCAACTTGGCATCATTGGCAAAGGCCTGATTATAAACCTCAACAAGACTGGCACGCCGTTGAATTTCAGATGCCTGAACGATTGTGATGTTAACGCAACCCAGAACGGCACCGAGCCAAAAACGAAAAATAAGATTCATAAACGTCCATGTCATGCACGAGGGCTTAGTCACTCAAGCCCAGCCAGTGAATGGAGCGCAAATATACTCACTATAGAAATTATTGAAACAACCTATTTATTACTAACTTTGTAATAAGTGGAAAGATTCTTAAGACCGTTCGGAACGGCAGTACGTGACTGTAAGAAAATTCACCCAACCCACAATACCAAGCCCAAACATTGAGAACTCGCCTTATACTCCAGACATCAAATGTCGGACACTTGAAACTTTACAACCCACCGCCACCGCCCGTTCTGTTGTACCCCCGTTGAATCCGCCCGCAATGCCCTCGCCGCTACCACCGTCAACAACAACCCCTCATCACTGCGCTGAATGCGCCAGGTCACCGGCTTGCCGTCCAGCAGCAACCGCCCGCTGGCCGGCGCACCCGTGGCGTCGAACAGCATCGCCACCGTTCCTTCCACCACCTCGGCATGCACCTTCGGCTCGTCGTTGAACCACAGCACCAACTGGTCGCGGTGCACTTCGATGTTGTCCAGGCGAGCAGGCTCGGGATTGGTCAGGCGGCCGATCATCAGGCCGATCAGCAGACCGAACAGGGCCAGCGAGCCCAAGACCCGAGGCCACAGTTGCGAACGCTCGCTCGGATCAGGAGT
>Ga0308160_10004614_pt1 | contig 14656 bp, 14 predicted proteins | sample PhyFR1_FD_201036 | JGI IMG/M metagenome (GOLD analysis project Ga0308160, IMG submission 201036) | Phyllosphere microbial communities from UC Gill Tract Community Farm, Albany, California, United States - DLSLF.R1 | ecosystem: Host-associated > Plants > Phyllosphere > Unclassified | place: USA...
ACCCTGGCCGTCGCCGGGCGCCACGCCCGCGAGGCCTACCTGCAGCGGTTCACACCGGAACGCATGCGCCGTCGCATCGGTGCCGTCGTCACGCGCGAACTGCACACGGCCGACGTCGACTCGCTGGCGGTGGCCTCGTGAGCGACTCCACCACGACCGCCGAGGCGACCTCGGCCCGACCCGCCGTGCCCCGTGCCGTGGGGCCCGCCCTCGCCGCCCTCGCGTCGGCCCAGAAGCCGTCCACGGGTGCGCCCGCGTACTCCCGCTTCGTCAACCGCCGCCTCGGTCGCTGGGCCGCCGCGGTGGCCTACACGCTGGGTGCGACTCCGAACCAGGTCACCGCACTGAGCGCCGCGTGCACCTTCGCGGGCATCGCCGTCCTCGCCCTCGCGCCGTCCGGCATCGGCACGGCCGTGGCCGTCGTCCTGCTCCTCGTCGTGGGATACGCGCTCGACTCGGCCGACGGGCAGGTCGCCCGCCTCCGCGGTGGCGGCAGCCCCGCGGGTGAATGGCTCGACCACGTCATCGACGCGACCAAGATCGCGGTGCTGCACCTGGCCGTCTTCGCGTCGTGGTTGCGTGAACCGGACGGTCGCGAGGCCCTGCTGGCCGCGCCGCTCGTCTACCAGGTCGTGGCGACGGTGGCCTTCTTCGCCATCGTCCTGACCGACCAGCTCCGTCGGGCGGAGGCTGCCCGGACCGGCGTCGCCGCGCCCGTGGGACGACGCACGGGACTGCTCTACTCCCTGGCGGTCGTCCCGACGGACTACGGCCTGATGTGCCTAGCGTTCGTCCTGCTGGCCTGGCCGCCCGCGTTCACCGTGGTCTACCTCGCCCTCCTCGTCGCCAACGCCGGCTACCTCGTCCTCGCCTTGCCGAAGTGGTTCCGCGAACTGAAGTCCGTGACGCCCCCGTCGATCGGGTCGAGGCCGTGAGCCGCGAGGGTGCCCCGGCCCGACGCGCCCTCGTCGGTGGCCTCGGTCGGGCCGTGTCACGCCATGCGGCGCTCGTCGGCGTGGCGGCCCTCCTCGGGGTGGCCGCCGGCGTCGGCGCGTCGCAGCTGGCTCCGGCCGGCTGGCGCGCCGAGGCGACCCTCCTCGTCCGCGTCGAGTCCCCGGGATCGGGCCTCGCGGCCCGCGGGCAGTTCGCGCAGCAGCGTGTGGCGTCCTACGCCGAGCTGGGGACGAGCCCCGAGGTCCTCGGGCCGGTCGCGGCCGACCTCGGCGTCCCCGTCGACGAACTCGCCGACCGGGTCGCTGTGGTCAACCCGGGCGGCACCGCCGTCCTCCGCGTTCAGACGTCGTCCGGCACGCCCGACGGGGCGGCCTCGCTGGCCGACGACGTCGCCGAGAGCCTCTCGGCGGTCGTCGACCGCGTCGAGTCGCAGGCCGGGTCGGACGGTCAGACCGTCGCACTCGACCTGACCTCCCCCGCGGCCGTGCCGACCACGCCCGACGAACCGGGCCTCGCGCTGACGGTCCTCTCGGGACTCCTCGCCGGTCTGGCCGTCGGTCTCGCGGGCGCGCTGGTCCTCTCCCGCGCCCGGCCGACGGTCGACACGGTCGACGACGTCCGCCGGATCACGGGGCTCCCGGTCGTGGGACAACTCCCGGGGACCCTCCGACACGGCGACGACCCGGTCACCGGGGTCTCGTCCGCCCGGACCCGCACGGCTCTGCGCGAGGTCGTCCAGAACACGCGGGCACTGCGCGGCGGTGCGCTGCCCGCCACCCTCCTGCTGGCACGGACGGATTCGGTCCGCGAGGCGGTCGGCGTCGACGGCGGCCTCGCGCGCGCCGTCGTCGAGCTCGGCGCCACCTGTGCCCTGGTCCAGTCCGACTTCGACACCCGCACCCTCTCGCGCCCCTCGACGGTGCCCGTCGGCGCCGTGCCCGAGGAGGTCGAGGCCGATCGGCACGGGTACGACCGGGTACCGGTGCCCGACGGGGTCGTGGCGTCGTCCCGCCACCTTGTCCGCTCCGGGACCCACGCGTTCTTCGCCGCCCTCCGGGAGGACTACGACGTCTCGGTCGTCCAGGCTTCGAGCGACTCCCACCCGCTCGCGCTGCGCAGCGTGACCGACGAGGTCGACGGCGTGCTGCTCGTCGTCCGATCCGGTGTCACGACCGTGGAGTCCCTCCGGAGCCTGAGCGCCGAACTGCTCAGCCTGGACGTCCAGCCCGTGGGCGTCGTGCTGACCGGTGTGCCCCCGTGGCGCCGGGTCCTGGTGCGTGCCACCTGGCTCGACGACGACGTCCGTCACCCCGTCGAGGAACCCGCCCCCTCGTTCAGCATCGCCGACCTGGTCGACCACGCGGGCGGGTCGCGTCCGCTCCAGGACCTCCCCCGCCTCCGACGTCGGCCCGGTGCCCTGTCGTGACCACATCCGAGCAGCACCCCGACGAGAGGACCACACCCGTGGACGTCATCCCCACCCCCGCCACCGGCCTCGCCCTCGAACCCGTCGAGGTGGCGAGCGGACGAGGAGGCGCGGGCCGGGTCGGCTACGCGGCCGGTGCCTTCGACCTGTTCCACATCGGCCACCTGAACCTGCTGCGGCACGCGTCCGCGCAATGCGACCACCTCATCGCGGGGGTCGTGTCCGACGAGATGCTCCAGGTGACGAAGGGGATCTCCCCTGTCGTCCCCCTCGCCGAACGACTCGAGATCGTCCGTCACATCGACGTCGTGGACGGCGTCCACGCCGAGACCGTGCCCGACAAGATGGACGTCTGGCGCGAGCTGCGCTTCGACGTGTTCTTCAAAGGAGACGACTGGCGGGGCACCGAGAAGGGCCTCCGACTCGAACGAGAGTTCGGCGCGGTCGGGGTCGAGGTCGTCTACTTCCCGTACACGATGAGCACGTCCAGCACGGTCCTCCGCCGGGCGCTCCGAGCCCTCTCCGGTGCACCGGGCCACGGCGCCGAACCGGTCACCGTCGGCGACTCCGTCCGACTCCAGGGCTGACCGGTCCTCCCCAGCCCGGCATCGACCGTCGTCGACGGATGCGACTGGGGAGAACCCACCGAGCGTGGTGGCGGCCCGAAATGCTCGACCCATGACACTCATCTCGGTCCTCGACACCACCCTCGACCGCCCTCCTGCCGACGCCATCGGGGCCCCTGACGCGTCCGAACCGGCACGGGTCGCCGATCCGCACGCGCCCGTCCGCGACGTCGGCGACCTCGTCCGACACGTCGAGGCCATCGTCCCCGTGGCGGTGCGTCGTCAGCTCTGGACGTTGTTCTTCGACGACGACGACGTCCCCCTGCCCCTCATGGTGCCGCTCGAGGGCATCCCCGAGGTGCCCGACAGCTCCGCCCTGGACCACTACGGTGATGCCCTGGCAGCCGTCGCGACGGAGTTCGGCGCCGGGACCGTGGCGTTCGTCCTCGAGAGGGTCGGGGCCGCGTCGCCCCGTCCCCCGGACCGTCGCTGGGCCGAAGCGCTCCAGGCGCTCGGTCGAGGACGACCGTTCGAGGTCCGACCGGTGCTGCTGTGCGGCGACGACGGCGTGTCCGTGCTCGACGCGGGCAGCGGAACCGGCGGCCGCGCAGCCCGGGGTGGCGTCCCTCAGGCGTCCTCGAGCCCCGTCCGCCTGGTCGACATCGTCCGCCTGCCCTGACCCCGCTCGCGGTCGACGAGTCGCCACCAGGCGGTCTCGGCGAGTTCCGGGGACGTGTAGACGCCCAGTCGGGCCGGCTCGGCGTCGGTCGGACTCCACCGGCTCAACCGGTACCCGCCGCCGAAGCGCTCGACGACCGCCTCGGGTGCGGCCTCGGGGTCGGCACGCACGGTCCACCGATCGGGGACGTTCTCGTCGAGCATCGGTCGATCGTACCCGGGTCAGGCGCGCTGACCGAGGCGACCGCGCAGCACGTCGATGCGTTTCTGGATCTGGTCGGTGCTGGCCTGGGCGACCGACGGGCCCCCGCTGATGCGCCTGAGGTCGGCGTGGATCAACCCGTGCGGCTCGTTCGAGTGACGCGACCAGATCGACACCAGCCGGCTGAGTTCCTGCCGCTGATCTTTGATCGTCTGGTAGAGAGGTCGGGCCTCGTCGACCGGAGTCGTCGTGGGCAACCCGGTCTTCGGAGCCCGTCGGGCCTGGGTGGCCTGGCGTTGTCGCAACAGGTCGCGCACCTGATCGGGCTCGAGCAGACCGGGGATGCCGATGAAGTCGAGTTCTTCGAGGCTGCCGATCTCGCCTCCGGTGCCGAACTCACCGCCGTCGTAGAGCACCCGGTCGAACGAGGCCTGCGAGTCGAGAGCCTCGAAGGGTTGCTGCTCGAGCAGGCTCGACGCCTTCTCGTCGCGGTTGGCCGCGGCCATCATGTCTTCTTCGGGCGCGAACAAGCCGTCGTCGGCGTCGGTGGGCCGGTCGAGCGCGTGGTCGCGTTGCAGCTCGAGCTGGTTGGCCAGGGCCATCAGGGTGGGCACGCTCGGCAGGAAGATCGACGCGGTCTCACCCCGCCGCCGGGCCCGGACGAACCGACCGACGACCTGGGCGAAGAAGAGCGGCGTCGAGGCCGAGGTGGCGTACACGCCGACGGCGAGGCGCGGGACGTCGACGCCTTCGGACACCATGCGGACGGCGACCATCCAGCGGCTGTCGCCGTCGGAGAAGGCCTGGATGCGGTCGGAGGCGGCCTTCTCGTCGCTCAGGACGACGGTCGGCCGTTCGCCCGTGAGCTTCTGCAGCACGGCCGCGTACTGCCGAGCCGCGGTGTGGTCGGTGGCGATGACGAGACCGCCGGCGTCGGGAACGCCCCGGCGCACCTCGGTGAGACGCTTGTCGGCCGCCGAGAGGACGGCCGGGATCCAGTCGCCCTGGGGCGAGAGGGCCGTGCGCCAGGCCTGAGCCGTGATGTCCTTCGTCACGGCTTCGCCGAGGGACGCGCTCATCTCGTCGCCCATCCGGGTGCGCCAGCGCATCTGCCCGGCGTACGCCATGAAGAGGACGGGGCGCACGACGCCGTCGGCGAGGGCGCGGCCGTAGCCGTAGGAGTAGTCCGCCCTCGAGGTGCGGATGCCGTGCTCGTCGGGGGCGTACTGCACGAACGGGATCGGTGCCGTGTCGGACCGGAACGGGGTGCCCGTCAACGAGAGGCGGCGGGTCGCGCCCGTGTAGGCCTCGCGGATGCCGTCGCCCCAGCTCAGCGCGTCGCCGCCGTGGTGCACCTCGTCGAGGATCACGAGGGTGCGACCGGCCGTCGTGATGGCCTTGTGCACCTCGGGTTTCATGCCGACCTGGGCGTAGGTGACGGCGATGCCGTGGTAGTGCCGTCCGAACGTGCCGTCGGCGTTCTTGAACATCGGATCGAGGCGGAGGTTGACCCGGTCGGCAGCGTCAGCCCATTGGCGCTTGAGGTGCTCGGTGGGGGCCACGACGACCACGCGGTCGACCTCGCCGCGGGACAGGAGCTCGGTGGCGAGGCGGAGGGCGAAGGTCGTCTTGCCGGCGCCCGGCGTGGCCGCCGCGAGGAAGTCCCTCGGCATCGTCGAGAAGTAGAGCTCGAGGGCCTCGGCCTGCCAAGCGCGCAACTTGCTGGCGGTGCCCCAGGCGGCCCGCTCGGGGAACGCCGGAGACAGGTGTTCGGCGGCCGAGTTGCCTGCCGAGACGCCGACGTCGAGGGGGTCGGACGAGGTGCCGTCGAGGTGCTGCTCACCCCCGGCGGGGTCGGATGCGTTGGCGGTGCTCACTCGAACCGAGTTTACCCTCGACCGGCGTCGTCCACGGACGCGGCGCCGGCGTCCCGACCGGACGCGCCGGGACGACGTCGCGAGGCGCCGAGCAGCGAGGCCGGCGTCAGCATGGCCGATCCGAACTTGGCCCGGAGGGCGTCCATGGTCGACTCCGCCTCGCGCCAGTCGGCGTCGTCGTCCCACAAGCCGAGCGAATCGCCGCCCGTCCCCTCGCTGAGCTGTTCGACGCGCACACCGACGAGCCGGATGCGTTCGTGCTGCTTGCCCGTGGCCTCGTACAAGGAGACGACCTCGTCGTAGATGCGGCGACCGAGGTCGGTCGGATCGGCGAGCGTGCGTGATCGCGTGATGGTCACGAAGTCGGTCGTCCGCAGCTTGAGGACGACCGTGCGGCCGCTCACGCCGGCGGCCCGCAGGCGGGTGCCGACCTTGTCGCTCAAGCGGAGGAGTTCGCGTCGGACGACGACCGGGTCGACGACGTCGGTACCGAACGTGTTCTCGTTGCCGACGCTCTTCTCGGCCGTCTCGGTGTGGACGCTGCGCGGGTCGCGGCCCCACGCCAGGTCGTGCAGCTTCGCGCCCGCCGCCGGCCCGACCGCGTGGACGAGCATGTCGAGGGGGGCGGCGGCGACGTCGCCGACCGTTCGCAGGCCGCGGTCGAGCAGCACCTGCTCGGTCTTGCCGCCCACACCCCAGAGGGCGCTGATCGGCCGAGGATGCAGGAAGGCCAGGGTGTGGCGGTGCGGCACGAGCAGGAGCCCGTCCGGCTTGGCGACGCTCGAGGCGAGCTTGGCGACGAACTTGGTGGACGCGGCACCGATGCTGCAGTGCAGGCCGGTCTCGGCATGCACCCGTCGACGCAGGGCCGTGGCGATCTCGAACGGGGAGCCCATGAGGCGTATCGATCCGCTGACGTCGAGGAACGCCTCGTCGATGCCGAGGCGCTCGACCAGCGGCGTGACGTCGTCGAACATCGACATGACGCGCGAGGACCAGTGCTGGTACTTCTCGAAGTGCGGTTCGAGCACGATCGCCTGCGGGCAACGACGCAAGGCGATCGCCATGGGCATCGCCGAGTTGACGCCGTACTTTCGTGCCTCGTACGTGGCGGCCGTGACGACCGACCGGTCGGAGCGGTGCCCGATGACCACGGGTCGGCCCCGCAACTCGGGGTGGTCGAGCAGTTCGACGGAGGCGAAGAAGGCGTCCATGTCGACATGGAAGATCGGCGCGGTCGCGTCGTCGGTCGGCACCGTGGTGACGAGTCGCCCGCTGCCGTCTTGTTTGCTCACCGGAGCATCCTCACACGCGCCACCGACATCGGCGTCGCCCGGGCCGCGGCCTCCTCGGTCGACCGGGTGACGAGTGCCTCGATCGGCGAGGGGACGGGTCCCGACGACCTGGAGCGTGAGCCCGTCAGGCCCCCGGTCCGAGCAGTGCCGCCGCGATCGTCGCGTGTGCCGAGTCGGTGCTCGACGGGTGGAAGCGTCCGGCGAGGACGTCGCGTTGCAGGCGTCCGAGCTCCGAGGACGACCGGTACGACGAACCCCCGGCGACGGTGACCGCCTGCTCGACCACCGCGCGGGCCGTCTCGGTGGCGCGCGTCTTCAGCCCGACCACGAGCCTCGGCCAGTCGGCCCCGTGGTCGACGAGCGCGTCGACGTCCCGGGCGACCTGGTCCACCTGGGGTTCGAGCCCGTCGACCGCCAGCCCCGCATCGGCGACGCGCCACCGGACGACCGGGTCGAGCGCGCGGGCCGCTCCCCCGGCGCGTCGCGAGGACGTCCCGAGGGCCGACTCGACGGCCAGTTCGAGGGCCCGGCGGGCGATGCCCCGGTACACGGCGGCGACGGTCGTCTCGAACACGGCGAAGACGGCGAAGAGGAACGTGTCGGCGCTCGGGCCCACGGGCAGTCGACGGACGATGCGCGAGGCGGGGACCTCGACGCCGGTGAGCCGGGTCGTGTGGCTCTGCGTCGCCCGCATGCCGATGGTGTCCCAGTCCTCGAGTGAGGCGTGGCCCGGCTGGTCGCGGTGCACGAACCCGTGCACCAGGGTCGGCGCGTCCAGGTCGGAGTCGTCCCGTCCGAAGACCCCGAGGCGCGTCCAGACCGGCGAGAGCGACGTGGAGACCTTGGTGCCGGTGAACCGGAAGCCGCCGTCGCCCGTGGGTTCGGCCGAGGTCGTCGAGTCGGACAGGACGAGGTCGTTGCCGGGCTCGCTCACCCCGAAGGCGAAGACCTCGTCGTGCGCGGCGTCCTCGAGGACGAGGTCCAGCGAGTCGTCGCCCCGGGCCTGCAGCACGGCCGCGCATCCGGTCCAGACCAGGTGCATGTTGACCGCCAGCGCGGTCGCCGGGGCCGCGGTCGCGAGGCGCGACTGCAGGGACGCGACCTGCTCGAGTCCGAGACCCGCGCCTCCTCGGTCGGTCGGGACGAAGGCCCGCAGGTAGCCGCGCTCGCGCAGCTCGGCCAGGTCGTCGTGGGGGAACGTGTTCTCGCGGTCGTGGCCGGCGGCACGCCTGCGGAAGCGTTCGAGCAGCCCGTCGGGCAGCAGCTCGTCGGGCGACCAGGAGGCGCGGGTCGGGTCGGACGCGGAGGCGGGCTTCGGTGCGGGCACGCGTCGAGAGTAGTTTGGTCGCATGAGTCAGCAACACCCGTGGTCCCGTTACGTCGCCCTCGGCGACTCGTTCACCGAGGGGATCGGCGACCCCGAGGAGCGCTCCCCCGGGGGGCACCGGGGGTGGGCCGACCGCGTCGCCGAGGTGCTCGGCTCCTCGACCGAGGACTTCGCCTACGCGAACCTCGCCGTCCGGGGACGGCTGCTGAAGCAGATCGACGACGAGCAGTCCGAGGCCGCGCTCGCCCTGCGACCCGACCTCATCTCGGTCTCGGCCGGGGGCAACGACATCATCCGCCCCGGCACCGACCCGGACGAGGTCGCCGCGCGCTTCGAGGGGCTGGTCGAGCGGCTGCGGTCCGACGGCGCCACGGTCGTGGTCTTCACCGGGCCCGACATCGGCCTCACCCCGGTCCTCGGTCGCCTCCGCGGCAAGGTGGCGATCTACAACGAGCACGTCCACGCCATCGCGCAGCGGCACGACGCCGTGGTGGCCGACATGTGGGCGTTGCGTCAGCTCGTCGACCCACGGATGTGGGCACCCGACCGGCTGCACTTCAGCCCTCTCGGCCACCACACGATCGCGCGGATGGTCCTGCAGGCCCTCGCGGTCGAGAACGACCTCGCCCCCTACGCGCCCGAACCGCTCGAGCGTCGACCGTGGCGCAGCGCCCGGGCCGACGACATGGGCTGGGCGCGCGAGTACCTCGTGCCCTGGGTCGTGCGTCGCATCCGGCACCAGTCGTCGGGCGACTTCATCAAGGCCAAGCGGCCGGACGCCGTCACGATGGTCTACCGCGACGACGCCTGATCGGTCGACGTCCGAGCGGTCACAGTGCGAACGGTCGCAGTCCGAGCGGTCGCCTCAGAGCACCTCGTCGGGGTGCGTCAGCCGCCACCACGCCCCGGGCTCGCCGATGGTCGAGTCGAGCTCGAGGGGCACGACGTGCCGTTCTCCGTCAACGGTGAAGGTGACGTCCCCCACGCGGGTGCCGGCCGGGGCCGCCCCCACGTCGTCGGTCTCGACCGAGGCCTCGACGGTCTCGTCGCCCCAGACGAGCACGCTGGCGTCCTCCGCGGCGACCGCGCGGGCGGCGTCGCCCCAGGGCAGGTCGTAGTCCGCGAAGGCGTCGCCGCGGCTGGTCAGCGTGACGGTCCGGAAACGATCGGCGACGCTGGCGAGCAGGGTCTGAACGTCACGGTCCAGCTGGTCGTGGTCGACGCCGCCGAGCATGGCGCCCACGACCGTGACCTGCTGACCCCCGATCGTGTAGTCGGCCGCGAACAACAGGCAGGCCCCGGCCTCGTCGAGGGTGCCCGTCTTGATGCCGACGACGCCGTCCAGCCCGAGCAGCTCGTTGCTGTTGCTGATCTCTCCGATGCCGGGCACGGTCGTCGTCGCCGTGCCGACCGTGCGGGCGACGTCGGGGTCGGCCAGGGCCAGCCGCCCGAGTTCGATCAGGTCGGTCGAGGTGCTCGTGTTCTGCGGTGACAGCCCGGTCGGCTCGACGAGCGTCGTCGAGGTGAGGCCGTGGTCGGCGAGCCAGGCCCGCGTGGCGTCGACGAAGGCCTGGTCGCTGCCGAACGCCCACCGGGCCAGCACCTCGGCGTAGTTGTTGGCGGACTCGATCAGCATGACCTCGAGCACCTGGCGTTCGGTGAGGGCCTGCCCGGCGGCCATCGGCGCCACCTTGCCGTTCTGCGCCCGGTACGCGTCGACCAGGGCGGCCTCGGCCGGGCCGAAGGTCAGGGTCGGACCGTCGCCGCCGTCGAGCGGTTTCTCATCGAGGACCACGAGGGCCGTGACCACCTTGCTGATGCTCGCGATGGGGCGGGGCCGTTCGTCGCCGCTCGTCGTCAGGCTGTCGTCCCAGCCGATCGCCTCGACCGCCGTCGCGCCGTAGGCGGGGAAGGTCAGTGCGGGGCTCGCCTCGGCCGGCGCGGTGTAGGCGGTGACGTCCGCCGCGGCGGGCGCCAGCGGGCTGAGCAGTGCGAGGGGGACGTACCCGCCGACGGCGACGACCAGGGCGAGCAGCGCGATCACGCCCACGCGCCTCCGGACGACGCCCGGGCGACGACGCCCGTCGACGCCCGTCACGCGACCGCCTCCGACCCGCCCGTCGGCACGCGCAGGGCCCAGAGTGCCACGGCCGAGGCGGCCGCCACGTTGAGGCTGTCGACGCCGTGCAGCATCGGGATGGTGACGACGGTGTCGGCGGCCTGCAGGGCGGCACGGCTGAGCCCGTCGCCCTCGGTACCGAGCAGCAGGGCGACGCGGCCAGGAGGCGTGGCCGCGTAGGCGTCGAGGGTCACCGCGTCGTCGCTCAGCGCCAGGGCGGCCACCTCGAACCCTGCCTCGCGCAGCAGCCCGGCACCGGCCGGCCACTCGGGGAGGCGCGTCCACGGGACCTGCAGGACGGTGCCCATGCTGACGCGGACGCTGCGGCGGTAGAGCGGGTCGGCGCAGCGCGGGGTGATGAGCACGGCGTCCGCCCCCAGGCCCGCGACGGCGCGGAAGATGGCGCCCACGTTCGTGTGGTCGACGATGTCCTCGAGCACGACGACGCGCCGCGCGCCGTCGAGCACCGACTCGACCGTGGGCAGCTCGGGCCGGTGCATGGCGGCGAGGGCACCACGGTGCAGGTGGTAGCCGGTGAGGGTCTCGAGCAGGGCGGCGTCGCCGACGAAGATCTCGCCCTCGTGGTCGGCCACGAGGGGCTCGATGTCGGGCAGCCAGCGGTCGGTCATCAGCACCGACCGGGGCACGTGGCCCGCCCGCAACGCCCGCTCGATGACCTTGGTCGACTCGGCGATGTAGAGCCCGCCCTCGGGCTCGGACACGCGCCGTAGGGCGACGTCGGTCAGCCGGTTGTAGTCGGCGAGGGCCTCGTGGTCGAGGTCGGTGATGCGGGTGACGTGCACGGTGCTCCACGGGGGACGGCCCCGGCGGACGGGCGACCGCTGGAATCGATTCGGAGGGGGACGCGTTTAGGCTAGCGTCACCGCACCCGAAGGAGTCCCACCCGTGTCGAACGCCCCCGCGGTCCCCGCCGACGAGCAGGCCCTCGAGGCCGCGGTCGAGGCCCTCCGTGGGCGCCGCGTGGCCGTGCTCACCGGGGCCGGCGTCAGCACCGACTCGGGCATCCCCGACTACCGGGGCGAGGGTGCTCCCCCGCGCAACCCGATGACCTTCCAACAGTTCCTCTCGAGCGAGGGTTACCGCAAGCGCTACTGGGCCGGCAGCCACCTCGGCTGGAAGTCCTTCCGCGCCGCCGGGCCGAACGAGGGGCACCGGGCGCTGGCCCGGCTCGAGGCCGCCGGCGTGACGAACGGCGTCATCACCCAGAACGTGGACAACCTGCACGTCCGCGCCGGGTCGCGTCGGGTGGTCGACCTGCACGGCACCGTCGACCGCGTGGTCTGCCTCACCTGCGGCCAGGCGTTCGCCCGCGACATGGTCGCGGCGCGCCTCGCGGCCGAGAACCCCTGGATCGACGAGCCCGACCAGGTGCGACTCGCCCCGGACGGCGACGTCGAGGTGCACGACATCGACGCGTTCGTCGTGCCGACCTGCACGGTCTGCGGCGGCCTGCTGAAGCCCGACGTCGTGTTTTTCGGCGAGTTCGTGCCCACCGAGCGGTTCGCCGAGGCGCGGTCGATGGTCGTCGGTGCCGAGGCGCTGCTCGTCGCCGGCTCGTCGCTCGTCGTCAACAGCGGCATCCGCCTGCTCGACCAAGCCACGCGCCGCAAACTGCCCGTGGTCGTCCTGAACCGGGGCGTCACCAAGGGCGACTCACGGGCCACCGTTAAGCTGGACGCCGGCACGTCGGAGACCCTGGCGGCCCTGGCCGAGCACCTGGGCGCGTGACCTCCGGGGCCGTGCCCACCGGAGGAACGATGACGCTCTTGTACCTGGTCCGCCACGGCGAGACCGACTGGAACCGCGCCCGACGCATCCAGGGCTCCACGGACATCCCCCTGAACGACCTCGGTCGGTCGCAGGCGCGAGAAGCCGGCGACCTGCTCGCCCGTCGTCGGTTCGACGCCGTCGTCGCCAGCCCTCTGTCGCGGGCGGCCGAGACCGGGTCGATCATCGCCGAGCGCCTGGGCCTGGCCGCGCCCGAGCTCGCCCCCGAGGTCGCTGAACGCCGCTACGGCGATGCCGAGGGCCTGACCGGCGAGCAGGTCGAGGCACGGTTCCCCGCGGGCACCCCGGTGCCCGGTCGCGAGAGCCGCGGGGCCCTCGTCGCACGGGTGCTGCCCGCCCTCGGTGCGATCGCCGCCCGGTACGGCGACGGCGCGTCCGTGGTCGTCGCGACGCACGGCGCGGTCATCCGGGCGGTGGTGAACCACGTCTCCCCCGACACCGACGCGCACCTCGGCGTGCCCATCCGCAACGGGTCGATCCACTCGTTCGAGTTCGCGGGCGACGCCCTGACGCTGCGGGAGTTCGACGACCCGATCGAGGTCGAGTCCGAACGGCCCGGCACCTACGCCTTCGAGTACCAGAACGCCCTCGAGCACGACGACGCCGATCCGGCCTGAGCACCCGTCCGGCCTCAGCGTCCTTCCGGCCTGCGCGCCCTTCCGGCCGACGCCCTGAGGGCCGGCGTCCCGCGGGTCAGCGTCCCGAGCGCCGACGCCGGTGGCTGCCCGCCGCGGCGACGTCGGCCAGCAGGCGCAGCAGCACGTCGGCCGAGTCGTGCCAGCTGAACCGGGCGGCCTGCTCGACCGACGCGGCCGAACGCGCCTCCCACTCGCCCTCGAGCCGGCGGACGGCGGCGGCGATGGACGCGGGCGACGACGGGTCGACGTAGAGCGCCGCGTCGCCACCGATCTCACGGAAGATCGGGATGTCGCTGACCACGGCCGGCGTGCCGAGCGCCATGCCCTCGACGAGCGGGATGCCGAACCCCTCGGCGCGCGAGGCCGTCACGACGGCGGTCGCACCGAGCAGGGTCTCGCGGTACTCGTCGTCGCTCGCCCCGTCGTGGAAGACCAGCGACCCGGCCGGCGCCAGGGCCGTCAAGGAGGCGCGCTCGGCCTCGGACACCCGGCTCATCAGGTGCAGTCGGTACCCGTCGAGCAACGGCAGTGCCCTGGCCAGCGCGGTCACGTTCTTGTACGGCATGAACGACCCCATGTAGACGAGGTCGCGCCGAGCGGGGGCGGTGCGCGGCTCGACCGCGTCGACCGGATCGGCCGCGTTGTACACCACCGTCACGGGACGCCGGGTCAGCCGGTGGCGACGCATCTCGTCACGTGTCGTACGGCTCACCGTGACGACCGCGTCGGCCCGGTTCAGCAGCACCCTCTGGGGCCACCAGGCCAGGTGGTACAGCCGCCACAGCAGCTTGATCGGCAGGGCGAACTCGGGTGGTGGCGTGCGGTTCGTGTAGTAGATCAGGTCGTGCAGGGTCAGCACGAGCGGGTACCGGCGCCCGGCCGACCCCATGGTCTGCATGGGCGACCAGACGACGTCGGGGCGCAACCGGTTCACCTGCCGGGCCACGAGGGGCTCGAGGACGCTCGTGGGCGCGCTGACGAGCAGGTGCGGCTGGTCGGGCAGCTTGTCGAGCTGGCGTGGGTCGCTGACGAGCATCGTCACCTCGTGGCGCTCGGCCAGGGCCGACACGACGCCGGCGCTGAACCGGCTGATGCCGTCGTGGCGTCCGACACGGACGTACCGGCAGTCGACGACGACCCTCATCGGACGAACGCCTCGATCGCGGCGGCGGCCTGTCGCGGCTTCTCGTAGTGGATCAGGTGGCCGACCCCCTCGATCACGTCGAGCGTCGCGTCCGGAAAGAGCGCCTGCAGCCGGTGCTGCGCCGGCAGGGCCGTGATGTCGTCTCGGTCGGCGGCGATCAGCAGGGTGGGCACGGTGACGCGGGCGGCGTACGTGCTCACGTCGCTCGAGACCGAGGCGCGGAACGCGTCGAGCACCACGCGACGGTCCGAGAAGCGCGAGAAGAAGCTGTCGTGCTGGTCGTGGATCCACCGGCGCAGGGCCCGGTCGTGCGTCTTGACCATCGCGAGGCTGGTGATCCGCGTGACGGCGGCGTTCTGCAGCACCTGCTGACCGGCGCGCTCGGGCAGGGCCGCGCCGGCCCAGTAGTAGAAGACGGCCAGCCGCGTCACGACGCCGCGCGGGCCCTGCAGGGCGGGAGCGGCGATCGGGTTGACCAGGATCAGCCGGGAGGCGCGGAGCCCGTCGGCCACCGCGGCCGACGTGACGATCGAGCCGAACGAGTGCCCCAGCACCACGACGTCGTCACCGAGCGAGAGGGTCGCCACGAACGCGGTCAGCCAGCCCGCGTACGCCGCGACG
>Ga0308160_10004615_pt1 | contig 14655 bp, 24 predicted proteins | sample PhyFR1_FD_201036 | JGI IMG/M metagenome (GOLD analysis project Ga0308160, IMG submission 201036) | Phyllosphere microbial communities from UC Gill Tract Community Farm, Albany, California, United States - DLSLF.R1 | ecosystem: Host-associated > Plants > Phyllosphere > Unclassified | place: USA...
TACTTCGGGCGGACCGACAGGTAGTGTCGAGAGTCTGATCAAGGACTCGCAATGCAACAAGGTTTGTCGAGCCACTCTCCTCCCCTCGCGAACAACACTCATTCCAGGCTCGACTGCTACACTACTACCCCGTTCCACCTTCTTCTCAGCCCGATCAGCTGACCAACGACGGTCTCTGCGGAACACACCTCGATCATTCTCTCTTGACGGGGCTATGTACGTCCGCTCATCTTAATGATGTCGCATCAAGACTGATCTCAGGTTCCGCGATGTATCTCTCCCGTTCCGGCGAGTCCATCCCGACACAGGTCAAAGCCCCGTCACCCACATCCGGGCTGTACATCTATCCCCGGTCTGCGTCCTCCGTCAAATCCGAAGCGGTCAAAGTTGCCATCCCGCCAGATTGTCTGGGTAAGCTCGACACAAGCCCCCGCTCATGATAGCTTTTCAAACGGGTGAGGCGCTGCAATTGCTCACGGGCGGGCGACTCGCTGCTACACCTCATTTCGTCAGCGGGAACCCTGGGACCAGCGATCAGGGTCAGATTTCCAGGGAGACTTTTGCTTTCTTCCTCCAGTGAGCAGATTCTTGCCAACCCACAAAGCTGCACTTAACTCTCAGACCCGACGTGGATGCTGTTGTTGGGCCAGACGGAGAAACGTTCGGGGCCTTCACGAAACGTGTTCTCTCCAGACACTATTCTGACGATGCCGCTCAGTGATCAGTCGCAATACAGTGGCTCCATCTGGTCGTCTTCTTCATCATGCATTGCGCCATCACATGCTTTCCTGCTATGATTTCTTGACAATAGATTGCAGCTCGCTCTTTTTTGCTTCAAGACAGCCTGGACATATCTAGTCTTCCGATACATCACCGAATCTTCTGGTCAGCATGTCTATAGGGGATTTGAAGGATCCGCTCACTCGAAAATACCGAGACGATCCCGCTTTGCGCCCTCAGTAGCTGGATCTCAGCTGCATCCCGTCAGAATCAGCTTTGGACTCACCAGCGTTGAGCTTTTCGAGGACTTGAGGGTACGATTGGATGTATCGCATTGACTTGTCGACTGTTGCGAAACCTGACATCAACTGACGTCCCATTAGGGCCCAAAAGCGCTTACCCTCCCGAACGAGGTCAGCGTTGATACAAGCTAGTGGGTCATCAGCCGCATTGGGGTCGGTGGGGTCGATGAGACGCAAGTGCAGCAAATTGCCTTCGCGCTGATCAATGTTGGCAACAAGCTTTCGGCCCTGTCAGTCAGCATGGCTCGGCTGCAATATCCTTTCACCTACCTCCGTCAGGGAGTTGAAACGCCTCCACGCCTCTGGACCGTACTCGCTCGCCTTCGTGACAAGCTTGACGAAACTGGATGTCAGCATGAATAGTTATGCCATTCTTCATCGAAGCCTACCTGAGCTTGGCCTCCTTGGCTTGTCCAGGCAGCGACTTGAACTTGGTGTCCAAAGGCCTAATTCTGGAGAATGGGAGTGTCTCCTCGTTTCCGTAGTCGATAAAGTAAAGCACTGCCTCTTTCTTGATACCGCTCGCCTTTCTGACCTTTGCTCGGTACCATTGATCGTCCTCGGTAAACTTCGCTGAAACCATATCGCCAGTCTTGGGGGAAAAGCCAGCGGGCGAAGATGAGCTCTGTTGACGATGATGCAAAGAGAAGTCGCCCATTAACTTCTCAAGCGACTCGACGCCTGGTCATCAGCTGGATCTTGTCAGGAGCTGAAGGCTGACTAACTTTTATCGTCTAGGATTTGGACGGAGAACCCAAACGGATCGGAATCTCGAACGGCAGAAACATAGACATCCAAGTATTCGGGAGCCAAAGCCGCGGTTGCGTCCTCCTTAGTCTCCTGCACCTCCTCGCCGCTATAACTCGACCACAGCTGCAAGTCAATTGATATTCCGAGAGCTGCAGGCACGCTTACACCTTTGCGTGCAGCCTTAGCTTCTTCTTCGGCCGAAGCAAGTTCTCGTCCGAATGGCAGGTTCTCGGCGGTGTATGAGTGTACGGAAGCGAGACTGATCATGAGCTACGCGCACATCGACCGGTTGAAACTTACCCTTCTTTGACCAGCTCGACTGCTACATTCGCCCCACCGGCATACATCGCACCAATGAAGCCGCCTTGCTTGTCGGTGCTATCGAACGCTGTCTGTCAGCGGTACTCGAACTGATAGAATAGCCACTGACCAATCTCGACATCCCTCTGCATGTACCTAGAAGCGAACTTGGCGGATTCCGCGCCAAACGGTTCAGACTTCTCGTTGGCACTCCTGGCCGTTCGCGGGGCTCTGATACCTGATGTCAGTGTCCCTCCCTTAGCAAGGGAGTGCCAGTCACTCACCAGCCAACACAAAGGTAACCTTGGTGTTCTCCTTTGGCATGAACACCTTGAACCGGGAACCGGCGGCCACGAAGTCAACCTGTGAATTTAGTAAGTGTGGACGAAGCTGAATCGTCACTCACAACTGCCGGATGTCTGCCTACTCGCTTCCAAGATGGGAGGTATTGAGAAGCTCGGCTTCCACTCTCGGAGGCGTCAACGATTCGTGGCAGTGAGACTTCCTTAGTCGAGTGAAGTCCACGGGTCTCGGTTACAGCACTGACATCAGTAAAGCCTACAAGGATGAACGTACGTCTGTTCTGCAACGATCAACTTGTCCATTTCAAGAGAGCGGTCCTCATCGTCTCGCTTGTGACGCAACACAGTCGCCAATCCCTTTTCGATGAGCTGCTCGGCGATGTTGCTGAACATGAGTGACAGATCTGAACCGTGACCTACTTATTCTGAGCGCCATAAGTGACAGTGACGCATTCGCGCTCGTCATACTCGCCGTCCCTCGGCTTGACGTAGTCGACTCGGACGTGGACAGTCTTGCCAATGAGACGCTTGCGCAAAAACCTACGGCCGTCAGAGGCATACTCGGGCATTCACTCACTCTTTCGCTTCGTTTGCCCAGTACGCTTGCTTGGATTCAGTGCCCCTGCGTATCAGGTCGATCTTTGCGCGTTGACAGTGGAACTCACTTGGGTCCTCGCACTGACGCGAACTGCAATCGTCGCTCCTTACCGCTAGAGTCGCCTTTGGCTGTCACTGAGATCTGGTCTGATCCCCAGACTCGAGTGACAACGGCGTCGAACGTAGACCCCTTGCTGGTCGAGGACGGAGCGGCACCATTGGTGGCGGTGGTCGTGCCACTCTTGGTGGCAGAAGCGAGTCCTTCCCACATGCCGAGCTTCTTCTCTTTGGCAGCTTTCTCGGCGGATCGTAGTCTGTCGAGACCACCGTTTTGCGAGAGCAGGCCCGCGTGCCACTATCATGAGCACGATTCAGACTGAAGTGGGCACTCACATCGATGACTTTGGCGTATCCCGCAGCGGCGAGGAACTCGGCGATGTTTCCGTTAGGGTGTAGTCTGGGATCAGTCACGTTCTTTACTATCATTTGTCACACTTACGCCATACCGATGATAACAGTCGCTCCGGCACCTGGTGCCGGCAAGGCAGGCAGACCGCTATTGCCAGACTTAGCTGCCGCGGCAGGAGTCGGTCCGCTCGGGAATGGCGCATTGCCAAGGGACACGGGTGCTGAAAGAAGGCGGACTTTGATCTGACGTTGAAGGATCCTGACTTCGGTGAAGAATTTCGCCTGCTGGGTTAATGCGTTACGAGGAGTACGCAGCTGCTACTTGCCTCTTCGCCGAACGGTTCTGCTGATCCAGACTCGTCTCGACCGCCGGCTCTGGGCGATTTGGCACCTGCAAGAACCTGCCGTTAGGCCGAATATCAAGAGAATCAGTATCCCTACCAGGTTGACAAACTGGTGGGTGTGTTCGTCCAGTAGCAGCCTGACGCGGATCTGGGTGCCGTCTCGGACCTGCTCGACAATGGCTGCCATGAGGATTCACTTGTATAGACTGGCTTACCATCAATATCCTTGCCCTTGTGCTCGTTGATGAAGGCGTGCGGGTCGGTCGGCATCTGGAAAGAGACCGTACGTTGCTCCCATCAGCAACATTCTCTTTCAGACCCACGTTTTCTGGCTCCTCTGCCCAGATTCCCTTGTGCTCGGCTTGCGCCTGCGCCTCTGCAGCCCGAAGACCTTCGCGACGCTTGGCCTCCTCGGCTCCGAGACGTCTGATATCAGCACACGCATAACTTGAACATTAGGCAGTGATCTGCTCACCGAACGGCTTCGTCACCCTCTCCGACTCCGTCTCGAACTCTAGACCAACCAGCGGAGACGATCAGCTGAGCGACGTCTTGTGGGGGCTGGCCCGGTCCGGCGGGAGCGATCTGAAAATTGGCGAATTCCCGCTCCTGTATGTCAGTCTGAATCGTATTCTGGTCGAGACTTGTGGACTTACGCTTTGTCCGGAGGCGTTGCTGGGCAGGGTGTGAGTGATAGTGAGGGCGACTTCCTTGCCCACGAGCAAGTTACGCAAGAACTCTCTCGAGGCGAACGAGTGAGCCTATCATAAGCTCAGTCTGGGAGCCTGTCGTATAGCTGACCTCATCTTCGCGAGTCAAGGAGCCGAGACGGGGAGCTGAAAGACCGGCGACATGAACAACACTGGAATGAGCGTTGGATGATCATAAGTTGAATTTGGTTGTGACTCACCGCTCTTTGGCAGGCCTTCCTTTCGCCGGCGCTTCTTTTGGGCGAAGACAAATAGTGTCTCCTGACAAGACGGCTAGATCGTTAGCAGTAACAAGCACCCCATGGTCAGACGACCTCACACTTGACGATCTGTGACGTGTCAGTGTTGTCGCACGAGCGGCTAAGGTGGACTTACCATTCGGCTCGCCATATTGGGCGATTGAGAGCTGTGGAGATTTGAGGGATATTTGCTGGGAAGAAGTGGTATATACAGGCTGTGAGGACTGAGAAGAGGGATGGGTAGGAGGTCATACCAACTACCGCTGGAGCGTAACACCGGCAGCGCGGATCCGGGGACCCATCTCATCTTCCGACGGAACATCCTGGAACTTTGACCGTGTGGCGCTATCGTTACATATAGGCATGTTTCATGGCTGGCAGTGTACGAGAATGTGAAGCATGTCGCAATACTCGAACAAAGGCTTGGGTTCCCACTCGATATACGTAAGTTCACAACTTCGGAAGAAAGGATCGCGGCTTGGAAACTCATCGAACGGTCTGCTCCGTCTTGCCACTGGTACGGCAAGAGGTATTTATGCCCCCAAACGATGGACTGTTCTGACCATCCTCCTAACACTTCAATTCACACAACCCTTTCAACACACGATCTATAAGTACTTCAACATCTGTGAGTCGACCGCAGCACGCTAAATGATGGCGGTGACGATAGGACGACAATGGCATTCATCAGCGTCTTGCATCCCGACCAAGCTATCGCTTTTGCAACCCACGCAGCCCCAATATCTTTCAACAACAATGACAAGGTTCATATCCTTCCTTGGCCTCCATACAACGCTGAGGATGGATGGAAAGGGCGTGAGGGTAGTTCTGGTAGTGTGTAGCACGGTATGTGCATGTACGATTGTGGCCACTGTGCAACTCGTGATTTTGTGCGCTTAGCGAGTACCAGCGATCGACCTCAAGGAGCACCATGGAGATGCTACGCAAGGAATAATACCGCCGGGTTCACAAGAGGTTTGCCCAATTCCCTCTCCGTATTCAGCCTTTGCGAAAACAGTCTCGCTATCACTGCTACCTTGGTGACTGTTGAGCGTTGGACCGGCTGCACGCATCTTGTATACAGCCATAAGGCTTGTTATCCTTTGGATCCCGAAACGAGAGATTGATGAGTATCCTTTGTGAGGACCCCGCCACATTCAGGAGACTGATAAGGGGAACAATGTCAATCCGATCATCGCGGCTGTGGATCTGCGCAGCGATGCGAGACCTCAAGAACGATCGCGATCTGATGACATCTCTTACATACTCTTGGCCATGCCTGAGCGATCCGAGAGCAAAATATCGTTATGCGTAGCGGAGGTCGACGAGGAGTCCTCCTTGGTCAGCAGAGAGATCTCCCGCCCGCCAAGTTACGGTGCTCTCTCAACCGGACCACCACTCGCTCATCCCTCGGTCCAAGCGGAACCCGTAGTGAGCCAAGATGGGAAGCGTCGCTCGAAGACTGTTATCAAACGGTCTACTATGGCTTGCTTACTGCTGCAGCATACATCGAGGTATGTTATCCTCCAGAGTATTGAGGATTGTCTAAGCTCAGCGCGCTTGCAAACGGGATAGACAGATTCGCCATGTTCATTGTCAGTGAGTACGCCTATTGTAGGACAGAAAGGCGAGTGCAACAGGCAAGACTGACCGTAGTGGTCGAGCTGTTCAAAGATACGCTCGCTCCTGCGTCCTTTGTTAGTCTGGTGACTGCGGGGGCTGGGATCATGTTTTCAGGCAAGATTGGGGGCATAATCGACAATGTTCCCCGCCTCACCTTCGTTCGATCCGCTGTAGGAGCGCAGAAGGTGGGCCAGTCTCCTGCTGCCGGCTTACAAACAGTGCACCATTATCATCAGCTTCGCTTTGTTCCTTGGTGAGTCGTAGCCCAACCGCTGACGGCAGTGTTCCGTACGGACCATACTAAGGCTAGTACTCTTCGGACCGTTGGAGGGGCTTCCCGCTCGTGTCTTCCACGAAACCTCAACGACGACCGAAAAAGTACAAGTCGGCGGGTTCCTACTCCTCACTGCGCTCATCCAATCCGCCACTTGGCTGGCCAATGTCGGTATCGATGTTGCGGTGGGACGAGACTGGTTGGTTTATTCTACAGAGCGTGTCGTTTCTCTCTCAGAGCCTCGAGATCTACAAGTCGTGGACCAAGGCTGACAAATAGGGTGACAACCATTGCTCAGGGGGACTCTCAATGCTTAACGACGCTCAACGCATACATAACAAGCATCGATCTCCTCTCGAGAATAGCCGGGCCGGTGAGCTTTGCCTTTGGCGATCAGGCTTTATCACCAGCTACTACTGACGACAGATGATCGTTTCCGCTTTCACAGCCTGCATGTCTTATCCGGCCGCTCTCAAGTGTCTGATCGGGCTCATAGCCGTTTGTGGCGTCCTGGAGCTTTTCTGGATTCAGGTCGTATACGATCGATTTCCTGTTCTTCGTGAAGACGAAATACGGCGTGGACGGGGTATCATTCACCTGCCACTAGACACTGACGGCTCCGACGGTAGTGCGGATTCGCACGCTTCGGCAGGCGGCCAGAAAACGATAGCGCAAGGAAGTTGGCGGGACGAAATCGCAGTGTGGCGTGAATTCATTCAGCTGCCTGTATTTTTCAGTGAGATCATATTCGCGGCTCAGCGCAGGTGATTCAGCCAGACACTGACCGTAGGTTCCCTGGCGCAATCTATGACATGGCTGACATCGCTGCACTTTGGTAAGTTGTGCCCCTGCTCGATTATCTGTCAGACCTAATGAGCAGATGCAACGGGCGTGGCGCACTTCAAAATGTCTGCGGGGTATTCCGACTTCTTCCTCGCTTGCGCACGGGCGAGTTGACCTCTGTTCCCCCGTAACTGACCCTCAGAGCCTATGTATGATCTCATGTCTCGTTGGTACGGCTGTGATGCCCCGTATCGAGCGCAGATTCGGACTGGCCAAGACGGGCGTGATGGGCTTGAGGTAGGTTCTCTCAGCTCCGGCAGCCCGAGCAGCCCTGCAAGTGAGAATGTGCTGACGATGGAGTTTCGGCGTGCTTTGTTTCATCGGGTGTACCATCACCTTCTTTCTCGAGCCTGTGCTACGTCATGCCTCGAGCGATGCTCGGCTCGTGAACACCGCAGTCATGTTTGGCGGTATCATCTTTGCTCGATTGGGACATATCAACTTTGATCTCGCTCAGGTGCGTATCAAGCGTGCGTCTTTCTCATCCCTGTCAGCTGCTTTGAGATTGCGCTGGCTCTCCTTGACATGTCAAGAAGTAACAGTAGTGATACGGCAACGATGTGAACACTGACATCGCAGGCAAAATCCTTGCAGCTGGATCTGGAGGCGCATCCCCGCCGTAATAGGATGGCCGCACTGCAGCCTTCCCTGCAAGCCGTCTTCAATCTCTGCAAGCAGGTCACTACAATGACCTTTTCAACCCAAGCGACGTACAAGTGGACTGTGCTTATAACCTTGATCGCCAACTTCGGTGCTCTGGCGAGCTATCTGAATTTTCTGCGGCTGAAGCGAAAGCAGTGTTAGTCACCGTGATCATTTGTACACCTCAGCATATCATAGAGCCACTTAGATCACCCAGTATGGATGATAGACGATATAACATGGCAACGGTGTCGAACGGATCATACTACTACAAGGACGTCCACAGATGGGCAAACACGTCACAGCACAGCGTTGAGAACTCGCTTTACAACCTGATGTCCGTTGGCATCTGCTTCATACTGCGGGTAAGCAACGAACGTCCTAGAAACGCCTCGACTCACGCTTGACGAACACCGAGATCTCCAAGGATCTCCTCAGCTCCACCCAGAATGGCGTCGAACTTTTGGGTCCTCTGGAATTGCTCGATGTACTTGCCCATTCCAGTCTTGGTCAGGGCTCTTCCACCGAAGATCTGAACCGCTTCGTCGGCAATTTCACCGGCTGTTCGGGTAGCCAGCATCTTCAAGAAGGCGATTTGGCTGAAATAAGCATGAGCCGGAAACATTCGACGATCAAGCTTACCCGGCGAGGTTCTTCGATTGCTCCTTGTACGACTGATACATCAGCTCTTTGCCTCGCATAGTCTGCCGGGCGGGCCAGGAACTCACCATGTTGCACATCTGGAACGTGACGTTCTCCAACCAAGCCTGAAGCGCCTCAACCTTGGCGATCATTTGAGCGAGCTTCCAGCGGATGACCGGTTGCGAAAGCAATGGTTTGCCGAAGACATATCGCTGGGCACCCCACTTCATGCACTCCTCGACGATACCTCGGGAGCCGCGGATACTGGCGCAGCACATGACCCATCTAGTGAATTAGCGGGACTCGATCAGGGTCGGAGACCATAGCGTACCGTTCGTGCTGTCATTAGCGGGTGCACGTATATGGGCATCGTGACACTCACGTTAAAGTTAGACAGAATGACAATCAGACCGCCGTTCTCGGGTCCAAGCATGTTCTCGGCCGGGATCTTGACATTGTCAAAGGTGATGTAAGCTGTACCGGCCGCAGTCGAGTATGACGTCTTGATCTGCTTGGTCTCGACGCCTTCACCTCGCGGAACGAGGAACGCGGTGAGGCCACCATCGGTCTACACATCAGCCAAATAGAGGATGATCAAGCGTGATGTTTACCTTGGCGCCAACGGTCTGTATGTTAGTCAAGGTGTATGAGTGCAAAGGTGTAGACTCACAAAGTAGTCAGAGTGCATACCACCGGTGATCCACTTCTTTGTGCCGTTGATTGTCCTACTCATTAGTGGATGGCCCGAGCCAGTAGTCTGAGACTTGCCAGCTCTTGCCGTCTGCGCTCTTGGTGGCGGAGGTCTTAAGACCCGAGACATCCGAACCAGCAAACGCTTCAGAGATGGCCAAACTGATGATCTACATGTCAGCACGATGTCCTTGGTGATTCGTGGGTACTGACCTTTTTGCCCGAGAAGACCTCGTCGAGCACCTTCGATCGAAGTGGTTCTTTGGCGAAGTTGAGAATGGGCGGGAGACCGATGACCATACCGGAGTTAAGACCGTCTCCGTATCCTCTAGCCTTGGTTCGGGCGAGCTCCTGGTTGATGATCATCTCGCTGACGGTCAGCTCGCACACACATGGTGACAATCGACGAACTGGAAGTAGTCGAAGTCTTCTCCCTTGACGACACCGCCCATGAGTTCTTGGCCGTGCAAGTGTTTACCAGGACCCAATCGCATTCGGTTCATGTTGTTCTCGCTTGATATCAGCATGATCATATGCCTCAGACAAGATTACTCACGCCATAGCGGCAAAGACCTCTTTGCTGGGCCTCTTGCCGTTCTCCTCGCAAAGCTGCGCATCGGGGAAGATGACCTCGTCAATGAACAGCCGAATGGCTGGACGTCAGCGACAAGCTCTTGCGTTACGGTGGCGAGGTACCTACACTTTTGAAGCGCGTGGTGTGACTCTTTGAAGTAAGGGCTCTTGAAAGCAGGGGTCATCCAGGTCGGCTCGCCGTACGGTACCTTCATCGTTAGTCACTTGGAAGATTGATCGGACGCGTCGCTCACGGTTGAGATCTCTCCCGGAAGGTTCGGCCTGATCTTTTGCTTCTGACCTTCGATCTGGCCGATCTTGAGCCTTTGGTACTGCGGCTTCGCGAGGACCTCCGATCGGTGCAGACCGTAAAACACGGTCGTTGCGTCCTTGCCGGCTGAAGCGTCAGTATGCGCTCGATCCCAATGGGCGAAAAGGGGTAGAAAGGCTTTGGCAAATCGCGCTATAGCCGGACCACCCCGCCGCCTGCCACTCACCAACATCCTCGTCGAGTAAGACACCGAGACCTCCAGGGTGCATCGCGCCAAATTTGCTCAGATCGTATACGATCGAATCGACGACGACCCACAGATCGCCCTCTTTGTTGTGCTGCGGTATAAGTAGATGCCCGAAGGATGCGCCAACTTGACTCGCCTTTGCGACCTCATCCACCGTGAGCGATCGAAGGGAAGTTTGCTGCTGAGTAGCCATGTTGGGCAGGAATGTGGGATGTACAGATGGGCTGTTTGCTGTAGATGAAGTCTGCTTGATTGTCTGAGCGTCTGTATGTTCGCTGAGCCGACTAAAGGTGTGTTGAGAGATGGACAACTGCTGAAAAGAAAAGGAGCAAGGTGATTCTGCCCGCTTGTGATTCGCAGGCCGGTTATGCTCACCGCTTCCATTACCGACATGAGCGGACTGTTTGACCCGCCACGCGAATTTCAGGTCCTTGTTTGCGACACTGCAGCTTGATGAGCTGGGAGTGTGTGCATCGGAGATTTGTATAACGGTATCGGCTTCTATGCATGTCTAGGCGTGATGCATTCGGACAGGTGCGGTACGGTGCTCGCCTCCTACAGACTACGAAGGGAAGGCAAGTTCTACGAAAGCCGACATAAGCGGAGTCTCAAAGCGCGAAACTGATCGGCAATCTGCAAAAGCGCTCGAAGTAAAGCATCTTGCCATACGGCCCTGAACGGATCGTAGATCACTGGGATGATGCAGAAGACTCTCCCACTGGGAGAACACTGTGTACATACACTATCCCTGCCCACGGCCATGAGGTAGCGTTCATACTAAGCTATGACGGAACGCTCTATCAGCAGGATCCCCCTTCCTTCATACATTCTCGCAGGACCTGACATCTATGTGGAATGAGTGACTGCGTCAAATTTGTCGCGCACAGCCGCTCCTCCGAGTGTCTGCGGAGACATCTCATGGTCGCGATTCCGCTTGAAGAGAACCTGTACACGGCCACCCTGACAGCCCGCCCAGACAAGAAACATGTTATACGAAGAGTTTGGCTGTGCTCCTGACTAATAGTTCTCCCCGCACCACATCCTGCCTTTCTCGACAACCTGTTTGGGCGAAGCTCCATACATGACCGCTCCGGCGCCGATCCGGTCGTCAGGTCACTCGAAGCCCGTTTCACATGCTCGTCCCCATCCGCTCACGGGCAAGCCCTGCAAGGGTTGTACGTACCGAGGCATGGTCTTCCTCATCTGCTCGTTGAACTGTGCGATGCGCAATTCGGTCCCAGGCACTTTTCCAATGCAAGTCACGGCGTTCCGTATAGTTTGCGTTGGACCCACCTTCATTGGTGTAATTCCGCGCCTGCTTCATTCCCTTCCGCCTTTTCTGACTCGTATCGATGGCCGTGTTAGGTCACCCTTCTCACTATTCAAGACTTCGAATGTAGGTTTTGGTTCCTCGTTTCCGGGTCCTCCTCCCCTTGAGAGCCGCGATAATCAGTGCTGACAAGCAGCTGAGACTCGTCGAAAATCGATACGTGATAAGCAAACTGACCTTCCTGTGGTATCTGTTTATTGTTGTGATACCATTTGAGCGCTGATAACCAGTGAGCGACCATCATCTCATAAGCACGAGCCGCGTCTACACGCCTTGTTCCGATTTATAATGTAAGTATGCATTTCGACGATTGACTACTCGTACATCCTGCTTCTTCGTAACTTTCCTGCTTTCATCGCGTCGGATCGGCAATTCGCTCAGCAATTACTTCTGACCGTGGTGCTCGTGCGTTTCTGTCGTGAGTGAGGTCCCTTTCCCAGAGAGATTGCTCACGATCGACAGTCTTGTCCTGGAGGTCTTTTCCTGGTTTACCCTTTGGCACGGCTTGGTCGGCCTGAAATTAGTTAAGCCAAAATGATACGGCTGCTGAACACACCTTAACAGCGGCCTCAGAGTCAGACTTTCATCAGCTTCGTTTCGTATCCGACGGTGGATTCAACCTACAGCAAGCTTCTCGTTCCATCCCGGCGCGTGCTCCTTGTGCGGGGCGCTGTCGTGTTGCTTGTTCTTCATGTTCTTCTCTTTCTCCGTCTGAATTTTCTGGCGTTCAGCAGGTAGTCTGTGATGCACTGAAGACAACTCACGACCGGGTCGTTGTTGTGCACATTTGAGCCGGAGCTGTATCGCACGGCCATGCGGGACTGGATAGCCGGGAAGGCGGCACGGGTGAATCGGGTGACAGACATTGTGGTTGATATGGGCTTGCTGGGGTGAGAGTTGATATGTAAATGTGAAACGTAGAGGAGAAGCAATAGTCAAAGGTAGTGTTCAGATGCAAGAGGTCGTGGACGATGGAAATGTATCAGCCTAGAACGGATGACCGAAATGACGTCAGGATATTCGCGTATTACAACACCCCATTTAGATCCCCTCCAATTGGCCAATGGGCTCATTCACAAAGGCTCACCGAATATAACCGAAATGTCACCAAGTCTATCGCCACGTCAAATCGCTCATGCATGCATCGTGTTACACATCGTACAGTCGCTAATGGTGGCACGAGACGGAAGTAGATACGGGAAGATGAAAAGCAGAAGAGAGAGAAAGAACACGACTCTAATTGTTCAACACGGGGACAAGGTCCAGCCCAAAAATACTGCACTGTGCATAGGAGCCTAGTCGTTGCCGCTGTCCAGGCGGGCATACGAGGGGCGTTCGGTAGGCGCATCGCTCACGTCCGTGTCGTTTCTGAGCAAAGGCGCTCGCTCCCGATGAGCGACATTGGTCTTCGCGTCCGCCGGAGTAGGTCTCATTGGCTCCATGTCGAAGCTTAGACGTGGGAAGCCGGGTACGGCTGGGGCATCACCGATTGGTGTTGGCAGCCCGATAGGGGCAGGTGCCGGAGGTGCGGACGTCAGGGTCGACGTAGGCCTGGCGACGGGAGACGGGGCTTGGACGGCGGTATGGTTTGTCAACGTTGTGACGGCTGGAGCAGTCGTTGTCGGACTCAGAGCAGAAGGTGGAGACCGAGCAGCAAAGACAGAGTTGGTGGGCGGCACAATTGGAGGACTCGGCGTCGCGGGTCGCGGCGAAGGCGGCGCAGCAGTTGTTGGAGGCGTCCTCGACGGGCCCGGGTTGCCAAGATGGGTAGTCGAGGGCGAAAACGACACTGCTCGAAGAGAACTCGCTGTGCTCGCGGACCTCGACCGGTTTCCAGAGTTGGTGATCTTCGAGAAGATCTTGGAGGCTGTAGAGCCACTCTTCTCGTGTTTGGGCTGGAACGTTGAAGCTTCGGAACCCCGACGCGATGAGCTGCCAGATGACGATTGACCCGGCACCGAGAGGGAGAATTTGCGCTTGTCAGGTGCTCGTTGGGTCTGTTGGGGCTGGGGAGGGAGAGGAGGAGCCATAGCCGGAGCGGCATTTGCAGCGGTGTTGGCGGCAGTGCTATCCGTCTCGCCGTGCTCGGTCAACTGACGACGTTGGTGGTCGTCGTGGTCTAGCAGCGACAATCGCATGGCCTCCATGATCATCATCTATAAGTCAGCACAGAGACGACATCAAGGCCTACCTCTTCCAAGTCCCTTCCTCGGCTTGCGCCTCGTCGTCGCTCGCCTCGTCCAGGTGATCCACCGGCGCTTCCAGCAGCGCTTTCAGTCCCGCCTGTTGACATGCTGAAGTCCGCCTGGCCTGGCGCTCTGGCAGAGGTGAAGCCGATAGGAATGAGACGGTCGCCGACCTATAATTAGCGCTCGCTTTCACGTAGACTCACCTGTCGCATCACGATCCGCCTCGAGGCTTTTCTCGCTGCGGCGGCCTTGACGGCGTTTAACTTAGCCTCCCAGTCCGGTCGAATCTCGTCTGACCGTCAGCAGCTGCCGGATCCTCTGAGGTCGGACATACCGATAGTAACCACTTCCTTGCTCTTATGACTGACACTCTTTCTCCTCATGGTCTCCTGGACCTTTGGTGCCATGCCGATACCGACATCAAGCTCGGCAACATCGTCCCCTGTACCGAGAGCGCGACTGATTGCAGATGTTCCAGTCTCGGGCGATACAGAGAGGGCGGACGAATCGAGCAGACCCGCCGATACCTGAGACATGGGAAGAGTCGGTCGCTCGTAGATCACGCCAAAGTCGGTCTCGACACAGAACGGGCAGCACGCAGGTTCCGATTCGAGATGGGTTAGAGTCGCCTCGCTTCGTTTGATCTGGACGAAACACTC
>Ga0308160_10004617_pt1 | contig 14650 bp, 15 predicted proteins | sample PhyFR1_FD_201036 | JGI IMG/M metagenome (GOLD analysis project Ga0308160, IMG submission 201036) | Phyllosphere microbial communities from UC Gill Tract Community Farm, Albany, California, United States - DLSLF.R1 | ecosystem: Host-associated > Plants > Phyllosphere > Unclassified | place: USA...
CACGTTCCACCCCCCCCCCCCTTTCGCTCTGCCCCTTCTTAGAGCCCTCCGGCCCGTCGTCCTCTCCATTCCTCCGCTTTTTTTGGGTCACTCTCTCTGCTCATGAACCTTTCTTTCCATCGCGCCGCTCATCTGAGGAGCGAGTCGAGTCATCATCGCATCTGAGGGTGGATGCCTTTCGAGTGGCAAGATGACAGTCGCTGGGCAACCAGCCGGCGGTAAGCGACGGGACCCGTCCGGCGGGTGACGAGTCGACGGGCTGACAACAGAGACGACCCCTTCCCAGGTAGGTGGGAGCTCTAAAGCCTAAGGGCGACTGGCCCGGACATGACGTGCCGCGGCTCTCTGCGAAGAACGGCGGGGGCGGGATGGACCTGGACTCAGGGCCGGCCGAGGGGGGGAGAGGGGGGGGGGGGCGGGCGCCGCCGTTGCGCAGAAGCCAAGCGCGAGCCGTGATGGCGATGCGGGCTGAAGTCCGTGCGACCGGCGTTGTACGCGGCCGCGGGACCACGACCCAACCTGCAGCCGAGCGTGCGGCCGATATGTGAAGGATGCTCGACTGGCCCGCCGACCGATGAGGGAGAGCAAACAGAGCGTTTCGCTGTGCAGCGGGCGAATCAAGGAGGGAAGCGCTCTTGTCCTTCGGAGCCGGCCTGCCTACTTGGCGATGGGCATGCCAGTCCGATCGAGCCCGCCGCGGTTGCCGGGCACGTTGCGGTTTGGGCAGCTATGGGCCAGAGAGGAGACATGAGCGCTCTTCCGCGGAACGGAACAGGCGACTGGGTGGAAACAGGGGCAGGACGCACAGGTTGGCAAAGTGGCCCTTCTGACCGCACTTGAAGCAGAGGACGCCGCTCATGTCGCGACCGCCCGGTCCACCGCCGCCTCCGGGCCCACCGATCCCTCCGCCGCCAGGACCGTTGCCGAAACGGGCCTGGACCACTTTGGGGTCCCACTCGGCCCAGCGGCCGTAGCCCGGCGGCGGGGGGCCCGGAGGCGTCTCGCTCGGCGGCGAGGCTGGGCGGTAGGCCTCGGGCAGGGGCGGCCGCGGCTTCGGATGGCCCTGGGGGCAGTTGGGACCCGAAGGGCAGAAACCGGCGGCATAGAGCGGGCAGAGGGTCGAGGGGATGTGCCGTCGAGGGCAGGCCGGGCCTACAAGCGGGAGGACGGATGATGCGCGCGCGAGATGTAAGTGTCAGCGATGCGAGTTGCACAATAGCACTGGAGCTCATCGCACTCGGAGGCCAAGAGAACCGAGGGGACGCACCATAGTAGCAGAAGCCGCGGGCATAGTCCTCGCAGACGCGCTTCTTTGTGTGCGGGTGGTAGTAGAGGCACTCGTCGCCGGCCGAGCAGTAGCCAAACTTGAGCAGCCAGTGACAGTCGGGCATCCGCCGGAGGTTGAACTCGTGCAGGAACTCGCACTGGTCGCCCTGGAAAGGGGCGGAGATGAAGGGGCGATGAAGGCATGTCTGTGTCAGCCGGGGTGCGTGGGTGGGGGTCGGCCCACGAGGCCGCCGACCGGTCGCCGCTCACGACGCACCTTCTTGCAGAGCCCACGAAGCCAATGCTTGCAGACGGTGTTGAGCCGCTCACGCTCGCGCGGATGGCTCGGCATCGGCTTGGGCCCCTTGAAGTTGGCTTCCGCGGGCTCGGTGTGCCTGAGCGGGCAGAGGGCGGCGCCGAGCGGGCATCCCTCTGGCGCGAGGTTGAGCCGGCAGATCTGGCGGTCGGCGTCGAGCTTGAGAGCGAGGTCGTGCTTTGCGTGCTGCTCGACCAGGAGTGGTGAGGACGAGAAGGAGAGGCCCGGCCGGATCCGGTCGAGCACATGCGGCGGCAGGTCCGAGGTCGCGACCATGAGGGCGAACGAAGAGGCAGATGGTGGTCGGGTGGGCGGGCGGCGTGAGCGAGCGAGCGAGCCAGAAGGGCGCCGCCCGCGCGCGCTTGGCGCGGAGACGAAACTTGGCCGGGCGGCCTCGCGCTCGACCCGACCCAGGGGCAAGCCGACGTCGACCTCGCTCGCCACCCAAGCCCTCTGTGCTCCTCTTCTCTCTCTCTCTTTCCCCTTCCGATCACGTCGGTACTGCAGGGCTCGTTCAGTCACCGTCCAAACGTCCCTAGAGCGCGCCATGTCGACGACAGTCGCGGCCAACCCGCCGTCGTTCGGCGCCCTGTCGGACCTGCTCGACGAGCAGCCGCACGCCTTTGCGCTCAGCGGTGGCTCGGACGCCCTCCGTCAAGCTTCGGAGCAGGCGCTCAAGGACGTCTTCCAGATCGGTCGGTCCCTTGTCCTCCTACTCGCTTTTGATTGGTTCATGGGCAGGGCGGCGCAAGAGGCGTTTGCTTAGAGGGATCCCTGCGCGCGCAGAGGTCTGACCTTCCCCACCTTCCGCGTCCCGACCCGACCGACAGCGCTCGACTCTGAGCCGACCTCGCTCCCGCCGCTCGAGTCGTTCCTCCGCGAGCTCGTTGCCCAGAATCCGTCCTCTTCAGCCGACGACCCGCTGCCCTCGCTTCCGCCCACACCGCTCGACGCGCTCTACACGGCCGACCTCGGGCCCGAGCAGGTCTGGGAGCAGCTCGAACTGCGCGCGACCAAGCTCGTCGACGTCCTCGGCCAGTTTGGCATCCTCGCCGACCTCGATGAGGCCGATGACGATGCTGGCGGTGGCCTCAGCCGTGAGGAGAAGATTGCGAGGGGCATCGCACTCGACTCGGACGAGGAGGACGAGGACGATGAGGAGCTGAGCGACGGCGCGTTCGACGGCATCGACGACATGTCGGACTCTGAGGCTTCGGGCTCCGACGACGACGACAACGACGACGACGACGACGAGTCGCCGCTCTCGGACCCGGATGCCTTTGACGACTCGGCCTTTCCCTCGGCCGACGAGGAGGAGGACGACTTTGCCGGCCTCGACTACGGGGACGAGCAGGCTTCCGGCGCCGACGACGTCAGCGATGAGGAGGAGGACGAGGAGGACGACACTCACCGGCGTATCACCGATCTCGACGCGCCTGGGTCAAAGCGTGACGCTCGCAGGTGCGCTCTGTCCTGCTCTTGTGCTGGCCTGTATCGGTCAGCAGCAGCAACAGCAGCTGATCCCCTCACCCGTTGTCCCGCCTGCGACCCTGCTGCGCATCCGATCTTTGACCTGGTTCACCAACTTCTGTCTGCCTCCTGCCCATGTCCCTCGGCCACCAATCTAGGTCGCATCCGACGCTTGACGACGCCTTCTTCTCGATCGACGCCTTCAACCGCGAGACAGAGGAGCTCGAAGCGCTCGACGTCACCTCTGGCGCGCTCGGCGCCGACGAGTCTGCCTCAGAAGCCGACGATGACGACGACGCGGCAGGCCTTGAGATGCCCGCTGCCGACGGCATGGACGACGACGACGACGAAGGCGACGACGACGACGAGGACGACTTTGAGAAGCTCATGAGCGCCGGACCGCCGGCGCCTGGGGGCGACATCTGGGCCCAAGCGGTCGACGCGGGCGATGGCCTCGGGACCGACGGTACGTCTTCCCACTGCTTCGCTGTGACTGCCATCTGGACTAGGAGAACGCGCTCTGGACGCAGGCTGCAGCCGGTCAGCGTCAACTCCGCGGCACCCCCAGCGACGTCTGGGGGCTTCCGTGACAGTTCTCAGGAGTCGACGCCAGACTGGACTTTCTCCATCCCAGCCCTCGTTGGACCATTGTGTGCTCCAGAGGGCGAATCGTTACCGAGTGACACCGCTCGGCGCTTCATCAGATCTGCCGACACTGACTTGACGAACCCTTTTCAAATCCCTCCTCCCCATGCCTTTCAAAGAGGTCAAATACGCCGACTTCTTCGCCCCGCCCTCCAAGCCCCCGTCAGGCGCAGCCAAGCGAGCCCAGGCCAAGGCGCTTAAGACGGCCGGAGGGGCTAAGGGCAAAGGCAAGGCTGCCGCTCGCCGTCGGGACGAGGACGAGATGGATCTCGACGAGGACGAGATGATGGAGGTGTCGGACGAGGAGGACGAGGAGCACGGCGACGAACAGGAAGACGACGAGGAGGAGGAGGACGATGACGAGGACGACGAAGAGGAGGGGGACGAGGAGATGGACGATGAGGAGGAGGAGGAGGCCTTTGGCGCCCGCAAGGGCAAGACGGACCTCTTTGCCGACGACGACGAGGCAGAGGAGACCGACGCTGGTACGTCCTCTTCCGTGCGCACGCCTCGCGGAGTCCACAGTCAATCTGATCTGTTACGGCCTATCCTTCTCGCCCTCTCTTCAGCGCCGCAATCGACCCACGCTAAGCGGCTTGCCGCGCTCAACGCTCAGATCGCCTCGCTCGAGGCCGAGAATGCCGGTCCCAAGCAGTGGGCGCTTGCAGGCGAGGCCTCGTCTCGGGCCCGGCCGCTCAATGCCGTACTCGAGGAGGACCTTGAGTTCGACACGGTCGGCAAGCAAGTCCCGCTCGTCACCGAGGAGAAGGTCAAGAACCTTGAGGAGAAGATCAAGCAGCGCATCCTCGAGGTCTGTCTCCTGCCCATCTCTCAAGCGCGCGCGCGCGAGGACGTACTTGCCTGTCGAGACTGACCAGGGTGCGCTTCTTGCGCTCGGCCACCGCAGAACAACTACAACGACGTTGAGCGCCGGCGACCGCTCGACGCCAAGCCGTTCCTGCCGTCGCGCGTGTTTGAGCTCTCGGACGAGAAGTCGACGCGGTCGCTCGCCCAGATCTACGAGGACGAGTACACGGCCTCGGCGGCCCGGCAAAAGGGCGGCAAGGCGCCGCTCGGCGAGAAGGATGCCAAGCTTGCAAAGGAGCACGAGGAGATTGAGCAGGCCTGGGACGAGATCTGCTACAAGCTCGATGCACTGTCTAACGCCAACTTCACGCCGAAGCAGGTGCGTCCGGCCGTCTTCGAGACTCCACCTCTCTTGTGTGCGACGCTCGCACGCAAGGCCTCTTCTTCAGCTCTGACCCTCGCGCACACCGCTGCCATGCTCGTCTTCAGCCCAAAGCCCACATCCAGTCGATCTCCAACACGGCCTCGATCTCGCTTGAGTCGGCCCTGCCGCCGACGCTCCGAGCCTCGACGTTGCTCGCGCCGGAAGAAGTATTCAACCCACCCTCGGCGGCCGACCTTGTCGCCTCGTCCGAGCTCACGCCGGGCGAGAAGCGCGCCCGGCACGGCAAGGACAAGAAGCGTCGGCGCAAGCACCGCGACCAGCTCGAGGCGATGGAGGGCATGTCGGGCCAGTCGGGCCGGAAGCGGGTCGGCACACGCCAGGCAAAGGACGAGGCGCTCAAGACGCTCGTCAAGGAGGGCAAGGGCGTACGTTCCCCACCTTCTTCCCATCCTCTGTCCCCGGTCAGTTCTGCCATGCAAGCCAGCTGACGCACTGCTCCTCCTTGCTTGTCCTTTCGCTTTGCAGGTCACCGTCATCGGCAAAGACGCTAAAAAGTTCGACCGCCAGGGCCGGCGGCAGAACGCCAACCCGGGCGGGTCCGACCGGCCAGCCGACGGGACCGCGCTCAAGCTCTGATGCTCGACAGGCGATTCGTGACGTGATGCGGGTTGGCGTGCAACTCTTTCATGTTCCGATGCCCATCTCTCCCTTGCTCTGCGCGCTGTGTGTTGTTGTGAAAGAAAGCCCCTCGTTCGGCGGCAGGCCAGTGTGGACCGAAGGCGGACTCATCGCCCAAGCTGGAGCGCACGAGGTAGCCTTGGCCGCACATGGTTCTGATCTCTGACGCGGAACCCGGATCTCTTGCTCGCTGAACTCTGACCGTGGCCTGTCCTCCTCTCGTGTGCCTCGCCCACGCCCCCCTCCTCAGACAGGCGCAGAGACTGTTTCACCTTACTGTGAGAGCCGGCCCTGAAGCACGGCTTGTCGGCGAGATTTTCGGAATCCCAAGTGACCTTCAGTCGGGCTCGGAAAAAGCCCAAGAGAATCTCAGCTGGCAGCCGCGCGCGCGGCCCGTTCTGGCCATGGCCTGGCTGAGGTCTTTGGCGCGGGGGGTGCGCGCGCGCGCGCAGGCGGCCGGCTCGCCCGCCGCCGCCGCCGCCGTTAGTCGTCGCCTCCGCCGCCTCGCCCTCCCCGACCCCGTCTCGTCGAACGTCAAGAACTCCAAGGTCAGTGCCCCCGTCCTAGGCAGCATCGTCCCTCACTTCCGCCGTACGCAGGCTCGTCGGACGTTCGCTCCTACACAGACCAGGACGCTGACCCTATCGCTCCCACCTCCAGATGGCCACTTTCTCTTGTCAGTCCAGCCTCAGCCCCGCGGGCCTTGCTCCGTCCAGCACCCCTCCCTCTTCTACTGCTGCACCGTGAGCAGCCCTCGTCAGAGCTGCTCCCTTTAGCAGCGGTCCGTCTCGGCACGCTTCCTTTCGCCGGAGCTTGTCCAGCTCCCGTCGAGGGACCTGCGGCCTCCCGAGCAACAGCACCAGCTCGCCGTGCGCGTGACCTCGGCACGCCAGCTCTGGCCGCTCGGTGTGCCGGTCGCACTTATCGGGCTCTGCACAGCTCCCTTCGCCTCCTCTTCCCTGAGGGCGCTCCGGGTCGTCCAGCTCGTCGTGGCGCCGGTTCTGCATTGGGGGTGCTGGTGCCCTTCACCCAGAACTACGGGCAGGCCCGCGGTCAGCCTCCCTGGCGGCCCAGGGGGGTTGAGCCGGGGGCTTCGCAGGCAGGTCGCGCTTGGGTTGTTTGGCCCCGGGCTCGGCAGGCCCACTCCAGCAGAGGGGCAGTAGAAGGATGGGAGGGCGATGCTAGTGACGGCCTGATCAGCGCTCCGTCCTGGTGCAGACCAGAGGGTTGACCTTGCTTCCCGCTTCGGCCCTCTCTTCAACAGCCGCCCCCATCATTGTCGACGGCAAGGGCCACCTTCTCGGTCGGCTCGCGTCCACCCTGGCCAAGCAGATCCTTAACGGACAGAAGGTCACGGTCGTCCGGTGCGAGGAGATCAACGTCTCCGGCTCGTTCTTCCGGAACAAGGTGCGCCTGCCCCGCCAGAGCGTCGCTCCGTCCGTGACCTGCCACACAGGGCTGACCGCCCATCATCATCACCCCGTCGCTTCTCTTTCGCGCCCTAGCTGCGTTACCACAACTACCTCCACAAGCGGCACCTGGTCAACCCTAACAAGTCGGGACCTTTCCACTTCCGCGCCCCTTCGCGGATCCTCTACAAGGCGATCCGGGGCATGGTTGCCCACAAGTCGTCGCGCGGCAAGGCCGCCCTCGAGCGCCTGAAGCTCTACGAGGGCATGCCCCCGCCCTACGACCGCAAGAAGAAGATGGTCGTCCCCCAGGCGCTGCGCGTCCTCCGGCTCAAGCCCGGCCGCAAGTACTGCACGCTCAAGCGGCTCTCGCACGAGGTCGGCTGGGGCTACAAGGACGTTGTCGACACGCTCGAGGAGAAGCGCAAGGTCAAGGCCCTCGCCTACCACGAGCGCAAGGTGGCCGCCACCAAGCTCCGGGTCAAGGCCGCCGCCTCGGTCCCCGCGAACGAGAAGCTCGCCCAGTTCGGCTTCTGAAGCGGGCCAGCCGATCGGGAGAGATGACCAGACACCAGGGCCATTCAGATCCATGGCCTGTTCTTGAGAGAGATCTTGCCGGGCCGGCCCGCTGGGAGAGAGGGGTTGCTGTCGTCTGGGCGTGTTGCCGTCGGCTGTCGAAATGCGCACTGGCTCGCGCTTCGGTCGTCCGCCCGAGTTTCCGCGCAAGCTGTCCGCGAGCGCTTGAGCCGGACGAGCACCTCGTCATCCAACCCATCTCTGCACGACTCGACCTCCTACCCTCTCCCAGCGGCACAGCCTCTATTTTGGCAAAAGGAAGCGCCTGTGTCAGGTCGGGAACCCTCGCGAACGTCCCGTCGCCGTCCCGGACGAGCCTGAGCGGCCCTCCCCGCCCCGCATCAAGCCGACGGTCGTCACGCCCATCTATCGACCCATCGGCCTTCAGCCCTGCCGTCGGCATGTCGGTCGCCATGGAAGCCCAGCCCTCGCAGGCTTCCATCGGCAGCTCGGTCGTCTCGGCCAGCAGTATGATCGGCGGGGCCTACTCGCTCTCGGCGTACGTTCGCTCCTCCTGCGGCAGCTCCCTCCTCCCCCCCCCCTCTCCTCGCCGAACCACTCTCTCCCCTCCGTGCCGGAGCGCTCGAGCCTGCCATCACCGCCGTCGCTGAACCCACCCGCTGCTCCCAACCCCCGACTCCTCTCATCCAAGTCCGCCGCTTCCACTCTACCCTCGGGTCGAGACACTTACGCCTCATCTCGACCTGCCGGCGCACGACCTCGAGCCGCTCCTCCGGCACGCGCTCACGTTCGCTGCGCGGCAGGCTGAACCCGAGCTCGTCCGCTGGTTGCTCGCCCTCCCGCCGCATGCTGTACGTCCGCCTCCGACGGCTCGGCCCTCGGCGATGTCTGTACAAGTGGAAGTGTACGAGCGATCCCTAACCCTGCGGTCTTGCCTCTCAGCGTGCGATCCTCCCTCTCGAGGCGGTCGACGAAGACGGCTGCGGACTTGTCAGCGCCGCCATCCTGGGTTCGGCTGGGCGAGAGGAGCGCGAGGACGCCGTCCGGCTCCTTGCCAACGCGGTCGGCGTCGTCCAAGTCGACCGAGGTGCGTGCTCTTTGATCCGCGCTCTCCGGCCCCGCATCGGGCTTTCAGTCGGACGCCGAGGTATCCTGCCCCGCTGATCCCTCCCCTCGGCCGACGGCCGCAGCCGGCTGGACGCCTCTACATCATGCGGCGCTCGTCTCGACACCGCCTCTGCTCTCCTTCCTCCTGACGCTGGGCGCCGATCCTCATGCGATTACGGCCAAGGGGCTTACTCCGCTGTGCGTCCTCGTAATCCTCGTGCTGCGCGAACGGCCGGGTGGCGCCGTTGACCCTTCCGTCCTTCCTTTCCTTCTTTCCCCTCTCCTCTCAGAGATGTCGTGACTGAGCTGCCGTCACATACGGACCAGATGGCACTGCTGGCCTCGGCTATGACATCGCCTCCCGTCCCGATCGTCACTCCGTCAGCCGCGTTCGGCTCGCCGGGCGCCATCTCAGAGGCGATCTTCTCAGCACCCGCCAATGCTGCGCCCCGTGCGCCGGGCTTCAGGCGGCAGCCGAAGACGAGTGCACTCCCGCCAGCGGTCGCCCGGGCCCAGCTCCATCGGCGGGCAGAGAACAAGCGCCGGCTCCGGGCCGAGAAGGAGCGCTGGATGGCCGACGTCGCTGCCATGGCTGGGGTTGCGCCTCGACATCTCCTCGACCGCTGCTGGGAGGACGACAACGACACGGTTGACGCCGAGGAGGAGAAGCTCAAGCGTTTGAAGCGGACCGGCCTGCCGGCCGCGCAGACTTTTGCGCCGAACGGCTACTCGAGCGGCTCGGATGAGAGCGAGAGCGACGACGATGACGACGACGACGACGATGACGGCCCAGGCGCGCATGACCTCAACGTGCGTTCCAGCGGGCTGTCTTTGTGCGCCCCTCGTTAGCTGACGTCCACCGAGGGCCACTCAGCAGGCACCCCCTCCTTACCACTCGTGTCTCGTCTTCTCGCTGCCTGCCCTGCCCTCGCTGCTTGACTCGTTGATTGCGTCGTACGAGCCTCGAGCGCATCCGCGCGCTTGGCGGGCTGCGCCGGCCCACGCCATCTTCCTCTTTGCTAAGTTTGCCCTCCACCGGTGCGACGATGAGTGGCTCGAAGAGCTCATCGTCGGAGTTGTCGATCGGGTTGAGAAGAGCGTCTATGTGGGTCATTGTCTACAGCCCGCTCGGTCGGGTCAGGATGCTGACGAACAAGCTACCCGCCCGACAGGACAACGTCGACAATCTCGCCCACCTCGCCTTTTGGGTCTTCAACTCGACCCTGCTCCTGCACCTCCTCCGGCGCGACGAGGCGCTCGACCTCGCCTGCCACGAGCTCAACCTCTTTGTCATGCTCGAGGTGCGTCTCTGCGCTCGCTCCTCACCTGGGAAGTTAAGCTGATCACAGTCCGACCGCCTGACAGGAGCTCTGCAACGCAATCCACGTCTTTGTCATTCGCTACATCGAGCGCCGCGTCGACTCGTATCTCGACGCCGCCCTGCTCGACTTTGAGCCGATGTCGGAGGAATTCGCCGGCCTGGCATTCGAGGGCGAGTGGTCATTCCTGAAGAACCTGACCGGCCGGGGGACGACGACGGCCAAACGGGCGGCCGAGCGCATGGTCCCTCGGGCCAAGGACCTCTTCTCGGCCGCGACGAGCTCGCCTGCTCGCGCCGATGGCGACAGCAATGGTAGCGGCTGGCCCTCAAGTGGCGAGGCAGGCAGGCAGCGAAGTAGGACGAGCCAGCCGGCGGGCCCTGCCGACGCAGGCTCGCGGGCCGACGTCGGATCGAGCAGGCCGACGTCGATCTCGGACTTCGACTCGCTCGGCCGGTCGAGCCCGACAACGACGGCGGCCCCGCTAGTCCAGCGTGCGAGCGAGGATGCCGCTGCTGCCATAGCTGTGGCCTCGGCCCCGGTGACGCCGCGGACCTTGACGACCTTTCTTACGTCGGCGCTCGTCGTCCTCCAGCTGTACGAAGTCAATCCGGCCGTCATCACGCAGGCCGTGTCGCAATGTTTCTACTGGATCGGCTGCGAGACGTTCAACCGGATCCTCACGCGCAAGCGCTACCTCTGCCGGTCGAAAGCCGTCCAGATCAGGATGAACCTGACGGCGCTGGCCGACTGGGTGCGCGATGCCGACCTGCCGGGCCAGATCTCGACCCGCCACCTCGAGCCGGCCGTCCAGCTGCTCGGCTGGATCCAGACATGCTCGGCCCTCGACGACTTTGACGGCCTCATCGTCACTCTATCGAGCCTGCGTGCGCTCAACCCCCTCCAGATGCGCCGCGCCGTCCGCGACTACCGGTACGAGGTTGGCGAAGGCCGCATGTCGGACGAGTGTGCCCAGTACCTCGCCCAGCTCCAGAAGGACTGGGAGCGCCGGCGTGTCCGGCTCGGGGTCGAGACGCTCCAGCGCGAGCGGCGGTCGGCCGAGATCGAGCAGCGCCAGCGCCAGGCGCTCCGGCTCGATGTCTACGGCTCGGCGGCTGGACCCTCGGCGGCAGCGGTCGCGCACGACCCTGCAGCCATCGCTGGTGGCCAGGCTGGCGCGGAGCCAAATCCGGCGAGAGCGGTTGACCTCCTCTTTGACCCGGACGTTCCCCTCGGGCAGTACGCCCCGCCGCCAGCGCCCGAAAGCCTGGGCGAGCTCCTCGACTCGCGCTTCATGCTGCCCTTCTGCCTGCCGACCGAGATCGACCTCCTCGCGGCGACGCCGCCGCCCGATGCCGCCTTTGCCTTCCTCCTTCCACCGGCGGCGGCGACCAGCGGCTGCACCGACCCAACGACGGCGGCGGCGGCGGCCGGAGGCCTCAGAAGCGGCGTCGATGGGGGTCTCTTGCCCTCCCTCCTCTCGCTCGGCTCGCCGAGGCCCTCCTCACGCTCCTCCTTTGCCTCGCTCAGGCCCCTCCGCTACGTCGCCCGCCGCCATCGGCCGCTGCGCGAGCTCCCGCTCGACTTTCTCGCTTGGCTCGACAGCCAGGCGGCCGACAGGCACGCCGTAGCTGCGAGGGCCGAAGCGCACGGGGCGGCTTCCGCCGCCGCCGCTGCCGATGGACGCCAGGCCCGGGCGCCCTCGGACGCGACGTCGTCGCTTCCGGCCAGGCTGAAGTCACTTGTCGCCGATCACCAGCCGGACGGGCGAGCAGACGATGGCGGGACGTTACGCCGCATTCCCCCTCCAGCTTTGACGCGGGCCGCTGGCGACGACCCCGACGACGGCGTTGACGACAGCACCGTCATCGGCCGCTCGATGCGGGCAGCGTCCGCCGAGATCGACGACTTTGGCGTTCGGAGGACCCGGCCAGCCGTCTCGCGCTCGACGACGGCGACGACGATGACGTCGTCGTCATCGTCTTCGTCCTTCTCGACCGGGCCCGCTGTCGAGGGGGGACACGGCCGAGACGTCTCTGACGCGAGTACGATCGTCGGCCGGGCCTTCGCGGAGGAGACGTCGGCCGCCGCTGCCGAGGACGGCACTCGGCGAAGGCTGGACGCTTCTCCTGCTTTGGCTGGCGCTCGCCATCGGCCGCCGCCGCTCGAACTGGGTCGCATCGTCGGCGGCGGCGGTGGCGGCTTGCAATCGCACTCTGGGAGTGCGCCCGGCTCACCCTCGCCGCCGACGAGCGCGGGCAGTCCCGGCAAGGGCGGCGGCGGCGGCTGGTTCAAGTCTCGGAAGACGACGCTACGGACGCTCATCTCTGGTGGAGGGGTCGGTGCGGCTGGGACGCCATAGATGGCCAATGCTTGCTTGCTGAAGCGTAGATCGAACCTGCTTTGGAGACGAGGCCGACAGAGCTGGCTTGCTGCGCGCGCTGAGTACCCGACCGCTCGGCTCCGAGGTCTGGCCGAGGGCGGCGGCTGTCTGTGTGCCTACCAACGACGGCGGGACGACTCGCTTCTTCTCTCCTCAGGATGCGTGCCGGATGACCGTCGAGTCATCTCGTCCGTCCCTCCCTCTACCCTGTCGTCGCGAGGCTCCGTCGGCCGGGAGATGCTGCTGGTCCGCACGCCAAGGGCCTGGGGTCTCTTGGGCCGCCGCAGGCCGCCCGCGCGCTCCTCGATCTGGCGCCGCTTGGTCGCCCCGGATGGCCGAACCACCGCTGAGGCAGCTGCTTGCCAGCACCGACGACCCCCCCCCCTTCGACAACTCCCCTCCCTCCCAACACCTACCCTTCTTGCCCGACCCCGTTACCTCCTCAGACATGCCGGCCAGCGACTTTGCAGACGTCCTTAGTAGGATCTTGCCCTTCACAGAGGAGGACGATCAGATCCTCGTCCGTCCCCGGGCTCGGCCTGACCGCGTCTCAGAAGCACAGCGAGCCCAAGCTGACGAGCCCGATTGCTCTCCCTTCCTTCCCTTTCCCTTCTCTCTTTGCCTCGTCGGCCACTCGCCCGCTTCCTCGATGGGTACTTGTCAACTCCAAACCTACCTGGCTCACAATCTGCTCTCGTCCAACAACCCTCGACGCGGACGACCCGCCCTCGCCGCCTCCGTTCGCCGATCGCTCACGCGGCGCTCGCTCTCCCTCCCATCACGTCTACTCCGACTACCCCTCCCTCCCGCCATTCCTCTTGCTCTGCCGGATCGGCCCGCTTTTCTGACACGATGGTCCGACGTTTCAGCTCGAGCCGTACAACTATCTCGGTCAGTCCTCCCTCCTCAGCCTCGCGCTGTCTTGTCGTGCGCGAGGAAGGCTCGGCAGGCGCGGAGGCGATCGCATCACGTCGGTCGCACGCGGCTCCCGGTCGTCCCTTGCCGGATCGCCCCTTTCGCTGCGCCAGGGGCGTCCAAGATCGGTCGGGCGGGGTACAGACCGTCTGGAGCTGAGGGCGAAGGTCGGAGGGGCTCTGCAAAGACGGCGCCTTCACCTGGGTTTGGGGATCGACTGATCGACCCGTCTCTTTATCCTCCTGATCTGACCTCCTCTCTACTCGACACCGCTTCTTTCGCCCGCACGCGCAGCGCAAAACTCGGGCAAGAATGTCCGCTCGCAGCTGATCGAAGCCTTCAACTTTTGGCTCGCCGTCGACCCTTCCGAGCTCCGGATCATCAACAAGGTGGTCGGCATGCTCCACACGTCGTCGCTCCTGATGGATGACGTCGAGGACTCGAGCGTCCTCCGGCGGGGCCAGCCGGTCGCCCACCTCATCTATGGCGTGCCCCAGACGATCAACACGGCCAACTACGTCTACTTTCTGGCCTACCAGGAGCTGCTCAAGCTGCGGCCCTCGTCGACGGCGGTGCGATCGGCGACGGCTTCGACGAGCGGGAGCAGTAGCAGCAGCACCGGCAGCACCGGCAACGGCGGCCGACGAAGCAGCCGGGGCGAGGACGGCAACACGAGCAGCAGCAGTAGCAGCGGCAGCAGTGGCAATGGCCGCCTGCGCACGACCAACCGGCCGTCAGCGCGCCAGCAGCAGCAGCAGCAGCAGCAGGCGGTCGAGGCTGCGCTCAAGGCCGACAAGGACCGACTCATCACCCCTCCGCTGTCGCCCCGACCGGGTGCGGGCCGGGTGCCGACGGCGGGTGACGCGGCGGTGGCGGCGGTGACGGCGGCGGACGAGAGTGAGACGGGGACGCCGGCACCGACGGCAAAGGGGCCGACGATCCCGCTTCGGCTCGGCGCCAAGCTCGGCTTGCGGTGGGACGACGAGCCCGAGTCGTCCACAGCAGCAGCAGCAGCAGCAGCCGGCTCGTCGTCGTCGTCGTCGTCGTCATCGTCATCGTGTTCCTCCTCCTTCTCGAACGATGGCCGCCCGAGCCTACCTCCTGCGCTCGCCCACCGAACGGCGTCGTCGTCCTCCTCGACGACCGTCGTCAACCCGACGGCGACCTCGACCTCGATGGACGGGACGGCGACCCCGCCGCTCGCGACCTCGACGACCTCGGTGACGGCGTCGGCGGCGGCAGCGCTCGACGCCGGCGGGGGAAGGGGCCCGACGGAGGGCTCGAGGAAGGCCGACAACCTCGATCGGATCGTCACGGGTGCGTCTGCGGGCCCCCCCAACCCCCTCCCCTCAACTTCCCTCTCGCACGGGGATCCCCGCATCGAAAGCTGACACGCAGCCCGCCCCCACCCCT
>Ga0308160_10004618_pt1 | contig 14650 bp, 25 predicted proteins | sample PhyFR1_FD_201036 | JGI IMG/M metagenome (GOLD analysis project Ga0308160, IMG submission 201036) | Phyllosphere microbial communities from UC Gill Tract Community Farm, Albany, California, United States - DLSLF.R1 | ecosystem: Host-associated > Plants > Phyllosphere > Unclassified | place: USA...
TAGGTAGAGGTGTTTGAGGCGTATGACCAAGGGTAGTTGGGTACGTAAACAATGATGGGGGTGTCGGTATCGTTACATCCGAAAAAGACGGGTCGGGTGTTGAGTCCACCATTGATGAAACCGTTGACACTGGGGACAGTGGGCATTCGGATTCTGACCTCCTGGTTCTGCTCTAGGATAGCAGCTCGCTCGAAGGTAGTTCGGAGAGCGGAACCGTTGGGGAAAGAGTAGGTGGTATCGGCAGAAGCGTCAACAGCGATAATGGCATCGACGTTTCGCTGGGGAATGAGAAGGGGTTCGATGGGGATGTTCTGGTTGGTGAGACCAGCATCGACGAGGGTGATGGTATCGAAAGAAGAGATCTGTCATGTCAGCCAAAGTCAGCGCACCAGTTGATGGGGACATACGGGGTTATTGTCGGTATTGTAGCCCTTGAACGAGTTGCGGACCTGGGCAATATCGTTATCCTGACTGCTAACTTTCTGAAGGATGCTCTGGACGGCACTAAGGGCGACACCGCTGATACCGCTAGCCTCGGCATTCTGGAGCTGCAGCAGAGCTCCACTGAATAGTGTAGAAGAGGTTCCCAGAACAAAGCTACAATCAGCATTTCATTCTTGACTTTTGAGGTCAACTCACCTCATTTGGTCGAAACCCTTGTAGCATGATCCATTGACTTGTCCGTTGTTCAACCTTGTACCCAAGTATTCGACAGGAGTGAATGCTCCCCTGACTTTGGTTGTAGATCCGAAAGCCCATGAACCAAACTCGTAGGGAGTAAACTCCCAAGTGGTAGCGTTCTCGGGAATGACCAACTCATCGGGTTCTCGCCTAGATGTCAGCTCAAGCCCTACGTAGATATGTGGAGACTCACTCGGAAGCGATAATGATTGGCATTGGTAGTTGACCATTCGCTAGACTGGGGACGTAATTGGTGAGATTCGACATGGTGAAATTTGGGTTGGTATCCAGCCTGAATGCTTCTGGGTTCAAGTGATCTCCAATCGCGAGTCCCCAGTAATCGGTCTGCTGTCAGCTCTGTCCTTAGCCCAACGACTGTACTCACAAGCTGGGTGACAAAGCCTTCATCGTTCTTGGCGTTGACCTCGGAGAGGAGGTCGGAATAGAATGATAATTTTCCGTCCTCGGGAAAGATCAAGTTGGACTCTAGATTCCATAGCTGATCATCAGTCATGCTCGCCCATGATTGGATGAGCTCACATTGTCAACCATGTCGGAGGGTAGTTGACCGCCGTTGGCGATAAATGTTCCAGTCGCCCAACTTCCTCCACTCAATCCAGCCATGTAGGTAACGGCATCCAACCATCCTCCTGTTCCACTGTTCTGAGCCTCCGTAGACTGATTCATCGTAGCCATCACTGCTCCCATACCGACCCTGTCATGTCAGCATTACCCAATATCGAAGCTTTGGATGACCCACGTCATTGCTCGGTATCCTCCTCCAGAAAGGGCGAATGAAATGACTGGTGTCCTAGGTGGCTGAGACAATCCATTGGCAGACATCATCTTCTGGAATGCTTCAGCGACGACAGGACGTCTCTGCTCGAGGTAGTTTTGCTCTCCAGTGCCAAGACTCTGTTTTATCAGTTGTTATCCCAGCATCGCCGTCAGCCCGGGATGTTTACTCACGTCTGCAGCTCTGACCCAAGTGTAATCACTGGGGCAAGGCATCTCGTATGGCGCAAACTCATCGTCACCTCCAAACAATTGTCGAGCAACAAGTCCGACATCATGACCATCCCTTTCGGCCTTCTCGAGAAGATTCAAAATGACAGCAGCTCGAGCTTCATCGGTCACCTGCGGCAGGGCGAGTGTACTAGACGCAAGCAATAGCGTTGAAAGCAATGCACTGAGCATCGTATAGGTCGTGAGTTGAAGAGTGGGAGGATGGAACGAGTGTGATTGATATCTACATGAGCATATATATGCCTTATGGCTACTAAATGTTTGAGTACAGCTTTTTCCGAATATGCCCTTACTTCCTTTGATCTCTTGCGTCACAGATCTCGTAAAGGCACTCGTCGCCCAACTACATCCGATTGCTTACAAGGCGTACAACCACCGGATTACTCGACTGGAATCACCTACGCCGCTCAGGTACACGTACAGGTGTCGGGCGCCTTGTTGTCATGGGCTGCGTAGCGGCGTAGCGAGGCATTTTCATAGATACTTCCCGGCGGCCTAGCGGATGTTCCCCGCTTGAGGATCGGGAGTCGCGTTCAACCTTTCATCGGTGTCGGGCTACAACATTCACAGACCAGATAGCATTGTTTAGTGCATACTGCATCGTCGTAGGATACAACAGATGCATAACACTGCCAGAGCGCATGTGGATCTCGACCGCGGTGGCCTTTCGGGCACTTCGGGCGCCGAAGAGGACTTGGGGGACCCGGAGGAGGCCGACCGGATGCAACTCGTTCTTCTCAACTTACTTTATCGAATGGTATAAGTACATGCAACTATTTAATCAGGTGACATCCTCCCGAGCTCAACAAGCATTCACTAGCCACCGTCATAACTCCAGCCGAAGCTCATCGGATCCCTAGATCATTGCAATGAGCGAGCACGCGCACTCTCACGGTCACGAACACCATCACCATGGTCACAATCACCAACATGGCCAACATAAGGGTCATACCCACTCGAGCGGGAACTCCACCGATCAATGGGTCGGCAAAGACTACCTCAACCAGCCAGGCCTGTACGTAGCCCCTTGCCCCTCCCCTGATGACCCAATACTGATAGACAGTCGAGAGCTAGCTAAAACGAACCACGACACCACGGTCCGAGCGCTTGTGTCAGCTGGTATACCCCAGGACAAGATCAATACCCTCAATTTACTCGAAGTTGGATGTGGTGAGTCTCTCAGCTCACATTGAACAAAGCTCATGTCTAGGTGCTGGAGCGGTTACTCAGTTGTTCTCGAAATCATTCAAATCCGTCCATGCAATCGATGTTTCTCCATCAATGCTATCAACCTTTTCAACCGAACTCCCATCCGACAAATATCCTTATGTCACGTATTCCCAACATACACTCTCGTCCTCCTCTCCAGAGGAATTCGCTAATGGGTCAATGAAGAGCCCTATCGAAGGTGATGCCGACCGGGTCGTTGCCCTTCCCCGAAGCAAGTGGGACGTAGCTGCTGTCATCCTCGTTTTGCATCATGTGGACGATATCAAGGGGTTCATGACTGGTTTGACTGGCTTGATGGAAGACGGAGGCTGGGTCGTATTCGCAGAATTCACCAATCTTGGTCAAGGTCACAAGGTCAGTCTCGTTCATATACCGCTAAACTTGATACTGATGCCAGGCAACGGAGGAAGGATCAGTCAATGCTCCCCATCACTTCCATCACGAATTCACTGTCGAGACAATCACCAAACTTCTTGGGCATTTCGGGTTTGTCAACGTCCACGCCGAGGTTCAGGGGACCATGAGGATCTGGCGAGAGGATAAATTCCATGATGTGGATTGTCTCGTCGCTCGAGGACAGAAGCCTAGTCTATGAAGGGATCATTATGTATATGCATATCGTAACATCGAGAACGAGAACAGGAGAGGATATAGTACAACTAGATCTAAAGGTCATCAGCAAACGCGCCAACGCTTTGAGAGCAACTTACAAGGGACAACTCCAAGGTCCAGACTCGTCTAGCCCAGACTTTGACTTTCATCACCTCCTTGGAAGTGCTTGAGACAGGTACATCGAGTTCGACACCATCCCACCAGCATTTTCGCTATTCGTCAGATTGCGTCTCTACAGGATCCTGCGATGACATACGGCTGGCTTTCTCCAGAACAGCAGAAGCTTCTGGGCAGTGCTCATCTGAGCGTTGTCGATGACGGGAACTGTCGCATCTGGCTCTGCTCCTGGATCTCCGGGATGGATGATACCAGTCTTCAACAGTACCAAGGCCATGGATGAAATGATGTTTCTGCTAGGCTCGCATGCCCTGTATCCCCAAACATCCTCCCTGTCGAAACCGCTACTCATCAGCTGGGGCAACAACGGGTAGCTGAGGGACCGACCTCATGCAGAGCATATCAATGAGGTGCTGTTCCGCCATGTTGTTCTCCTTGCTGACATTCCTCTGCAAAGCAGCAAAGATAGTCTTCCTCTCCGCCAACGCCTTTCCACAACTCCTCTTCAGTTCCCTCAACTCATCGTTAGGGATCCCAGTCTTGATATCCGTCCTGGCGAGTTCTCCGGGTTTGGTAATAGAAAAGTATTCCAATTCTTCACGTAAAACAATGATGGCTTGTTTAGTGACGAGGGGGTTGGCGGATTGATCACCGCTATTGTCGTTCGCTAGTGGGAGTGATTGTTGGGCGTGGAATCGACCTGGAGTTGTGGGGGTTCCGTAGAAATCCGCTTGGGCAGAAGACCAGAATCCGAGAATGTATTCAAAGCAATCTGCGTCGAACTAGGTATTAGCACAACCCAAAGGACCTTGACATAGTGAGATCAACAATAACTTACATCAACAGTGAAAACACCATCATCCGCACCATCCCAGCTGGCGGGTTTACTCAAGATTAATCCCTGAGGAAACAATCCCAATAACACACTCTCGGGCAAGAGCATCAACATCTCTCGATCAACAGGGAATATCCGACCTCGGAGATCGAGATTCAACCGACTGAGGAGTTGTTGGTTGGACGCATGTAGAGGAGGTGGGGCGTAGGATTGAGAAACGGATGAGATGGGGTTGTTGGATGGGACGGCGGAGGTGATTGGGTTGGCGGAGGAAGCCATCTTGACGAGGGCGTCTACGGGTTTTGAGTGGTAAAAAGGGGGGCAGAGTCTGACTTGGTCGTCGTTGATGATTTCTCCGGGTCTATGGGCGCGCTCCGAGGGACTGAGCTGTTGCGGATAGGTGTAATTATATGGTATGAGGTGGAGATGTCTTAATAAGATGGGTTGACAAACACGGTAACAAGCACGGACCAGGCACAACAACATCCAATGTGGCAGGAGTGTGGCACTTGTACAGGATATGGTGATTTCATGCTTTGGCCAACGCCCATATCACCGCTGAGACTGTTAATTAGGGTCTGAGGAGGTTCCTATTGTGTCGGATCCATGTCGCCAAGCCAGTACTTTGAAGGAGCAGACCAGTATAAATAGTGACAGAAAGGCGCAATCTCGCTTCTTACAGTTTCATACCTTATTCTTCTGTCGCTCCAGACATGAAACACCAAAACAGCACAATATATCTATCTATGCCATCCTTCTCCGTCTGGCATATCTTGCTCAGTCAGAACAAATGCATCACCACATGCACAAACTCTGAGACCTCCTGGCTAGATCAACTTTCGAATCTGATCCATCATCTCCTCCTTCATCCTGAGTACCGAATGTGCCTTATCATACTCGGCACTCGCGACGATCCTAACAGTAGTCTGCCCCTTCCATTACCAACAATGAGCGACTGGACGGTACCATCGAACGGTGTAGCTATTTGCAACATGATCGATCGTCCAAGTTGGAGGCGTGTTTTGGTTTGGATTCGGCGCGAAAAGTTCCGTTATCCTTCCGATCGAGGTAGCGAAGGGTAGAGCTGCTTTATAGAAGGGAGCACCGTTACCACTTAGTAGTCCAGGTAAGATTGCGCATATGATCCCGTGCTCGTAGATCAGACCGATATCGTGAGACTAGTCGTCAACATTGCAATACGGTAGGTGGGTCGACTTACCAAAGCTTCCGTAATTCGTCTCTTTGATCCTTTGGCCGCTTCCCAGATCGCATGCGAGTTGGTATCAGGATAGGAAGTCCAGCATGATCGTATCAAATCCGAAGGGAGACCCAACGTGAATAGAACCAATTGTAGCCCAACACTACCCCTGTGTTCTTCAAGCAAGTCATGCCCTCGGTCGGTGGGGAAGAACGGCATGGCGACTGTTTTGGAATCGGACAAGGCTTCGGGATTGCCCACGAATGACATTGTTAACAGAACGTTGAGAAGGGCGGTGACCGAAACACCATGTGTTCGACAAGCGTGAAGGAGAGACTTTGATTCAGAGGGAGATAGGCGGATCTCGTGTATGACATCTGGCTTGGATCGGTCGAGGTCTCCGACGTGTTGGGGATGAGCGAATGTGGGTTGTGATGCGACCTCGGCGTCGACCAGCATCTCCAATATAGCCTGGACCTCAGCAGTGGGCAGAGGAACCACTTGCCCATCCTTGGCAGTGCGTCGTCCTGTAGCCAACGGGAGAGGGATACTGAGTCTCGCCGCTTCCTCTCCCCATCTCCATCTGACATCCACCCTCGTATTGACGCTGTTGAGGATATAGTTGAGGATCTTCACCGCTCCACGACCATCCGTGAGCCAATGACCTGCGACGAGTACGACATGAAACGAGTTGCCGGTAAGAGAGGGAGCGAAATGTATCGATGCTCGGTGGTTCCTTGCCGTCGGCGCGATATGCTTGAGCGAAGCAACGAGTTCAGCGAGAGTACAACTCTCGTGCCCGATCACAGTTCTGCGAGCCCATTTATCCACATCGGTCTGCGAAACATCGGGATAGAATAGCGAGTAACCTTCTATGTCGAGAACATCCGATGGCGCGGTACTGACGGCAGCAAGCAATGGGTGTAGATTGAACCGAACGCCGATCCAAGCTTGGCGCAAGATTTTAGCGAAATCGTCGGGGGTGCAGGGCGTGGTCGAAGTATAGGTAGCATGTGTAGAGAGTGAACCGAAACCTTCTCCAGATTTGTGTCTACAAGTCAGTTTGTCAAGCTGTCGGAGTGGAGCAGAGACCTACGTCGCGAATGCAGCGAAGCCAGCCTCAGCTCCATACATCTTCCTCGTCCATCCCTCCCCTTGTCTTTGCCATGGTTCGGGAGCAGCCATCTTAAATTGGAGGTGATTGTGCTAGCTTAATCAGCCGTGTTATCGATTGAAGTACAAGATGAGGGTGACAGAATGCACTTACGAGCTTTACTGAAAGTTTTCCAGCGGATTGGAGGTGTTTCATGATCTCTTAGCTTACTTTGCACTAGTTTTAGGGTGACGATCACCTAAGACGAGGTCAAAGCTCGACGCCGGTATGCCGGATGACTGTACTAGTGGATGTATATTCGTCGCATCAGTCCAGAAGTGCTCAATATATGATGTTATTGTCCATGGTCCGCCAGTCGCCCAATGCGCAGAGCTGTCTCCGATGTTTGCTCGTTCTACGGGGACATTGGGGATGGCCGGGTTGTCGACTGGACTTCCTGGCGCGACGGGATGAGCCATATGAGTCGCAAATCGGTAGGGAATCTACTACGAGATCCTCGACAGCCGATGGAGTCCTTCCTATGATGTCCATGGTCATGCCATATCGACGTACTAAGTGCGATGTCTGCAAAAGACTCAAGTATTAAGGGACGTGTCCAGAGTTATGAAGTGCAGTCACGTGACCCATTTTGAGCACACAATCCAAGTACTCATCATCCGCCCCTCTGCTGTCTCTATCACTATCAATATGCAAAGATATCACGGACCTCAGACTACCCAACTCAACATGCATTACCCTATCTACACGGTCACTCGAACAAGATCAGCCCTGAGACCCTGCAGCCGATATTATGAGCACAAGATGACCGATCAGGTGGTAAACAACTCGGGGTTCGCGGTTGGTTTCGGTCTAGCTCCCTAGAAGCAGTGCGAGTAGCAGAACGGATGGATACGCAGAGACAGGAATCAAAGAGCGAGAGCAAGAGGATGGATGGAATCGTACGCGGATGATAAACACTTCGAAAGGCAAGTTCTTTTACATTCATGTCCTTAAATCGCCTCCAAAATGGTTCCAGCAATCTCGGTAACAATGATTATATATTGAACCACTCTTCTGAGCTTGAGAACTCGGCTTCCGAAGCCCTTCGATTACTCGCTTTGCAGCTTCAACCAATGCCATGGCAGTGAAGGAGTAGCCGTTGACGGTACGTAGAGCGGCTTGACGGATATCGCACTCCCCCGTCCCCCGTCCCCCAGCTCTACTGACGCATGGTTGAACGAAACATGTATGTCAGCATCGTATCAGTTCGACGTCACTCAGGCCAGTCGGATGAAAGGCTACCAGTCATCCTTTGTCGAACGAAGGGTTTGAAGGTATCAAAGGGTATGCCATCTTTTCATGCACCTACACTTCGATATTCAGGAGATGAATGGTAAGCTGACTTCTGTCCGTTTGATCCAGGTGGAGTGAAGGGCTATAAAAGGCGGAGCGCCTCGGTACCTACTACTAATTTCTTCCCAATCACAATCACACCAGTCGTCTACATCCAACCTTCAACAATCACCATCATGTCCCCTTTCACTGCCCTCAGTGTCACTGGTACTCCGACTGCTAGTGACAACTCTCTCTTCAGCAACCCGACCAATATTCCTATCAGCTGGAACACCCCTACTGGCTCCGTCGGCATCTCAATCGATCTCACCACGATCAATCCCGTTCTTGAAGAGCGAAGTGAATCTCTGGGTCCCAGTCCACCGAATCCCTACACTCCTCGAGGACGAGCTAAACCTGATCGAGAGGCTGGAGGCTACCTCAGCGCGAAGACATGTTCAGAACTCCAAAAGATCTGTCCAGAGCAGGCCAAGACTTTGAGGTCAGCTATTGACCGCGCACGCAAACAACCCACTTACGAGAATCTCGCCGAATGGTACTATGCTGTCAGCAAGATGGGTCGCCCAATCGAAGGCTGTTCAGACTGGACTGCTGAGAAGCAGATCCATGCGCAGGTTTTCAATCGAGGAATCGAGCGCGCCTGGGAGGGTCATATGTATGGTATCGACTGGAACACACTCCAGTAAGCCCTTATGATCATCGCTTGTCGTTGTTATCCCGCTAATCAGACAGATTGGATTTCAATACCATGGACAAGTACCTGAACGGTGACGGCGCTAGCGAGAAGCCCGATGTCGAAACCGAAACAGCGGCTGACGGGCCCAATGTTCCGGAATCCGAGACTTCTGTCGAAGAATCGAAAGCCAGCTACCTCGAACTCTCAATGGGGAGTGTCCTCGCCGGGACTTTTGTCGCTGGACTTATGGCTCTCCAATAATGTCGTGTGAGACTTGGTCAATTTACGCATGTCCCCTTATCACATTCCCCTTCCACTGTGCAACCCCTCTTCTCCGTCTATCATTGTTACCTATGTATACAACCTGAAACGAGCTGTCGAGGTCCCAGGACCCAGGTTCAAAGGCGTGTGTGTCTGTACACAACCCTAATCCTTTTGTCCATTGCGTCACTTCTTCTTTGGCTATCAATCAATGCGTCATCGCTATCAACACGCTTCTGTTTAAAACTATATAAAGGTCTCACGTCTTTGATCTTGGTACTCTTCTATCTTACATTCCCACGACTTACTTACTTAAATCAAATAATCGCAAACAATGGGTTTCTTCTCTCGACGATCTCGTACCCACACTACCACCACCCACCGTCAGAATCGAGTAAGAGGTCTTCAAGCTGTAAGTCTTTCTTGTTTTAGTGATCGCCACTGATAGTAGGCAATCAATAACCCACGAACTACCTCTAAAGGTCGACACCACGCCGAGAGAGAGTTGATTGGAATGCATACCCGACCTAACAAGTCAGTGTCCACTCTCCATCAGAGTCGACCGTCTGATGATTAGGCCTACCCTTGGTACTCGTATTCGACATCTCTTCCACCTTCCAGCCAAGTCCCATGGAAGGAATCGAGCTACTCATGCTCACTCACGATACTAGAGCTTTTTTGTGGATGTGGGGATTAGCGGAAGGGAGCTTAGTAGGATATAGTCAATAAGCCAAGTAGTAATGAATGATGTCAGAAGTGTCCGTCTCCGATACTCACGAAAAAATAATGCCATGCCATACAAAAGCGCCCGAAATTCACTACATTTCCTTACTCCACCACTCTGCCCATTTCCCTTTAGAGGCTGGTACACCCTTCCCATCCCGTTCACTCATCCGCCTCTCCACCTCCTCTTCTTCAACCTCATCACTCTCGCTCCAGGTAGAGCTCTCTCTGCCCCATCCTTCGAACTCATCCCTCAGCCGCTGAGTCCGGTCTTCTGTCGTCTCTCTAGCTTGAGGCGGGTATGAGGTCGGCACATCTATAGTTTCTAATGGTACGCCGGATGGTGGGTTCAAAGAAGCGTAGGCGTGTGATTCGGGTTCTGGGGTTGGGAGGGGTGTTGCGATTGATTTTTGGTATTTGTGATATGTGTATAATGCGATACCTTATTGTCAGCTCGGTTCCAGACGGGATGGGGGCGCCTACCTATGATAGCGATGAATACACCAATCATGTTGACTTCTGTCAATTGGTCACCGAAGACAATTGCCGATATTGAGATGGTCGTGACTTCTTTGAAGATCCCAGCAATTGACAAGGGGATGATACCAGCTCTTTGGATGATACTGCACATCAGCCATCATCATAAAAATCCGGTGATAACTCACAAATACTCGCTAGCCACCATGGAGAATGCCAGACTTCCCGGAAAGATGATTGCCAGCACGGTAAAGATCCCCCTTCCATCCTCAAAGAACCCGGAATGGAGTACCTTGCCCCACCCCTCTAATGCGAAACTGACCACTCCAAGAACAATAGCCATCAATGGCGCCAACCAGAAAATGGTAGCGAAAGGATTCGATAGTCCCATTGATTTCTTGTGCATGACCGTTTCTGTCAATGCCCACCTCAGACCCGAGAGGGCGGATGCTGAGAAGACCATTACAATCCCTGGGATATCGACTGTTGTTGTATCGAACAACATGAGAAAGACACCAAAGGAGATTAGGCAGATTACTGCTATGAGGCGGAGAGAGTAGGATTCGAGCTTGAATGCGAATGCAGCGATGAGGACGAATATGAGGGTTGAGGATTTGCACATTGCTACTGATCAGCTCTGTGCGACACTGCTGGTGTCGAGATACGTACTATATAGACTGAGAGTAATGGTCTTGAGCGATAAATTCGATAATCCGATATCTCCACCAGTCGAAATAGCAGTTGGCATAACCTTGATCCTGCATGTCAGCTGACGGTACACCTCTCACTATGGTGTATACTCACACATAATCCCTCCGTGTTGGTCTCTCCACAGGCCTATACCGCTTTGCCCAGACTATCCGCATCACCCCCGCTAGACAGAATTGAACAATCATATGGCAGAATGTCACGAATAAGGGGAATGAGAAGCCGTAGTATTGCGGTGAGAACATCCACTTATTGTACAGTGATAGTAACGTTGCGAAGAGGTACCTATCTGTCAGCCCTATTTCACAGGATACAGACTGGTGGGCTCGAAATGTATCACTCACCAAGACGCCACGAACAACCCGGTGATAAGGGTATTCTTCCACCACAATGCCTTTCGCTGATCCACACTGATCATCCCACCCGTACCCGCATCCCTCTCCGGCCGGTCTGCTGATATACCATCAAGATCCAGCCGCAGCGCATCAAGTTCCTCCTCCTCTTCCTCCTGAGATGTACGATTACTGGCAGTCTTGGATTTATCAATCAAGTGGTCCGTGTCTTTATCTTGCACGTGCGTGTCGAGTGAATTGTATGTCGGTGGGAGTTCTGGAGAGAGCGCATCGCTTGATTTCAATGAGCGGAGTGGGAGCGCTGGTGAGCGGCGTGGGCTACTCGGTCCTGCCCGAGGTTGGTCGTCCATATCTGTGATGGTGTGTCGACTTGCTTCCTTGGGACACAAAGTATTTTACCGTGACTGGAATGCGATGTACTTCTCGAGCTCGATGGGTGATGCTGACCTTTGAAGATTTTGCGGATAGGAATACTGCCGACGGCGTCTAGTGTGATCAGACTTTCTAATTGCAGTCGTAAGATGGAGACAAAGAGTCGAAGATAGCTCGAGTAACGTAACCAGACGAGACGCGACTAATCTCGTCTGCCCTTTGTCATCAAGCTTACACATTTATCAAACAGCAACAGATGCATGCATACAAGATAACTAGAACAACAGATCATCCTCCTGCTCCCTCCTCGGACGAGGTACATCCGTCTGATAAGCGCCTCCACCAGGACTCATCAGCTCCAGATCCCCAAGTTGACCGTAGGGGTCATCCGAGATCTGCATTGCATTCCCATTACCTGTGGTGGGTGTTGCTACAGGCACGTCTGGACGAGATGGGACAGGAGGGGTGTTGGTCACTGAGGTTGTTGAGGGGTTCGAAGGCGGTCTTGGCCGGGATAGAGAGTTGATAGATGGACCGCGGGGCGTTACGAGGTGTCTTCTAGAGGAAGCGTTTAATGCTGGCGAGTCGGGTAGGTATTTTGGTTTGGAGGTTCGGATGAATGTCTGAACGTCAGCGAGGCTGTTCAAGGAGTCGCGCACGCACATTTGGGTTCTTGTGGTATATACTACCCAGAGTACCGGTGAACAGCAAGAGCTACATCATGAGTTCTTTGCTGACGGCTCGCAACAGTTAACTCACCTGATCAAGCATACCCTTGTCCATTCTATCGGTCTCGGTTGAAATGACCGGTTTGTCAGAAAGTACAATATCCCTAGCAGCCGTAGGATTCGAAGTCAAGAGACGCCAATACATGAATCCCTATTTCGTCAATTTTACCCTTTGCGCAGGAGAGGATACATACTCGGTCTCGCAGATCTGGATTATCCGCTTCTTCTGTGGCCATCTTCAGCACCTTCGGTAGGAGACCAGAAGCCGCCGTCGGACGTCTTATAAAGAGCTTGACCGTAGCTGTCAGAAGAGCCAATTGGACCTACTTATCAGCTCTGTAATGCAATATAGGATTCGACATACCTCAGCTGGTTCCTCTTTGAATGTAAAGCTGAAATCCTCCAAAAGCTCATCACTATTCTCAATTCTATCCGCATATTGCCCCACAATCCAGATCATTGCCGATTTAGCCTCTGGCTCATCCAGTACATCCAGATTTTCACATAGCGTCCCGATAATACTCTCGTATTGGTTCGGGTATCGCCTAAAGATATCTTTGATCACCACAATAGCCTCTTGGACAACATACGAGACTTTTGTCTGCATAAGATTGAGCAGGGTGGTGATACATTGATCGGAAGCGGACGCGATTTTGATGGCGAGTCGACCTATTGATCGAACTGCTTTTCGGACAAAGTCCACGTCGACCTCTGATGCGTATTCTTTCAGCTCGGCTAGGACTTCAGAAACGTTCTCTTCGCGCGTGAGTCGATACATGATTTCCAACTTGGCGAGTTTGACGTAAATGGGGTCGTTGTATTTGCAGAAGAAAACCTTTACTTCGTTTTGTAAGATGGCGGGGCGACGCTGGATGATCAAGAGGATGTTTCGGAGTCCGACATATTGGACCTCGGAGCCTGATGATAGGAGAGTCACTGATTGTCAGCTGTGAACAAGGTGAAGTTCCGCCAGCTTACCTAGTGGTGGACCCATCTTTCTCTCCAGTGAACGAATGAAGGACTCGTCTTCCATGTAGTTCATCAAGTACAGGATGACTTTAATGGTGGTCAATACAACAGCCGAGTTGGCGTGTGACAATCGGACAGAAACACGTTCTGCAAGCTGTTCGGCGTCCATCGTAGATGAGGGTACGAATGACAAAAGCGAGTCAAGGATATAGATCTGGCCCCACCTAAAGGTCAGCGACAGTTCATCTTCTTTTCCTCATCAGAGGGTACGTACTCTGAACATTCTCCTAGGGCAGCGATCAATTTGCCTGCGACGGTAGCATTGAGTCTGAGCTCGATGTCGTCACTACGCTCAGAGATATCAATAAGCGCAGCCACGGCGTTGGCCACGACCGTAGGATTTTGGTCCGCCAGTAAATCCCTTTGAATCAGCTTTGTCGACAGGCTGAGACGACCGAAGCATACCTTAGCATCTCGACGAATCCCTCTCGGTCAACCACTTTCTTCCCGTAATCCGACGAATACAGCTTAGCCACACTACGATTAGCTATATCCCACCCAGCTGTTGCTTTGACTTACGAAATAGCAGCCGTCTTTCTAACATAAGGATCCGCATCCTGCAGAGCATGCCTCAGGGGATCTATGAGGGACTGTGAGATTTGAGGTAAAGGGATTGAAGACATTGTACGAATTGCTAGACCTCGGATCAGGGGATTGCGGTCTTCGCAGTCCTTACTATCAGCCGTGTGATACAACTAAGTGAGGGATGATTGCATACTGCTAGGAACCCGCTGATTGCTGCAGTGATCTCTTCCGGTCTTGACTTCCCATAGTTGACCAGATAAAGATATACCACTAAACCGTTAGCTCGGTCCCCTGTTAGCGGTTAGACTTACTCTTCTTAATGTCTAGAACCTGGATTTGCATACAATAAACCATATCCTGAAACAACGGCGACACTATAGATCAGTTTCTTCCTCAGCAAGATGGAGATGGACTCACTATCATTACCCATGGTCATGTTTGCGACAATCTTCTTCAGTGCGGTCTTCTTCTTGATGAACCCTTTATCCCTTTTGTCCCCACTTTGCCTGAGCTCATCTCGGAGCTCTTGAGCCTTACCTCTTGCTACTCGGTCAGTACAGCTCAGCAGCCTCGAAAACCCCGCCGGGCTTACTAAACAACTTGGCGTCGGCCATTGTGAACACCGGTCGACGTCCTCCTTTTGTTTACGCTGT
>Ga0308160_10004619_pt1 | contig 14646 bp, 13 predicted proteins | sample PhyFR1_FD_201036 | JGI IMG/M metagenome (GOLD analysis project Ga0308160, IMG submission 201036) | Phyllosphere microbial communities from UC Gill Tract Community Farm, Albany, California, United States - DLSLF.R1 | ecosystem: Host-associated > Plants > Phyllosphere > Unclassified | place: USA...
GCGGTGAAGATCGACGGCGCCGGCCTGAAAGCCTGGCTCGAGACCTCGGCGCGCCGCTTCAACACGATCGACCCGAGCAAGAGCACGCCGCAGGAACTGGTCAACGCCACGGTGCCGAGCTATAACTTCGACACCCCGACCTCGCAGGAGATCAGCTACGAGATCGACGTGACGCAGCCACCCGGCGCGCGCATCCGCAAGCTGGCGCTGCGCGGCGTGCCGGTCGCACCTGGCCAGGAATTCATCGTCGCCACCAACAACTACCGCGCCAGCGGCGGCGGCAACTTCCCGGGACTGGACGGCAGCAAGACCATTCTTGCCTCGCCCGACACCAGCCGCGACGTGCTGATCGCGTATATCCGCGACGTCAAAAAGCTGAGCCGCGCCACGCACGGCAGCACGCGCAGCTGGCGCTTCACGCAGGTGAAGACGGCCGGTCCCGTGGTCTTCCATTCCGCGCCCGGCATGCTCGAGCTGGCACGCGAAGCGGGACTGGACAACGTGCGCGAGGCGCAAGCCGACGATGGCCTGGGCAAGGGCTTCGCGCTGTACGAACTGGATCTGTCGAAGTGAAGGCGCTGCTGCTGGCGCTGGCGCTGGCCGGCGCCGTGCAGGCTGCGGAGCCTGTGCCGGATGCGCAGGCGGCCTACGGCAAGGCACTGGCCTACCGCAACGGGACGGGCGTCGCGCCGAATGCGGCGCTGGCCGCGCGCTGGATGGAAACGGCGGCGCGCGCCGGACTGCCGCAGGCGATGTTCACGCTGGCGAACATGCTGGCGGCGGGAGAGGGAGTGGCGCGCGACGAGGCGGCGGCGCGACGCTGGCTGGAGCAGGCCGCCGATCTCGGCCATCCGGCCGCGCTGCAGGAACTGGCCTTGCGCGAACCGGACCCGCGCAAGGCGGAGCTGCTGATGCGCCAGGCGGCGCATGCGCTACAGCACGTATCGAATTAACCGGTGGGCACGGGGCGCCCACCCGACGTTCAATGCTCGTTCGAGGCTTCGATCTCGCTGGCCGCGATCGCGGCCAGGTCAACCAGGGCTTCCAGCTCCGCGGCACGCAGCTTGCGCGGCTCGCGGTCGATCACGCACAGCGTGCCCATCGCCATGCCCGCGCTGTCGCGCAGCGGCACGCCCGCGTAGAAGCGCATGTGCGGTGCGGCCAGCACCAGCGGGTTGCCGGAGAAGCGGGCGTCGCTGATCGCGTCTTCCACCACGAAGGGGCCGTCCTGCAGGATCGCATGGGTGCAGAAGGCCCATTCGCGCGGCGTCTGCTGGGCCGGCAGGCCGACGCGCGCCTTGAACCACTGGCGGCGCGCGGTCAGCAGGGAGATCAGGGCGATCGGCGACTCGGTGACTTTCGATGCCAGGCGCACGATGCGGTCGAAACGGTCTTCCGGCGGGCTGTCCACCAGACCCGTCGCGGCCAGCGCGGCAAGGCGCTGCGCTTCTTCTTCGGGCACCGGGAAGCCAGGCTCCGGGTTGGGCAGGAATTCGGGGTCGGTCGGCGTCGGCGGCTGGCGTCGTTCCGGCGCGCCCGGCTGGCCCGCGACCCTGGTCATCAGCGCACGGATGTGGCTCTCGCGGGTGCGGCGGTGTCCGCCCGGCGTTTTCCATGACTCGATCGCACCGCTTTCCATCCAGAGCTGGACGGTGCTGGTCGCCACGCCAAGTAATCGCGCGGCGGCGCTGGTGGTCAGGATTGGATCCTCTTCCATTAAATTGCTGTTCATCAATATTCCTAAGTTTATTGAAGTATAGCCGATTTGATGAATCTATTCGATGTCTGCTTGCATTCGACAAAAAGTGATGATTCGGGCAACAAAGTCGTGACTTTTGGTTGCAAATTGGAAATTGATCATTCAGAATCCGAGCAATTTCATCAATATTCGGCCCTGTATTGCAGGGCTCGCATTCCAGAAGGAGACGATGTGAAGCTTTTCCAATACAGCCTGGCGGCCCGGCTGTTCGGCGCCTTTGCCCTGGTCCTGCTGGTCACTGTCACGCTGGCCGTGTTCGCGATCGTGCGCGTCAACAGCATCGAGGCCAGCCTGAATGATGCCGAGACCTTCCGCGCCACCCGGCTCGAGCCGCTCTACGAAGCGCGCGAAGCGCTGGACCAGACGGGCATCGCCGCGCGCAATGCCTTCATCTTCCAGGACCCCGCCGCGGCCGCGCGCGAACTCGACATCGTCGACGCGCGCAAGGCCGAATACCTGGCCGCGCTGGCCAGGCTCGATCCGCTCCTGAAGGACGACGCCGCCTACCGCAAGGTGCGCGCCGGGATGACGGCGATGGCGGGCGAACTGGAACGCCCGCGGCGCTTCCGCACGGCCGGCCAGATGGAAGCCTTCGGTACCTTCCTGGTGCAGGAATGCAGCCCGCTGCGGCGCCAGATCGTGGCCGACATCGACGCCCTGCTGAAGGACCTGCAGGCCCAGACCACCGCCGGCGGCGCCGCGGCGGCCGCCGAGGCCTCGGGCGCGCGCTACTGGATCACGGGCCTGTCGGTGCTGTGCGCGCTGCTGTGCGCCGTCATCGGCGCCGCCGTCGCGCGCAGCCTGATCGGCCAGCTCGGCGGCGAACCGGCCTACGCCACCGGCGTCGCCAGCGCGATCGCCCAGGGCCAGCTGCAGCACCAGGTCGACACCAGGCGCGCCCGTCCGGCCAGCCTGCTGTACGCGATGAGCACGATGCGCGACAGCCTGTCCGGCATCGTGACCCGGGTGCGCGGCGGCACCGACGCCATCGCCTCGGCCTCGGCCCAGATCGCCAGCGGCAACCTCGATCTCTCCAGCCGCACCGAGACCCAGGCCGCCGCGCTGGCGCAGATCGCCGGTTCGATGAAGCAGCTGATCGAATCGGTCCAGCTGAACGCGGACTACGCGGCCCAGGCCAGCAGGCTTGCCGGCGAGGCGTCGAAGGTCTCGCAGGAAGGCGGCGCCGCGGTCGACGGCGTGGTCGCGACCATGAACCTGATCCACGAATCCTCGCGCCGCATCGAGGACATCATCTCGGTCATCGACGGCATCGCCTTCCAGACCAATATCCTGGCCCTGAATGCGGCGGTGGAAGCGGCGCGTGCGGGCGAGCAGGGGCGCGGCTTCGCGGTGGTGGCCAGCGAAGTGCGCAACCTGGCGCAACGCTCGGCCGCGGCGGCGCGCGAGATCAAGGGGCTGATCGAGGATTCGGTAAGCAAGGTCGGCGCCGGCACGGTGCTGGTCGGGCAGGCCGGCGACACGATGCGCAAGGTGGTGACGGGCGTGCAGCGCGTGACCGACATCATGGGCCAGATCTCGGATGCCACGCGCACGCAGAGCGCGGGCATTGAGCAGGTGGACCAGGCCATCGTGCGCCTGGACGAGATGACGCTGCAGAATGCGGCGCTGGTGGAGGAAGCCTCGGCCGCGGCGCAGTCGCTGCGCCAGCAGGCCGACCAGCTGGCAAGCGTCGTGAATACCTTCCAGCTCGAAGACGGCGGACGGCACCCGCGTTCGCGCGAACTGGTGCCGGCCGCCTGAGGCCCGGCGTTTAGGCGGACGCCAGCGCCAGCTGCTGCGCTGCCGCGCGCGGGCGTGCCGCGCCGGCGCTTGGGGCGGCAGCTTCGTCCAGCTTGAAGGTGCTGACCACCTGGGCCAGGCGCGCGGCCTGGTCCTGCATCGATTCCGCCGCGGCGGCGGCCTCTTCGACCAGGGCCGCGTTCTGCTGGGTGACGCTGTCCATGTCGACGATCGCGCTGTTGACCTGCTCGATGCCGGCGCTTTGCTCTTCGCTGGCGTTGGCGATGTCGGCCATGATGCCGGTCACGTGCTCGATGCTGCGAACGATCTCGTTCATGGTGGCGCCGGCGCGGTCGACCTGCTTCGCGCCCGCTTCGACATTCCCGACCGAGTCGTCGATCAGGGCCTTGATTTCCTTGGCGGCGCTGGCCGAGCGCTGGGCCAGGTTGCGCACTTCGCCGGCGACGACCGCGAAGCCGCGGCCCTGTTCGCCGGCGCGCGCCGCTTCCACGGCGGCATTCAGCGCCAGGATGTTGGTCTGGAAGGCGATGCCGTCGATGACGCTGATGATGTCGACGATCTTGCGCGAGGACTCGTTGATCGAGCCCATGGTCGCCACGACTTCGGCCACCACGGCGCCGCCTTCGCCGGCGATCGCCGCCGCGTTGCGGGCCAGCTTGTTGGCTTCGCGGGCGTTGTCCGCGTTCTGGCGCACGGTCGAGGTCAGTTCTTCCATCGAGGAGGCGGTTTCCTCGAGCGAGCTGGCCTGCTGTTCGGTGCGTGCCGAGAGGTCGGCGTTGCCGTTGGCGATTTCGTTCGAGGCGGTGGCGATCGCGCCGGTGCCGCTGCGCACGTGGCCGACGATGTCGGCCAGCGCGGTCGACATGCTGGCGAGCGCGCGCAGCAGGTCGCCGGTTTCGTCGCGCTCGGTGGCGGCGGCGCGGCTGGTCAGGTCGCCGCGCGCGACGCGCTGGGCGAAGCCGACCGCATGGCGCAGCGGCACGGTGATCGAACGGGTGATGAAGTAGGCGCAGCCGATGCCCAGCAGCAGGGCGGCCAGGCCGAGGGCGATCAGGATGACGCGGGTGTGCGAGTAGGAGTCGAGGATAGCGGCCGCGACGCCGTCGGCGGCTTCGATCTGCATCTTGGCCAGCTTGTTCATCTCGGCAAGGAAGGTAGCGCTCAGCGGGGTCAGTTGTTCAGCATAGATCTTGTCGGCGCCTTCGACGTCACCGCTGCGCTTGGCTTCAAACAGGGCGTTGCGCGCCTTCAGGTAGGGCTCGCGCGCGGCCTTGACCACGGCGAACTGCGCGCGCACGGCTTCGTTGCGCAGCGAGGCTTCCACCTCGTCCTGCAGGACGGTAGAGCGCGCCGAGACTTCCTTCATGCGCGCGGAGACTGTTTCGATCACGGCGGTATCGGTGCTGACGTAGGCAGTTTGCAGCATTGCGCTGTTCAGCTCGATCAACTTGCCCCATTCGGCCACGTTGCGCTGGTTCTTGATGCTGGTATGCACGAGGCGATTGGTCATGTCGCCGGCTTCCTGCATGCGCAGCAGGGCGGTGACGGTCACCGCCAGCAGCAAGGCCAGCACGAGGGCGAATCCGGCGCCCAGGCGGACACCGATCTTGAGGTTCTTCACGTTGGATTCCTGATGAATGGCGGCGCGCGGGCCGCGGTTGAACTCGGGAGTATCAGGAACTGGCCGGCGCGGGGACGCCCGCAGCTCCTGTAACCGCGAGTATATCAGTCAAGGGGGAATAAATGATGCCGTGCAGCAAAATTGCAACATCGATTGATGATGCCGATGTTGCAATTGAGTTGATGTCAATGCAACTGCTTCTTTTCGGGCTGCACGAGGATGAAGGGATGGACGACCGAGGCCCACAGGGCGGCGCCGCTGGCGCTCCAGGTCTGGGCCTGCAGGTCGGATACCTTGGCGACCTTGCCCTCAGCCATCCAGCGGCTGATCTTGTCCTTGTCGTCGTGCGAGATGCGGACGGCGACGTCGATCAGGTCGAGTTCTTCGCTGACGTAGATCACGTTGCCCTGGGCGAAGTGGCGCTCCAGCTCGCTCCAGGCGATGCGGCCGGTTTCGCGGTTGATCTTGTCGTGCAGTTCGGTGTCGTTCTCGGGTTTCGTTTTCATGCTTTTCAATTTGGAGTCACATCGGTTCGACCGTCGGAACCGGCGAACCCGCCCATGTTAACCGATAGGCCGCTCCTCTGCGCACATTGCCCACCAGGGCGGGGCGGAAGCAGGCAAGGTTGGTGCCCTGCGGCGCACGCACGCTGGGGTAGATCACACCCATGGAGCCGAGCTCGAGCAGGGTGTTCGCCAGCTCCTGCGAGGCGACGTAGCTGCTCGGGTCGAGGCAGCCGGCGAAACCGCGCATGCCGCGGATGTCGTGGAAGCCGGCATTGAAGTCGGCCAGCATGGCCTGGTAGGTGACGCTGTCGTCGAAGCGATTGATTTCCTGGTATTCGACGGCTTTGTGAAAACTGACTTCGGCCAGCGCCGTCTCGGCGTCGAAAGCGCAATACCAGGCGCCGCGCCTGCCGTCGTTGAAGCGGCTTCCCTCGGGCCGGGCATAGGTATAGGCCGCGTTGATGATGCGGAAGTTCGGCAGGCCGAACACGAGTTCGTCCACGCCGATCCCGGGCAGCAGGCCGGCCTCGCCGCGCAGGCGTTCGTTGGTCGCGTTGTCGAGGTCGAACAGGTCACGCAGGGTGGCGTCGCTGTCTGCCAGCGGCGCCAGCACCGAGTCCTCCAGATCGGCAAAGCGCGAGGGCAGCAGGCGGCAGGTGTCGAACTGGCGCAGCGCCGTCAGTTTGGGAAGATGGGGCAAGATCAGAGGCCTCCGCGGCGCGCGTCGAGCAGCTGGCGCACCGTCTGCATGCCCAGCAGGCCGCCACCGAGCATCACGGCCAGCGGCGTGCGGCCGCCGAAAATAATGTTCGTATTCGGCAGGTGCACCCATTCGTCGGCCAGCTTGTCGCCGTACAGGATGTGCAGGGCTTTATAGATGCCAAGCAGGTAGGAGATGCGGGTGATGCGATCGACTTCGAGCACCCGGTCCGGATTTTTTTTCCAGTCGTAGAAGGAGGACGCGCCCAGGCCGCCGAGCAGTTCGCGCGCATCTTCGTCGCGCAGCTGCCAGGCGGCGGCCAGCTTGAAAAAGCCGGTCAGGGCCGACTTCGACAGGCGCTCGCGCTCGGCGCGCGAGTTCAGGTCCACCAGCACGGCCGGCTCGAAGCGGCTTTTCGGATAGGAATAGGCCAGGTTCATCATTTCCTCCATTTCTGGGGTATTTATACTCCGTTTCCGGAGTGGGTGCAACTGGCGGTTGTCAAGCCGTGTACACCGTGACAGAATTGGCGCCGAGTTGTCGAAAGGAAAATGTTCGAAAGGAAAGGTACTCCTATGCGCTGGCGTTCCGCGGGACTCTTCTTATTGGTGCTGGCCTGCGTTGCGGCGGCGGCGCTTGCGGTCGCGCGCGGCTCGCGGGTCGCACCCGGCGACCTGCGCCAGCAGGTGATCGCGGCCGAGCGCGCGTTTGCCGCCACCATGGCCAGGCGCGATTTCGACGCGTTCACCGACCATCTGTCGCGTGAAGCGGTGTTCATGCGGCCGGGCGGGGCATTGCGCGGCAAGGAAGACGTGGCCCAGGGCTGGCGGCCGTATTTCGACAAGCCGGACGCGCCGTTTTCCTGGTCGCCGGAGGAGGTCGAGGTGCTGGCCTCGGGGACGCTGGCCTTCAGCAGCGGGCCGGTGCGCGATGCGGCGGGAAAGCAGGTCGGGCGTTTCAATTCGGTGTGGCGGCTGGAAGGGCCGGGGACCTGGCGGGTGGTGTTCGATCGGGGGTGTGATTGCGGGAGGTAGCGGTTTGCCGGTGTTGTACCGCGTGGGCATGAATGCCCACCCTACAAAACCGTCGTAGGGTGCGCATTCATGCGCACGCGGTATCACCGCTGGATCATCGGCGAAATATCAATCCGCCGTCGCGCCTGACACCTTCACCGTCTGCCCCCACTTCGCCGTCTCGCTGCGAATGAACTCCGCGAACTGCTCCGGCTTCTCGCCATGCGGCTCGGCGCCTTGCTCGGCCAGCTTCTTCTTGACTTCCGGATCGGCCAGCGCTTTCAGGATCGAGGCGTTCAGCTTCGCGATCACCGGCGCCGGCGTCGCGGCCGGGGCCAGGATGCCGAACCAGGAGGTGGCGCTGTAGCCCGGCACGCCGGATTCGGCGATGGTCGGCACGTCCGGCAGGGCCGGCGAGCGCGTCGGCGTGGTCACCGCGATCGGGCGCAGCTTGCCGGCGCGGACGTGGCCGATCACCGAGGGCATGTTGTCGAACATGATGGCGGTCTGGCCGCCCAGCAGGTCGGTCAGCGCCGGCGCGCTGCCTTTATACGGGATGTGCTGCATCTCGACGCCGGCCATCTGCTGGAACATCTCGCCCGACAGGTGGATCGAGGTGCCGCTGCCGGACGAGGCGAAGGTGACCTTGCCCGGGTTGGCTTTCGCATACGCGATCAGCTCCTTGACCGTCTTGAATGGCTGCGACGGGTTCGCCACCAGCAGGTTCGGCACCAGCGCCACGCGCGTGACCGGCGCGAAGTCCTTGATCGGATCGAAGGGCATCTTCTTGTACAGGCTCTGGTTGATGGCGTGGGTGCCGACGGTGCCCATCAGGATCGTGTAGCCGTCCGGCGCCGCACGCGCCACCATCTGGGCGCCGATGTTGCCGCCGGCGCCGGGACGGTTGTCGATGACGACCGGCTGGCCCAGGTCCTTGGCCATGAACGCACCGACCACGCGCGCCAGGATGTCCGTGGTGCCGCCGGGCGAGAAGGGCACGATCATGGTCAGGCCTTTCGACGGGAAGGCCTGGGCCTGGGCGGCGAGCGGCGCCAGCGCGATAGCGCCGGTGGCCAGCATGGCCAGGGCAAGGGTGCGGCGCTTGGGTTGAGAAGTCTTCATGGTGGTCTCCAGGATGTTGTTGTGGTTGGAAGGCAGTGCTAATCAGATTGGCGCGACGCCCAGCGTGGTGCCGCCGCAGACGTAGAGCACCTGGCCGGTGACGAAGCCGTTTTCCGGCGCCAGGAAGAACAGCGCCGCGCGGGCCACGTCCTCGGGCGTGCCGATGCGCTTGACGACGATGCTGTCGAGGATACGCCGGGTTTGCGGCGCGCCTTCGGGATTGCTGTTCTTGAAGAGTTCGGTGGCGATCGGCCCCGGCGCGACCGCGTTGACGGTGATGCCGTCGGCCCCCAGTTCCTGCGCCAGGGTGCGCGTCAGGCCGATCAGGCCGGCCTTGGTGGCGGAATACACGATGCGTTCGGGCTTGCCGAGCGCGGCGCGCGAGGAAACGTTGACGATGCGGCCCTGCTTGCTGGCACGCAGCGTCGGCAGGCAGGCCTGGGTCAGCAGGATCGGCGCGCGCAGGTGCAGGCCGACGACGTCGTCCAGGTCGGCCATGCTCGCGCTCCCGATGCTGCCCGGACGGGTCGCGCCGGCGTTGTTGACGAGGGCGGTGACGTTGTAGTGTGCCGCAATCTTGCGCGCGGCGGCCTCGATCTCGTCCTGCCTGCTCAGGTTGGCCTGCAGCGAGACCAGCTGGTCATGGTGCCAGGCGGGCGCCTGGACATCGAGATTCAGGACGCTGCGGCCCTGCGCCAGCAGCGCCTCGCAGATGGCGCGGCCAATGCCGGCACTGCCGCCGGTAACCAGGGTGAACTGCCGTGCTTCGACCATGCATTGCGCTCCTCGAAACGGCCGGGCGACGATACCCGGCGCGGATCGATATTAGCATGTCGATAGCAGTTGATGAGCGCCGGGATATGCGTGCCAGGTGGATGCAAATTACGGTGCGGATGTAGAACCGCACGAAAACGCGTGGGCATGCCCACCTACGATATGCACCAGCCACGGATGGTGGCGCACCGTATGGGGTCATTGTGGCCAATGGCCGCAATGACGGGTTCACCGGGCATGCCCACGCGGTAGGACGTGAACGTTTAGACCGGCTCGGCGTGCTCCACCAGCAACTGCACCTTGGTCACCCCGTTGTACTCGTTCGCATCGAGCCGGAAGGCCACGCGCGCGCGCTCGCCCAGGCCTTCGGTATGCCCGAACCAGATTGCGTCATAGCGCCTTCCGTTCCGTTCCAGCAGCAATTTGAGATGCTTTTCCTTCAGGATGCGCTGGCTCAGCACGCGGAATTCGTCGCAGAACACGGGCGGCGCGAAACCCTGGCCCCAGACCTGGCCGTCGCACAGTTCGATGAAGGACGTCGAATAAAACTCGTCTTCGAGCGGACCGTCGGTCTCGATCACGCGCTCGAGCTGGGCCTGGGTCAGCCAGGCACGCCCGACGGCTTCGAAGGCCTGCTGGAAGGCGTCGAAGGACTCGAGCTTGATGGTGAGGCCGGCCGCCATCGCGTGGCCGCCGAACTTCTCGATCAGGCCGGGCACGCGCTTGGACACCAGGTCGAGCGCGTCGCGCATGTGAAAGCCCGGAATCGAACGTCCCGAGCCCTTGATCAGGCCCGCGCCCCCAGGTGCAAAGGTGATCGTCGGCCGGAAGAACTTCTCCTTCAGGCGCGAGGCGACGATGCCGATCACGCCCTGGTGCCAGCCTTCGTCGAACACGGCGATGGTGCTGGCGTCCGTCGGCTCGAAAGCGTCCAGGTGCAGCAGGGCCGTGTCCTGCATCTCGGCTTCGATCTCGCGGCGCTTGAGGTTGATCTCGTTGAGCTGCTGGGCGATGGCCCAGGCGCGGCCCTCGTCGTCGGTGGTGAGGCACTCGATCCCGAGCGCCATGTCTTCCAGGCGCCCGGCCGCGTTCAGGCGCGGGCCGACCGCAAAGCCCAGGTCGAAGGGCGAGGCATTGCGCGCCTCCCGTCCGGCCACGCGGAACAGGGCCGCCACGCCGGCGTGCATGCGGCCGGCGCGCATGCGCTTGATCCCCTGGGCGACCAGGATGCGGTTGTTGGCGTCGAGTTTCACGACGTCGGCCACGGTGCCGAGGGCCACCAGGTCGAGCAGATTGTCCAACTTGGGCTGGCTTTGGGCATCGAACACGCCACGCCGGCGCAGCTCGGCGCGCAGGGCCAGCAGCACATAGAAGACCACGCCGACGCCGGCCAGGTGCTTGCTCGGGAAGCCGCATTCGGGCTGGTTCGGATTGACGATCACGCGCGCCGGCGGCAGCGTGTCGCCCGGCAGGTGGTGGTCGGTGACGACGACCTCGATGCCGCGCCGGTTGGCTTCCAGCACGCCGTCGACGCTGGCGATGCCGTTGTCGACGGTGACGATGATGTCGGGCGATTTCTCGCGCACGGTCAGCTCGACGATGTCGGGCGTCAGCCCGTAGCCGTGCACCACGCGGTCGGGCACGATGTAGTCGACCTCGGCGCCCATCGCGCGCAGGCCGCGCAGGGCCGTGGCGCAGGCGGTGGCGCCGTCGCAGTCGTAGTCGGCGACGATGGTCATCTTCTTGCGCGCGGCGATCGCGTCGGCCAGGAAGCTTGCTGCGGCATCGATGTGTTTCAGGCCGGCGGGCGGCACCAAGGCCGTCAGTTCGCAGGACAGTTCACGCACGTCGACCAGGCCGCGCGCGGCGTAGATGCGGGCCAGGACAGGGTGCACCCCGCCCTGGCGCAGCAGTTCGGACTGGCGGAAAGGGCAAGGACGTGTGGAGATGCGGGTTTTCAAAGCAGGCTATCCAGGCTGATACGGCGCCAGAAGGCGCGTTGCGCCAGGGCGGTGGTGGTGAATTCGGCAAGCGCGTCGCGGTGGCTCAGCACCAGGCGCACCTGGTCGATGCCGCTGCGGCGCGTCTTCAAGGCATCCAAGATGGGTGCGAACAGCGCGGCTTCAAGTTGCTGCAGCTGCGCGACCCAGCCGCCCCAGTCGGCGCCGACCGCGTAGGGAGCGGCGCTGGCGCAGTACAGGATGGTGTCGCCGCCGGCACTGGCGGCAAACTGCGCGAGGTCGGCCGGACGCTCGACTGCAATCGCGTCCATCACGCCACCCGCGTCAAAGGCGGCCAGCTTGGGGCTGTTTGGTGCCGGCAGGCGGCTCGCTTCGGCCGCGCCCCAGGCCCAGAAGGCGTTCACCGGCGGCAGCCGGCGCGCCTCGCGGGCCGCGTTGACCGGGTGGGTGTGCCACAGGATCTGGACTTCGTTCTGCAGGCGCCGGAAGGCTGCCGCGCGCTCGCCGCTCGGCATCCAGTCGGTCAGGTCCATGCCCAGCGCCGCCTCGGGGGTAGCGGTATCGAGTCCCGCCCAGTCGTCGGCGCGCATGAACCAGGTCTTGGGGTCGCCATAGACCAGCGCGTGGCCGGCTTCCTCGAAATAGGGCAGGGCAGTCTCGAACAGTGCACGGCTTTCGGCATCCGAGAGCCCGAGATAACGCGGGTCGCCCATCATCAGGTGGGTGCGCGCGATCTCGATGTGAATCGGATTGACGATGAACCAGGTGCCCGCCTCGGGCTGGATGCCGAACGCGCGCATCGCGGCCGCCGCCCAGGCCGGCCGGCCGGCCTCCGTCAGCCCGAGCGCCTGCGCCAGCCATTGCTCGTGCGGCAAGGCGCGCACCGCATCGTTCAGCGCTACGCGCTGGCGGCTGCTGGTGCGGCTCAACAGGGCGCTCAATGCAGGCGCTTGCAGGGAGCGCACCAGGTCGGGAGCGAACTCGGGAATCGGAAGGGCGAAGGGAAGGACGACGGTAAGCTGGGACATACCCGACATTGTAGGCCAAATGAGGCCGGCGAGCGACGCCGCGGGCCGTCCTCAAGGCGGCCCGAGCGGGGTTTCAGGTGCGAAATCGATTCCTCGCGTGCTGTCACGGATGAGCTTCTTGTGGCAAACTGCGGGGTCGGTTGTCAAACACTTAAATTCATGAGCATCATCTACAAGCTGCCGTATGAGGCCCTGGTCGGCCTGCGCTACACGCGCGCCGGCAAGCGCAGCGGCCGCAACCGCTTCATTTCCTTCATTTCGATGATCTCGGTGGCCGGCATCGCCCTCGGCGTGGCGGCCCTGATCGTCGTGCTGTCGGTGATGAACGGCTTCCAGAAAGAGGTCACCGACCGCATGCTGTCGGTGCTGGCCCATGTCGAGGTCTACGACGTGCGCGGCGCCATGCCGGACTGGCGGGCGGTCGGGCGCGAAGCCGCAAAGAATCCGCAGGTCGTGGCCGCCGCGCCCTTCGCCGACGTGCAGGGCATGCTGCTGCGCGACGGCGTGATGAAGCCGGCCCTGCTGCGCGGGATCATCCCGGGGGAGGAAACCAGGGTGTCGGAAGTAGGGCGCCAGATGCGCCAGGGCAGCCTGGACAAGCTGACGCCGGGCTCGATGAACATCGTGCTGGGCAGCGCGCTGGCCAAGTCGCTCGAGGTCACGGTCGGCGAGCGCGTCACCATGTTGCTGGGCACCGTGGGCGATGCCGGCGGGGCACCAAGCGCGCCGCGCACCCAGGCCTTCACGGTGGTCGGCATCTTCGAGGCTGGCCACTACGAATTCGATTCCACGCTCGCTTTCGCCTACCTGGACGACGCCGTGGCCGCCGCGCGCATCCAGGGCCCGGCCGGCGTGCGCCTGCACCTGCGCGACATGCACGCGGCGCCGCGCGTGGCGGCCGAGCTGCGCCGCAGCCTGGGCAGCGAGGTGGTGCTGCGCGACTGGTCGCAGGTGAACCCGGTCTGGTTCGCCGCCGTCGAATCGCAAAAGCGCATGATGTTCATCATCCTGGCGATGATCATCGCGGTCGCTGCCTTCAACCTGGTCTCGACCCTGGTGATGACGGTGAAGGACAAGCAGTCCGACATCGCGATCCTGCGCACGCTGGGCGCCTCGCCGCGCTCGATCATGAAGATCTTCATCGTGCAGGGCACGCTGGTCGGCCTGCTCGGCAGCGCGCTGGGTGTGCTGCTGGGCGTGACGGTGGCGCTCAATGTCGACGTGATCGTGCCCTTCATCGAGCGCCTGTTCGGGATCCAGTTCCTCTCGAAGGAGATCTACCTGATCAGCGAGATCCCGTCCGAACTGCGCTGGCCGGACGTGGCCAGCATCGGCGGCCTGGCCGTGCTGCTGGCCTTCCTGGCGACCATCTACCCGAGCTGGGCGGGCGCGCGCGTGAAACCGGCGCAGGCGCTGCGCTACGAATGAGAACAACAGTATGAGCATCATCCACAAACTGCCCTTCGAGTGGCTGGTCGGCCTGCGCTACACGCGCGCGGGCAAGGGCAGCGACAACAGTGGTTTCATCTCTTTCATCTCCCTGATCTCGGTGGCGGGCATCGCGCTCGGCGTCGCGGCCCTGATCATCGTGCTCTCGGTGATGAACGGCTTCCAGAAACAGGTGACCGACCGCATGCTGTCGGTGCTGGCGCATATCGAAGTCTTCGACGCCGCCGGCAGCATGCCGCAATGGCAGGCGGCGTCGAAGGAAGCGCTGCGCAATCCGAACGTGCTGGGCGCGGCGCCTTTCGTCCAGAGCGAGGCGCTGCTGCAGCAGGCCGAGGGCGCGATGCGTCCGGCCGTGGTGCGCGGCATCCTGCCGGCAGCGGAGCGCAAGGTGTCCGAGGTGGCCAACACCATGCGCCAGGGCCGCATCGACAGCCTCACGCCGGGCAGCTTCAACATCGTGCTCGGCTACGCGCTGGCCGGCGCGCTCAACCTGCACGTCGGCGACAAGGTCACCATGCTGCTGGCGCAGGCCCAGGCCACGCCGGCCGGCCTGCTGCCGCGCATGCGCACCTTTACGGTGTCGGGCATCTTCGAGGCCGGCCACGCCGAGTTCGACGCCGGCATGGCCTTCATCAGTTTGCAGGACGCCGAGAAGATGGAGCGCCTCGATGCGCCCGCCGGCCTGCGCCTGCGCATCAGGGACATGCATGCCGCGCCCCAGGTGGCGCAAGAGCTGAAAAAATCGATGTCGGGCGAGCTGGTGATGCGCGACTGGTCGCAGCTGAACGCGGTCTGGTTCGGCGCCGTACAGACCGAGAAGAAGATGATGTTCATCATCCTGACCCTGATCGTCACGGTGGCCGCTTTCAACCTGGTCTCGACCCTGGTGATGACGGTGACCGACAAGCAGGCCGACATCGCCATCCTGCGCACGCTGGGCGCTTCGCCGCGT
>Ga0308160_10004620_pt1 | contig 14642 bp, 11 predicted proteins | sample PhyFR1_FD_201036 | JGI IMG/M metagenome (GOLD analysis project Ga0308160, IMG submission 201036) | Phyllosphere microbial communities from UC Gill Tract Community Farm, Albany, California, United States - DLSLF.R1 | ecosystem: Host-associated > Plants > Phyllosphere > Unclassified | place: USA...
CTTTGCGGCATCTGCACCAGCACGGCCTGGGTTGGCGTCGCGGTCTTTTCGACGCGTTTAAAATCGACGGCGGCGCGGCGGCCCCACAGGAAGCTTTTCTTGTTCGAGGCGACGGCCACGCCATTCAGTTCGATCGCGCGCATCAGCGACGCTTCCGTGAGCGGGATGCGGCCCTTCTGCCAGGCGTAACCCATCAGGAAAAGGTTGGTCGCGATCGAGTCGCCCATCAGGGCAGTCGCCAGCTTGGTCGCGTCGACGAAGTCGGCGCCGTCGGCGCCGCCCACGGCTTCCACGATCAGGCCGCGCACATCCGCCGCCGGGAACTGCCAGTCGGCGTTCTGGGCGAAGGTGCCGGTCGGCTGCTCGTGCAGGTTGACGATGGCCAGCGTACGGCCCGGACGCATCTTCGAGATCGCATCGGCGGCGCCGGTGGTCAGCATGTCGCAGCCCAAAACCAGGTCCGCTTCGCCGGTGGCGATGCGCTGGGCGCGCAGGCGCTCGGGCGTGGCCGCGATTTTCACGTGCGAGGTGACGGAGCCGTTCTTCTGGCTCATGCCGGTCATGTCCAGCACCGAAGCACCTTTCGCTTCCAGGTGCGCGGCCATGCCCATCAGCGCGCCGACGGTGATGACGCCGGTGCCGCCGATACCGTTGATCAGGATGTTGTACGGATGTTCGACCGACGGCAGCACAGGCTCGGGCAGGGTGCCCCAGCCATCGTCATCGCCCTTGGTGACGCCGGCCTTGCTCTTCTTGAGCGTGCCGCCTTCGACGGTGACGAAGCTCGGGCAGAAGCCCTTGGTGCACGAATAATCCTTGTTGCAGGACGACTGATCGATGGTGCGCTTGCGGCCGAATTCCGTTTCCTTCGGCAGGATCGAGACGCAGTTCGACTGGATGCCGCAATCGCCGCAGCCTTCGCAGACGGCTTCGTTGATGACCATGCGCTTGGGCAGGTCGGGGAACTCGCCTTTCTTGCGGCGGCGGCGCTTCTCGGCGGCGCAGGTCTGGTCGTAGATGATGACGGAGACGCCCGGCAGCTCGCGCAGTTCGCGCTGGATGTCGTCCATCTCCTTGCGGTCGTGCAGGGTGACCAGGCTTGGGAGGGCGCTGCGGTCCGCATAGCGCGACAAATCTTCGGTGACGAGGGCGATGCGTTTCACGCCTTCGGCCGCCATCTGCTGGGCGATGTGCGGAACGGAGGTGGTGCCGTCGACCGGCTGGCCGCCGGTCATGGCGACGGCGTCGTTGTACAGGATTTTGTAAGTGATGTTGACCTTGGCCGAGACGGCCGCGCGCACGGCCAGGTAGCCGGAATGAAAATAGGTGCCGTCGCCCAGGTTCTGGAACACGTGCGGTACTTTCGAGAACGCGGCCTGGCCGATCCAGGGCGCGCCTTCGCCACCCATGTGGGTGGTCAGCTTGTTCATCTCCGGGTAGATCGAGGTCGCCATCACGTGGCAGCCGATGCCGGCCAGCGCGAAGGAACCGTCCGGCACTTTCGTGGACGTGTTGTGCGGGCAGCCGGAGCAATAGAAGGCTGGACGGAAGGGCGTGGTGATCGCCTTTTGCAGCACCGCGTCTTTGGCATCGAGGAAGGCCAGGCGGGCCTTGATCAGGTCACGCGTGGTCTCGTCCTGCACCAGGCGCGCGATGCGGCCGGCGATCACGCGCGCCACCTGCGCGACCGAGAAGTCGGCCTTGGGCGGCAGCAGCCAGTCGCCGCGCGGGGCGACCCATTCTCCCTTGTCGTCGAACTTGCCGATGATGTGCGGACGCACGTCGTCGCGCCAGTTGTACAGCTGTTCCTTCAACTGGTATTCGACCACTTGCCGCTTTTCTTCGACCACCAGGATCTCTTCGAGACCCTGCGCGAATTCGCGCACGCCTTCCGGTTCCAGCGGCCAGATCATCGCCACCTTGAACAGGCGCAGGCCGACCTTGGCCGCCATCGCTTCGTCGATGCCCAGTTCTTCCAGCGCCTCCAGGACGTCGAGATAGGATTTACCCGAGGCGATGATGCCGAGCTTGGCGTTCGGGCTATCGATCGTCGTGTGATTCAGTTTATTTTCGCGGGCATAGGCGAGGGCCGCGTAGATTTTATAGTCCTGCATCAGCGCTTCCTGGGCGCGCGCCTGCTGGCCCAGCGGCACCGAAGACAATTTCGTGTTCAAACCGCCTTCCGGCATCACGAAATCCTGCGGCAGTTTCACTTGCACGCGGTGCGGATTGGCGTCGACCGAGGCGCTCGATTCGACCGTGTCGGCCAGCGCTTTAAACGCGACGGCGCAGCCCGAGAAGCGCGACATGGCCCAGCCGTGCACACCGAGGTCCAGGTATTCCTGCACGTTGCAAGGGTAGAGCACGGGGATCATGCAGGCCGAGAAGATGTGGTCCGACTGGTGCGGCAGGGTGGAAGAGTATGCGCCGTGGTCGTCGCCGGCCACCAGCAGCACGCCACCGTTCTTCGCCGTGCCGGCGTGGTTCATGTGTTTAAAAACGTCGCCGCAGCGGTCGACGCCCGGGCCCTTGCCGTACCACATGGCGAACACGCCGTCGTATTTCGTCGGGCCGATCAGGTCCACGGTTTGCGTGCCCCAGACGGCGGTCGCAGCCAGATCTTCGTTCACGCCCGGCACGAACTGCACGTGGCTGGCTTCCAGGTGGCCTTTCGCCTTCCACAGGGTCTCGTCGAGGCCGCCAAGCGGCGAACCACGGTAGCCGGAGACGAAGCCGGCGGTATTCAGGCCGGCGGCCGCGTCGCGCTCGCGTTGCATCATCGGCAGGCGTACCAGGGCCTGGATGCCCGACAGGAAGATGTTGCCCGACTTCGCGGTGTATTTGTCGTCGAGGGTAACGGTGGTGAGGCGGGATGGAACAGCATCCTGCGCGGCTTGCGGCGCGACGGTATCGGGCATGACGGACTCCTTTTGTAATCGGTATGGCCCCGCCCGATGCCCGGCGCCGGGTAGGCGCGGATCGAAGGCGGGGAAAGGTCGCGGTAGCGACGTGCCCGGTCAACGGCGGTTCACCGAGCGCGAGGAGTGTAGGGGCTTCCCGTCAGCAGGGGAAATAGGGATTGCGGATAGGGGTATAAGAAAAACTGATAGCAGTTATTCACGTAGCCGAGCGCCAGGCCAGCCGCCATTTGCGCACAGCATTTCGGTGACCTGCCGCACCAGCCGGCTGATCGCGGCGGCGGCATTCGTCAGGGGGATGTTACGCGATGCGCAGAGGGTGACGCTGCGGCGGATGGCCGGGTTGTCGATCGGGGTTGCGGCCAGCAGGCCGCTGTCGATTTCCGCGCGCAGCGGCGCCAGCGGCAGCAGGGTCGCGCCCATGTCGGCCAGCAGGGCGGATTTCAGGATGGCGATCGAATTGATCTCGATCAGTTTGCTCAGCGCGAGTCCGGCGCCGGCCGCCGCCTGCTCGATCAGCGGCCGCACGCCGTGCTGCTGGGCGGGCAGGATCAGGGTCGTGCCGAGCGCCGCGCCCAGGGTGATGGCTGAATCTCGCGGTTTCAGGGCGGAATCGGCGCGGCAGATATACATCAGGTCTTCCTCGACCAGCGGCGTCGCCTCGAATCCGCCGAGCTGGCCGTCGTCGAACAGGACGGCGAGGTTCAGGCGGCCCGATTTCAGCTGTTCGATCAGGTTGCCCGAGATTTCCTCGGTCAGTTGCAGCGTGATTTCAGGGTAGGTGGCGCGCGCGGCGGTGAGCAGGGGTAAGGCAAGTGCGCCTGAAATGCTGTGCGGCAGGCCGAGCGTGACACTGCCCGAAGGACGCGTGGTCGACTGGGTGACGGCCGAGCGGGCGTCGGCTACCTGCTTCAGGATGGCCTGGGCGTGCTCGTAAAAGACCTTGCCGGCGTCCGTGCTGAGGACGCCGTGGGCGGAGCGGTGCAGCAATTGCGCGCCGAGTTCCTCTTCGAGCTGGCGCAGCTGCTGGGTCAGCGCCGGCTGGGCCACGTGCAATACCAGCGCCGCGCGCGACAGCGAGCCGTGGTCGACGATGGCGACGAAATAGCGGAGTTGTCGTAATTCCATGAGGAACTATTTTGTGCCTATTTGCAACACGCGAATGACGAAAAGTTTATGTACGGAAACGACCTTGATATACTGCATGGCCCCGCCGCGGTGGCGGAGATTAACACAAGGCTGGACCCTTGCATGCTTAAGAAAATCGATTCGTCCCAGCTGCGCGTGGGCATGGCTATCCACGACCTCGACTGCGGATGGATGGAACACCCGTTTGTGCGTGCCAGGTTTGTCCTGAGCAGCGTCGACGAAATCCGCAAGATCATCCAGGCCGGCATCCGCAACGTCATCATCGATTGTTCCAAGGGGCTCGATGTGCAGGAGGCGCCGACGCTGGCCGAAGCCCAGGCCAGGACCGAGGCCGAAGTGACCGCCATCGCCAGTAAACCGGTCAAGCCGGTGCGGTCCTCGCTCGGCGACGAGATGCAGCGCGCGGTCGGGATCCGGCGCCAGGCTGTCAATCTGGTGCGCACGGTGATGCAGGACGCGCGCCTGGGCAAGGCGGTCGAGATGGAAAACGTCTCGCCGGTGGTGACGAACATCACCGAATCGATCCTGCGCAATTCCGGCGCCCTGCTCAGCCTGATGCGCATCAAGACCAAGGACGACTACACCTTCCTGCATTCGGTCAGCGTGTGCACCTTGCTGGTCGCCTTCTGCCGTTCGCGCGGCATGGACGAGGAAACGATCTACCAGGCCGGCATCGGCGGCCTGCTGCACGATACCGGCAAGGCGCTGGTGCCGGACAGTATCCTGAACAAGCCGGGTCGCCTGAGCGACGAGGAATTCGCGATCATCAAGAAGCATCCGCGCGACGGCTACAACATCCTGCGCCAGACGCCGGAAATCGGCCCGATCCCGCTCGACATCACGCTGCACCATCACGAGCGGCGCGACGGCAGTGGCTATCCGGAAATGCAGACCGAATCCGAGATTTCCGAACTGGCGCAGATGGCGGCGATCGTCGATGTCTATGATGCGATCACCTCGGACCGCTGCTATCACAAGGGCATGTCGGCGGCTGACGCGCTGCGCAAGATCTATGAGTGGAGCAAGTTCCACTTCAATCCGATGCTGGCCCAGGAATTCATGCGCTGCGTCGGTATTTATCCGGTCGGTACGATGGTGATGCTGGAGTCGGGCCGCCTGGGGGTGGTGGTGGAACCGCACGAAACGAACCTGCTCACGCCCAAGGTGAACGTATTCTTCAATACCAAGAGCCAGATCTACATCCGCCCGGAACTGCTCGACCTGTCGCGGGCGCTGGGCTTCGGCGGCGGCGACAAGATCGTGCGCCACGAGTCGCCCGAGAAGTGGCGCGTCGATCCGGATAAATTCCTGCTGGTTCCCTGAACCGCTTCTAGAAGAATTCGGCGGTGTCGTTCGACGTCACCGTCTGCAGCAAGCCGTGTTCGACCAGTTCGTTGTAGTGGCAAACCTGGTTGCGGCCGTGGGTCTTGGCGTAGTACAGGGCCTGGTCGGCGTGGCCGAGCGTGACCACCGGCGAATCGTAGGGGCTGATGCTCACGAAACCGACGCTGACCGTCACCTTCCCGACTTGCGGGAACTGGTAGTTCTCCACGTTGGTGCGGAAGCGGTCGATGATGCGGCGCGCATGCTGCAGCGTCGTCGAGCGCAGCAGGACCACGAACTCTTCGCCGCCGAAACGGAACACGCGGTCCTGGGCCCGGAACGAGGCCTGCAGCTGGTTCGCGATCAGGATCAGTACTTCGTCGCCGTACAAGTGGCCGAAGGTATCGTTCACCATTTTAAAATGGTCGACGTCGACCACGGCCAACCACCCCTTCTTTTCGCCCTGGCTGCAGCGCCGCTCGGGCTGGCCCGGCAGCGGCGGCTCCGGCTCGGCCGGGGCTTGCAGCATGCGCGCCAGCTGGTCTTCGAAGGTCTTGCGGTTGAGGAGGCCGGTCAGGGAATCGCGTTCGCTGTAATCGAGCAAATTCTGGAAATTGCGGTAGACGCCGATGATGCCCGAAATCGTGTGGATGATGGCGGCATGGTAGGGCGCCTCGCGCACGATCTCGAGACAGGTAGTGGCTTTGTCGCCGCACCAGATCGGCATCCACAAGGTTCGTTTGCAGCCTGGACCGCATGTTTCGGCGCTGGTCTCGCGGCGCGCCAGGCAGGCTGCCAGTTCCGGATAATTGTCGAGCGGTTCGCCGGGCGAGGCGCCGTCGTGCAGGTCTTCGACGCGCGGCGTATCGTCATGGTGGATGCTGGCGCGGACCCGGATGTATTGGCGTGTGCCGAATGTGGAGATGGATAACACCCGCGTTTGCGCAGCGACGGCCAGTTCCTGCACCGCCGCCACCACCGAGATGTCGAGCATCGCATGGTCGCGGTGGCCGGTCATGTCCACCATGTGTTTCAGAAGTGAATCCATGTCATTCTCAGAAATGTAATCAACCCGCCACAGCTTCTCCCAGGAGCGCGCAGCTGCCTGAATTTCCTAAGAGCAAGCGAAACAGCATAATCTCTTTTTGTTATCCAATCAATATTTGCGCCGCATTTTTTGGCATTTTCGGTCACGTCTTCGCGCGTACACGATCTGCATCAACGTTACACCGGTGCAATTAATTCTCCATGGAAACCTTGCTTACAGTCAACTTGCTGTGGTGCATCATCTTTTATAGTGAACTCACTGCAGCGGAAACGACAAAGCGCAGTTAGCAGAGTCAAGGGAAGTGTCCTACTGCCGCAGGGTTGTTCTTATAAACCACCATATGGAGTTCATCATGAAAACGATCTTTACCGCTGTGCAAGCTTTCATCGCTGACGAAGACGGCGTGACTGCCATTGAGTATGGCCTGATCGCTGCCCTGGTTGGCGTCGTGATGGCAGGTGCAGCAAAGCTCCTCGGCGCTGAAATCGACAAGACGTTTGATTTCGTGACGGGCAAGCTGACCGCAGCGATGGCACCGTAATCGCTTGAGTTTGCCCTCCGGGTCTTCCCGGAGGGCTTTTTTTTTGAGGAGTACCGCCATGCCCCTTGCCACTTGGCTGGACCTGCTGCTGCTCGTTCTTGTCGTATCGGCCGCCATCATCGATCTGGCGATACGCAAAATCCCGAATATGTTGTTGCTGGGCGGCTGGCTTGGCGCGCTCGGCCTGTCTTGCGGCGGCCCCGCGCCCGGTGCTGCCATCGGCGCGGCACTCGGTGGCGCCCTTGTCGGCTTCGCGCTGTTCATGCCCTTGTACGCGGCGCGCGGCATGGCTGCTGGCGACGTCAAAATGATGGCCACCGTGGGCCTGTTCCTGGGCCCCCTGGAAACGCTCTACGCCTGTGTCCTTACCTGGTGCGTCGGTGGCGTGATGGCGCTGGTCATGATTTTGTTTACAGGTCGCTGGTTGGATGCGTACGCCAATCTGCGCAGCTTGCTGCTCCCCATGCTGCTACGTACCGGGCCGCCTGCGGCGGGCACGTCAATGGCACGGCCGAGCGTCGGATCGATGCCGTATGGGCTTGCCATCGCAGTCACCGCGCTCTGGTTGTTAGCACAACGTCATCTTCCGTGACGGTAACCGCTTGCTGTGTCTCAATGGCTTGAGGGACACGCTCGCTAGAATAAATTCAATATTCCCAGAGAATGGGCCTCGCCGAAGCAAGGAGAAATACGATGAGTGAAGCACTGTCCTTCGCAGCATCTGGCGCAGTTTTCAGGACGACATCGGCCACCCTTGCCATGCCACGAGGAGAGCTCGAGCTTGCAGCAATCCTGCCGCGCCAGCCGAGGACCGTGAGCGATACAGAACTCGAACCGCGCCTGATCCATGCGCTCGTGCTCAAGACGCTTCACGCTACCGGCCGCGCGCCCTTGCCTTTGCTGGCGGGGAAGCTGCGCCTGTCGATCAGTGTACTGCGCGAAGCACTTGGCGCCATGACGGTCGAGCAGCAGGTCGAAGTGGCCTGGTCGGGCGACTCCGACATCGACGTCCAATACCAGTTAACTCCGATCGGCCAGCGTGCTGCGCTTGCGTGTCTGGAAGAATGCCGCTATGTCGGTCCGGCACCGGTAACGCTGGCTGCCTATCGCACAATGGTAGAACGCCAATCCCTGCGCCAGCCGATGTTACCTCGGTCCGGGCGTCAGGGTGCGCCGCTGCCCTCAGTGCCGCGCGGCCCGACACCGAGCGAGCTGAGCACGGTATTGGCGGAAGACGGGCTCGATCCGGCCGCGCGTGCGCTGCTCGGTGCCGCCCTGCATGCGCAACGGCCATTATTGTTGTATGGCCCAACAGGCTCGGGCAAGACCACGCTGGCACGCAAGTTGGCGCGTCTGCTACCGGGTGCGGTGGCGGTGCCGTATGCAATCATGGTCGGAGACCGTATCGTTCCGTTTCATGATCCGCTGCGCCATCCGGCACCGCTGCCGCTGGGACGCCAGCAGGAAGAACGGCGCAGCTGCGATGCGCGCTGGGCGATCTGCCAGCGCCCGCTGGTGCATGTGGGTGCCGAACTCGATGCCTCGATGCTCAGGCTGCACGCCGATCCGGACAGCGGAATGCATCACGCCCCGCTCCAGCTGCAAGCCAACAACGGCATCCTCGTGCTCGACGATCTCGGACACGCAGGTACGCCGCTAAGCGAACTGCTTGCGCCCTGGCTCGGGGTGCTCGACGGCGGCCCGGCACGCGTGGCCGGGGGCGGACATGGCGAGACCGTGCCATTCGACGCGATGCTGGTGCTTGTTACCGGCGAGGCGCCGGCCAGCGTGCTCGATCCCGCTTTCCTGCGTCGCATCGCCTACCGGATCGGCCTCGGACCGCTGGCCGAACCGGCCTATCGCGCCATGCTGCGGCGTGCCAGCCGCCTGCATGGCCTGGACTGCGACGAGACCGTGATCGATCACCTGGTCACGCGCCTGCACCGCGCCAGCGGCACGCCGCTGCTGGCCTGCTATCCGCACGAGCTGCTCAGCCGTGTATGCGATTTCGCCGGTTTTGCCGGCACCGAACCACGCCTGACGATCGCTGCCCTGGAGCAGGCGTGGAGCAGCATGTGCACCAGCGGCAGCGCCCCGGCCTCGTGCCACGTCGCAGGAATCGAATCATGAAAAACAAGCGCGCCCTTGTCGTGATGGCCGTTGCCATCCTGTTCGGCCTGACGGCCGTGATCCTCGCTTCGCGCTGGCTGCTGTTGCAGCCGACGACCAGCGCCGGGCATATCGTGGTGGCCGCATCCGACATCAACCTCGGCCAGCGTCTGACACCGGAGATGCTCAAGTTGGCCGAGTGGCCCGCCGACAGCATGCCGAAGGGTGCCTTTACCGACTCGTCGAAGCTTGCCGGCCGGGTGCTCAAGAGCAGTGTGCTTGGCGGCGAACCGGTGAGCGAAGCGAAGCTGGCGCCGGTCGGCACGCTGGGCGGGTTGTCGGCCCTGATCACCGAAGGCAAGCGCGCCATCACGGTACGGGTCAACGACGTCATCGGGGTGGCCGGCTTCGCCCTGCCGGGAAATTACGTCGACATCATCGTCAGCACCCAAAAGGATCCGGCTCCTGAAACCAACGCACGCGAACAAAGCATTTCGAAGATCGTCCTTGAACGCATCCTGGTGCTGGCGGTGGCGCAGGAAGTCAACCGCGACGAAACCAAGCCGCGCGTGGTGAACGCCGTCACGCTCGAGGTCACGCCGGAACAGGCCGAGAAACTCGACCTGGCGCGCAGCGTCGGCACGCTGTCGCTGGCGCTGCGTAACCAGGTCGATCCGCAATCGGCCCAGACCGAAGGCGCCACCAAGTTGACCTTGCTGCCCGTCGTGGCCGCCAGTGTCAAGCCGACCCCGCCGAAGCCGGCTCCCGTGGCGCGCCGCCCCGAGAAGCCCGCTGTGCACCGGGTGTCCACGCCCCCGGTGCGGCGCAGCTGCGTCACCGTCATCAACGGCCTGCATTCCTCGCAAGAGTGCCTCTGATCCCCCTTACCGCGTCAGGTGAAATCATGAACACCAGTTCACAACCGTCCGGCTACCCGATCCCTCCACGCGCCAGCCTGCTGTCGCTGCTGCGCCAGTGCGCGCTGGGCGGCGCGGCCCTGGCGCTGGCGGGCGCCGCCCACGCCGCCCGTCCGAGCCCGCAGGCCGAGGCAGCGCCCGCGGCCGGCGAGCGTACCGGCGCCGGGCCGCGCTGCACCGGGGAGGCTGCCCGTCCGGCCCAGGTCGCGCTGCAGATGGGGAAATCGACCCTGATGCGCCTGCCGGAAGCGGTCCAGAACCGCAGTGTCGGCAATCCCGAGGTCGTGCAGGCGATGCTGGTGTCGCCGGACACGATGTATATCGCCGGTGTCGATGTCGGCACCACCAACATGATCGTGCAAGGCCGCAGTGGCCTGTGCAGCGTGCTCGATATCACGGTTTCGATGGACCCCAGCGCGCTGAAGGCGACGCTGGCCGCCGTCATGCCCGAGGAGAAGGACATCCGCGTGCTGGCGGCTGCCGATTCGCTGGTGCTGACCGGGACCGTGGCCGACGCGTCGGCCGTCGCTCGCGCCGCCGAGCTGGCAAGCGCCTACGTGCGCCGTCCGCTGCGCCCGCTGGGGGCGGTGCAGAAGGACCTGGTGTCGAACGCTCCCGGTGCAGTCGGCAACGGCAACGGCAGCGGCCTGCGTCTCGTGAACATGCTGAGCGTCGCCGCGCCGCAGCAGGTGCAGCTCGAAGTGAAGGTGGCCGAGGTTTCGAAAAGCCTGCTCGAAAAGCTCGAAACCAGCGTGCAATGGAGCTTCTTCGGTTCGGGCAGCTGGACAACCGCGCTGGCGACGAACTTCCTGAGTGGCACCTTGAAAAGCGGGTTGGGTTCGGGGCGCGAGAACGGCAATGGCTATGGCGTTGCCGCCCAGAGCCAGGACAGCCTGGTGCGAGTGCTGGCGGAGCCGAACGTCATGGCCATCAGCGGCCAGGAAGGCAGCTTCCTCGCCGGCGGCAAGTTCTATATTCCAGTCGCACAGGACAACAACAAAATCACGTTGGAGGAAAAGGAGTACGGCGTCGGGCTGCGGTTTACCCCGACGGTACTCAGTGGCGGCCGCATCAACCTGCGCGTCGCGCCCGAAGTCTCCGAGCTGTCGCGTGAAGGGATCGGTATCAATGCGTTCGGAGTGTCCGGAGGCGCGATCTTGCCGGTCGTGACCACGCGCCGAGCCAGCACCACGGTGCAGCTCTACGACGGCCAGAGCTTCGCCATCGGCGGCCTGATCAAGAACAATCTGGTGACGAGCCTGAAAGGGCTTCCAGGACTGAGCGAGGTTCCCGTGCTGGGCGCGCTGTTTCGCAGCACCGATTTCCAGCAGGACCGCAGCGAGCTCGTTTTCGTGATCACGGCGCGCTTGGTCAAGCCGCTGACGGCCACTGGCTACAAGCTGCCGACCGATGGCGTGGATGCGCCGTCGCGCGCCGCTTTGATGCTCGGCGGGCGCCTCGAAAGCGCGGCCAAGCTGCCCGAGCCTGTTGCGCGTACGGGCCAGAGCGTCGACGGATTCGAACTCAAATAGGAGGCGCACATGACGACCAGGACCATCGCAGGCATCGCGGCGCTGCTGCTGCTGCAAGGCTGCTCGACCACACCGCGGTTCGAAAATAACTTCGGCACGGCAGTGCGCGCGAACCTCACTGCGCAGACGATCGATCCGCGCGGCGGGGGCAACGCCAATCCTGCCACCGGCATCGACGGACCGGCGGCACAGGCCGCGCACCAGCGTTACCAGCAATCTTTCATCCAACCCGACAGTGCGGCGAAAGCACCGCTGCTCAATACGCTCGGCAGCGGCAAGTAAGCCGAGCGGCCCAGCTGCAATGTCGCCATCGTTTCCAGCTTCAGTGCCTCCACGAGGATCGTCATGAAAGCCCTTTTGATCAGCCGCGACAGCTTGCTGTTTGCCGAGCTCGCCTCGCAAGGCGCGGCACGCGTGCCGCCGCTGAACGTGGCCAACAGCCGCGCCTCGATGCGCGAGGCGCTCGACCGGCCGCTGGGAGAAGCGCCGGGCCTGGTGATTGTCGATGCCAGTGAAGGCGCGCCCGACGATGCCGACCTGCTCGAACGGATGGCGCGCCAGTATCCGGAAGCGCAGTTCATGCTGCTGACCAGCCAGCACCAGCCGGAGTTCCTGATCCGCGCGATGCGCGCCGGCGTGCGCGAAGTATTGCAACTGCCGCTCGTGCACCGCGCCTTCCACGAAGCGATGGACCGCATCGCAACGGCGGCCGGCGTAGCAGGACTACGCGACGGCAAGGTGCTCGCCTTCATCGCCTGCAAGGGCGGCAGCGGCGCGACCTTCATCTCGACCAACTTCGGTTATGCGCTCGCCACCCTGGCCGAAAAGAAGGTGCTGCTGATCGACCTGCACGGCCAGTTCGGCGACGCGGCTTTGTATGTATCGGACCAGAAACCGACGATGACCTTGTCCAACGTGTGCGAGCAGATCGCACGCATCGACGGTCCCTTCCTCGACTCCTGCCTGGTGCACGTCACGCGTGGTTTCGGCGTGCTGGCTGCCGCCGACGACCCGGCGCAAGGCAAGGAGGCCAAGCCCGAACATATCGACGCCATCTTGCGCGTGGCGCGCCAGCAGTACGACTATATCGTGCTCGACGTCGGGCGCCACATCGATGCCGTCTCGCTGCGCGCGCTCGACAGCACCGATACCATCTATCCGGTGCTGCAGCTGGCACTGCCCGACATCCGCGACGCCCGGCGCCTGCTCGACATCTTCCGCTCGCTCGGCTACCCGCTCGAGACGATCCGCCTGATCGTCAACCGCTACGAGAAAGGCGGTCGCCTGCGCCTGCCCGACCTGCACGCGGCGCTCGGTTGCGAGGTCGTGCATACCGTTCCGAACGATTACGTGGCCGTCACCGATTCGGTCAACCAGGGCGTGCCGGTCCTTGAGCTGTCGCGCGCGAGCGCGGCGGCGCGCAGCCTGGCCGATCTGGTGGAACTGGTCACCGCACGACGTGCCCCTGAAACCCGTGGCTTGCTCGACCGCCTGTTCGGCCGCGGCGAAGCCGACTTATAAAGGAGAACCCCATGTCGCTGCGCGAACGTCTTTCCGTCCTCGATGATGACCGCAAGACCGCCGTGCTGCCGGCCGAGGCCGGCAACGGGGCCTATCAGGAACTGAAAAAAATGATGCACCAGATGATCCTCGACCGGATCGACCTGGAGCGCCTCAAACGCTTGACCGCCGAGCAGTTCAAGCACGAGCTGGCGCTGCTGATCCAGCGCATCATCGAGGAAGAACGCATCGTCCTCAACCAGCACGAGCGCCACAACCTGGTGCTCGACATCCAACATGAGATGCTCGGCTTCGGGCCGCTCGAGCCCTTGCTGAACGACCCGACCGTTTCCGACATCCTCGTCAATACCGCCAGCCGCGTCTACGTCGAGCGCCGCGGCAAGCTCGAAATGACCGACATCAGCTTCCACGACAATGCGCACCTGATGAAGATCATCGAGAAGATCGTCTCGCGTGTCGGGCGCCGTGTCGACGAATCGAGCCCGATGGTCGATGCCCGCCTGCCGGACGGCTCACGCGTGAATGCAATCATTCCGCCGCTGGCCGTCGATGGGCCGATCCTGTCGATCCGGCGTTTCGGCGCCACGCCGCTGTCGGTGCAGAACCTGCTCGATTACAAGAGCGTGACGCCGCCGATGGTCCGGGTGCTGCAGGGCCTGGGCGTCGCCAAGATCAATATCCTGATCTCGGGCGGCACCGGCAGCGGCAAGACCACCTTGCTCAACCTGCTCTCGGGATTCATTCCCGTCAACGAGCGCATCGTCACCATCGAGGATGCGGCCGAGCTGCAGCTGCGCCAGCCGCACGTGGTGCGACTGGAGACGCGGCCGGCGAACATCGAAGGCAAGGGCGAGGTCACGCAGCGGGCGCTGGTCAAGAACGCGCTGCGCATGCGGCCGGACCGCATCATTCTCGGTGAAGTGCGCGGCGCCGAGGCGCTCGACATGCTGCAGGCGATGAATACCGGTCACGAAGGTTCACTCGCGACGATTCACTCGAACACGCCGCGCGACGCCTTGTCGCGGCTGGAAAACATGGTGGGCATGGCCGGCGTGAATCTGACGCCACGTGCAATCCGCCAGCAGATCTGCTCGGCGGTGACCGTGGTGGTGCAGGCGTCGCGCCTGATCGACGGGGGCCGCAAGCTGGTCAGCATCCAGGAAATCACGGGCATGGAAGGCGACATCATCTCCATGCAGGAGATCTTTCATTTCGAGCAGACCGGCGTTGACCGTGAGGGCAAGGTGCTCGGGCATTTCTCCGCCACCGGCGTACGTCCGCGCTTTGCCGACCGCCTCAAGATGTACGGCGTCGACATTCCCGACGATACCTTCGACCCCGACCGCATCTTCCAATGAACCCGCAGGCCATGCCTGCAGTGGAGCCGCGCCATGGATCTGCTTTTCTACAGCTTCACCGTCTTCCTGTTCGCCGCCGTGATCCTTCTGATCGAAGGGGTGTATTTGTGGTGGTCGAGCACCTACGGCAAGGCTGCCCGGCGCATCGCGCGCCGGCTGCAGGTCATGTCCGGCGGGACGGGACGCTCGGGCGAACGCATCTCGATTCTCAAGCAGCGCCACTTCA
>Ga0308160_10004622_pt1 | contig 14641 bp, 12 predicted proteins | sample PhyFR1_FD_201036 | JGI IMG/M metagenome (GOLD analysis project Ga0308160, IMG submission 201036) | Phyllosphere microbial communities from UC Gill Tract Community Farm, Albany, California, United States - DLSLF.R1 | ecosystem: Host-associated > Plants > Phyllosphere > Unclassified | place: USA...
CTTGCCGCCGGTGAAGCCTCCAACCCTTCCAAGCAGATCCCTCGGGCTGCCAGGAGGGTCATGTACAGAATCATCGTCTTTTACGTTCTGGGAGTACTCATCATTGGAATGATGTGAGTGATTTGCTGGAGCACGTCGGACGAGATCCACTCGCTGACGTTACTTCCACATCTTGTAGCGTGCCTTTCAACGAGCCTCGTCTTCTTGGAGGTACCGATAATGCCGCTTCATCCCCTTGGGTCATCGCGATCGAGAAGGCTGGGTAAGTCGTCGCTCAGGTGCATCTCGTCGATCATTGTTCGAGCTGAGTCTCTCTCTCTCCCTGGCACGCACAGCATCAAGACTTTGCCCCACATCATCAACGCCGTCATCTTGACCAGCGCTTGGTCCGCTGGTAACACCTACGTCTTTACCTCTTCTCGAACGCTTTACGGTTTGGCTTTGCAAGGACAGGCTCCCAAGTTCTTCACCCGTCTCAACAAGCAGGGTGTGCCTTGGACTTGCGTCTGTGCTGTTTGGTTGGTCTCCTTGCTGTCCTTCCTGAGTGAGTTCTGTTCAAGCAGGAGGATGCCGTTGTCACAGAGCTTGGAGTTGATGATTGTCTTTCATTCCAGGTGCTGGAAGTGGTGGTGCCGCTGCTGCCTTTGGATGGCTCCAGAACTTGACCGCCTTGGCCGCCTTGAACGCTTGGGCGACCATCGCCTTTGCATCTGCTCGAATGACTCAGGCTTTCAAAGCGCAAGGCATTTCGAGAGACAGTTTGCCCATGCGCGCTCCCTTTTCGCCCTGGTTCCAATACTTTTCGTCCGGCTTTTGTGCGATAATCATCGTGTTTAGCGGGTTCTCCGTTTTCTTGAACGGGAACTGGAGCACTGCGGACTTTTTCGCCAACTATATCAGTGCGTCGGTCAAACCAGTGTGTACCAGCAAAGTGACATCGACTAATTACGCTCTCCCGTGCAGGTCTGTTCCTCTTTGTTGTCCCATACATCGGTTACAAGTTCATCAAGAAGACCAAGGTGAGTGGCATGGCGGGCGAGTCGGAACCCCTTGCAGAGATTCTGATTTTGTTGCTTGCCAATCTTTCAGTTCGTCAGAAGCGTCGACGCAGACCTCTTCACGGGCCGACTCAAGCCTGGCGAAGAATTCGAGGAGGCACCGAGCAAGAGCATGGTCGGTCGGGCATTCGACCGCATGTTTTAGATTTAGGGAATGAAGGAGACTGTCGTCAACCCGTCACGATCCGGTGCTATCGCCCACTCCATAATATTCACAGGATTGTAATAGATGCGTACACTTGCATAGGTTTTTGAATTAGCATGGGTGTTTTGAAACTATATAATTCCAGAACGCCAATCGTTTGCCATATAGCTCTTGATCAGGGTTAGAGCTTGTTGCGTGTCGCTTCCGTTGTTCATTTTGGAATTCCTGCGTGTCGGTCGTCTTTCAATAAGGTCTTCCTCCACCAGAGAGACATCCGACCTAGCGAAATCGGTTCCATGCCAAAAAACTCTAGGATACGCCTGCTTGGGATAGAGTCCACAAGAACTTCTCAGACAAGCGAGGATGCTGAAATTACCCGGCCCGCGATCCTGTACTTCCACGCGGGAGTCGCCTGGATGATGGTGTACCCAACAGAACGAGGTCATTCTAGATCGGGCGATTCGAAGGGCCAAACCTCTCAGAGAGTGCCGCAAGGTTCTTGTCGGTTACATGTCTTGTCAAGTGGGTCCAGGTGCTAGCGCTTGCCCACCTCAAACGCACGATCGGTTCCATTCCGTAGCAGAAGAGCCATATCCATTGTGGCCGGACGAATGGAGGTATAGTGGCTACCGAGTTTGTTAATTTTTGGTACCGATACATGATGATTTAAATCCAAGAACGCGGTCGGACACTCAATTGGGTTCCGGGTGGTCGTCGTTCAAAGGTAATTGCCAAGGTTGCCAGTCTGTGTCCGTTTCCCAGTTCTGCCAGTCTAGACTCATGATATCCATCAGATTGGCTGGGAATGTCGGCATGGCCATCTCCCTCAGGAGGTCGTCCCACGTCGTAGATAGTTGCGGACCAGGTTCTAGAGATGCTACCGCTGTTTCAAAAAACTCCGCATGCCAACGAACGACTCCGAGATGATGCGAGGACATATTTGCGACTTCCTTCAACTCCGAGGCGATTTTCGCCAGATCCCCTGCAGATCGGTCTAAGGATTGGTTGTCTTCATTGCGCATGGACTTGAACTGTGGTTCGGCGGTTGGGTAAACTATAGCATGAGATTGCACTCGCATTTCCACACTGACTTTGAGTAGAACCGCACAAGCGAATGATAACATTGTGAAAAAATTGTTGTGAGCAAACCGGAAAACGCTTCTTGGCATTTCCTTTGCCGCGTAGTTCAATAGCTGAGCTGCAAGTTCCTCACAAGTTCAGCTCGCGCTGCGGAAATGTTTCCCTCTCACTAGACATCAAGACACTTACAAGCGTGCTTCAGCACATCCATCTCAAGTTGTTGTCGATACTTCAGCGCAGTTGCTCCGCAGCGGGATAGCCAGGAAAGATGCAGCACGATGCTTGCATAGTGATAGTAGACATTGCCCAGTCGGCCTAAACGCATCGACTCTGGAAAAAGATTGTTGCAGATAACGAATCACTGAGGGAAAATCTCAAGCACTCACCCTTATAGTGTCGACTAAGCCATCTAGCTTTCCAGTCTTCGAGTCGATCGCGAACCGCTTGGACAAGGGCAGGTGACACCTCGCCATCGAAGTCGGCGCTTGCCTGACCAGGACTGGGTCTTAGCTCGTCGTGCCAAAAAGAAGAGATATTGAGGCGATGAGCATACCATAATTCGCCGCAATTGTGATAATGCGACCAAAGAATGGTCTTCCAAGATTGTTTCCTGGGAGTTTACAACTTGAGTGAACCCGCTCGGGGAAGAACTAGTCAACTCAAACGCACCTCATCCCTCAGCCAGTCCTCCAGATGCAGCAGCAGACCGTTCTCGGCCAACATTGGAGGTCGATCGAGCTGTGTAGCCCAGCTGTTCCGATTCACGAAGGATGATGAGTCCCTACGTCTCGGTCCCAGACGTTTAGCGTGACTCGTCACCTTCGGTCGGCTATGAAGCACGTTATCCACGTCCTCTGATCATCCCGGCTACTAGCTTGAGCGCGATCGCAGTTCAGGCCGACATCAACAGCGATACGGACTATGAAAGGGCAGATCACACCAGAGTTAGCAGACCGTGCAAGATACTAAACCTGTCTACCTGCTCACTTGCATGTCCAAACAATGACCAACCTAGATCGTCCTCTCCTGGCCTTGGTTCCGGTAAGTACGTGGCCCATAGCATGACCGCTTGACAAATCTGAACGCTTCTACAGTTGGTCATCAAGATCCGAGGCCAGAGGTTGACGAGAATGTGTCTTTCGAGGACGACGGAGATGAGATCGACACCCGAGATCTCTTGTTTGGTCGCGTGTCGAGCAGATATGTGCAGGATGGTCGAAAGGAGGAAAGTGGAATGGTCTTGAAGGTAGCTCAGAGTATGAAGTTGCCTGTGAAAGAAGCCGGCGTAGTTGGCCAAGTTGTCCCAGAAGCTGAGAATATCGTCGTGTGTCAGCACTCGGCTCCTAAACGCAACGAGGGTGTTCGAATTCAATTTGCGACTTACAATTCTAGTAACAAGCCGGCCACGTCAAGCGAACACATTCCCAGAACAATCGGATCACTCGATCGCTCTACATCCAATTTGGGTGCAAACCGAGGTTTGTCGAGCCATCCTGATCTGACACCGAGTCGAGGAGGTAGACTGACGGGGAGACCGCCGTTTCGAGGAGATTCAATCGATAGTACGGCTGTAAGAGTTCCGCAGCAATTCTGATTAGCCAGGTGGTCTGCGATTGCGAGTGTTTGCTATGATTACTAGATGGACCTGGTCTCGCCTGAGCAGCTTCGGATATCAAGTCGAGAGGCGAATTATTTGATAGACGCCCGAGTGGAATACGATGTCCTGAATTGAGAGCTACTTGAGGTATCCGGGTGCTCGAAGTGCTCCCCTGAGGGTCATAGCTGGACCTTGTCTCTCGGTGGAACTCGGCAAAGGCAGGGAAAGATGGGTCGAGGTCGTCTTGGTCCTCGAAGTTTCTTGGTCCCTCTGAGCTTGAGACATGGGTGTAGTCGCCAATCGGTTCAGAGGTAGCCTCAGAACGTCTGCCGTTCCTGCAAAATCGGAAGGTGTTGTGTTGTACACGATGAGCAACTAGGCATATGGATGGTTTCGAAACCTGCAAGCTTACTTTGACCCGAGTTTCCGACCGCGTTGATGAGCCACGTAGATGCAGGTTTGGCCGTGACGAGCACATTGATCGCATGTTCGAGTCTCGGGAGTCGAGCTCTTGCATTTGACCTGATAGTGACAAAGACATGAATTCCCTGCAGCTCGATTTCGATACAGAAGCTAGATAGGATGACGAACCTTGCGAGACCTGCAGAACACGCATGACGGCTTGCTTTGATCTGTAGCGCTCATCCAGCTTATATGTGAAGTAGCAGTTCGGCGGAGAGATCCATAGTCTACCCTGTCAGACTGTTCACGAACAACGAGCAACGAAAGACCCAGATGAGATGACTAGCCCGTCTAGAAGGTCCCCCACCGAATAAAGTACTTGAGTTGTTCATCACCACGATAATAAATGTTCACGTCGGCCATCGCGACCATCGTTGTTCGGAAGTAAATTACACAGCTGAATATACTTCCGCCAAGTGAAAGTCGATCCTCAGGTCAACCTGGTTGGTCGACGTCTTGAAGCGCCAAGGAGCTGCTTGTAATTAGTCAGTGACAACAACAGTCAAGCCATACTGCAATAGCTTCGAACACTGCCCAGTTCGAGTGAGTTTGAGAGCAGTTGGTGGGGATGACATTGAATACGAGACGTCGGTTGTCAAGGAATCGCAATTCGTCACCTTCGGTCACCTCGCACGCGCTAAACGAACGGGTGTGTGATCGGTGATCTGCTGACATGTGATCGATAATGGACCCATTTGATATCGAGGTGTACATGATGATAGCTACAGCTATAAAGTGGTACTCAAATCCTATCTCAGTTCACCACTAGATCGTAGAGGTAGTCTTTCCGAGCAGTACCACATCAAGCTCGTGTCTCCTGCTCGACGAACCTCTCCTTCACGAGCCACCTCACTCGACGATGTCCACCTCCACTGCCTCCCAGACTATCACCGGCCTCCTCGTCCTCGGCGGTCAATCAAGCCGAATGGGAAGCGACAAAGCTTTCCTCCCTTACCCTCTTCCTGGAACCTCTTCCGAACCTCTATGGCGACACTTGGCGAGAATCCTGCTCGCCGTCTGTCCGGAAGGGATCGTCGTCTCGCATAATGCCAGACAAGCCGATCAATTGAAGGACGACAAGAAGGATTTAGGGGATTTGGAGGGTCAAGTCGAATTCGTTCAGGATGCATACGAGGAGATGGGTCCCGCAGCCGGTTTGATCTCGGCTCACGAAGCGTATGGGGGGAAGAAGACCTTTTTCGCCGTGGCCGTCGATTTCCCGTTTGTCACGGAAAAGACGTTGAGGTTCTTGGTCGACAAGTATAAAGCCGAGGTGACGACTTACCTCCATCCGATCGACATGCATCCGGAACCGTTGTTATCCATCTGGTCGCCTGTCGCTTTGGAACGATTGAAGAAGAACGCTACGACCGAGACGGATGGGAGGAGACGCACGGGGCCGTGTTACACGGTCAAGCAGATGTGGAAGGAGAGTGGGGAGGAATTGGGGGTTTTGCCGTTGGACGAGTTGGAGTTGAGGAATACAAACACGCCGGAGGAATGGCAGAAGGCGGTGGACGAGTTGAGGCAGAGATGTTGAGGTGCAGGGATGAACGAGTGGAACTCGACGGTAGTAATAACACTGTACAAGAATGTATCAAGGCGACTGTATCGAAATTGATGGAAGCACCAGGGCGAATTGAATTCGATCTCGACCTAATCCTACGTGTTTCTTCTAGCTGTACGGGGACAAATGGGTATCTTGGTCGTATACATAGCTTCGTAGGTAACTTAGTAACTTGGTAGATGACTCCAGGCTGTGGTGTCTCATATTTCCCGTCCCGGGATCGATCTGAGAATACTCACTCACTGCAGGAGTCATCATCATCATCCGGTCGCCGGTCATCGCAGCGTGGGGGAGTTTCCTTCCCGCGTGCTAAAGTGAGCAGCTAAAGTGAGCTGTGCTGCGAGTAAAGGCGAGCACCTGCATCCTCTTCATATGCTCTGACCCATCTGCAATTCTCCCTTTATTTGAGATCAAGATCTAATTCTCGATTGATAGATGGACTGTTCCGTGGAAGAACACCGTGAAATAGCTATACACATCAGACGATTCGACGGATAGACAGGACACCAAGATGAACTCGCAAGACGCTCTCGTATCCCATATCATCTCGCAGACCATCACCTCGCTTTCGTTCTTACAATCCCAAGGGATCATCGGATCTTCTACCGAGCTCGATCAAGTTAGGAATCAGTTAATCGCTAGGCAACATGGTGGTGGATTTGCAGCGGGAATGGCGGGCATGTCGATCGGAGCGGTACCTGGACCTTCTCAGCAGCAAACGTTTGGAAATCCGTCGGGATCCATCTTGACGCCTTCCCCTCAGCCTCAGCCTGAGACCTCGTCGTTCTCGCTAGTCACAACGCCTGCGATACCAGGCTTACCTCCACGACGACCACCCTCTATATCGACACAGCCGGAGCAGAGGGATCGAGCGGTGGCTCTGTGGAACTACGACAGTCAGGCACATGGAGACTTGGCGTTCAAGAAGGATGATGTGATTATCGTCGACGAGGAGGGTCAGTTTCGATGCCTGAGGAAATCGTGTCATGCATGGACAGGATGGCTGATATCAAGACTCTGATCTTATAGTCAACCCGGAGTGGTATCGTGGCCACCTTGAAGCAGATCCCAGCCGACAGGGGTTGTTCCCGCATAACTACATCCAGCGACTTCCACCGTGAGTACATGACTTAAAGACCACCTTCACTTAGTCATCGTACTGATCTGCCGACATCACACTGCTGTCTGTCACAGATCAAACGCCATGACCCGGACGGATAGCCATGTCTCCCACCACTCTCAATACTCGGCTCAGCACTCACTCTCACCTCAACCGATGTACAATGGCCAAGCACAACCGGGAGCGATGATGCCTTATCAAGCTCCACCCCCTCCTACACACTACCAGCAGCAACCTCCACCAAGTCATTCGTATGCCGTAGCTACGCCGGCGGCATCGGTCGTTCAGGTCGATGAATCGGGGAAGAAGAGTCGGTTCAAGTTGAAGCCTGATGGCAAGGCGACACATGTGAGGCAGAGAGTGGAGAGATCAGGTGTACGGATCTAACTGGAAGCTGATGGACTTCGTTTGGTTTGTGCTAGTTTGCTCATAGTGCCGTTGGAGGACTCGGATTTGGAGCGGGTGTTGGTGTTGCGAGTTCGTTGGTGAACAATAGTGAGTTTGATGGGTGTCAGCGTCTATGTGGAAATTCGCCCTGACGCTGTCATCATTCGTTTACAGTCTTGAACTGAGCAAAGATCAGGGTCAAATTCCCGATTCCAAATGTTCTTGCATGTTGTCTATAATCTCTTCTCAAGATGCCTTCCTTCCTATCTTCCCTCAGTCTTGCTTAAACAACCCTAGGCAGTCACTATAGCCCCCGAACCGATCTCCTCGCAAAGAGTCTTGAGCATACGTCCTGCCTCGACAAAGTCGTCCAGCTCGAGGTAAACCTGCCCGCTCGTCCTGATCCACAAGGAACCCTGATAAGCCATGATAGCCATGAACGTATTGTATCGCTTGGCCATGGTTCGACCGAGCCAGTCAATGGTTTGGCCAAAAGTCGTCGATGTCGATTTCGAATCGACCATGAGCTTGCCTTCATCATCAAAGTCGAGAGGTAGCAGTAGGTTGGCCATTGGTGAATCGGTCGAAGGGAGTGACAAGACTCGGGTCTTTAGCATATCGGCGATGACCTTGGCTCCGTCCCAAGCCAAGCGTTGAGAGTATTCCCGGATGGCTTGTTCCCCTCCGCATACTTCCTGACGGAACCGGATGGCCTCGGGTATACAATAGAGTGAAGAATTGTCCAGCGTGCCATAATAGGAAAAGTTGTTGATGTAATGAGAATCGCCAACAGGGGTTCCTGCGCGAATACTGCTATCGGCGGTGTTCAAGGGAGAGACCAGACCGAAGGAGGTAGGCAGGGTCGATCGCATCATGTGTTGATTTCGCACCGGGACGTAGAATATGGCGCAGCTCTTGGGCACGAATAGCCATCTGGGAGCGAGGACAATATCATCCATCAGATAGGGATAGCGAGAGGACAGCAAGGAATACGATCCGACCCACTTGTGACAATTCGAAACAAAGAAATCCGGGTCAGACTTGGTCAAGTCCAAGTCGATCGCTCCGATTCCATGAGCACCATCGATACAGCTCAGTACCCCATTCGCCTTGCAAACCTGGACGAGGCGTTCCCAGGGCCATCTCGCTGCGGGCATGGAAGAGATCGCATCGAACAAGGCGACCTTGACTCGTCGTTTGCCACCAGATTCGCTGGCGATCTCGCGGATCTTGGCTTCGAATCCAGCCACGAGATCGTCCTCGGTCAAAGGCAAGGTTGGAGTATAGTGAACCGACTCGACTGAGGTGGTTTGACAGAGGTATTGTACGGTCTTGTCGCATGCCCCGTAGATGTTTTCGCAGGTCAAGATCACATCGCCTGATTCGTATTCGAGGTTACGGAGGACGACGTTGACTCCGGTCGTAGCGTTCTGGACAAACGTGATGGTCTCCAAGGGCGCGTTGACCAGGGTGGCCACAGCCTGACGGGATTGACGGTGGAGACCTAGCGCTTTGTGTCGGATGAACTCGTCAGGTCGGGATTCCTGGGCTGCTTGAAATTCGTGAAACGTAGTGCGGACTCTTTTAGGGTACGTCCCGTAAGAGCCTGCGGTTGTGTGTTTGACTCAGTATCGGGTGCACGAGTGCTTGTGATGCGGACCTACCATGGTTCAAGTTGGTCCAACCATCCTCGAACATGAATTGATCTCGCATGGCGCGTCCGAACGGGACGAGTGTGGAAGAGGTCATCTCTGCGTGATGGCCGTCGTGCGTGATTTTGAGTCGATGGGCTCGATGCAGTGTCTAGTGGAGATGATGATGACGAGTTTGGTATGCCTGATATATGATTTGCCAGTGATCGCGAGTCATCCCCGTTGTTGGCTGATATTCAACTTGACTCGTTCGGAGTTGGCCGATCGAGTCAAGGTTGTCTTTCATTGTTCGGGAACTCGGCTTGTCACTGCGCGTTTCTTCGCCATTACGGGTGTCAACGAGCGTGCAAGCCAGAACACTACAGCAAGGATCTTTCCAGAGCTCAAAGAGACACTCGGATCCATCACTGATTGATATGGACCAATCAAGTCGATCTCTTGTAAAGGGAACTATTGACAAAGGAGAAGATATTCCAGTGATATAGAGTGCATGACTTGATCTCGGCATGTTTCTCGACATCCGGAAGTAATATAGCTTCCGTTGTTCTTTTTCCTCGTGGAAATCGCGCCAGTCAAGGGTGATCAATCGATCGAATGATCAATTTCTGATGGGAATGATGGCCTGGCCGAATGACGAACGTGTTTTGACGGAGGTCCTCTTGCCAGATTACTGCAATACAGGCTCGTCGACACTCTTTCCAGGACCGCTCAGTGGGCGGTACTGACAAGTCGGATTGAGGGCGATGCTCCGACGGAACGATCCAACAACAACAAGTCGCTCATGACGTCCCGGGCGAGAGACACGCGTGACCACACTTAGCCGGGCTCAACGCTGTTTCCCTTTTGGATATGCGACAATAACCGCCAAGGACATTGGGAATCCGCCCGTCCGCAAAGTACAAAAGACCATCTTCTGATGGAACTGTCAAATACCCACTTTCCTCACTCCACGGAACTTTATCTCCGTAGTCCGGGTCCGGTGGCGAGTGCGGACTCAGGTCTCCGCCAGCGTACAGCGATGAATCGGTCCAAAGAGAACCCGGCGCAGTGCGGACGGTGGATTGTTAGATGCTCGTTGAAGCGCGACGAGTCCATGATCAGTCTCTTCGGGATATCATTTGGTACGAGAGGTGCTGGATAGGTGGTGTTTGGTTCGGCTTGCTCATGTACACGTAGGAAGGCTCCAATACCATATCTACCGGTGTGATTGAGTGCCGTTAAAGAATCTCTTTTGCTCGTTTTGAGGTCTATCGACTTTCTCTGATCATCTCTCACACTTCCTCGCCCGTAATCGACCTTTCTGCTCCCGCAGCAAACTAGACCGCGAGACCAGACAAATCGATCTCTTCCCCCTTCCACGATGGTTTCCATCTCTCAAGTGTCTTGCGAGCACTACACGACTCCCCTTGGAATTCACCACACTCGCCCTCGTCTTTCTTGGCGATTCGAAGGGCTAGATACCGATTGGAAACAAGCCTCGTATGATCTAGAGGTACAATATTTGAATGGCAAGGCCACCGACACCGAGCGACATCACGTCGATTCGCAACAATCGGTCCTCGTTCCATGGCTCGGACGCGACTTGGTCTCCCGAGACGTCGTTCGAGTCCGGGTCAGATCGAACGGAGAAAACGGGTCAAGTACGGAATGGAGCGAGATCAGACTTGAAGTCGCATTGCTTTCGGCATCTGACTGGACTGCTCGTTTACTTGGTGGACCTCCTGGACCTGTCGACGCTCCTCACCGACCAACGTTGTTGAGGAAAAAGTTCCACCTCGACCGGATCGATCAGGAATCTGCTAGGCTTTATATCACCGCACATGGATGTTACAAGGCGTTCATCAACGGTCAACCTGTTGGTGATCACGTTCTAGCACCTGGCTGGCAGAGCTACAACCACCGGCTTCATTATCAGACGTTTGACGTATCTCATCTCCTGCGAGTCGGTGCGGAAAACGTGATCGGGATCGTCGTGGGCGAAGGGTGGTTTGCGACCCGGTTGAACTTTATGGGAGGCCGACGCAATATTTGGGGATCCGATCTTGGGGTTCTTGCACAGCTCGAGGTGCAAGGGGAGACTGTGGTTCAAAGTCGAGCGGACGATGATTGGGAGTGGGCGCATGGACCTATCATCAGTAGTGAGATATACGATGGTGAGGTGTATGACGCTCAGCAGGAACTTCCCGATTGGACGTCATCGGAAGGCACGAAGGGTTCTTGGTCCAGCGAGGTCCGGGATGTGGGTTTCCCTAGCGGCAAGTTAATTGCCGCAGAATGTCCCCCGGTCAGGGTCACCGAGTCGATCAAGCCCAAGGAGCTTATCACCACCCCATCCGGCAAGACTATCCTCGATTTCGGCCAGAACCTCGTTGGATGGCTCAAGATTGAAAGCCATCCGGCAGGCCTCGCAGCGGGCGACAAGATTAGGTTCTCTCACGCTGAAGTCTTGGAGAATGGCGAGCTTGGAACGAGACCTCTTCGACATGCGAAAGCTCAAGTGGAAATCTCAGTTGGACAGGAAGGCGGACTGGCTGGATTCGAACCGAGCTTTACATTCCACGGATTCCGTTACGCTCAGATCGATGGATGGCAAGGACTGGAGTTGAGCGACTTGACAGCCCAGGTCATCCACACCGATATGGAGAGGACGGGATGGTTCGAATGCTCTCATCCGCTCATCAATCGGGTCTGGCAGAACGTCAACTGGAGTCTTAGAGGAAACTTCGTCTCGATCCCGACTGATTGCCCTCAGCGTGATGAACGTCTTGGATGGACGGGAGATCTGCAGACCTTCGCGGAAACCGCTGGTTTCCTCTTCGATACTAGCTCGACGATCGGTACTTGGTTGGAGGATCTCGCCGAAGAACAGATCAAAGACTGGCAGGGTGTAGTCCCCCTTGTTGTTCCGAACACTCTGGGTACGCTGTTTGGACCTCCTCCGCCTTCCGCCATCTGGGGCGACGTGGCAGTCTTGACTCCCAAGGACCTCTACACTGCTTTCGGTGACGTTCAGGTGATTAAGAACCAGTACGAGAGCATCAAGACGTGGTTGGACATCGGCATCAAGCGGAACAGCAAGGGACTCTGGGACCCAAGTATCCCCCAATTCGGTGATTGGCTGGATCCCAAGGCGCCGCCTGATGCCCCGGGTGACGGAAGAACGGATAACCTCCTTGTGGCCGACGCCTGGCTCGTCCACACGACCGAGATCGCCTCTGAACTCGCAAAGCTAGCTGGAGAGACCGAAGATGCGGAGCGATGGTCTGCCGATGCCGCACGTCTCAAGAAGGAATATCAAAACGAATACATCACTCCCAATGGCCGGCTCATGTCAGACACGCAAACCGGGTTGGCAATCGCTCTGCGTTTCAGGCTGCTTCCAGACGAGCTTGCGTCTACAGCCGCAGATCGCTTGGGCCTGTTGGTGCGAAAGGCAATCTTCCAAATCTCGACCGGATTCGCAGGAACGCCCACTATCCTCCACGTACTCAGTGAGAACGATTTGCTACAACATGCCTATCGTATGTTCCAGGAAAAGGAGTATCCGTCACTTTTGTACCCCGCTAGTATGGGCGCCACCACCATCGTAAGTTCCCAGGGCGAACTCCGGGGATGCCCAAACGTGGCTGATGTTCAATTGCGCATATCGTTCAGTGGGAACGATGGGACAGTATGCTCCCCGATGGTAGCATCAATCCAGGAGAGATGACTAGCTTCAATCACTACTCGCTTGGAAGCGTGGCTTCTTGGCTCCACAAAGTCGTTGGAGGTCTATCCCCTCGTTCGCCTGGATGGCAGGACATTCTCTTCAAACCGCGTCCTGGTGGTTCAGTACGGTCCGCGTCGGCCTCTCATCTGAGTCCTTACGGATTGATCAAGTGCGACTGGCACTTGGACGACAGCGACATGTTAAACGTGACTGTGGAGGTCCCTGCAAACTCTACAGGCAAGGTCGAAATTCCCGGGGTTGACGAAACGATCGGTAGTGGTCGCAAGAATTATTCTGTTCAATGGAAGCCGGAGTCCGCTTGGCCACCCAAGTCGTTCCAATTGCCATTTGGTCCACCCAAGCCCGATGTTCCCGTGTAGTCGAGGAGTTTAACGATAGTGTGCCCCCGTGCTCTACCTTGTATGTCATTTTGTAATAATAGATCATATGCAATACCTCGAACTCCAGGCATCGTTACCATATTTTGGCTTGATATATCCTTGGACCTCCCTACCTCCGCTGGTACTGCAAACCTTGTTGCACATCATCATCATCATCCTAAGAGTCTGGGCCAAGTCAGAACCGACTACGTACAACCTGAGATCTGTAACGTCATTTGACCTCTCCAAGTTGCCGAAGGACGGCATCAGGAACGCACAAAGCCGGGCTGTAACTGAATCGCAGCAGCGGGGCACCCACCGCTCGCTATGCCTCTGACTGTGCTGTTGATTTGATGCATTGCTCAGGACAAGATGCATTCCTACACATGTGTAGAGAGGGATGAAGACCGGCGGGTTCTTTCAAGGTCTCATTGTTTCATATTGAACATTTCTGCATAGCCCATGCCGCTACCCTGACTGTGGTTCCGCGGCCTACAAATCGACCGTACACTGGCCAACAATAGATTTACAAAGAGTTTCCACGAACGTTCACTCCTCACGACTGGCGATAAGGCGAGCGATGTCGGTTCCCTTCCACTTTCGCGCAGGAACGCCCTGCTCAAACAAGATATCGATCTCGGCAGCCGCTGGAAGTGATGAATGTGGTAAGCTACGACAGAATCTTGCGGACACACTGTACTATCGCCACTCACTCCTTCCGTTGGTCTCAGGAATGTAAAAGTAGGCCCAAACAACTCCGAGGCCGGTAGCTCCGGCGTAAATTACTGGATACATGTCGAATTATCAGCTCATGTCGATGAGCCCACCTCGACGAACGACTTACGAGCAGTCTTGGCACCGAGGTACACAGGCTCCTGGAACAGGTAAGGCGTAACGAAAGCGGTGAACCAAGCTCCCAGATACGAGGAGAACTACATGACAGTACATCAGGACGTGATGCTTGGGTGATTTCTTTTAAGAAATGCCACTCACGAATCCGAGCGAAACTGTCTTGGCTCTGAGACGAAGAGAGGAGATTTCGGCGTTGAGAGCGAATGATGCTCCTCCGGTGGACAATTGGGCAGTACAGATGGCGAAATTCAGGACCACGGCAACTCCCTGAAAGAGGTGCAGTATAAGTCGAGTGGTCTCGATCGGATTCGTCGCTGATAACATACCCAACCAGCCGACTTGTTTTTGACGAAGCCGAGGCATCCCAAAATGGTGAGCACAAGGCAGTGGAAAGCGCTGTGGAACAGACAAATTGTATTCAGAATGATGACTACGTTTGTAGCTTTGTCGATTGTCCAAACCTCACTTGCAATACACAAAGCAGAAACGCCTTCCAAATCGTTGCAAGCAGTACCCAACGAGGATGTTCGTTACACCACTGAGGGCAAGCATCCCAAGGGTGATTTGCGTTGCGGTGATGACATTGAGACCCTATTATATTATTTCGGAGTGTGAGCGAGTACTCGAGAATC
>Ga0308160_10004623_pt1 | contig 14638 bp, 9 predicted proteins | sample PhyFR1_FD_201036 | JGI IMG/M metagenome (GOLD analysis project Ga0308160, IMG submission 201036) | Phyllosphere microbial communities from UC Gill Tract Community Farm, Albany, California, United States - DLSLF.R1 | ecosystem: Host-associated > Plants > Phyllosphere > Unclassified | place: USA...
TGGCGCCACCCTCGACCGCCGGCCCGGGCGCTTAGCGTTTGCGCGCCGCGCAGTGCTTGGCGATATAGTCGTCATGCGACGGCATCACGTCCACGCATTTCCCGATCACCGCGCGCACGCTTGCCAGATAGTCGGCGATCTCGGCCTCGCTCTGGGTGTCCGTGAGTGGATGGTAGCCGTCGATCGGCATGTTCTGCCCTTCCAGCACCTGGATCCAGCCGACTTCCGAAAACAGCTCGTTATCGACCCGTACCACGCGTCCACGGGTGCGGTACAGATCCATCTTCTGCTGCAGCGTTTCGGGAATCGCCATATTCGCGCAGGCGGTCCAATACGCTGAATCGGTGCGCTGATTGAGCTTGTAGTGCAGCACGATGAAATCGCGAATGCGCTCGTACTCAAAGCGCGACTGGCGGTTGAATTCGATCCGGTCGACCTCGCTGAAGCGCGAATCCGGGAAAAACTCGACCAGGCGCGCGATACTCGACTGGATCATGTGGATGCTGGTCGATTCAAGCGGCTCGAGAAAACCACTTGAAAGCCCGATCGCCACCACGTTGCGGTTCCAGGCCTGTTTGCGCATGCCGGTCTGGAATTTGATCATGCGCGGCTCGGCCAGGGCCTGGCCATCCAGGTTCGACAGCAGCGTGGCGGCCGCCTCGTCGTCGCTGATGAAACGGCTGCAATACACGTGACCATTGCCGGTGCGGTGCTGCAGCGGAATGCGCCACTGCCAGCCGGATGCATGCGCGGTGGCGCGCGTGTAGGGCGTGATGCTCGGCGCCGATTCGCACGGCACGGCCAGCGCGCGGTCGGCCGGCAGCCAGCCGGTCCAGTCTTCATAACCCGTTTTCAAGGTCTGCTCGATCAGCAAACCGCGGAAACCGGAACAGTCGATGAACAGTTCGCCCGCGATGCGCTGGCCGCTTTCAAGCTCGATCGCATCGATGAAACCATCCGGCTCGCGCTGGGTGGCGCGGGTGATCTTGCCTTCGATGCGGACAACGCCGCGCGCCTCGGACAGCTTGCGCAGGTATTTCGCATACAGGCTGGCGTCGAAATGGTAAGCGTAGGCGATATCGCGCAGGGGCGAATTGGGCAGGTCGGGCGGCGGCGGCATGAACTTGCCGGCCTTGGCCGCCATGCGCGTGATCGAATACTCGCCCAGCGGCGCGGCCTTGCCGAGCGCGCGCATCTTTTGCCAATACTGGTCGAACGGCACCGTGGCCAGGTCCTGGCCGAGGCGTCCGAAGCCGTGCATATAGCGCTCGCCCAATTTGCCCCAATTGACGAATTCGATGCCGAGCTTGAAGCTGCCCATCGTCTCGCGCATGAATTCGTTTTCGTCGATGCCGATCACGCGATTGAAGCGCTGAATCATCGGGATCGTCGCTTCGCCCACGCCGACGATGCCGATCTCATCCGATTCGACCAGCTTGATGTTGTAGCGGCCGTTCAGCATGCTGGCCAATGCCGCCGCCGTCATCCAGCCGGCGGTGCCGCCGCCGACGATGACGATGTCCTTGATGGGTGCGTTCTGCGCCGCTTTGTCTGTCGCCTGATTCATCTGTCCCCTGCCGTGCCGAAAATGCCGATCAATATAAAAACAACCCCTGCGGCTTGCGCCGTCAGGGGTTGCATTGTAGTCCTGCCAGAACTTAGAACTTGTAGTTGGCGCCGAACTGGTAGGTGCGGCCGTACTCGACGCGGCGGGTGACCGAGTCGCGGCTGTCGGTGTATTCCTGGTACGGTGCGTTGTTCCAGTTGTTGGCCTGGGCGAAGATCCCCAGTCCCTTGGCGAAGCCGCTCTGGATCTCGTACGAAACCTGGAAGTCGACGATGGTCTCGCCTTTCACGAAGGTGTACTGCAGCGTGTCCGAGAAGTCAGGCGACTGGCCCAGGAAGTCCGAACGCTTGCGCGCTGCGGCGGCGATCTGGAAGCCGTTCTTTTCGTAGTACAGGCGCAGGTTGCTCACCTTGCGCGACAGGCCCGGCAGCGGAATCGATTGCGCCGCAGCCTGCACGTTGCCGAACGACAGCGCCGGGATCTCGATCGCCGAACTGGTGTTCGAATGGTTGGCCATGATGCCGAAGCCATCCAGCCATGGGCTCACCATTTCCAGCGGCACGTTAATCGCCAGCTCGTAACCCTTGATGCTGCCGCCCTCGCCATTCTCAGGACGGTTCAGCACGCCGATGGTGGAACCGGCGAACGGACCGGTGGCCGGCAGCGGCGTGGTCGAGGTCACGTAGGGCGCGAAGTCGTATTCAGACGGCGTGCGCAGGATGAAGCTGTCGAGCTTCTTGTAGAAACCGGCGACGCTGACATAACCCTTCTTGGCGAAGTACTTCTCATACGACAGGTCGAACGAGGTTGCCTTGAACGGCTTGAGCGATGGATTGCCGCCGCCGCCGCTGATGAACGGATTGGCGACGCCGGTGTTCACGCCGAAGCCGAGGCCGCCGCGCAGGTCGTCCAGGTTCGGACGCGACAGCACCTTGGCCACACCCATGCGCAGCAGCTGGTCGTTCTTCAGGTCGAACGACAGGTTCAGGCTTGGCAGCACGTCCCAGTAGTCGGCGCCGTCGTCGACGCGGATCACCGGACACGAAGCCGCGGTTTCGCCGGTGCAGTTGCCGCTGTTGTAGCCACCACCCATCTGCTTGGTGTGCACGAACTGGGTGCCGACGTTGCCGCGGTATTCCAGGCCCAGCACTTCGCCGTTCAGGTCGCCCATCAGGTAGGCGGTCTGCACGGTTTCACGCACGTCCCACAGCTTGGTCAGGATGTCGGCATTGACCTTTTCGGCCAGCTCGTACACGGTGCCCAGCGAACCGAGCGGGTTCCAGGCGGCGACCGGGATGCCGGTGGTGCCGGCGGTGGTCGGGGTGCTGTTCGGCATCGGTACCGCGCCGAACAGGCCGCCGCCGGTGATCAGCAGCCGGCCTTCTTCGCCGCTGCGGCGCTTCTGGCGGTCGGTGTAGTTGTAGCCGAACTGGAAGGCCGAGACCGGGCCCCATTCGATGTCGCGCTTGGCGTTCAGGCGGATCGATTTGAGCTTGTCGTCGATGAAGGGACGGGCCAGGTAGCCGGCCTGCGCCAGCGGATCGGTCTCAGTGCCCGACCAGCCATTGACGTCGGTCAGCTGGGCGATGTTCGGATCGGCGTAGTTCAGGCCAGTGCGGTAGGCGACGTCGGTGAAGTTGCCGCCGTTGAAACCGGTCCACGAGATGGTGTCCAGCGCGGTCGCGTTGCCCGGCAGGCCGGCGGTGGTTTCATAGCGCTCGCTCAGCTTGGTCGCCTTGGACCAGGTGACGTCGGCGCTGGTGCTCCACTCGCCCAGTTTCAGTTCGTTCTTCCAGCCGACCGTCTTCAGGTCGTCTTCCGACGACTCAATGTGGTTGCGGACGATTGCCTTGTAGTTGGTCAGGGTGCCGCTGGTGGCGACGCCGTTGGCCACCGTCACGTTCTGCAGCACGCCGGCCGGGTCGTAGCGGCCCGAGGTATTGCCGCCGATTGCGCCTTCCAGGCCGGTGCGCTTGAAGCCGGTTTCGCCAGCCGAATAGAACAGGTCGACCGTCGAACGGAAGTTGCGGTTCGGACGCCATTGCAGCGAGGCGAAGGCGCCGTCGCGGTTGTGGTAGCCGGTTTCGGTGTCGGCGGTGAAGCCGAGCGGCACGCGCACGTTCTGGCCGTTGTACGGCAGCTCGGCGGTGCTGCCGCCCCAGGCGTCGAACTTGCGCTGTTCGCCGCCGACTTCGTCATACGAGGTCAGGCCGACCGCGAGGCCGATCGTGCGGTTGGCGAACTGGTCGATATAAGACAGCGAGAAGCGGTCGCCATCGCCTTCTTCGGCGGTGCGCACGCCCAGGCGGCTCTTCTTGTAGTTGACCGCGATTACGCGCTTGCCGAAGTCGAGCGGCTGCACGGTTTTCAGGTCGATCGTTGCGGCCAGGCCCTGGCCGATGACGCTCGCGTCCGGGGTCTTGTAGATCGTGACGCCGCCCATCAGCTCGGATGGGAACAGGTCGAATTCAGGATTGCGGGCGTTGCCGGTCGAGGCCATTTCGCGGCCGTTGAGCAGGGTGCCGTTGAAGCTTGGCGACAGGCCGCGCACCGAGATCTCGGATGCGCGTCCCGAACCGCGGCTGCGCTGGGCGGTCACGCCCGGCAGGCGCGCGATCGATTCGGCGACCGAGCTGTCCGGCAGCTTGCCGATATCTTCGGCCGAAATCGCTTCGACGATGGAATTCGAATTGCGCTTGACCGAGATCGCCGCTTCGATGCCGGAACGGATACCGGTCACCTGCACCCGGGCCGGGGTGGCGGCGTTGGGGGTCGAGTTCGAGGTCGATGCGGTGGCGGCCTTGCCGGCAGTGGTCGGGGCCGCAATTGCCGGCGCGTCGGCTTCCGCAGCCGGCGCTGGCACGGTTGCTGCCGAGACTGGGGTATTCGGTGCGACAGTGGTCGCTGCCTCGCTGCCGGACGCTTGCGCGTATACATTGCCGGCAAAAGCGGACAGCAATACGGCGCAGCCTGCGGCGACTGGGCTCAACTGGAAAGCACGGCGAACGGGTGCGCCGGCACGCTTGGTAGCGATGGGTTTCATGCGTCTCCTCGATTAAACATGTTATTTCCGACGATCGGGCTGGTGCTCTGCGGCACCGGCACCGAAACGCGTTCTGTACTAAAACTAGATACGCATATCGTCGAAGTCTTTGTTGTCAGGATAATCGCACGCTTTTCGTACAGACGTGAATGCTGTCGATCGACTCGTTGCGATTAAGCTACAAAATGGTGCTTGTAAACCTGTAGTTGCAGTACATGCTCAGCGAAAACCATAATTTTGAGCAATTTTGGTGCGCCGAATTTACCACATCTACCGGGTAATTTCGACAAGCTTCATGTTTGCTTTATATGAAAACGATTTCAAAAGTACGTTGTATTTTTACTAGACAGATTCCGCAGATGCGCGTCGACAGCCACTATTTCTATAGTAATCTTCCGCCAACACAACAACATAGGACATCCAGCTGGCATAAAGCTGCAACCGCAGTGTAGTGATACTACTTTTTAAATGCCGAATGGAAACCCAATATCATGAGACAACTCCTCGCCTGCATCCTGCTCGGCACCGCTTCGCTGGCTGCCCACGCCCAATCCCCTGCCATCGCCCATATGGAGCCGCCGTTCTGGTGGGCCGGGATGCAGGATCAGAAGCTGCAACTGATGGTGCATGGCGAGCGCATCGCCGACCTCGAACCGTCGCTGACTTACCCGGGCGTACGCATTGCCTCGGTCACCCGGGTGCAGAGCCGCAACTACCTGTTCATCGACCTGGTGCTGGACCCGAAGGTGCGTCCGGGCGACGTCGAGATCGCCTTCAGCGGCGCCGGACGCACGGCCAGCTACAGCTATCGCCTGCTGGCGCGCGCACCGGGTTCGCGCGAGCGCATGGGTTTCAGCAGCAAGGATGCGATCTACCAGGTGATGCCGGACCGCTTCGCCAACGGCGACCCGGCCAATGACAGCGTGGCCGGCATGCCGGACAAGCTCGACCGCAAGGGCGGCCTGGGCCGCCACGGCGGCGACATCAAGGGCATGATCGACAAGCTCGGCTATATCCAGGACATGGGCTTTACCCAGTTGTGGCCGACGCCGCTGATCGAGAACAATTCGCGCGCCTTCTCGTACCACGGCTATGCGGCCACCGACCTGTACAAGATCGATCCGCGCTACGGCAGCAACGAGGATTTCCGCCGCCTGGCGGTCGAAGGCGGCAAGCACGGCATCGGCATCATCCAGGACGTGGTGCTGTCGCACATCGGCAGCAACCACTGGTGGATGAAAGACCTGCCAACCCCGGACTGGATCAACTACGCCAACAAGTTCACGCCGACCCACCACGCCCACACTGCGGTGCAAGACCCGTACGCGTCGAAAGAAGACGCTGACAACTTCACCCGCGGCTGGTTCGTGCAGAGCATGCCCGACCTGAACCAGTCGAATCCGATGGTGGCCAATTACCTCATCCAGAACAATATCTGGTGGATCGAATACGCCGGCCTGTCGGGCCTGCGCATCGACACCTTCGGCTACTCGGATCCGGCCTTCCTGACCGACTACACCAAGCGTCTGATGGATGAATATCCGAAGCTGAACTTGGTCGGCGAGGAATGGAGCACCAAGGTGCCGGTGGTGGCGCGCTGGCAGCGCGGCAAGGTCAATTTCGATGGCTACCGCGCCCACATCCCGAGTCTGATGGACTTCCCGGTGGCCGAGGCGATGCGCAATGCGCTGGCCGACGCCAAGGGCGGCAACGTCTTCAATGACGTGTACGAAACGCTCTCGCTCGACTACCTGTATCCGGAGCCAGGCAACCTGGTGCTGTTCGCCGACAACCACGACATGTCGCGCATATTCAGCGTGGTGGGCGAGGACTTCGACAAGTACCGCATGAGCATGATCTTCATGATGACGGCGCCGCGCATCCCGCAGTTCTATACCGGCGACGAAATCCTGATGACCAGCGAAACCAAAGAGCGCAACGACGCCACCTACCGCACCCCGTTCCCGGGCGGCTGGGCCGGCGACAAGGTCGACGCCTTCAAGGGCATCGGCCTGAACGCCAAACAGCGCGGCGCGCAGGACTTCGTGCGCAAGCTGGCCAACTGGCGCAAGGGCCAGCCGGTGATCCATCATGGCAAGATGATGCATTACGCCCCGCGCGACAATACCTGGGTCTACTTCCGCTACGACGGTGACAAGAAGGTGATGGTCGCCTTCAACAACAACAGCAAGGCCATGACGCTCGATACCGAACGTTTCCGCGAGATGCTGGGCGGCGTCGCCAGCGGCACCGACGCCCTGAGCGGCAAGCGCTACGACCTGCGCGAGAAGCTGCAGTTGCCGGCGCGCGCCGCGCTGATCCTGGAGCTGGGACAGCCATGATGAAGCGCCGCCTGACTGCGCTGGCCGCGGCCCTGACTTGCGGCTTGGGCGGCGCCCTGGCCTGCGGCGCGGCGGCGGCGCAGAACATGTCCGAACTGTATGTGCGCGGCGCCTTCAATGGCTGGGGCACCGCCAATCCGCTGGCGCCGAACGGCGCGCATCGGTACCAGGCCGACATCCTGGTCGGCCCCGGCAACCACGCGTTCAAGCTCGGTAGCGGCGACTGGGGCCGCGAATGGGTGATCGACCCGGACCACAGCACCAGCGTGACGCCGGATACCGCGTATCGGCTCGAGCAGCAATCCGGTCCCGAGACGTTCCTGTTCGTGCGCCGCACTGGCACCTATCGCTTCACGGTCGACGCCAGCAATCCCGATAAGCCCGTGTTGAGCGTCAAGCGCATCGCCGACGCCGAGTCGGCGCATGCGCCCGACCCGCATGCCGGACACAAGACCGTCGCCACCCAGGTCTGGCCGACCTGGGACGGCAAGCACGAAACGGTGCGTTATTCGACCCCGGACAGCGCTGCAAATACGGCTGCTGGTGATGCCGCGACGTTGCGGCGCTACGTGCAGTCGTCGAGCATGGCGCTGCGCGACCCTGGCCCGCAGCATGTGGAATACGCCGAACAGCAAGGCTTGCCGCGCGTACGCAGCGGCAACCTGGCGTTCGACGCCCTGTTCGCGCTGGCCACGACCGAGATGCGCCTGAACTCGGTCAGCCAGATCAAGGACGGCAACTACAACGGCGGCGCCGCAATCGATTGCCAATGTTTTTCGACCGGCGAGAAATGGGCCTATGTCTGGACCCGCGACCTGTCCTACGCGGCCGACCTGGGCCTGGCCCTGCTCGACCCGCAGCGGGTGCGCAATTCGCTCGATTTCAAATTATCCGGCTGGCGTCCCGGCATCACGCCGGCGCCGCAGATTCCGGCCACGCCGGACGGCCTGCAGATCGTGCAGGACACCGGCAGCGGCGGCAGCTGGCCGGTCAGCACCGACCGCCTGACCTGGGCCTTTGCCGCCGAAGAAACGCTGCGCACCCTGCCCGCCGCCGAACGCGCCGCGTTTGCCGGGCGCGCCCTGAAGGCGCTGTCGAACACACTCGAGATCGACCGGGTGGCGGCGTTCGACGCAGGCGCCGGCTTGTACAACGGCGAACAGTCGTTTCTTGACTGGCGCGACCAGACCTACGCCGCCTGGATCCCGGGCGACCTGGCGTCGATGGCAAGCAGCAAGGCGCTGTCGACCAATGTCGTGATCTACCAGGCGCTGCGCGTGGCCGCCAAACTGGCGCGCGAGCAGGCCGATGCGGCGCGCGCAGAACGCTACGACGGCTGGGCCGCCGCGCTCAAGCGCGCCATCAACGAGCGCCTGTGGCTGCCCGACGCCGGCATGTACAGCAGCCTCACCGCCGGCCACCTGGACGGCGCGCCGCTGCACAAGTTCGACTGGCTGGGCCAGGCGCTGGCGATCATCACCGGCGTGGCCGATGAAAAGCGCGCACGCTCGATCCTGGCGCACTACCCGCACGGCCCGATGGGCGCGCCGATGATCTGGCCGCAGCAGCCTGGCGCGCCGGTGTACCACAACCGCTCGGTGTGGCCGTTCGTGACCGCCTACGGTTTGCGCGCCGCGGTCCGTGGCGGCAATGCGGCGGTGGCCGATGCCGCCTACGATTCGCTGATGCGCGGCGCGGCGCTGAACCTGTCGAACATGGAAAACCTGGAGTGGCTGTCGGGACAGCCGCTCCTGCTCGACGAAAAGAATCCTTCGCTGATCGGCCCCGTGATCAACTCGCGGCGCCAGTTATGGTCGGTGGGCGGCTACCTGGGCATGGTGATCGAGAACGTGTTCGGCGTGTCGGTGCAGGATGACGGCATCGCGCTGCGTCCGTTCGTCACCGCCAGGCTGCGGCGCGAGCGTTTCGCCGGCAGCGAGCGCATCGCCCTGCACGATTTGCGCCTGCATGGCAAGCGGATCGACGTGCAGCTGAACCTGCCGGCGCCGAGCCAGGGCAACGGGCATTACGCGGTCGAGCGAATCGTCCTGAACGGCAAGCCGGTGGGCGCTACGCTGCCCCTTGCCGCGCTGGGCCAGACCAATCGCATCGAGATCACGCTCGGCAAGCTGGTGGACGACGCTGGCGCCATCCGCCGCGTGAGCGCCGATCCCTACGTCGAATCGAGCCTGACGTTTGGTCCGCGCGAGCCGGTCCTGAGCGGCATCGAGCGCCTGCGCTCCGGGGTCAAGCTCGGTATCGGTATCGGCGCCGGCGCCGGCGGCAATGGCAAGAATGTCAGCTACAGCGTCTACCGCGACGGCCAGCCGGTGGCAATCGGCTTGAAGGCCGGTGACTGGATCGACCGCAATGGCGGCGCGGCGTCGTGCTACGCGCTCGAGGCGCGCTTTACCGACAGCGGCAACGCCAGCCATCACAGCAAGCCGCGCTGCGTCGACGGCGGCATCGAGATTGCGGTGTCCGATGCGCGCGTAGATTCCAACCTCAAGCCAAGCGCGCCGGATGCGCGCTTCACGCAAGCGCATATCGCCGGCTGGGGCCAGCCGGGCGACCGTTTCTCGGTCGCACGCATCGCGATTGCACAAGCGGGCAACTACGCCGTGCAGCTGCGTTTTCATAATGGCGCCAACCAGGTCAATCTGGGCGTGAGCAACGGCGTGAAGTGGCTGGCCGTGAAAGACGCCAGCGGCAAGATCGTGGCGCAGGGCGTGATCCAGCTGCCGCATGCGCCGCTGCTCAAGGCAAACACGCCGAGCGTGTATTCGACGCCGCTGGCGGCGCGCCTCAAGCCCGGCAGCTATGGCCTGGAAATGAGTGACTTCTTCAACATGAGCTACCTGGAGAGCAACCGGAGCTTCAGCGGCGCCGGCGGCGCGCAGCCGTCGAACCGCTTCGACATCTACGGCGTGCGCCTGCTCAGGACGAACTAGTCAAGCGGCGTCGGTGGCGCGCGGCGCACCCGACGCCAGCAATTTGAGGCGCCCTTCGAGCACGCGAAACTCGAACGGCGTCGCCATATTGCTCACTTCACCGTCGGCCGCCACCTTCAGGCGCTTGCGCCCATACAGTGACGGCGTGCGCACCGTCATGCTCTTGAACGCAAACGCCACCAGGTCGTCGCTACTATTCAGGCGCCCCAGCGCGCCGCGCAGCAGCAGCCCAAGCAGGCCCAGTTTGCCCATCGGCTTGGGCGCCAGCGCCACCAGCTGGCCGTCTTGCACCGCCTCGGTCAACTGCTCCATGCCGACCTGCTCCATCTGCAGCCGGTTGTTACCGACGAACAGGGTGGTGGTGCGCAGGCGCCGCTCCTTGCCATCGAGTTCGAGCCTGATGTGCAGGTGGCGGTGCGGGCGCAGCGCGATCTTGATCGCGGAAAGGAAGGCCACGACGCGGCTGCGGCCATACTGCTGCTTGTCGTGCTCGCGCTCTTCGAGCAGCTTCGGGTAGAGGCCGACGCTGGCATTGACCAGGAAGATCTTGTTGTTCAGGAGCCCGACCTGCACCGGCTGCACCTCGGCGCGCAGCAGCGCGTGCACGGCTTCGGCCAGGTCTTCGGGAATGCCGTGGGTGCGGCCAAAATAATTGAACGTGCCTTGCGGCAGAACCCCGAACGGACAGCCGGCCAGCACCGCCTGGTGCGCCACCGTGTTGATGGTGCCGTCGCCGCCGGCCGCCACCAGCACGCCGTCCTGGTCGACCGCCCTGGCCGCCATGTCGCGCGCGATGGTCTCGAGTTTTTCGGGATCATCCACCACTTCGAGATGGCAGATGCGGCCCGCCGCTTCCATCACGCTGCGGATGGTGGAAATGCGCTCCTCGGTTTCGGAGTGGCCGGAACCGGCGTTGAGCACGATGAAGAATTGGGCGTCGGGGCGCAGCGCGTTGGTGGGCATCGTGGTGGGTTGGATAGATTGATCGGGTTGCAGGCAGTGGTTCGCAGTCGCGCCAGGGTGCCTCATCCTAGCACTGTCATTACGCACCGATGGTGCGCTACACAACAGTGGCGCGCCCTGTAATCTGGGGGTCCATCAGGTACAGCCTGACCATCGGCCGCGCCGGATCCGCCGTCACCATGCGCTCGAAGCGAAAACCCAGCTTGAGCAAAAGCGCGATCGACGCCGCATTGGCCGGATTGCAGATCGCCGCCAGCGGCGTGACGCCGAGTGTCGCCGCATGCCGCACCGTGGCCTGCGCCGCTTCCAGCGCATAGCCCTGGCCGCGCCATTGTGGCAAGAAGGCGTAGCCGATATCGACGTAGTCGAGCGCCTCGCGCTTGAGCAGGCCGCAAAAACCGATCGGGGTGCCGTCGTGCAGCTCGGCCATATACATCGCATGACCGTATTTGGCCAGCATCGCCATCGGCCCGGCCACGATCGCCGCGCGCGCGTCCTCGAGCGTATGCTGATTACGCTCGCCGATGAATCTGGTGAAGGTCGGGTCGTTCACCAGCGCCAGATGGGTCGCCGCGTCGCCCTCGTTCAGTGGGCGCAGGCGCAGGCGCCCGGTGACGGCGACCTCGTTGGCGCCCGGCGTCATTCGTCCGCCGTCGGCCAGTGGTCTGGGTCCTGCAGCAACTGGTACATCACATATGCATCCACGTAGCCCAGGCGCTTGTGGCGAAACGCCTTGGGCAGCGTGCCGGTGATGGCGAAGCCGAGCTTCTTCCACAAGCGGATCGCGCTGGTATTGGTGCTGACCACGTGGTTGAACTGCATCGCCAGGTAGCCATCGCCGCGCGCTTGCTCGATGCAATGGCGGCCCAGCATCTGGCCGATGCCGACACCTTGCGCCGACGGGCTGACCATGAACGAGGCGTTGGCCACGTGCTGGCCGCGCCCGGCCTGATTCGGCGCCAGCCGGTACATGCCCAGCACCCGGCCGCCGCTGCTCACGGCCACGCAGCAGCGCACATCCGCGCCCAGCCAGTAGCCATGCGCGGCCTCGCGCGTGGTCGCCTCGGTGAAGGTATAGGTTTCTCCGGTGGCGACGTGGGCGCTGAAGATGCTCCACATCGACGCGAAGTCGGCTTCGTGGGCGGGGCGGATTTCGATATCGTTCACAACAGTTAATATAGCCAATTCAACAAGGTGTCATATTCTGCCCTAAAGCGCCGCCCTTTTCATGACAAGTTCGTGCCGCGCGCCTGTAGGCGGAAGTCGACACTGCCCGGCCGGCCCGGCAAATGCAGCACGCCCGTCGCCGGCGGCGCTTCGGCCAGCACCTGGCCGCGGCGCAGCACCAGCCGGCGCGCCGCGCGCAGGCGGATCGCCTCCACCGCCGAACCGGCGTCCAGGATCACCAGGTCGGCGTGGCAGCCAGGCGCCAGGCCGTAGCCTTCGAGCCCCAGAATGCGCGCCGGGTTCTCGGTGACGGCCATGAAGCAGGCCTGCATCGCCGCCACCGACGTCATCTGCGCCACGTGCAGTCCCATATGCGCCACTTCGAGCATGTCGCCCGAACCCATGCCGTACCAGGGATCGAGCACGCAGTCATGGCCGAAGGCGACATTCACGCCGGCCGCCATCAGCTCGGGCACGCGGGTCATGCCGCGCCGCTTCGGATAGGTATCGTGGCGGCCCTGCAGCGTGATGTTGATCAGCGGGTTGGCGATCGCCGCCACGCCGCTTTCGGCAATCAGGGGCAGGAGTTTGCTGACGTAGTAGTTGTCCATCGAGTGCATCGAGGTCAGGTGCGAGCCGGTCACCCTGCCCTGCAGCCCCAGGCGCTGGGTTTCATAGGCCAGCGTCTCGATATGGCGCGACATCGGGTCGTCGCTCTCGTCGCAGTGCATGTCCACGCGCAGGCCCTGCCCGGCCGCGAATTCGCACAGCAGGCGCACCGATTCGGCGCCCTGCGCCATGCTGCGCTCGAAGTGGGGAATGCCGCCCACCACGTCCACGCCCATCGCGATCGCGCGTTTCAGGTTGTCGAACGCACCCGCGCTGCGCAGCAGGCCGTCCTGCGGAAACGCCACCAGCTGCAGGTCGAGATACGGCGCCACGCGGCGCTTGACCTCGAGCAGCGCTTCGGTCGCCAGCAGGCGCTCGTCACACACGTCGACGTGGGTGCGGATCGCCAGCAGGCCGCGCGCCACCGCCCAGTCGCAGTAGCGCAGCGCGCGCTCGATCAGCGCATCCTGGGTCAGTTGCGGCTTGAGTTCGCCCCACAGCGCGATCCCTTCCAGCAGTGTGCCGCTGGCGTTGACGCGCGGCAGCCCGTAGCTGAGCACGGCGTCCATGTGGAAGTGGGCGTCCACGAACGGCGGCGTCACCAGGCTGCCGCCGGCGTCGATCTCGCGCGCGCCTTGCGCCGCCAGGGCCGGCGCGAGCGCGACGATGCGGCCGGCGTCGATGCCGATGTCGATGTTGCTGCGCCCATCGGGCAGCACGGCGTTGCGAATCACGAGGTCCATGCGTGCTCCATGAGGTAGGTGCTTGAATTGTAGCGCTGTCGCAGTCCTGCCACAGAAACATTGCGTCGTAATGATGCAGCGCAATATTTCTACACACAAATATCATAGGATTATGCTTTGCAGCACAAGCCGTTCATGGTTACACTAAATATATTGCAGCGCGCCATATTCACGAGGATTCCATGACCACACTTCCCGAGCAACTGTCCGCAGCACGTAATGCCCAGCTGGATGCCCAGTTCAACCTGTTCCAGAATGTCACTTCGCGCGCGTTCGACAACGCCAGCCGCCTGATGGCGCTGAACCTGGCCGTCTCGCGCGAATCGCTGGAGCGCTCGTCGCAGACGGTGCGCCAGCTGATCGCCACCACCAATCCACAAGAGCTGGGCTTCTTGCGCAGCCAGGCCGAAGAACAGATGCGCAGCATCGCCGCCTACGGGCGCGAGCTGTTCGGCCTCGCCACCGGCGGGCTGCGTCTATACACCCCGCCAGCAGAGCAGCCAACTGCCGCGCCGGCGCCGGCCCAGGTTGCGCATGCGCTTGCCGAGGCCGGCGCACCGGTATTGAATGCCGTCGCCGACAGCGTTGAAACCTCCGTTGTCGCCGTCGAGCGCGCCGCCGAAGCGGCTGTAGATGCCGCGCTCGATGCAGGCGCCGACGCTGCGCCAACGCTGCCGGACACGCCCTCGGTCGACCAGATCATTGCCGCGATGGAGCAGGTGAATGAGCAAGTGAACGAGCAACTGAGTGAGCAAGTCGGTGAGCAGGTGCAGGAACCAGCACCCGCAGAGGAACCGGTCGTGGTGCAAAGCGCCGCGCCGCCAGCACCCGACGCCGAACCTGCGCCGGCTGCCGCTCCGGCACCGAAGCCGATCGCCGCAGCTGCCGGCAAGGGCGCGCCGAAAGCGGCGGCTGCAGCGCCGCCAATGGCGGCGCCGATCGCCAGCCAGGATTCGGCCAGCGTGGTGCGCATCGGTTCGAAGTCGCCGAAACGGCGCAAATAAGGCGCGTGCCAAGGCGTGCAGCGTGCGCCTTGAAACCGGGGGGCGCGCTACGCGCCTCTGTCAAAACGTCTACACTAGCGGGCTTCTGGCCCGCTTTTTTCATGGGCGCGCGCTGTCAAAGAATCTGAGCAAGGAATCTGAATGAGTCTGGCAAGGCTGATCGGCGGATTTGTCCGTCGGCACTGGCAATCCTATGCCTCCTCGGCCGTGATGCTGGTCGGGGTCGCGATTTGTACGGTCCTCATCCCG
>Ga0308160_10004624_pt1 | contig 14635 bp, 9 predicted proteins | sample PhyFR1_FD_201036 | JGI IMG/M metagenome (GOLD analysis project Ga0308160, IMG submission 201036) | Phyllosphere microbial communities from UC Gill Tract Community Farm, Albany, California, United States - DLSLF.R1 | ecosystem: Host-associated > Plants > Phyllosphere > Unclassified | place: USA...
GTTCTGCTCGTCGTTTCTTCCGTCAGCTCCGCCTTGAGTACATCCTTCCTGCAAACCCACCTTCTCTTCTACCAGCAGACTCAAGCATGTCGAGAAACCCATCATCCAGAACATCTCCTTCCGCGAAACGAGGGCACGCCAGAATTTGCTGAGGTCCGGTCTTGCCAACGTCTGTGCCCGGAGGCAGAACAAACCTGAACTCAGCGTCGCCGTCAATTTGACCCACCTTGGAAGATGAAGACGAACGCCCCGAGGAAGGAGCAGCTTCTAGTGATGCCCAACACCATTCTCAAGATCATGCGCGACGGGTCTCGCTTGACGTGATGCCGCCGCAAAATGAGAGTGGGTATGATATGCAAGGCCGAGTACACCGGCAGCATGAGTCGCTTTCGTCAGTCCCATAGCGTGGCCGACTTACGAAAACCGCAAAGAATCGGCGGTAACTCGTGTCTTTGCAAGAATCGACCCATGGATGCACCATTTCACTACGATCAGCCCTGCACTGAGTAAAGAGGTGCGGCGTACCAAGGCACTGCAGGCGGCTGCCAGCCCTCGCGAACGCGTTTGAGTATATCCTCAAGGACATGTCTGTTTCTAGGCGTGGTTCCCTGGTGTCAGCGTTACTGGACTGGTCACCGTGGTCACGCTGCCCGACGCTCACTTTGAAATCTATAGCGCGCTGGACCAACCCCGGTTCTAGAACCCCCTGCCGAACGATCGACCGATTCCCTTTCACCGCGAAGTCCGGCACCCGAGATGCATTGAGAATCCTGACATAAGCTATTGCCGCTGTTGAAGAGCGGAAAGTTGGCGACTGACCATTTGCTATATGCCAACGGAATCGTCTCCGGACTGAGCAGCCAGGCAAACATTATTTGCCCGCAACACGCCCCGAATAGCAGCATGTCTCCATGCGGGATCCGAATCCCATACCGGGGCGTGTACTGATTGTACGATGCTTGCAAGCCTCGAACGAACATCCTGACATCAGTCAACGATCAGAAAAGTCATATCAGTGCGTACTGCTGGGCGACTCCAGTCCGCCTGCCCGCTGTCTCCCACAACAACGCGACACTGCCCACCGCACCCGCCACGGCAGCTTGCCACCTCCGTTCACCTTCTGCTCCTTCCCGCTGGGGCGGGCCGAAGGACGGCTCGTTGAAGATCCCAAACTTGTACCGTTTCTTGAAGTATGCCAATGGAGGGGCAAGGCGGAGCAAGTGCAGCGTGAGCGTATTGAGGAATGTAAATGTACCTAGCATTAGCCCTGCAGGAGGTGTCAACAACAAACCGATCATTAGACCAAATCTATAAGACTCCGGGCCGAGGATAGCGCGAAGAAGAGCACGAAGCTTCGGCCGACTCCTTCGTATCGATCGGAAGATGAGCAACGCGAGGTTGACGCCCGATCGTACACTCCAGGCGAGGATGAGCGACCCTGATATCAGACTCGAACGCCACTGTCACCCACGAAGACCCCTCTTCGCTGCCAGCACCAATGCCCGCTCATAGTCCTTCGGAAACAGTTTCTCTTCGTCTTGACTTCGCCAGACCAGCTCCCGTCCTGCTTTCTGCACTTCGGCTATGACCCGTTCCCGATGGCCCGGATCGGTTGAGACGAGCAACAGCGTGTCGAGTGATGCTAGAGATAACGTCCGACGAATGTGGTCTGCGCTGAACAGTCAACTCGGATCCATGTACGATAGGCAGCTCACGTCTCAGATATATTCGGCGTGCCGGGCATGCTGGAGAGATACGCTTGATCCCTCGGCACGCCTTTCTTCCCCCTCCTACCCCTTCCTTCCTCCATCATCGACGGGGTGCCGGGGTAGTAGTAATCGTCCGTCCCTGAGAGTCCCAGCGCCCCCGGACCACTCTCAACAGCTGTGAACCGTAACCGCTTCTTATCCTTCTCCTTTGAATTCGGCGCGGATCCGCTCGAGCCTGTTGAATCCACGCGCCGCAGGGCTGACGGGTATGTTGCCGGTGTGACAGTCCCAGAAGGAAGAGCAGATCCAGGCTCGGATATAGACTCGTCCTCAAGATCAGTAGGTGAGATAATCACCGCCGGATCAGACGGTATCGGCGAGGTCATCTGTGTATCGAGGTGTAAAGGCGGAGGAGCAGTCTTCGACCGGTGTGGCAGGGATGGCGAGGGGGTATCGTGACTCGTGCCCGGTGAGCTGGGCGGGCTGGGGGAAGAAGAGCGCGACATTGCTGAAGAATTGATGTCGAGCGCTATGGCATGCTATGTGCGAGAGGAGACGGCGTGATATTTGTCCAAATACCGCTTGGTCTCGACATCTTGACGCGATTCTCATTTCGGCTAGGCGGCCCCGCAGATAACCCCAGAGTTTTGACTGATTACGATTCATTACGATTGGTCACGGCTGATTACATATGGCGGTAGTCGAGATACAAATCATTCCTATTCCGCCTCTCGGCCGGGTGACTCAATTACCGGTGCCCGTGAGCGGCGGTGGGCACCGACCGTGGACGTGAATCGGCGCTATTTGCTACGACTCGATAGAACGGAGCCAACGATGACTGAACTGAGGTCGGGATGCACATAGCGGAAGCTCCTTTTCGGCCTTGCTGAGGGGATCTGATGGAGGACGCTGCGTCAGCTGTCCTGCATCGCGAGCCAGCCGAAAGAGACCGTTCTTCCACATTTCGCAACCTTTCTATTCCATGTCTGTTCATGCATCGTGAATTTCCACATTACTTCTTCAGTGCCAACTGACATCCATCCCCTAGTCCTTTCGGGGACCGTGTCCGACGATGTTCGCCCCGCTGGCCTTGTCCCAATCCGCTCCGCCCTGAACACCACCCTTTGCTCCGCCCTTACCGCCCTTTCCACCATCCTTGTGCGCACCATCCTTGTCCGAGTGCTTCTTGTCCTTCTTCTTGCCTCCGCCGAGCAGGAGACCCAAAGTCACAATACCGCCAAAGATCCAGACACCGGTCTTCTCCTCCGAGTTGAGCTTCCTGTCGCTCGCTTTGTACTCCTTCTCCGGCTTGACGAAGCCCTTGGCAGATCCGATTTCTGGCAGCGACTTGGCGATGCCAGACGAAGAGATAGCACGGGCTGGTGCGGTCACGGCGGACGACAAGGCTTCTTGCAGGGAAGGCAACTTCTCCTTGACTTTCTCTTTCACCGCCTCAGCGGCATCCTCGGCCACTTCCTCGAGTTCGTGGGCGTCGGCGGTCTCGTGGATAGCGTGCGTCGGGCCTCCTGCAGTGTGCGTAGCGGCAGAAGCGACAGTGACGACCTTTGGCGCATCCTCCGACTCCTTCGGTTCAGGCTCCTTGACCGCCTTGGCCTTGAAGTTGTCCGGCTCAACGGGCTGAGGTTAGTTAGGAATGGCGGGAGTGTGAGGGGAGAGCTCACGATGATCTGTTCCATCTCCTCGGAGGCAGGCGGGGTGGGCATCTTGAAGTCGAGAGTCTCACCTTTGGCCTGCTCGGTAGCGTTCGCAATGGGCAGACCGGGGGCGACAGAAAGGGTCTCCGGGGCGACCTCTTCCGTAGCTGGAGCTTCCGTCTTCTGCGAGATGACAGCCGGGCCGGTCGTCATGACAGGAGCATCGGTAGACGTCTCGTTGTCCTCCGTCGCCGGCACAGTCGGTTGGGAGCTGGACCTTGATCGCTGCTTGGCGGCAGTGCTGGCCGTGGTGGAGAGTGAGCGGATGAAGTTGGATTGGGATGAAACGGAGAATTTGGCTGGCATCGATGGCATAGCGGGGAGAGCGGCCGACACCTCGGCGCTGCTCAGTCGTTCGACCAAAACAGATCTGACATTAGTGGCTTGCTATATTGCGACGAAGCACAACCTACTTGTTACCGGTCTGCGATAGGCCCCGTTTCTTCAACTCCGATTTGAGCGTAACAACCGTCTCCTTCCCCCAGTTCTTCTGGCTGCTGAGGAGGGTGGACGATGCGAATCCCGCCGTCTGCATCTGGGTGGCGGGCGAAGCATGCGCCTGAGCGAGAGCAGTCGTTCGAAGGCTGCTGGAACTTTTCGTAGCTCTCAGCAAGCCCGTCGAGATCTTTCGCCTGATCATGGTTGTTCGAGTGATGTTTCGGGTATGGGCAAGATGTGTGATGATTCGGGTAGATTGCCTTGTTGAATTTGACAAGACGAGCATGTGGATGGAGTTGTAGGTGAGATGTTGTTTGAGCCGTTGGGTTGGTCCATCCGGTGGGAATCCTCAGTTCGGGCGATGACGGTGAGAGATTCCGCGAAGGGGATCTACCCGGCGTTCGCCGCCGTTTCGGATCCGGACCGGAGGAAAGTCTATCTCAGTTTCATCTGCCTCGACCAACTTTATACCAGTGCAGAGGCTGCGCCCACAATATTCAAAGGGCCAACGCCAACCCATCGCTCAGCTATGATAGCCTCGCAGGGATTCGTCTCGGCAGTACTGCACCGTGTTCACGCATGGCTCACCACGCTCATCCTCTACCTGCTCGCCCTCGGGCCGATGCCACGTCATATTGGCTTTGTTATGGATGGTAACCGTCGCTACGCCAGGACAAAGGGGATGAAAGTGACGCAGGGTCATACAGATGGGTTCCAGTCATTACGACGGGTGAGTAGAAGCTGTTCAAACTCCCTTGGTCTCTAGCCTGCACCCTCTACCTCACAGGCGTTTAGGCTAAATGTAGACGTTGGAAGTATGTCTTAAATTGAAGATTCGCGCAGTGTCGATATACGCATTCGCCATCGACAACTTTTCGCGAGACGAGAAGGAGGTGGAGGCTTTGATGACGCTTGCCCGGACTAGGCTGCTCGAGCTGTCACAACATGGGTGAGTCCGAAGTCATCGCGAAGGCACATTGCTCATCTCAGTGATCTGCTCCAACAATACGGCGTGAGGGTCCGGTTCATAGGAAGGAGGGATCTGTTACCGGAACATGTCTTGCGAGCAGCGAATGAGATGGAAGAGAGCACGGCGAAGAACAGCCAGTAAGTTGGCTGCTCGCTAGACTCCCGGCGCAGGCTGATTGTTCAGAGGGGTGCTCAACGTTTGCTGTCCCTACTCTTCCCGGGACGAAATCGCTCGAGCGGTCCAGGCGTCTGTAAGAGATGTAAAAGAAGAGCGTATAGATCCCAGGTGGGTTTACCTTGCCTATGTAGAGCACCGCTGATTTCAGCGATATCACATCCAAAACTATCTACTCAAATCTCGAGCTGTGCAAGAGCGTGCATAGGGTCATGACCGATGAATCGGCTCGATGGGATGGCGACGACTCGGGAAAGCTGGACATACTCGTGCGGACGTCTAATGTGAAGCGCCTCAGCGACTTCATGATGTGGCAGGTGAGTCCAATTGATCCACGCTCGGCCAATCCTGACGGGACAGGCGAATGAGGACACGCAGCTGCACTTTGTCAAGACGTATTGGCCGGAATTTGGATTGACGGACATGTTGCCGATATTACTGGGCTGGCAGCAGAAGGTATGGCTGCGATCGATGGGCTGGTGAGGGGTGTATGCATTATTGTACTATTGCTCGTTGATTATCGTGATCACTCCTTAGTCATCCCGCCGTCCTCGTCGTGTGGGCGCAACGTGTTCGTCAGGACATATGGTGGTTCGCTGGCACCTCTTTCGAATGGGCTTGCTTGCTCCACGTCGCTCAGTCACATCGCCCATCCGCCGGGCCGTCCCTCCACCTCCCGTTCAGACTGCTCCAGTCACACTCAAACTTCTCCTTTCCCAGCTTCTCGTTCACCTCGTTGTGCCTCTCGCACATCCACCGACTGAGCGCTTCCCTTCCACTCACGTCCGGCGGGTTCTCGTTCACTTTCTCCTGGAAGTCTTCCGCGCACGGTATACACGGGTAGAGTAAGGACAGAGACGACAATAAGCTGATCATGTTCTGCTGAGCTTTTGGCGGCGCTTTGACCGGGTAGTAAGCCGCTGTGGTGTGTAGGAAGGTCCATGTTGATCGTCCGAGCAGAGCGGTATCGGCCGGGCAGTCTTCTCGGTCAAGCGTCTGAGGTGGCGCGGACGCATATGCAGTCGGATCGACTTTGCCTTTGGAGGAGTTGCCCATCATGGCTGCGAAACCTGCCATGCCGCCGGCCGCTGAAGATGAGCCGGATGCCGATTTCTTCTTCGTCTTGATTTTGGCGAAGTCCTGCCACGAGTTGCAGACCTTGCAAACCTTTCCATCGGGGTCAAGGATGAGTCCGGGGGGGAGATTTGGGTGTGTTTCTTTGGTCGTTCGCAGCGGACCCGACGATGTTCCGGTCTTGGTCGATTCCATATTCGATCGATTTCCAGCTGCTGTATCCTCGCTATCGTCAAGCACCTATTCGAGTCAAAGTAAGTCGTTGTGTAAGCAAGACGATGGAGGTTGGTCATTAGATATCCATAAAATTGATCCCGCTCACGCCTTCAGGCACCGCTCACGAGCCGGTCCACATTATAGCTTGATGCAACAACAATCCTCACTTTCTCCATATCCACACCCACCGTGTCTTTTGCGCCCTTGACATTGTCTATTCTCTTCACGACCATGACTCACGCCGATCAATGATCAATAAACGACGTATGTTTGAGCGATGTGATCGTCCATCACTATGTCTCGACCTTCCAATGACTCTTTGCCGCGCCGAAGTACTACACCTGTGACATCCGCCCGCAATCCGGCAAATGAAGCGGGTCACAGAGCACCATCGCCTACCTCTACACCGGGTACCAGAGGTCTGTTGAATCACCAGCCGATGACGTCTACTCCACGCGCTGCTCCTTCACAGCAGCAGAGGACACCGGTGATGGGGAGCAATATCGCGACATCGGGGTCTGGGGAGACGTCCGGAAGAGTAGCGAAGCTGCCGGGCACGAATGGATCTCCCATCCGGGCATCAGGTTCAAGCTCAAGTACCAATGGGATCGCAAATGGGAACGGTCGGTTTGTGACGAGTCTGCCAGACGCTCGAACGGCGAACCCAAACGCACAGGCGTCACGGCCGGAAACGGGGCCTTCACTGGGCTATCAGGATACTCTGAGACGAACGCAAGCTCCCCGGAATAGCAGTAGACCACGAGTCTCCGCAGGTACAGCAGTCTCGACACCGTCGACGAGTACAAGGGCTCCAGCTCGTCCCAACCCAGCTGAGGCCGCAGAGGGCAGCATCACCGCCTCGACGTCGACACCCGCCCTTGTTCCAGCACGGACTGTGACACCTGTGACTACGCCTGCAATTAGCCGGCAAAATGGCAAACGACCTGCAAATCGTACGCCGGACAATGGTTCGGCTCGCAAGCGCCCTCGTACATCAGTCATCCCGTCTGAAATCATAGTCATGTCCAGCTCGTCAGAGGACGAATCGAGCAAGTCAACAAGGATAGCTACCCAAAGGCAGAAACGACGCCGTCCGGCCGATACCGATGATAGCGAGATTGAATACATTGCAGATCCACCAACCAGCGCGCGGAAGACCCCAGGCAAACGGCCGGACAAGAGCACAGGGCAAGGCTCCCTCACCCCAGACAGTTCGAATCAATCGCGGGATTCCTCGATCTCGAGCGTCATCGTGGCTGCTCCATCTGAGCCGCCTCGAAAGAGCGCTGTTCCCGCCTCCAAGCCGCCTAGACCTACGTCGACGTCTGATCCAGCGAGCACAGCGAATGCAGCTACACCGAGAGGGCGAGAGACGATCCGGAGCGCTGCGCCACTTGCGGTCCGTTCCAATGGTATCCTCGCTACTACCCCGACCACGCACACGAAAGAACCTATCCCACGCGCAAGTCCAACAAATCCGAGTTTGGTAACGCCTTCGAAGCCTTCCCCTGCTGCATCCCGGCTGGTTGTGCAGACGGCAAGCTCTACTCGAGTCGACGCTACTTCTGCTTCTTCCACGTCTGTTATCGCACAAGCATCTGTCCCGAGCAGAGAGCCGACACAGGTCTCGGTGACGACAGCAAACCGGGTCTCCAGTACGTCTCAATCGAGACCTCCCACTGCAAGCCTCCAATCCCTCGCGTCGCCTTCCAGTTCTGCACCCTCGGCTCAATCGCCAGCTGGAATTCGAAAAACGACACAGACGGCCCAGGGAGCTTCGACTGTGTTGCAGCCTGTATCCGGGCCCTCTCGACTGGCAACGTCAGCCGATGGCCCGATCCCGGTCGCTACCCAAGCACGGATATCTTCTGCCAATTCGGACAAACCCTCATCGAAAGCAGCACCGACGTCACGGCCTGTTCCCGCCTCATCTCGATCTGCGGCTGTATCCAGTGTCCCGACTCAAGAAGGCGGTACTCGCACCCAGCAACCTGTCCCGAGACCAGATAGACCCGCGCAGATATCGACAACGTCGGCTCAGCCAATTACCGGTCCCTCTCAGCCAGTAGCATCAACGAGGATCCCTGGGAAAGTCCCTACTGGGTCTGCCTCCATCGCAGCTCCCGAGACGCAAGCAGTCACGGCCCTCTCGAACAGCCAATCAAATCAGAAAGCGCCATCCTCATCGCAGCCAATCCCAAGCTCAGGTCGATCGGTCGTGCCTCCCGCCAGTTCCACACCGACCGTCGCTGTCCCTCCTACCACTCCGGCTACCAATACCCCAGTAGCACCGGTTATTTCGACAACGAAACAGCCTGCGCTGGTAGATGCGGCCTCGAAACCCTCGACTTCTGCCCAAACCGTGGCAACGGCACCGTCTCCCAGTCTCAGTCAGCCAAACAACAACAACGCTAGCACTTCGAAACCCGGCACGGAAGCCAAGGCGCCGAGTCGTCTTCGGCCAACCCAAACCTCATTGATGCCCGGCCAAGCTGTCCCTTCATCACCTCGTTCGACAGACCTACCCGCTACGAAGTCGCATCCGATGCCTGCCCTTCCTGCGACCGCTCCGAGTACAAATACATCAGCATCTGCATCGAGTCAAAGTCGGCCAACTCAGAGACCGCCGACACCCTCGCAAGCTGGCCCTTCAGTATCTCGACCGAACTCGATACCATCTGAAGAGTTCACAAAGGCACCTGGCCGACCCGCCCCCAGTGTGGTCGCAAAATCGCAAGCGTCTGCTCCCAGTACCGGTCAAGCGGGTCTGCCAACACCTACCTCGGCCGGGTTGGTCTCTGCTCCGCCACGTGCGACTACAACACCTTCCGCTAGCGTGACCCAGGCAGCCCATCGACCCACCAGCGCTCGCACTGATCCGCCGACATCTGCTCGAGTCATTTTGCCTTCACAGGCAGCACCTACGTCGGTGCAGCCGGTGACTACAACATCTGTACCGAAAGTGGCATCCTCACGCAGCTCGAATCAGCAGACTGCTAGTGGTCCTCCCGCTCCGACCTCCAGAGCACCTGCGCCAGCTGCAAGCTCTAGTCAATCGTCGCGGACGGCGTCGACCTCTGCGCAACCTGTTCCAGCCCCTCGGATGACTGCAGTCCAGTCACCAATACCCACTGCTTCGCCTAATAGCTCACGGCCCGGAGCTTCGATTCCTAGAACCGTCACGACTGCCCTTGATACGTTTGCAACCCGCGAAGAAAGCCGATTGATGATCAATGCAGCAGCAAGACGCATCGTCAATGGGATTGACGATACCCGTGGACTTGCTCAGACGAAGGACAAGCGGGAGTCAAGTAGTGCAGCTACGCCTGCGCCGGCCAATAGTCTCCCTGTAAAGCAGTCGAAGCCACGCGCGTCCACCTCGAAGAGAACTGTCTCTCGATCTATAAAACATCCTGCCGACGCTACTGCCCGTTCGCCCGCGGTCAACAAACCACCGGCACAGACTGCAGCCTCTGCCGCGCAACCGGTCGTCGTCCGTTCTCCAGCAGACCAGGCTTCGGTGACGCCTAAATCATCATCCGCGGTGCCTGTTCCAGGAAGAAAGACCGATGCCTCGACTGTCGGGCTTGTCGCTTCTACATCGGTTGCAAAGCCTGCTCCGACGAAGCCTGCGCAACAGTCATCCTCTGATACGCCCATCCCAGCAAAGTGTCGTCCCGCGGCTAAATCGACGAAGGCGCCAGCTGTATCCACGCAATCCGTCTCTGCGAAGCGTCCCGCGGCCCCGGTCGGTCGTGCTGCACCCACGGCGGGCCCTCACCCCAGTACCGCACAGTCGACTCCATCAGGCGCCTCCGTTGAAACTGCAGCAGCTGTCCAGAAACTTCCGGCACAGATCACGACTACAAATTACCCTGTCCCGCCCCATGCTGTCAACCTCCCGTCTGTGGATGATTCGGGCTTTTCAGCAGTCCATGCCCTAATCCAGGCAGCTGAACGGCCAGTAACGCCACAGGACGCTTCCCTGGCTGCTGGAGTCCCTGGTTCGACGGCAATCCGCCAATCTTCGCCCCGAATTGGTGTCACATCAGAAAAATTTATGATAGCAGAATCCAAACGTCTTCTTTTGGCCCGGGCGGCAGCCAGATTAAGGGACCGGTCCTCCGGTAAACCCGACGACCATTCGAAGTCCACGGCTGCGTCTGCTTCAGCCGCGACGTCCTTCCCAGGTCCCCCTGTGCCTGCCGCTGTGAACGAAACAACCGTGCGTGCTCCGGCATCAAGACCGACACTCTCGACCGTTACCGCACCGCCCGCGCCGACGACTTCTTCTAGTAGTTCTCGTCCCGTACCAGTAGCCTCCACGATCACCTCCACCACCACTGCTGGGGCAAATCCTCCAAGCAAAGCGTCTTCTACGCCCAAGAGCCCGCTTGCGACGACATCCCGCCCAAGTAGCTCGCAGAGCCGCCGATCGGCCTCTGCAAAGACGCCCGCTAGCAAAGCACCCGTATCGAAAGCGGGCGCCGCACCGTCGGTCCCGGCAAGCCTGGCCACGACAGCACCTCAACCTTCAGCGGTGTCAAAGAAGACATCCGAAGTCTTAGGGGCCACTGCGACTGTGCAGCTATCTTCAAATACTGTGACCTCGCAGCTATCGTCGGCCTTGGCGGCAGGCCCCTCCGGCGCGCAGACACTGTCCCTGCGACGCGCCGCCAAGAGTCTCGTTGTCGCCACAGCTACCAAAAACCCCGCTGTCGCGAGCCCGCTTTCGTCAGCCGCGTCAGTGCCACGTCGGACGTCCAGCCCGATCGCAGCAATCAGAACGGCACGTGTGGACGGGACGTCGACCACACCGTCAGGCACTCCGCCACGGCACTTGTCAATGATGGACCTGCCGGGCAGTCACGCAAACAGCCCGGTTCCAGAAAGGACCTGGCTCACGTTCGGCACGTCAGGCCTACGCACTGCTAACGATTCACCTGAGAAGGATAGCGGTGATGACGAGGAAATGGCAGCTTCTTCCAATTTCGGAGGGCGAAGCGAGGCGCGAAGTCGCGTACTATCAGACGACGACGACAACCACAGCGACGGCCCCGCACCGTCGTCGGATCTTGGTGATCGTGGCGAATCGCTCCTCGAGGCCGCACACAGTCTGGCACAGTTTGCATCAACGACCTCGGTCGCAATCGAAGAGTCAGAAGACGTCCAACAACAACCAACATCTCACGGTCTCGACGGTGAAGCAGATCCGTTGGCTTCTTCGTCGGACGTGACTCCAACCAGATCCCCGCAACCGAGTATCCTATCTTCCGCGCCTCTCACGGGCGGTTCCGCCTTGAAAACTGATACACCGGTACTTATCCCTCGCAAGACAACGAGTGCAGCGCGCAGCAACAGCGTGACCACACCTCTGGAGGCAAAGCGACCTACGACTCTGGCATTGGGATCGAAGGAAACACGCCTAAAGGAAAAATCGCCATGGAAGGTGGATTTCAGGGAGGAAAGAGCAGTGTCTGACGCTGTGGCGCCGCCAAAAGCTGTCAACGACTTCAAGATGACCTCTGTCAAATACGACATGGCAGAAAAAGAAGACGATCGGAGATGGAAGAGTCGGAAACGCGGCAGGTTTCCTACCGGCTGGGTAGGTCATACTCGTCTGCTGAGCTTCGGCAGAACGTTGAAGAAGCTAATCCCAGCGCTCAACTTACAACCCAGAGTACGCGCTGCTCCTTCTGCAGATTCGAGCGCGTCGTTCGACAAGTATTGCGCGGGCGAAGGCTACTCGTCTACCGTTCTTGAAACGCAATTTGAAATCTGGAATCCGAAGCGTAGCCGCGAGGGCTTTCCCTCGCCTTCCACGTTCAGCGCGAGTCAAAGAATCTTTGGATGCTCAGTTCAAGGTGGAGGCTTCTTTGCCACGACATGTACCTGGGCACTCGTCATTGGACCAGGCTACCCTGCTGTCCACGCGCGAGCGGACTGCCGACCACCACGAACGCATCCAGTCAGTACAATCTCGGGAGGACAGCATCAAACAGTCGTGAGTGACCCAGAACCGACACGCTTGATGCGAGAATGCAAGCTGACGCCCTATCAGTCTGATCCCACAAACGTTTGTGCTCCGCCTTGAAAGCATCGGCTGTGTCCGGCGTTCAGGACGTAGTGATACGATCTGTGTTCCATTAGACGATCTCAACTCCACCCTACCAGGCTCGGCACGACTTCGTTTCTCGATCGACGGCGATCGCATTCACACCCAGGTCATCACTTTTGCCAGTCACAAGACGATGTCAAGCCGGCGAGAGTCATCTGGGGGTGAAGATCTCCGCTGGATCGATGTCGAGCCACCTGTTGAAATACGCCTACCTTCGGAAAGTTTCCGCTCGATCGGCGACGAATTGGCGCTTGACATGGAATTGGCGCACCTCGTCGATGTGGATGGCGACCTATGGCCCCCCTTTGTTGACGCATGGCGCGGAGGGGTTTACCAGCACAAGCTGAGGCTCGTACAGAGCTCCAAAAGGCTGCACTTTGACGTTCGAGTGCTCAACTTCCGTCACGACAATGGCGCAAACCCTACCGGGATCTCTATGAGGTGTCAAGTCAAGTGGGAATTCGACTACCGACTACCGATGGGAAAGCCGAGCATCGAGTTGCGCCGACCGCGGGAGCCTGCAAATGTCAAGATATCATACACTTCATTAGCCTCTGTCCGCCGTCTGAAGCGGGCATTGAGTCTGCAGAAAGCAGAAGGGGACCGACCCGGAGGCCCATTGTCCGGGCTCTCATCGCTGTATAGGGCTTGGAGTGACGTACCTCTGGGCTGGGTGTGCCTGTATTGCGACCTGGGCGATTTAGGCGGCGAGGAGGAACTCGCGGCTCACTACAAGATATCCCACTCTGATGACTGTCATGTCGAATGTACAGGTCGCGACACAGTAAGCCGGACTCTCGTGGCGATGATCAAAGGCTAGAGCTGATACGATAGGTGGATGGAATCTTACAGGTCCATTTAAGGGTACTTACGGGAGAAGCTATGATATATGCCGCTGAGGCATCGTCAGCTGTGACCACTTCCGACGCTCAGTCGACTCAGGTTGCGGTGGACGCTTCGGCACCCACAGCGGTGTCGTCGCGCATTGCCGCCTCATCGGCAGGCGATACGACTACAGTCGAGACGCTATCTCAGATACCATCTGCGGTACTGCCCACTGCAGCGGCTGCCGCTCCTTCTACCCCGCTTCCGATGAAGAAGGGCTCTACGGATCCGCCTCTGTCTCGAAAAACTGTGACCTCGACCGCATCCGCTCAATTTGATGTGGAAGTGGCTCACAATATCATTTCCGCGGCCGAATCCCAGGCAGCGTTCGCGACCACGCCTTCAAAGCGTGTCAAAGCATCCGAAAAGAAACGATCCTCACTGGCGGAGAAAAAAGCCGCAGCGAAAGCGATTTCTTCTTCCTTGGCGGATGCGCGTACTGCTCAAGCAAAGATAAGTCAGACGGTAGTACATGGCCCAACGATACCCGAAGAATCAAACGCTCCCCAGTCAGGCAACGCAAACTCGAAGTCGTCGCAGCCATCTGCATCGGGTTCAAGGATTTCTGCGGGCGAGCGCTCGGTACAGAAGACAGAAACACGTATTGCAACTGGCGTTGCCTTGGAGAAGGGCACAGCTACCAAGGCGAAAGCTTCATCCTCAACACTTTCGGTCTCGACTGCGACTACCCCCGCTAAGTCACTTGACCCAGTCGAGCCGGCTGCTCGTCTCGCGGTAGACAAGCCCGTCACACAATCCACGGACAATGCAAAGTCGGCGCCTGGTCGCACTTCGCCTTCGGGCATATCGCAGAAAACGGCGGAGAAGCATGTCGCATCGTCCGTTCTGGGCTCCGAAGAAAGCGCTTCCGATACGTACGTCGCTGAGGTCTCCCCCGAGCCGGCTCAAGCTACGCCTAGGGTTCATCGAGCCGAACACCGCGCAGATCCATACGCAGGGGCGTCGAGGTCGGAAGCACCCTATCAAGAGGACGTCACAATGCACGAAAAGGTTTCAGACGCCTCCACCCCTCCATCCGTTACTACCACAGCTACCTCTGCGACATTCCCAGACAAGATCTCTGTCTCGAAACCCTCGGACAACGTCAACGTGGATTCTGTGTCTGTCGGGGCACAGCTTGCAACGTCTGCGAAAGTGTCGCGGAAGTCGGTCACGATAGTCGCAGACGCCGTGTCTACGACGGCGTCGCCTATGGATATCGACACTCCACCTGTGGTGGCCATGAACAGTCAGAAGAATCCGAAGACCGACGCGAAGAGGAGACGCGAGTTGATGGACCAACTGTACGGTGCCGATTCGGACTCGGAAGGCAGTC
>Ga0308160_10004625_pt1 | contig 14634 bp, 6 predicted proteins | sample PhyFR1_FD_201036 | JGI IMG/M metagenome (GOLD analysis project Ga0308160, IMG submission 201036) | Phyllosphere microbial communities from UC Gill Tract Community Farm, Albany, California, United States - DLSLF.R1 | ecosystem: Host-associated > Plants > Phyllosphere > Unclassified | place: USA...
CTGGCCGACTTCGCCGTCGTGGGTGTATTCGGCGCCGTACTTTTTATAGCTGAAGCTGTCCGGCTTGGCGGTGTCGAAGTCGCCGCCCGGGCCGATGCTGCCGGTGACCGGCAGCACCTGCAGCTGGCCGCCCTGCTCCCAGCAGCCGGCGCCGGACACGAAGGAGTGGCCGAAGCCGCGGATGCGCTTGTCGCTGTAGCGGTAGCCGGCGTAGAAGTCGGTGCTCGGGCTGACCTGGATCAGGCCGAACGGGGCCGAGGCGCCCGGATAGGTGTTGCCTTCGTCCTGGGTGCCGATCAGGGTGTTGACCGGCATGCTGCCTGCTGGCACGGGGTTGTTTGCTGCTGCGCTGGGGGCGGCCATCGGCAGCGCGAAGGCGGCCATCAGTGCCGCGCACAGGGCCGGCTGGTACAGCGCGAATCGGGTACGGCTCGTCACGTTGCGTCTCCTTGGAGTTGTTCGAACAATGCTTGCATCGCCGCCGGCGGCGGCGGGGTGGCGCCCGACTGCAGGCAGGCGGCGGAACCGGCTGCCAGCGCCGCATGCAGGTGCGCTTGCAGTGGACGGTCGGGATGGTGCGCAAGGCTGTGCAGCAGGCCGGCGGCGCTGGCATCGCCGGCGCCGACCGTGTCCACCACCTCGACTTTCGGCGCGCGCGCGTCGCAGCGCTCGTCGCCGCGGAACAGGGTGGCGCCCTCGCCGCCGCGCGTCAGCAGGCACATGGCCGCCGGATTCAGGGTGCGCAGGTGGGCCAATGCGTCATCCGGTTCGAGGCCGGGGAACAGGCCGCGCAGGTCGTCGTCGGAGACCTTGATCAGGTCGGCCAGCATGGCCATTTCCTGCAGAACCGGCGTGTAGCGCTCGTCCATCAGGTTGCGGTAATTGGGGTCGTAGCTGATCGCCACGCCGCGCGCCTTCAGCTGGCGCGCCATGGCGACCAGGTTCGAAGCCAGCGGTTCGCGCGCCAGGCTGATGCCGCCGAAGTGTGCCCAGCGCAGCGCGTCGTCCCAGCCGGCCGGCAGCGCGGCCGGGTCGAAATGCAGGTCGGCGCTGTCGTCGCCGATGAAGAAGTAGCTGGGCGGCTCGCTCTTCTCGACGATGGCCAGCAGCGGCGAACGCGCGACGCGCTGCAGCAGGCGCAGGTCGAGGTTCACGGCTTCGCTGGCGGCCCACAGGGCGTCGCCGAAACGGTCGCGGCTGACAGCGCCGGCGAAGGCGGTGCGGTCGCCCAGCACCGCCAGCGCGCGCGCCACGTTCCATACCGAGCCGCCGACGCGGCTGACCCAGCGCTCGTCGCCCTGGTCGATCATGTCGGTCAGCGCCTCGCCGGCGCACAGCATGATCGGCGCTTCGTTCCGGTTCCCGTCACGCATCGCCGCTCTCCTTCAGCACCGTGACGATGTCGTAGCAGGCACCCATGGTGTGGTAATCGACCTTGCCGGCCGGGCTCTTTTCGTCGCTCAGCTTGCGGTTCTCGCGGTCGAGGATGCGGTACCAGGCGCCCTGTTCGTGGTCGACGAAATGGGTCCAGCTGTAGGCCCACAGGCGCTCGTACCATTCCCAGTATTTTTCGTTGCCGGTGCGCTTGGCCAGCATGGCGGCGGCAGCGGCGCTCTCGGCCTGCACCCAGAAATACTTGTGGAAGTCGCAGATCGACAGGTCCGGGGCGAGCGAGTAGCACAGGCCGCCGAACTCCTTGTCCCAACCGTTTTCCACCGCGACGTTGAACAGGCGCTCCGCGGTCGGCAGCAGCCAGCCCAGGTCGTGCTCGAGCACACCCTTGGCGCGTTCTTCCAGCTGCACCAGCAGCTTGGCCCACTCCGTGAAGTGGCCCGGCTGGTAGCCCCACGGACGGAACAGGTTTTCCGGATCGTCGATGTTGAATTTCCAGTCCGGCTGCCACGCGGCGTCGTAGTGTTCCCAGATCAGACCGCCGCAGCGCTGCGCCTGGCGCTGGGTGATGTTGTAGGCGACGGTGTAGGCGCGCTCCAGGTAGCGGCGCTCGCCGGTGGCCTGGTAAGCCGCCTGCAGCGCTTCGCAGGCGTGCATGTTGGCGTTCTGGCCGCGGTAGGTGGACAGCACGCTCCAGTCCTGGCTGGCTTCGTCGGCGTAGAGGCCGGCTTCCGCATCCCAGAAGCGCTTTTCCATCAGCTCGAAGGCTTCGCCGATCCACTCGCGCGCTTCTTCCAGGCCGGCCATGCGGGCATGCGCGTAGGCCAGCAGCACGAAGGCCTCGCCGTAGGCGTGCTGGGTGCCGTCTTCGATCTTGCCGCCGTCCAGCATCCAGGCATAGCCGTCGCCGTCCGCGGCGCGGTGCGCCTCGCGCACGAAGCGCAGCGCATGCTGCAGGCCTTCGAGGTAGGCCGGGTCCTGGAAGTGGCGCCAGGCCATCGCGTAGGTGAACACGAAGCGGGTGCTGCTCACCAGGTGGCGGTGGTTGGCGTCGTAGACGCTGCCGTCATCCTTGAAATAGTGATACAGGCCGCCGGCGGGGTCGATCGCGCGCGGGTGGTAGAAGCGCATGGTGTGCCGTGCGTGGTCGAGCAGCACGGCCGGGCTGCGGAAGTTCGGGAGAGTGGTCATAGTGGCAGGGTTAGTGTGCTAGTCGTCGTAGCTGCTTTCGCGCACGATCATCTCGACTGGCACGGTTATCTGGGAGGGGTTGTTGTCTTCTTGTTTGTTCAGCAGCGCTTCGATGCCGGCGCGCCCCAGCGCTTCCTTGTCGATGCGGATCGTGCTGAGCGGGGGGATGGCGGCCGCCGCGCCGGCGATGTCGTCGAAGCCGACGATGGCGAGGTCGGACGGGATCCGCATGCCCTCGCCCAGGCAGTAGCGCATGGCCGCCAGCGCGGTATTGTCGTTGTAGCAGAACAGCGCATCCGGCGGCTTCGGCAGGGCCAGCAGGGTACGCATGGATTCGATCACGGCGTCGTCGCCCTCGCCCATGTTGGGGACGATGATTTCGAGTTCGGGATCGGCATGCACCTTGGCGTCGAACAGCGCCTGGCGGAAGCCGCGGTTGCGCTGCTGGATGCTGAAGTGGGCCGGCGAGCCGGAGAGCATGGCGATGCGCTTGCGGCCGCAGCGCAGCAGGTGTTGCGTGGCCAGGTAGCCGCCGCGCATATTGTCCTGGTTGATCGAGCTGAAGCCGCGCCGCTGCATGTCCACCAGCACCATCGGCTTGCCGATCTGCTGCAGCGCGCCCAGCACTTCCGGCTCGAAGAAGCCGGCGCACAGGATGGCGTCGGGCTGGTGCAAACGGATCTGCTCCAGCACCGGTTCCGCCGGGCCCACCGCGATGAAGGAGAGCGCGATGCCTTCGCGCCGGCACGCTTCCTCGGCGCCGTGCAGCACGGGCGAGTAGAACGGGCTGGAGGCGAGGGTGTTGTGCTGGCTGTGCAGCAGGAAGGCGATGCGACGGATGCGGCCCTTCTTCAGCTGCGAGAAGTCGTAGCCCAGGCGCAGCGCAGCGTCGCGCACGGTGCTGCGCGTCGCCTCGGTCATGCCGGCCTGGTTCTTCAATGCGCGCGATACCGTGCCGATCGACAGCCCGGTCACCCCCGCGATGTCGCGCAAGGTGACATGGCTCATGGCAGCACCCTTGGGTGACGCGGCAAGTGCATGATGGAGTCTCCGGTATCCAGTTTAATAAACGCTTATGCTTGCGTTTTCAGGCGCTGGTCGTTTGCTTTTTTCGCGCCTGTTCATAGTGTCTTTTATATCAGCCGGCTTTTGGCGGCGTCAACGGAAGCAAGCTAAACAGTCTGATTTTTAGCGTGTTTTACTAAACGCCGGCACGTTTTGTCGTGCCGGCGTCTATACAAGTACTACCCGCCTTTAGTGCATGTGTTTACTTCGACTGCGCCACCACCGGTGCAGCGTTCACGCCCTGCTCCAGCAGCTCGAGCTCGGCCAGCTCGATCGCCGTGCCGTTATCGAAGCGCAGGCGGTACTCGCGGTAGGCACCCGGCTTGGCGATGCGGAATGGACGCAGCTGCTGTGCCCATGCAAAGCTTTCGCCGCGGCGCTGGTCCAGCGCTGTCCAGGCGCCTTTGCCATTCCGGCCTTCGAGCGTCCAGCCCAGGCCCTGCAGCGCTGCCTTGCCGCTGGTGATGGTGTAGTAGCCGGCCTTGGCCGAATTGGCAAACGCGAAGCTGACGGCGGCGCGTGCCGGCAGCGGCATCGACGTCGCCGCATCGTCGTCGACCAGTGCAGCCGCGGCGCCCTGCCCTTCCAGCGCGACCGACGCCGCCTGTCCGGACAGGTCATGCATGCCTACCGGCTGGCTGCCCGCCGCGGTCAGCGAGGCCGGCAGGGCGCGCGCATCGCTGCCCCACGCCGACGGCTTGCTGCCCATCTCGAATTCCAGGGTGGCGCCGGCGGCGATGTCCGCGTGGCCGATCCAGGCCTGGTTCCACGGCTTGCCGTTGACCTTCAGCGACTGCACGTAAACGTTCTCCGGGCTGTTGTTGTGAGCGACCACGGTGAGCGTGCGGCCGTTTTCGAGCTTGACTTCGGTGCGCTCGAAGGCCGGCGAACCGATGATGTATTCCGGGGAACCCATCCGCATCGGATACAGGCCCAGCATCGCGAAGGTGTACCAGCCCGACATCTCGCCGTTGTCCTCGTCGCCCGCATAACCCTGGCCGATCTCGCTGCCGAGATACAGGCGGCGCACCACCTCGCGCGAGATCTGCTGGGTCTTCCAGGGCTGGCCTGCGGCGGTGTACATCCAGGGGATGTGGTGCGAGATCTGGTTGCTGTGCGCGTACATCCCCAGGCGCACGTCGCGCGCCTCGGTCATCTCGTGGATCACGCCGCCGTAGCCGCCGGCCATCTTCGGGCTGGCGGTTTCCGGGGTGGCGAAGAACTGGTCGAGGCGGGCGGCCAGCTTGTCGCGGCCGCCGTACAGCGTGGCCAGGCCGTTGGCGTCGTGCGAGGCGGTGAAGGCGAAGTTCCAGGCATTCGATTCGGTGTAGTCCTTGCCCCAGCGTTCCGGGTCGAAGCTGGCGGCCGGCTCGCGCCACTGTCCCTTGGCGTCGCGGCCGCGGAAGAAACCGGTCTCCTTGTCGAACAGGTGGACGTAGTCGGTGGCGCGGGCGCGGAAGTAGTCGGCTTCCTCGCGGTAGCGGCGCGCACGTGCCGGGTCTTTTTCGTCGCGTGCCAGCGCGGTGCCGAGCTGCGCGAGGCTGAAGTCGTTGAGCGCCCCCTCAACCGTCCACGACAGGCCTTCATGGACCGAGATGTCGGCGTAGCCGCGGTACATCGACTGCGCCAGGCCCTTGCGGCCGACGTTCGAGACCGGCGGCACGGCGGTGGCGTTCTTCAGCGCCGCCTCATAGGCCAGGCGCCCGTCGAAGCCGCGCACCCCCTTCAGCCAGGCATCCGCGAAGGCGACGTCGGAACTGGTGCCGACCATCAGGTCCGCATAGCCCGGCGACGACCAGCGCGCCACCCAGCCGCCGTCGCGGTACTGCTGCAGGAAGCCGTCGACCAGTTCGCCGGCCTGCTTGGGCGCGAACAGCGAATACGCCGGCCAGCTGGTGCGGAAGGTGTCCCAGAAGCCGTTGTTGACGTAGGTCTTGCCGGGGCGGACCGGCGTCGAGGTCTTCAGCGCGTCGCCGCCGGTGTTGTCCTTGGACCAGCCGCTCTGGTCGGCATGGCGCCAGTCCGGCTTGTCGACGGTGCCGACGTTTTCGTGCCCCATGTTCGGATACAGGAACAGGCGGTACAGGTTCGAGTACACGGTGGTCAGCTGGTCGTCGCTGGCGCCCTGCACTTTTACACGGCCAAGCTGGGCGTCCCAGGCGGCCTGGGCGCGTTCGCGCACGGTGTCGAAGCCGGCGTCGCCGACTTCCATGTCGAGGTTGCGTCTGGCCTGCTCGACCGAGATCAGCGAGGTGGCGATGCGCATGCGCACTTCGCCGTCCGCGGCGGCGAACTTCACGAAGCCGGTCGGCCGGCCGGTTTCCAGCATGCCGCTGTCGTTCCACTTCTGGTCGAAGCGCGCGAACACGAACATGCGCGAGGCGCCGTTCGACAGGCCGCTGCGGGTGTCGGTGTAGCCGCTCAGGGTCTGGGTGGCCGCGTCCAGCGTCAGACCGCCGCGCTTGTCGACGTTATCGAACATCAGGTTGGCGTCGCCGCCGCGCGGGAAGCGGAAGCGGAACACCGCAGCGTGATCGGTCGGTGCGATCTCGGCACGCATGCCGTTGTCGAAGTCCACGCGGTAGGTGTACGGACGGGCGACCTCGTTCTCGTGCGAGAACGCCAGCGCACGCTTCTGGCGGTCCGGGTCCGGACGGCCGGTGGCGGCGGACGGCATCACCTGGAAGGTCTGGCGGTCGCCCATCCACGGGCTCGGTTCGTGGCTGAGGTTCAGGGCCTGCATGCGCGGGCGGTTGTCCGGGCCGTTCTTTTCGTTCCAGCTGTACAGCCAGCTCAGGCTGCCGGCATCGGTGGCCGGGGTCCAGAAGTTGAAACCGTGCGGCGTGGCGACGGCCGGGATGTTGTTACCGCGCGAGAAGTTGCCGTTGGCCTGGGTGCCGCGCGTGGTGAGTACGTAGTCGGATGGACGCGACACCGCCAGGCGTGCCTGGTCGCCGATGACGATGTCGTCCAGCCAGCCGCTGGCGCTGGTGCCCGCCTCCGGCCTGATTTCCAGTTCGATCGCCTTGATGCGGCGGCCTTTCAAAGCACCCAGGCGGACCGCCTTGTGCGCCCACTGCTGCGGATACAGCGTCTTCGATTGCGCCTGCGCGGCCGCGCCGAGGCGCACGCCGTGGTTATCGACCAGGGCCGTGCCCGAAATGCGCTGGCCGTCGTCGAGCACCAGGTCGAGCGAGATGCCGGTCGAGGTACTGGTGTTCCCGTCGACGATCTCCGGCAGCACCATCCAGGACAGCGTGGTGTCGTCCTTCACCTCGATATCGACCGCGAACAGCTGCAGGCGGCCACCATTGCCAGTGTAGTGCAAGGCGCGCACGCCGCTGTAGCCGGCCTTCGGCTTGGCCGTGTACGGGCGCTCCGGACCGGCGCCCAGTTCCACGCGCACGCCGTTGGCGGCCAGGGTAGCCGGCACGGCGTCGGCGGCTTCGAAGGAGGTCGCGAAGCGGTTGCCGGGAGCCTGGGCGGCATGGGCGCCGACGGCGGCCAGCAACAGCATGGCGCTGGAAACCTGCACGGCCATCGTGCGCAGGCGGGTCTTGCGGGTCTCGTTACGGGAGTCGTGTTTCATGGTGCGGTCTGTCTCCTTGATAAATTCTTATTGGGCTCGCACGGCATCGGCCAGCGAGCGGATATGCAGGGCAGCGCGCAGCGCGCCCTCGTTGGCGGTAGAGGTCACGCGCAAGGTGACGCGTTCACCCGGCACCAGGGTCAGCGCGTTGTCGGACAGGTCGGCGTCGATGTCGCCGAAGTCGATCCAGACCGCACGCGCCAGCCGCGAAGCCGTGATATCCACTACAAGGCCGGTGCCGTCGCGGCGCACGTCGGCATGCAGGCCGGCCGATTTCCAGGCGATCTTCTTGGCCGGCGCGAAGTACACCACGCCGCGCGAAGCCGGCTCGCCTTCGACCTGCAGGTCGAACACGGCGACGGTGGATGCCGCATCGGCCTTGCCGAGCAAGTCCGCATCGACGTAGTCGCCAAACGTGGTGGACGACAGCGGCGCCAGCTCGACCGCCTTGCGCTCCTCGCGCAGCAGCTTGCCGTCCAGGCCCATCACGCGCAGGCGCAACTCGCCGCGCACGGCGTGGGTGCGGTCGTTGAGCAGGCTGACGGTAGTGGCACCTTTGGCATCGCGCAGCGCCGCAACGGCAACCGGTGCATAGAAGCGGCGCGCGTGGAATTGCAACGCCTTCCAGCGGCCGAACCAGTCGACGCTGGACCAGGAAGCGCCCGCCCACACGTCGTTGAGCTGCCAGTACAGGGAACCCATCGTGAACGGACGGCTGCGGCGGTGGTGCAGCGCGGCCAGCTCGATGCCCTCGGCCTGCATCGCCTGGCTCAGGTAGATGAAGCCCGCGAAATCGGCCGGTTCGCCGAATTCCTCACTGACGTATTTCATCAGGCGCTCGTTGCCTTTACCGGCCAGGAATTTCTGGTGTGCTTCGATCGTCGGCGTGGCGATGCCCTGCTCGGCGCGCGTGGCAAAGGCATCCACGGTGCGCTGCACCGGCCAGGCCTGCAGGCCGTACTCGGACATGAAGCGCGGCGTGATCTCGAGGTACTTGGTGACCGGGTGCGCCGGGTTGCCCCACACTTCCCAGTAATGCATGTCGCCGCTGGCCGGGGTGTTGGCGACTTCCGCCAGGTCGTCGCCGGGCGAACTGGCCCAGTAGCCGGTGCCGCCACCCTCTTCCGCCACCACCTTGCGCAGGTCGCTGCCGAACAGCTGCACGTAACCCTTCCACACGCGGTCGGCGAAGGCCGGATCGGCTTCCTTCATCGTCTTGCCGTGACCCCAGTACTTCCACGCGATCTCTTCTTCATTATTACCGCACCACAGGGCCAGGCTCGGGTGGTTGCGCAGGCGCCGCACCTGGTCGCGCGCTTCCTGCACCACGTTGGCGCGGAAGGCGTCGTCGTAGGCCGGCTGCATGCCGCCGCCGAACATGAAATCCTGCCACACCAGCAGGCCGAGTTCATCGGCCAGGTCGAAGAAATCGTCGCTCTCGTAATAGCCGCCGCCCCAGCTGCGCAGCATGTTCATGTTGGCGTCCCGCGCGGACTGCAGCACGCGGCGCAGCTGCGCCTTGGTCACGCGCGGCTGGAACATGTCGAAGGGGATGGTGTTGGCGCCCTTGGCGAACACCGGGATGCCGTTGACCACGAAATAGAAACTCTTGCCCTTGGCGTCACGATTGGTATCAAGTTCGCGCCGCAATTCGATGCTGCGCAGGCCGGTGCGTGCGCTCAGCGTTGCCGCCGCGGCCTTGCCGTCGCCGATGTCAAGCTCGTAGCGGTACAGCGCCTGGGCGCCGTAGCCGTTCGGGAACCAGCGCTGCGGCTGGTCGATGTGCAGCGGCAGCTCGATGCGGTTGGCCCCAAGCTGCAGCCTCACGCGCTGCTCGGCGGCCAATGTGCGCTTGCCGTCGGGTGCGGTCTGCCACAGGCGCAGCGCAAAGCCGCCGGCGCGCACGGCGTCGATCGAAGCGACGGCGGCGATGTCGGCACGCTCCGCGCTGACGCGGTCCTGGCGCAGCTGCAGGTTGTCGATGCGGACCGTGTCCCAGCTCTGCAGCACGACCGGCTTGGAGATACCGGCAGTGACGTAGCGCGGACCCCAGTCCCAGCCGAAGTGATAACCCGGCTTGCGCACGAAATTGCCGGTCATCGCATCGACCGGCTCGTCGCCGTACGGCGACGGATAATTACCGGCCAGCTTGACCGGCATCGCCTGTACCTGCGGCAGCAGCCTGGCGATCGGCGAGCGGAACACGATGCGCAGCTCGTTGCCTTGCGCGCGCAGCTTGCCCTGCACCGGCACGCGCCAGGTGCGGAAGGCATTGTTCGCATCGAGCACGCGGGCGCCGTTCAGCCAGACTTCGGCAAAGGTATCCAGGCCTTCGAACACCAGGTCGCTGCGGGGATTACCTAGAACGGCGCGCGGGGCATCGAATGTGGTGCGGTATTCCCAATCCGCCAGGCCGATCCATTGCAGACCGGCTTCCGGTGAGCCGACGTAGGGATCGGGGATCAGCCTGTTGGCCAGCAGGTCGGTATGCACGGTGCCGGGCACCGTGGCCGCGTGCCATGGCGCGGCACCGGGGTGTTTCGCGGCTTCGGCATGACCGGGCGTGAGGCGGAAGTTCCAGCCCTTGTCGATGACGAATTGGGTGGGCGCGGCCGCCATGGCCACGCCGGCCAGCAGGGACAAGGCCAGCGCGGCCACCAGCCGGGGGAGCGATAAAAGATTCATGCTGCGGGAGCCTTCCAGTAACGATTGATCCATTCTTCGTGGGTCGGCATGGAAGCGACGGCATGCGCCAGCATCGCGCGCACGCCCTCGATGTGCTCGACCAATTTGTCCTCGGGCATCTCGTCGACGATCGGATGGTAGCTGCGCGGCATGATGCGCTGGCCCAGCATTACCTGCACCCAGTTCGGCAGCGCGAAGAAATCATCGCCGTTGCGGAAATAGCGCCCGTCGCTGCGGAACAGGTCCATCGTGTCGCGCAGGCTGTCCGGGATGGCCATCGTGCGGCACTGGGTCCAGAACGGGGTGTCGTCGCGTTCCGTCGCGTGGTAGTGCAGGATCAGGAAATCGCGGATGCGCTCGTATTCGAATACGGATTCGCGGTTGTAGCGCTCGATCAGCTGCGGATCGAAGTCGCGCCGCGGGAAAAGGCTCAGCAAGCGGGTGATGCCCGACTGCGCCAGGTAGATGCTGGTGGATTCGAGCGGCTCGAGGAAGCCGCTGGCCAGTCCCAGCGCCACCACATTCTTGTTCCAGAATTTGCTGCGCATGCCGGTCGCGAAAGCCAGCTTGCGCGGTTCGGCCAGCGCCTTGCCGTCCAGGTTGGCCAGCAGCGTGGCGGCGGCTTCGTCGTCGCTGGTGTGGCGGCTCGAATACACGTAGCCGTTGCCGGTGCGGTGCTGCAGCGGGATGCGCCACTGCCAGCCGGCCGTGCGCGCGGTGGCACGGGTGTAGGGGGTGATCGTGGCCAGGCGCTCGCTCGGCACGGCCAGTGCGCGGTCGCACGGCAGCCACTCGCTCCAGTCGACGTAGCCGGTCTTCAGCGTCTCTTCGATCAGGAGGCCGCGGAAGCCCGAGCAATCGATGAACAGTTCGCCGTCGACGGCCTGGCCGTTTTCCAGCGTCACCGATTCGATGAAGCCGTCATGCGCGCGCTGGTGCACGCCAACGATCTTGCCTTCGATGCGCTGCACGCCGCGCTGTTCGGCCAGCTCGCGCAGGAAGCGCGCGTACAGCGTGGCATCGAAGTGGTAGGCATAGGCGATGTCGGCCAGCGGCGAATTCGGCGGCGCATTCCTGTCGCCGGGCGCGAATCTGCCCTGCGGCGCCATCACGGTTTGCGCGGAATAGGCGCCGATCGGCGCCGCGCGGCCTTGTTGATGGAGCTTGAGCCAGAACTGGTGGAAAGGCAGCGGTCCGAGCGAGCGGCCGATGGCGCCGAAGCCGTGGATGTAACTGTCGCCGATGCGGCTCCAGTCATCGAATTCGATGCCCAGCTTGACCGTGGCCTGGGTGCGCTTGACGAAATCCGCCTCGTCGATACCGAGCCACTGGCTATTGAAGGCCCTGATGTGCGGGACGCTGGCCTCGCCCACGCCGACGATGCCGATCTCCTCGGATTCGACCAGGCGGATCGTGGCGTTGCGGCCCAGGTAGGTGGCGAGGGCGGCGGCGGCCATCCAGCCCGCGCTGCCGCCCCCGACGATGGTGATGTTCTTGATACGGTCCTGCATCCGACCTCCGAATGCGCCACGAAGGCGCCGCCCAAATGAATACGGCAGTTGCCCGGACTCCTGGCAACTGCCGTTACGGACACGACGCCGGGCTTAGAACTTGTAGTTCAGGCCCACGTAGGCCACGCGGCCGTCGTAACCGCTGGAGTAGAAGCGGGCCTTGGTGTCGTTACCCAGGTGGGCACGGGACTCTTCCTTGGTCAGGTTCAGCACCGAAGCGCTCAAGGTGAGCTCCTTGGTGATGTTGTAGGCCGCGTTCAGGTCGATCTGGGTGTACGGATCCTGGTACACGTTGAAGCCGTTGACGATGCCATTCACGACTTCGCCGCGGCGGTTGTACGAAGCGCGCAGCAGCAGCTTGTCGGCTTCGTAGAACACCGTCAGGTTGCCCTGGTTCTTGGCGCTGCCGACCAGCGGCGCCTTGCCGACCTCGGTACCGTCTTCCAGCCTGATCGCCGCCAGGTTGGTCTTGTTGACCGTGTAGTTGAACTGGAAGCCCAGGCCCGACGCCAGCGTGTGCTGCACGTAGAACTCGGCACCCTTCGATACCGCACCGCGGCCGCTGGCCCTGGTCGAGTAGTTCTGCACCGTGACCGCCTCGCCGCCGATGGTGATGTTGGTATCCCGCACCACATTGACGGTGAAGTTGTCGACGTTCTTGCGGAACAGGCCGAGGCCGAGCACCGAGCCGCGCTGGAAGTACCACTCCAGGCCCAGGTCGATCATCTTGGCCCTGTACGGCGGCAGGGCCTTGTTGCTGCCGTTGCCGAACCAGCCCTGCTGGTTGGCGCCACCGATGAAGCGGCGGTCGTTGACGTATTCCTGGCTGTAGTAGCTCAGGTTGCCCGGCGACGCGATATCGTTGTAGCTCGGACGCGCCATCGCCTTCGAGGCTGCGGCACGGAACAGCAGCTTGTCGGTAATGTCGTATGCCAGGTTAAAGCTCGGCAGCACATCGGTGTAATTGCGATCGAGCGAATTGACCAGGAAGCTGGTCTTGTGGCCCGATGCCGGGTTGGTCTGGCTATCCGGCAGCGTGGTGAAGCCGCTGATGCAGCCCGACCCGGCCGGCGCGCCAGCCGCCGGTGCGCCCGACGTCGTGCACGGCGCCGGCGCGCCGTCGGCGCCCTGGAAGAAGTAGTCGCTGTAGTTCTCGACCTGGTCCGTCGAATCCGCATGCTGCTTGGTCTTCACCACGCGCATGCCGAAGTTGCCGCGCAGGCGGTCGGTCTTGTAGTTGGCCTGCAGGTAGAACGACGAAATCTTTTCCTTGACGTTGTAGACGAAGTTGTCTTCGTTACGGGTCTTCATGTCCCCGTAGGTCTTGTTCAGGTAATCGACGTAGGCCGGGTAGTTAATCGCCGGGAAGGCGCTGGTATTGAAGGCGCCGCCCAGATTCTCCAGGTTGCCCGCGTAAATGAAGGACGGGTCGAACTTGTTGGCACTCGGATCGCAACCGTTCTGGAAGCGGTTGTCGTAGCTGCCATCGGTACCCTGGCAGGTCCAGTAGTTGTTGCCGGTGCTGCGGTGTACGCCGCCGTCGCGGTACTTGGCGCCGAACTGCAGCGAATCCAGCCACTTGTAATCGGTGTGCCAGGTGAAGTCGGCCTGGGCGTAGTTCTGCTTGTTGCTGTTGTGGGTCCACGACGACGAGGTCGAGCCGAGGTCGATTTCGCCGATGCCCTTTTGCAGGTTCTGCATCAGCTCCGGCGAGAAGTTGAAGCTCGGCGTGCCGTTCGTGTTCCACGAGGTAGCATAGTTACCCAGCGTCCAGCTGCCGTCGGCATTCTGCACGCGCGGCTTGATCGGCATCTGCATTTGCAGCGACGGACCGCCGCTGGCCCAGGTACGGCCGGCCTTGAAACTGGCGTCCACCGACTCGCCTTTCCATTCGCCGCCGAGGTCGAAGGTCTGCGACAAGGATTTTTCCTTGTTGTAGCTGCCGTTCAGCCAGGGCGTCGGCAGGGTGCAGTCGTCCGGACCCCAGCCGCCCGGCTTCTGGCCGGCGGCGGCGGCTTGCGATTCGCTGCAATAGTAAGTCTTGCCCGGATGGACGGCGTAGTTGGCGCCGGTAACGATGGTGCCGCTCGGGTCGAAGGTCAGGCCATCGAGCATGCGGCCGCCCGCCCAGTTGCCGTCGCCGTTGTAACGCGCCAGGCTCCATTCCGGCACCACCAGCGAGTTGGTCTGCGAGTTCTGCTTCAGGTCGAAGCGGAAGTAGTTGGCGGTCAGGTTCAGGTTGCGGACCGGCTTGAACTGCAGGGTCAGCTGGCCGCCCTTGCGTTCGCGCTCCTCTTCCGTGACGCTGGCGCTGACCGTGGTCGGCATCAAGAAATTGTTGTACGACCCGCCGTTCTGGTCATTGAAGCCGGAATGCCCCCACCACTGCGGGACCTGGGTATTCACGTTGCCATTGACGTCGACTGCGTTGCCTTTGTTGGCGCCCTTGGTGTCGCCGTACCATTGCCAGTCGCCGGTACCGGCGCTCATGGTGCGCGTGGTGCGCTTCTGCTGGGTCAGGCCGACCAGCACGCCGAAGCGGTTGCTCTTGTCGTGCCAGGCATACTGGCCCGAGAACTGGCCGTCGCCCTTCTTGGTCGTGTCGGCCCAGGTGCCTTCGGCGTTGATGAAACCGCTGCCCGACGGCACGTCCAGCGGACGGCGCGTGTGCAGGATGACGGTGCCGCCGATGCCGCCTTCGTCGATGCGCGCTTCCGGCGTCTTGAACAGCTCGGCGCTGCCCAGCATGTTCGACGGCATCAGGGTGTAATTGAAGGAACGGGTCGGGCTGCCGTTCGATTCGGCGGTAGCGATGTAGTTGCCGTTCAGCTGGGTCAGCGTCAGGTCCGACGCCAGGCCACGCACGCTGACGGTCTTGCCCTCGCCGCCGTCGCGGGTAATGATCACGCCCGGCACGCGCTGCAGCGCGTCGGCGACGTTTTTATCGGGGAATTTACCGATGTCTTCGGCGGTGATCACCTCGACGATCGAATTGGCGTCGCGCTTCTGGTCGAGGCTCTTCTCGATCGAATAGCGGTAGCCGGTCACGACCACCTTCTGGCCGGCGTCTCCAGCCTGGCCGCCAGCCGATGCGGCGGCGGCCGGCGTTGCGACGACCGGCGCGTCAGCCTGCGCGTCGGCCGTCTGCGCCTGGGCGCTGGAAATGGATAACAGTGCCACACCCACGGCGATGGCGATGGG
>Ga0308160_10004626_pt1 | contig 14634 bp, 9 predicted proteins | sample PhyFR1_FD_201036 | JGI IMG/M metagenome (GOLD analysis project Ga0308160, IMG submission 201036) | Phyllosphere microbial communities from UC Gill Tract Community Farm, Albany, California, United States - DLSLF.R1 | ecosystem: Host-associated > Plants > Phyllosphere > Unclassified | place: USA...
CAGGTGTTCGAACAGGTGGGCGAAGCCGGTGCGGTTCTTCGGTTCCAGGCGCATGCCGACGTGGTACACGACCGAGACGCCGACGGTGGGCGAGCTATGGTCTTCGCTGATGATGACGGTCAGGCCGTTGTCGAGTTTCTTGGTGTGGACCGGCAGGTTCCACTTGTCGCTCGTTGCCGCGAGGGCTGAGACCGACAAGCCGAGTCCGGCCAGCAGGACGGGAAGATGGCGCATGCGCATTGATGACCTCGAATAAATGGCGGAGTCGAATGAAAACCGTGAAAAACGGAGCGAATCATCTTAGCGCAAGGGAATGTCAAAACGTAATCTTTTTTGCGTATGTATGTTGACGCTACGCAAGGTAGCCAACCCGGCAATTTGTCGTCCAGTCCCGCAAATCTGCAGTCTGTCGCAATCCGGGGCGGGGCATACCGGCCTCTGGGTATAGTGCTTCCATTGCCAATTTGTATAAAAATTGTCGGATGAGCGGATTTTTCGCTGGAACCCGGCAGGGCTTGCTGGTAGGGTGGCCGCCACGTATGTACGGACGTGCAGGGCTCGAACAAGAACATCGCATCGCACCACGGAGAAACACATGAACAAATTCTTGAAGCTCGGCCTCGCGGCCCTCGGACTGCTGGCGCTGATGCGCCTGGCAACGGCCGCGCCCGAGAGCACCAGCGAGACGCGCCCGCTCGATGCGCGCGTGGTGCGCGTCAAGATCGACGGGGTTGTCGACCTGCGGGTGCGCCAGGGCAGCCCGGCCTCGCTGGTCCTGTCCGGCGATCCGCGCTGGATCGCGCAGATGACGACCCTGCAAAGCGGCGACACGGTCGTCATCGGCACCGAGATGCACGAGATGCGCATGGGCCGCAAGAACGGCGTGCGCGCCGACCTGGTGCTGCCGAACCTGCGCGAAGTCAGCTCCGAAAGCGTCGGCATGACCGACATCAGCGGCTTCAAGGGCGAGGAACTGGAACTCTCGCTCGACGGCGCCGGTTCGATGAACGTGAACGCGGACTTCCGCGTGATTTCGGCCAGCCTGGGCGGCGTCGGTAGCATGAAGCTGGCCGGCCTGAACGCCGAACGCATCACCCTCGACCTGCAGGGCGCCGGCTACGTGACCCTGCTAGGGCGCAGCAAATCGCTGAAGGCCGAGCTGGGCGGACTGGGCGGACTGGACGCGCAGCAGTTCGCCGCCGACAGCGTCACGCTCGAACTGTCGGGCCTGGGCAACGCAACGGTCACGGCGCACCAGAGCGCCAACCTGAACCTGTCGGGCATGGGTTCGGTCACAGTCTACGGCAAGCCGCTGAACCGCCGGGTGAGCGTCGATGGACTGGGCAAGGTCAGCTGGAAATAGAACGTAGTACGGGCGAAATAAGAAAAAGTAGGCGCAAGACCGAACCACGCACGAGACAATGAAAAAATTTACTGTAGCGATCCTGCTGGCACTAGGGCTGCATGGTGCAGCGCTGGCAGGATTTCCCGAAGGGGCGAACGCGTACAACGCGCGCAACTATGCGCTGGCGTTGAAAGAGATCACGCCCCTGGCGCGCGCCGGCAATCCCGAGGCCCAGCACCTGCTGGGCTTGATGTATTACATGGGCCGCGGCGTCACGCGCGACTACAAGCAGGCCTTCGCCTGGCACCTGAAGGCGGCCCAGCAGGGCAAGGCCGACGCCCAGTATGTCGTCGGCGCCATGTACTACACGGGTAACGCCGTGCCGCTCGACCAGAAGCTGGCCGTCAACTGGTTCCGCCGCGCGGCCGAGCAGGGCCACGCCGAAGCCCAGCACGCACTCGGCCTGATGTACCGCTACCACGTGGCCGGCGTGCCCGGCGATCCGGTGATCGCCTACATGCTCTGGAACCTGGCGGCGGCGAGCGGCAACCACAATGCCGTCGGCCAGCGCGCGGCGATTGCCAAGACCATGACGCAGGAACAGATCGAGGAGGCGCAGGCCTTGTCGCGGACGTGGAAGGTGGGGACGCCCTTGCCGATGCAGTCGAAGACGGGCGGGGGATAGCAGCCTATTGGAGAGGGGAGCCGCGGTCCTGTACCGTGCTCCGCTTCTTTTCAAGCTGACATACGATGAGTACCGCGAAACTTGGGTGACGCCCATTGCGCATGAACTACACCTCCGAGCTGTCAGGCATTCCGCGCGATCGCGCTGCTTCCGCTGACAGCCAAGCCGCAAGAACCTTGTTCGAATACGACGCCAAGCCGGCATCAAGGCGCCTGGCGTTGGTCATCGTCGCGGTATCGCTGGGGATGTTTATTACGCTCATCCCGTTCGCGAGTACGCCGCTGGCCGCCGCGCCCTGGTTCATCCCCCTGCATCAGCCGGTTCTCGCGATCAACGACCTGATCACGACGATTCTGCTGCTCGGCTATTTTCACCTGACGCGCAGGAGGGCCATCCTGATCCTGGCCTGCGGCTACCTGTACTCGGCCGTCATGGCAACGGTGCACTTGCTGTCGTTCCCGGGCGTCTTCACGCCCACCGGGCTGCTCGGCGCCGGCCCGCAATCGACCGGCTACCTGCACGTCTTCTGGCACCTCGGTTTTCCCGCCGCGGTCATCGCCTATTCCTTCCTCAAGCAGACGGACCGGCACGCGGAAAAGCCGGGACGGGCGACGGCCAAGGCAGTGATGGTGACGCTCGCCTGCGCCGCCGTGCTGGGCACGCTGGCGACGGCGGGAGGCGACTGGCTGCCGCAGATGCTGACGGACAACCGTTACTCGTCCGCCTTCAACATCGGGCGCTACGGCCAATGGTTCGTTACCGGGCTGGCCCTGGTCATCCTGTTCACCCGCCGCTCGACCTCGGCGCTGGACATGTGGCTGGGGGTGGTGCTGTCCGCATGGTTCTTCGAAATCGGGCTCGTCAGCGTGTTCAATGCCGGCCGCTGGGATGTCGGCTTCTATGCCGGCAGGGCATACGGACTGGTCGCCTCGAGCTTCGTCCTGATCATGCTGCTGGTCGAGCACGGGCGCATGCACCGCGACCTGGCCGAAGCCCAGGCCACCGCACGCACCGCCGCCAGGCTGCAGGAAATGCAGCAAGTGCTGCGCCTGGCATTGAAAGCGGGAAGGATGGGCGTATTCAGCTGGGACCTCGTCAACGATCGCGCATGGTGGAGCCCGGAGGTGGAGCAGGACATCCTCGGACTGCGGGCCGGCGAACTGGCTGCGCAGCCGGACGCGCTGACGGATTACTTGTTCGCCGAGGATCGCGACCGCCTGCGCGCGCAGATCCACGATTGCATCGGCAACCGGCGCGAATGCGATGTCGAGTTCCGCCTGCGCGACGCGCAAGGTGAGCCGCGCTGGGCGTTCGCGCGCGGCGAAGCCGGTTACGACGAGCATGGCAAGGCAACGGTGGTATTCGGCGTCCTGGCCGACATCACGGAGCGCAAGCGCGGCGAGGCGGCGGCAGCCGAGATGGAGAGGCATTTCCACACCCTGGCGGACGAACTGCCGGAGATCGCCTGGATGGCGCGGCCGGACGGCTGGATCTACTGGTTCAACCGGCGCTGGCACGAATACACCGGGCTGTCGCAGGCGGAGGCCGAAGGCTGGGGCTGGCGCAAGGTGAACGACCCGGACCTGGTGCCGACCATCGTCGCCAGGTGGCGCCATTCGGTCGCCACCGGCGAGCCCTATGAAATGGTGGTGCCCTTGAAGGGGACGGACGGCCGCTGGCGGCAGTTCCTGAGCCGGGCTGTGGCGCTGCGCAACAACGACGGGCAGATCATCCACTGGTTCGGGGTGAATGCCGACATCACGGCGCAGACCGAGGCGGAAGAGACGCTCAAGCTGGCGGACCAGCGCAAGGACGAGTTCCTGGCGACGCTCGCCCATGAGCTGCGCAATCCGCTGGCGCCGATCCGTAACGCCGCGGAACTGCTGACGCGCATGCCCGGCTTGCCGCCCAGCGTCGAACGGGCGCTGGCCATCGTCGACCGCCAGTCGCGGCACCTCGCACGGCTGGTCGACGACTTGCTGGACGTGTCGCGGATCACCCAGGGGAAGGTGTCCCTGCGTAAGAAGGACGTGTCGCTGGTCGACTGCCTGTCCGACGCACTGCACGCGGTGGAAGGCGCGCTCAAGGCTGCCGGACACGAGGTACTGGTGCACCTGCCCGACGATCCGCTGTATGCGAGCGCCGACGCCACCCGCATGGTCCAGTGCTTCCTCAACCTGCTGAACAACGCGATCAAGTTCACGCCGCACGGCGGTGTGATCGGCGTGTCGGCCGAGCGGCTGCCCGGCATGGCGAAGATCGCCATTTCCGATAGCGGCATCGGCATCCCGCCGGAACACCTGCAGGATATCTTCGGCCTGTTCTCGCAAGTCACCCCGGCGCTCGAGCGCAGCCAGGGCGGCCTCGGGATCGGCTTGTCGCTGGTGAAGGGGTTTGTCGAGCTGCACGGCGGCAGTGTCGAGGCGGCGAGCGCAGGCGCCGGCAGCGGCAGCACGTTTACCGTCACCGTGCCGCTGCTCGAGCGGCCGGCCTTGGCGCCGGCGGACATGACGCATACCAGCCACAATGCGAGCCGCGAAGCGCGCCTGCATCCGCGCCGCGTCCTCGTCGTCGACGACAACCGCGACGCCGCCACCAGCATGGTGGCCCTGTTGCAGGCCGCCGGCCACCAGGTGCGCGAGGCACACGACGGACAGGAGGGACTCAGGCTGGCCTTCGAGTTCGAGCCGGAGGTCGTCCTGCTCGACCTCGGCATGCCGGGCATATCGGGCTTCGACGTGGCGCGCGAACTGCGCGGACGGACCGCCCAGGCGGCGCCGCGCATCATCGCCGTCACCGGATGGGGCCAGGAAAGCGACCGCCGGCTGACGCGCGAGGCCGGCTTCGACTTCCACCTGACCAAGCCGGTCAATCACACGGAACTGGACGTGCTGCTGTCGATGGATGTGCCGGCTGCCGAACTGGCGGCGCCACCGGTCCGGCATTAGGCCATGCCTACATCGGCGGCTGTCCGTTGGACGCCGTCACACCCGCATCCACCGGCAGGTTGACGCCCGTGATCAGGCGCGCGTCCTCGCTCGCCAGGAAGGCGATGACTGCCGCAACGCCTTCCGCGTCCTCGGGCGCGCCGAGCGGCATGCGTTCCTTGAACTTGGCGACCAGCTCGGGATCCGCCAGCATGTCCTGGGTCATGCCGGTATCCGTGAAGCTCGGATTGACCGCGTTGACCCGCACGCCATCCTTTCCCGCATCCAGCGCCATCGCGCGCACCATGTTGCTGACCGCGCCCTTCGAGGTGTTGTAGGCGAAGGTATTCCAGTCGCCTCCCAGTCCCGACACGGACGAGGTCATGACGATCGAGCCTTTGACCTTGACCAGTTCGGGCATCGCCGCCTTGGCCATGTGGAAGTAGCCGGCGACATTGACCGACATGACGTGGTCGAAGTCTTCTTCGCTCGTCTGCATGATGTCGCCTTCGGTGGCGACGCCGGCGTTGTTGACCAGGATGTGCAGGCCGCCGAAGCGGTCGAGGGCGGCCTTGACGGCAGTGGTGGCGGTTTCCTTTTTGGCGGTGTCGCCGACGTGGACGAGGACACGGTCCTGTGGGAGTCCAGAAGCAACTTTCTTGAGGCTGGCTTCGTCCTTATCGAGCATCACGACACGGGCGCCTTCGTCGAGGAAACGGCGGGCGGTGGCCAGGCCGATGCCGGAAGCGGCGCCGGTGACGAGTACGGTTTTGTCTTTGAAGCGGTTCATTCTGATTCCTCTATTAGCCAAACCAAATTGAGCGGCGCAAGTAGCCGCAGCGGCAATGACGATGTGCGCAAACTAGCCTGATCGCGGATACGCCGGAGTTTGATTACGACGATAGCACGGCCGTGCAAATACGGATTTTCTGTTTCTCCACGCAACTTCACGCGTTGTGGATCATGCTGTTCGCGGGCGTTGCAGGCGGCTAATTGAGCTTTCTCAAACGACAACAATTCAGGTAAACTGGTTTTCAATTAGGCGCGTGCGTGGCGGCTATTCACAATTCAAGGAAATTCGTGCGTATCAGTTTCTTGTGCGGTTTAGCTTTTCTATTAATCGGCTTGCTTCCGGCACAGGCCGGGACCTGGCAACCATCGCCAGGGCAGGTACAGGTCTCGATCTGGCCCGGGGCTGTACCTGATGCACTATCCGCGCAAAAGACAGAGTCTGTCGTCGCTGCGACGGGACATGGTGGCTGGATGCAGATTAATGACGTCAGCCGCCCCACGATGACCGTGTATCCGGCGAAGAACATGAACACCGGAGCCGCCGTAGTCGTATTTCCTGGAGGAGGATTCAGGGTTCTCGCCATCGACCTGGAAGGAACGGAAATCTGCGATTGGCTGACATCGCGGGGGATTACCTGCGTGCTGCTCAAATACCGTGTCCCTGGAGGAAACGATTATTGGGACGATAAATGTAATTGCAGGATTACGCCAAAAATACCGCGTGCGCTGCAGGACGCGCAAAGGACTATCAAGCTGGTGCGCTCGAAGGCACAGGAACTGCATCTCGATCCAAAAAAAATCGGAGTCATTGGCTTCTCGGCAGGGGGGTATCTGGTCGCGCAGACCAGTAATATCGTTACACCCACGTACAAGCCGGTTGACGCGGCCGACGCCTTGAGCAGTCGCCCCGACTTTGCTATTGCGCTCTATCCGGGCCACCTTTGCCGCTCCGGCGTATTAGAAGCAAGCATTCATGTAACGAAGGCGACTCCCCCTACATTCCTGTTACAAGCCTGGGATGATCCGGTGGATTCCATCTGCAACAGTATTCTCTATGCCGACGCGCTTCATCACGCGGGGGTGCCCACAGAGGTTCATTTCTTTGCGAAGGGAGGGCACGCTTTCGGTCTCAGGGACAAGGACCACCCAGTTGCAGCCTGGCCGACGCTAGTCGAAAGCTGGCTTAAGGAAATTGGAGTCCTGTAGATCGGTGCGATTCGCACCGTCCTGCGGCCCGGAGCCGTTACCGACATTCGCGCTCATTGGTTTTTGACAAACGACCTACGATACCGGAAACAGTTTATTTGAACTCCTTACCTGTGACCGTCATAAGGTCCGACGACACGCCCTGGATGGAAACGGCTTTCGGAGAGCACGGCATACGCCGCTTCCCGGCTGGACAGACCAACCCCCGAATTGTCGAGTACAACGACCACACCAACTTGCGCGGCTATGACGACAAGATTTCATGGTGTTCATCTTTCGTGAATTGGTGCCTCGCCCAGTCCGGTATCGCAGGCACTGGTTCAGCATTGGCCCGTTCCTGGCTGGAATGGGGTGTACCCCTTGAAAGCCCCGTTCCCGGATGCATCGCCGTGCTGACACGGGACGATCCGAATAGCTGGAAAGGTCACGTGGGTTTCTTCCTGCGCGTGGAAGGGGACTGCGTTTTCCTGCTTGGAGGGAATCAGCTCGAAGAGGTTCGGGAACATTACTACCCCGTAGCCAGTGTGTTGAGCTACCGGTGGCCCGCTCATCGACTTGAAGCCGACAAAAAGACTGATAACAGCTAATGTCAGGTCCGGGTTGTCAGCCGACCCTGCAATAGGTCACAATCGGCCAGCAGCGCCCGCTACATGACGATCGTACGACCATTGGTGGTGGCTTGATGATGTCGATGTGCTGCTCGGCAGATTGCAGGCGCTGCGACGCTGCCGACGGCCGTGAGCGCAGGTTCACCAGTACAATCTGATGCATTAGCTAAAAGCCAAGGTCTTGTGATGCCAATATCGCTTCCAGAAGCAATTCAGACACGGAGCTTAACGTTAAGAAAGCCCGATGCGGCCGATGCGAAGCACATTTTTAAAGCTTATACGCAGGACCTCGACGTTGCGCGATATCTGGTCTGGCGCCCGCATCAGTCGATCGGGGAAACCGAAGCGTTCATTTTGAACTGCATGCAAGGCTGGGCCAGCGGCCAGCGCCGCCCGTTTATCCTCACCCGGCGCGAAAACAGTCGTATTCCCATCGGGATGCTGGAAGCGCGCATTCTCCCGAATGCCATCGACCTCGGATATGTTTTGCAGCGATCATATTGGGGCGCCGGTCTCATGACCGAAGCAATCCTTGCTCTTAGTGACGCGGCCTTGAGTCTCCCGGAATGTTCTCGGGTGCAGGCAACGTGCGACACGGAAAATCATGCATCTGCGCGCGTGTTGGAGAAGGCCGGGTTCACGAGAGAAGGGCGGCTTGAACGGCATAGTGTATTACCCAACCTTGGACCCGAACCGCGCGCATCGTTCATGTATGCGCGTTCCAGATAGCGCCAATCGGAGGCCGGGGGGCTGGTCTGTTATCTGGCACTGACCGTTTGTGACATTGACCGGTTCCGTTCAACATTACCCAACCATGACCAATCAAAATAAGACGGAACGGTGTCAAATTTGCGGGCGCGGCCTCGATAACCCAGCAGATTCGCTTTCGGAAAACTGTGGCGGCGATTGCTGGGGATGTATTGGCGAGATTGAGGCTGATATGGGCGATTCCTGGGCGTTGGCCAAAGTTCGAAAAGAGTTCGATGCTGGTCTTCGTCCAGGCTGGATTGATCCGACTGAACCGTAAAACCAATACCTGCTGTGCCACCGCTCCATCGGCTATTCGGCCGTTTTTTTCGGTCACTCAGCTTCGACGTTGTAGCAATCAAGAAATTGCAATAGTATCCAGAACCTCAGGCGCACCGATGGGTTCGCCAACCGTTCCCACTACTGCAAGGACCTGATTGCATGAAGCTTGTTCGCCCGACCCTCCTGCTGGCCGCCGCCGTCCTGTCCACTTTACCCGCCAGCGCGTCCCTCGCGGCCCAGGCCGCCGCGCCGAAAGCCGCCACCCCGGCGCTAAAAGTCGACTATCAGAAGTTCACGCTGCCCAACGGCCTGGAGGTCATCTTCCACATCGACCGTTCCGACCCGGTCGTGGCCGTGAACCTGACTGCCCACGTGGGATCGAGCCGCGAGAAGGCCGGACGTACCGGCTTTGCCCACCTGTTCGAGCACCTGCTGTTCCTGGAATCGGAAAACCTGGGCAAGGGCGGCCTTGACAAGATGACGGCGCGCATCGGCGGTTCCGGCGCCAACGGCTCGACCTCGCAGGACCGCACCAACTACCTGCAGACGGTGCCGAAGGATGCGCTGGAGAAGATGATCTGGGCCGAGGCGGACAAGCTGGGCTGGTTCATCAACACCGTCACCGATCCGGTGCTGGCCAAGGAAAAGCAGGTCGTCAAGAACGAGAAGCGCCAGGGCGTGGATAACGCGCCTTACGGCCACACCCGCTACGTCATCAATAAGGCCCTGTATCCGGCGGACCATCCCTATAACTGGCAGGTCATCGGTTCGCTCGAGGACTTGCAGAATGCAACCCTGGACGACGTCAAGGAATTCTTCCGCCTCTGGTACGTGCCCAACAACGTGAGCCTGGTGCTGGCGGGCGACTTCGATCCGGTGCAGGCCCGCAAGTGGGTCGAAAAGTATTTTTCCGAAATCAAGCGCGGTGAGGCGATCAAGCCGATGGCCAAGCGTCCGGGCAGCCTGAAGCAGACCGTGAAGCTGACGCACGAGGACAACTTCGCGAAGCTGCCCGAGCTGACCATGACCTGGCCGACCGTCGAGGACCTGCATCCGGATTCGTATGCACTGGAAGTGCTGGCCGAATACCTGTCCCAGACCAAGCGCGCGCCGTTCTACAAGGTCGTCGTCGAAGACAGCAAGCTCGCGCCAGCCGTCCAGATCGGCAACAACACCTCGGAACTGGCGGGCCAGTTCATGCTGCGCATCCGCGCCTTCGAGGGTAAACCTTTGGACGAGGTAGCAGGCGCCGTCGACCAGGCCTTCGCCAGGTTCGAGAAGGAGGGCATTTCCGAGCGCGACCTGAACCGCATCAAGGCCGGCCTGGAAACCCGTTTCTACAACGCGATGTCGAGCGTGCTCGGCAAGTCGGCGCTGCTGGCGGAATCCAACTACCTGACCGGCAATCCGGGTTATGTGTCCGATAGCGTCAAGAAGACCCTGGCGGTGAGCACGGCCGACGTGCGCCGCGTGTACGACACCTACATCAAGGGCAAGCCGTTCGTGGCGACCAGCTTTGTCCCGAAAGGCAACCTGGCGCTGGCGCTGAGCGGATCGAGCAAGGCCGAAGTGGTCGAGGAAAAAGTGGTGCAGGGCGCCGAGCAGGCGGTCGACGCGAGCAAGAACGCGGAGTATGCGAAGACGCCGTCCTCGTTTGACCGCAGCAAGGAGCCGCCGTACGGCGAGACGCCGGCCCTGAAAGTGCCGCAGGTGTGGAACACCACGCTCGCCAACGGCATGCGCGTGTACGGCATCGAGAACAAGGAAGTGCCGCTGGTGCAGTTCGACATCGCGATCGACGGCGGCCTGCTGCTGGATCAACTCGACAAGGTCGGCGTGGCCAACCTGATGGCGCGCATGCTGACCCAGGGCACCGCGAGCAAGACGCCGCAGGAACTGGAAGAAGCGATCCAGCAGCTGGGCGCGACGATCAATGTGGCGGCCCGTACCGAGGACGTGCGCATCAGCGTCACGACACTGGCGCGCAACTATGCGGCGACCCTGGACCTGGTCGAAGAGATGCTGCTGCAGCCGCGCTGGGACGAGAAGGAGTTCGCCCTCGTCAAGGCAAGCGTGCTGAGCCAGATCCGCCAGCAGGAAGCCGATCCGAACGCGCTGGCCGGCATCAATTTCGCCAAGCTGGTCTATGCCAAGGACGATCCCCGTTCGCGCAACATCCTCGGTACGGCCGAGACGGTCAATGCGATCACGATCGACGACCTGAAGGCGTACTACCGCGCCAACCTGTCGCCGTCGAACGCACGCATGCACGTGGTCGGTGCCTTGCCGAAGGCGGCGATCGCCCGTTCGCTGGCCGGGCTCGGACGCGACTGGAAAGCGAAATCGGTGGAACTGCCAGCAAGCTCGCTGGCCGGCGGTGCGGCTCCAGGCAAGGTCTACTTCGTCGACGTGCCGGACGCCAAGCAGTCGGTGCTGAACGTCGGCTACCGTGCGCTGCCCGTCACCGACCCGGATTACTACCCGGCCACCGTGATGAACTACATCCTGGGCGGCGGCGGTTTCGCCTCGCGCCTGACCCAGCAGCTGCGCGAAGGGAAGGGCTACACCTACGGTATCCGCTCGGAGTTCTCCGGCAGCAGGAGCGCCGGCCCCTTCACCATTGCCAGCGGGGTGCGCAGCAATGTCACGCTCGAATCGACCCAGCTGGTGAAATCCATCCTGCAGGACTATCCGGCGACCTATTCGGCGGCCGACCTCGAGACCACCAAGAACTTCCTCGTCAAGAGCAATGCGCGCGCTTTCGAAACGGCCGCCGCCAAGCTGGCCATGCTCGACAACATGAGCAAGTACGGCTGGCGCGCCGACTACGTCAAGGAGCGCGAAGGGATCGTCAAGGCGATGACGCTGCCGCGTATCCAGGCGCTATCGACGAAGTACCTGGATCCGTCGAAGATGGTGTGGCTGGTGGTGGGGGATGCAAAGACCCAATTGCCGCGCATGAAGGAGCTGGGCTTCGACGAGCCGGTGCTGATCAGCAAATGATTGTAGGGTGGGCATGCCCACGCGTGACGCCTGCATCGTGTTGGCGGAGTCGTTCCTTAAACGGAGCCAACACGATTCGACGTTTACGCGTGGGCATGCCCACCCTACGCTTGAATTACTCAACCGTCGCTGGCGCCTTCTGCTGCGCCGGCTTCAACCCCGATATCCCCACCGAACGGAACAGCGTCAGCGGCACCGCATTGCCCATCGCCTGGTAGCCCAGGTCGTTCGGGTGCAAATGATCGCCGCTGTCGTAGGCCGGCAGGAAGCGCGTCGGGTGGGATGGGTCGCGCGTGGCGAGGTCGAAGTCGATCACGGCGTCGAATTCGTCGCTGTTGCGGATCCAGTTATTCACCGCCTGGCGCACCACTTCCTTCTCGGGCGAATAGTAGCCCGCGCCTTCGAACGGCGTCAGCGTTGCGCCGAAGACGGCGATGCCCTTGGCGTGGGCGCGCGCGATGACCTGGCGGTAGCCGGCGATCAGGTCGGCAGCGGGGATCGGATTCGTGGCCGGGCTGTTGCCGATGTCGTTGATGCCGATGAGCAGGGTCATGTAGCGCACGCTGGCGGTGGCCAGCACGTCGCGGTCAAAGCGCTCGAGGATGCTGCGGCCGGCGAGCGGGTTGGGCGAATCGCTGACCAGGCGGTTGCCGCTGATGCCGCGGTTGACGACGCCCAGGCGCGCGTTCAGGCCGAGCACGGGATCGCGCACGGTTTGCAGGCGGCGCGCCAGCCAGTCGGGCCAACGGTTGTTGGTGTCGACCGTGCTGCGCGTGCCGTCGGTGATCGAGTCGCCCAGGGTCACGATGGACAGTCCGGCGCTGTCGACGTCCACTTCGGTGAGGAAGGGCCAGGCCGTGATCGTGCGCTGCACGGGGAGGGTGGCGGCCGCCGTGAAGTCGCCCGGCAGCGAGACGTAATTGGTCTGCAAGCCCGTGTTGTGGATCGTGGTCGCCTCGACCGTGCCCGGCAGGTACAGGCTGACGGCGAGGTCGCCCAGGGCCGGCACGTTCAGTTCGACCGGGTCCGACAGCACCGGCGCGCCGGGCGGGATCGTGATCGAGGGGCTGCCGCTGAAGGTCAGCACGCGGTCGGTGCCGGGTGCGACGTCGGAACCCGCTGCGCGCACGCCGATGCGGGCGGCGCCGATGCGCAGGGGCACGGTGCCGAACTCGTTCGACACGCGGATGCGCACGCGGTTGCCGCCGATGCTGGTATGGACGATCAGGCGCAAGGTCTGGTCGGTAAAGGTTTGCAGGTTAGTCAAGGGCGGCGGGCCGGCGGGCGCCGTGCCCCAGGTGCCGGTCCAGCGTTCGTTGCTCCAGTTCTGGGCGCCGGCGTGCTGGCCGGGCAGGGCGAGGGCGATCGCCAGTGCGACGCCACCCAGCAGCATGCCGCGGCGCGGGCGATTGGACGGGGTCGGACGATGAAAGGCGGCCGCGGTGCGCTGGGCCAGGTCGGACAGGGCGGACGATATCGACAACATGATCGTGCTCCTTCGTGGTTGGTGGAAACGTGCTCATATGGCTGAGCGCGCGTCCTCCAATCTATGCGGCGCGGGTAGCACGGACAAGGTAGGTACGGACGAGTTCGTTGTGCTAGCTCTAAAGTTCCCCACAAAGCTCATGCGTCAAAGAATTTGTTTGCGTTTGAGCACAGTAAATTGAAATAAAGTCGCCATACGGCAACAAATCCGGCCCCCAACGCGTGCGCAGGCACTGACGTACAATTGTTGTTTTCTTAAGAGGAGGCCGGACCATGCGCGCAATCGAAATCACCCAGCCGGGCAAGCCCGAGGTTCTGCAACTGTGCGAGCGGCCGACGCCCGAACTGAAGGCCGGCGAGGTACTGATCAAGGTCCACGCAGCGGGCATCAACCGCCCCGACGTGTTCCAGCGCCTGGGCCAGTATCCGGTGCCGCCGGGCGCCTCCGACCTGCCGGGCCTGGAAGTGGCGGGCGAGATCGTCGACGGCGAGCTCGGCGACAGTGGCTTTGCCAAGGGCGACATGGTCTGCGCGCTGGTGCAGGGCGGCGGCTATGCCGAGTACTGCGCGGCGCCGCTGGCGCAATGCCTGCCGGTGCCCGCCGGTCTGAGCATGGTCGAGGCGGCCTCGCTGCCGGAAACCTTTTTCACGGTCTGGTCCAATGTGTTCGATCGCGCGCAACTGAGCGAGGGCGAGACCCTGCTGGTGCAGGGCGGCACGTCCGGCATCGGCGTGACGGCGATCCAGCTGGCCACCGCCATGGGACACCGCGTGTTCGCCACCGCCGGCACCGAAGACAAGCGGCGTGCCTGCGAGGAGCTCGGCGCCGAGCGCGGCATCAACTATCGGGACGAGGATTTCGTCGCCGTGGTGAAAGAACTGACGGGCGGGAAGGGCGTCGACGTCGTGCTCGACATGGTGGCCGGCGACTACGTGGGACGCGAGATCGATTGCCTGGCGGACGATGGGCGCATTGCGATCATCGCGCTGCTGGGTGGGGCCAAGGCGAATGTCGACCTGTCGCAGGTGCTGCGCCGGCGCTTGAGCATCAGCGGTTCGACCCTGCGGCCGCGGCCGGTGGCCTTCAAGGGCGCGATCGCGCAGAAGCTGCGCGAGCGGGTGTGGCCGTTGCTCGAAGCGGGGAAGATCAAGCCGGTGATCTACAAGACTTTCCCGCTGGCCGAGGCGGCCGCTGCGCATGCGCTGATGGAGTCGAGCACGCATGTCGGGAAGATCGTGCTGCAGGTGGTGTGAACCGGTGGATCGGGCGTAGGGTGGGCGCTCCGTGCCCACCAAACGATGCGCCAACGTGACCCATGCAATGGTGGGCACAGGGCGCCCACCCTACGCCCTGCGAACAGCAATGAATCCTAGGGTGGAGTCCCGACTCCACGCAGTCGTGCGCCGGATACCGCGCGCTGCGAGATCCATTGACGGCTTTTCAACACGCCCACTCAGCCATTTGTTTGACCGCCCCCTGAACGGCGGCTAGAATAGCGGGTTATTTGACTGTGGGGTAATATGCGTCCCAAACTCGTCGTAGGTAACTGGAAG
>Ga0308160_10004629_pt1 | contig 14631 bp, 17 predicted proteins | sample PhyFR1_FD_201036 | JGI IMG/M metagenome (GOLD analysis project Ga0308160, IMG submission 201036) | Phyllosphere microbial communities from UC Gill Tract Community Farm, Albany, California, United States - DLSLF.R1 | ecosystem: Host-associated > Plants > Phyllosphere > Unclassified | place: USA...
ACTTGCAGTGTCCACACTACATAAGATGCAAAAGTCAAATCAACGATCTGATCGCAAGCCAGACAACCCACGACTGAGACTCACCCAAGGAGCAAAGAACTCGACAAGAGCCAACTTCTCGCCCATGACCTCCTTCTCGAATGAACCGGCGGTGAGGTCGATGACATCCGAGTCGGCAGCGGCAACAAGGCTCGCCAAGAGAGTAGCACCAACAGGGAGGATAGAAGTGAAACGCATCGTGGGGGATATACACTGGCGAATCGTTTGGTTTCGTGAGGGAAAAGGACAAGAAAACCGAGGAGAACTCCAACGAGAGAGCCGACGAGTCGCCACGCATCTATGGCCCTTTCAGGTCCTTGCTGATATATCAACGCGAGCGGTTGCGAGTGGCCAAAGCGGTCGTGGGTGGAGATTGCGACGTGGAGGCCGAAGGCGCCAGCCCGCAACGGGGGAAGCTTCGGAAGCAACAAAAGGGCGGGAAGAGACGAGGCGAGACCGGGCGACGCGTGAATAAGCAGGGCAGGGGGGAATCTCGCAAGCAGAGAGCGGAGCAGTCACCTCGGAGCCAAACTTTCCCGCTCGTTCGGAGGCAAGCAAGTTGATGCATGCATGGACACACAAGGAAGGATGTTCGGCTGGGACCGTCAAAGAGGCTCAGAGAAACACACCATACTCGGCTTGGAGTAGGTCTACATGGGTCACGAATTCCATGTGACTAGGAGAAGGTGCCCATCGACCTCCCAATGTCTTGGCGCGCTCATCATTCGAGTGCACCACGATGTTCTTCCAAGCATTGCACTTCGATTATACAGATCAAGCTCATGCGAGTTGACGAGCCAGAGTTGCTTCATTGCACACGACGCTCAGACATTTACTTCCTGATAAGCCAATAAGCGTTGTAAATGTTTCTCAGATCCTCAGGTTATCCGGCAGACTGCCATGACGAAAATCTACGACAAGGATGACGCTTGGACCGAGAGACTCGACCCCGACGTAAGCGCACATTTGATTTGGCCTAGGCTCTCAAATGCGTGGTCTTAGATAGTGGCTTTCAATTGACTGTATGAGATAGCGTCACCGTTTTGTATGACCAGATTCCGGGGCTCTGTAGAATCACACATGACATTCTGGTGCGGGTAGTCCCTGCGCAGCGACCTGCTATCTCGGCGGGCAAATTCTTCTGATAGCAGAGTTTTTGGCACTCCAGATAACATCAACCCGCTTGTACCAGACCAGGTTCGCACTTGCCACCCAAGAGAAAAGGAAAACCTAGACCTTGCTACATCCGGGATTCCTGTCATGCACACGCAATAGCTTCCTAACCATAACGGAAGAACTGAGTTGACTTTGGAGCAGCGACCAGCGCAAAAGATTCTACTAATGCTACCCCTCAGTATCGATAAGATCGTCGCTCTCGAACGCCACGTTGTTTAGGATTTATCATACCCTGACTCAAGCAGGCCAGGAAATCATCAGCAGCTTACTTGATATCAGCCACATCAGTCAGGTCCGACGATACCTAATTCTCGGGACTGTTAGGTTTCAGTGGCGTATACCATCACGTCGTGGCTGAACATAATTTCCCGCCCGTATGACAGTCCCTCACGGGCATGAGTAGATGGATCCAGGCAACTTCATTGTCTCTTAGCATATGGCTGATATATCAGCGCGATGGTTCGTATCACGTAGCTAGTGTTTTCGCATAGCAGACGCTGAAAAATCGCCCCCTTTGCTTCTCGCAGACAAATTATCTTGGAGGTTCTGTATCATGCTATCTTGCATCTTCGTAGCCTCAAGACCTCTCCTTTCTGCTTTCGTTATGTTTCCCAAGGTCATATGCGACTGTCCAGAGAGATGGATGCCTTCGCTAATCGCCTGACACTGTAACATCTCGACTTCCCCTCTTCCTTATTGAACAGTAAACACTTGCGGCAAATTTTGAGCCTTTTCGCCATTAGGGGGCCTTTATTATAGGTTGTGCGTAGGATAATAATACAAGTTGAGGAACCAGTAGATATCGAGGGAGATGGTCTCATTCGCTATCAATCGGAAAGGACTGGTTGGTGGTTCACTTGTGAAACGGAAACGAACTCGAGAGGGAATTGCCCCGAACTGTCTAGGTGCATCGCGCGTATCCGCGGTGTGCTGCCACTTCGCTTCCCGTCGCGCCTTGCCTCGAAATCGCCGGAAAACGGACTCTCAACGATTGGACCACGCTTCGCTCGCTCTGCTTCACACACACTGGGCACGATCTCGTTCGATTCGAATTCATGATATCGTTGTGCATGTCAAGCCATAGTCGTCGTAACCTATCATCACGTATCCACTCCTTTATACCTTCGTCTCGCTTCTATTCTGTGTATTCTGCCCTTGTTACCCCGATCACCTTTACCCGGATCCAGGACCAAGCGTGAACCTCTGACGGACAAAAACCCGACCTCAAAACACATTTCAACCGAAACTACCAGTCCTTACCAAAATGTTGTCCAGGTTGGCGTTGAAGCAGGGAAAGAACGCTGTCAGGCAGGTGAGTAACACGTTCATCACGGCAGTCCGGCCAAGACCAAGAAATAGAGGACAGCCAGGCCTCCTATGCACCGGTATGACGCCTACGAATTGCTGACTTCGGGTTCGCGGCTGCTTTCGATTCTGATCAGCAAACCCTCCGATCGCTTGCGACCGTATCACCTGCCGGCAAATACTCCGACCCCGTCACCCACATCTCTACCCTCAGCAATGGTCTCACCGTCGCAACCGAGTCTCATCCTCACGCTCAAACCGCGACTGTTGGTGTTTGGGTCGATGCCGGAAGCAGGGTTGATGGCAGGAAGGCCAGCGGTAGCGCTCACTTTTTGGAGGTGAGTTGACATCTTCGGCAGTGATCCGCTGTGACGTCGTTTCCGTCATGCGGCGCGAGGCAGAAGCGAAGCCCTCAAGATTATGACATCGGGATTATTCGGGAGGGCTGTAAACTTGAGCTTTTGGCAGACCTGAAATCCTCGAAAGAAGATTCGCGTAGCGCATGATGAGATCGGTCGCAGCACAAACGGTTACGAATGAGATTCGATACATACGCTGACCTTGACAATCATTCCGATCTACTCAGCACATGGCTTTCAAGGGAACCAAGAACCGAACCCAGCGTGCCCTTGAGCTCGAGGTCGAGAACATTGGTGCCCACTTGAACGCCTACACTTCGCGAGAGCAGACCGTCTACTACGCCAAGGCTTTCCAAAAGGACGTGCCCAGTGCCGTCGGTATCATCTCGGACATCTTGCAAAACTCCAAGTTGGAGAAGGATGCCATCGAAAGGGAGAGGGATGTTATCCTCAGGGAGCAGGAGGAGGTTGACAAGCAATTGGAGGAGGTCGTTTTCGACCACTTGCACGCTGTTGCTTTCGCCGGTCAGCCTTTGGGTCAGACCATTCTTGGACCCAAGGACCACATCAACTCCATCTCCCAGGGTGACCTTCAGTCGTACATCAACACCAACTACACCGCCGACCGAATGGTTCTTGTCGGTGCTGGTGCCGTCGATCACGAGGAGCTCTGCAAGCTTGCCACCGAGCACTTCGCTTCCCTTCCCCAATCCTCTTCTCCTATCCCTCTCGGCCAGGCCGCTCAGCCCAAGAGCGTCTTCTCTGGTGCCGAGGTCCGAATCCGTGACGACACCGCCGCCACATTGAACTTTGCCATCGCCGTCGAGGGAGTTGGTTGGAAGTCGCCCGATTACTTCCCGATGATGGTCATGAGCAGCATCATGGGTAACTGGGACAGGAGTTTGGGTGCCAGCCCATTGTTGAGCTCAAAGTTGTCGCATATCGTGTCGAGCAACAACTTGGCCAACAGCTTTATGAGCTTCTCGACATCGTACTCGGACACTGGTCTTTGGGGAATCTACTTGACCACCGAGAAGTGAGTGTCGGAAGAGGACGAAAAGTGTAGATCATTGAGCTTACCTGTTTTGCATAGCTTCACCGTTGTTGACGATCTTACCCACTTCACTCTCCGAGAATGGACCCGAATGTCCTTGTCGCCTACCTCCGTCGAGGTTGAGCGAGCCAAGTCGCAATTGAAGGCCAGTTTGTTGTTGGGTCTTGACGGAACCACTGCCGTTGCCGAGGACGTGAGTTTACGCATCGAACATTGATATAGCCTTTCCAGCGACTGACAGGTTTCAACCCCTCCCATTCAGATTGGTCGTCAAATGGTCACCACCGGAAAGCGATTCACTCCTCAGGAGATTGCCCGATCGATCGACTCGATCACCGTTGACGACATCCAGCGATGCGCCAAGACTTACTTGTGGGACAAAGACATTGCCATCGCTGCTATTGGACAGACTGAGGGTCTTTTGGACTACAACCGTATCCGAGCCGATATGTCGAGCATGATCTACTAGAGAAGTCGCTGTAGGTATAGAAGCGAGAATGAGCATGATTGTAAGGTACTGTCTTGTTCGTGGCTTTGGTTCTCAGTGCGAGAACGTGAGCCAAGAACGAAGACTTGATTTGTGACTGTGTTGGAACGATTTGCATGAAAAATTCAACAAGGAATCGAGTGGGACCAGAACATGTTACATGGCCATATACACTCGAGGTCTTCAAGAGGTTGCAGAATTGATATGCCGCATCCGATGGGATCTACAAACCCGAGCTGACCAGCCTCGAATACTTCCGGGCTCGGGTATCTTCTGCTTCCGAGCCTTTGGAGTGCTTTGTGACGCTCGCCTCGAAGATGTCTGATATCTCTCATCAGCTTTGCAACAGCTGAGTTTGCATATTGTAAAATAGTCCTGATAGAGCCAAGTCAAGCAAGTTTGAAGCGCTATTCCTTTCTCCGTATACAACCTCTGGTGTTCCTATCACCCGGATCGACGACTCAGCTCAATCACCTTCGACCCGGATAGACGCCGGCGAAACCCATCTTGTCTTAATCTCGCATCTTGCAATCAATCGACTCGCTCTCCCTTGAGGAGACGAAACATGTCAAGGTAAGGGCAAATCGCCGGTATCTCACGATGAAGAGTTACTGATCAAGAGACTCCATAGACGGCGAGAAGCGTCAGACCTTCAAAAAGCTCTTCGCCTTTCCACCCAAGGCTCAATCCCTCACTCTTCCAACATTCTCACCTCCTCCTCGCCCATACAAATACCCTCCGGCTTCCGACTTGCTTTTCAGTCCGAGTCGACGCAAGACTCGACGAGTCTTCATCCATCCTCCCATAGTGGAAGTGGCGGGACTGGTGCGCCAAGCACGTTTCAAGGGTTCCAAGGTGGAATCTTTGCTGGTCTGCAAACCCCCGTCATCGGATCCGACCGCTCCGTTGGAGCTCTCAGTCCCACGATGATCACCACTGCTGCTGCTCATGCTAGCATAACGCACGGCCAAAACACCAATCCGGTTCCTCTTAGAGACGTTCCTCGTTCGAAACCGGATGAGGACGAAGAGATCGTACCTGGCAGCGAAGACGAGGAGACAGAAGAAGAACAGCCTTTCGAAGCGATTCGAAGGTCTGCTGAGACCCGTAAGTCGCCAATCATTGACGTCAATCGTCTTCCTTCATTGTCGAGTCATGAGTTCGACCTGAATCTTTTGCACTGCAGGTTTCCCATCTGTCCCTGCCTCCAAGCCCATGACACCGATGCCCATACCTCCGTCCGAGACGATAGGATCTTTTCCAACACCCTCCGGCTCCCGGCATCCGCAAGAGATTATCGGACAAGCAATGCGAGATATATCCTCCCCGATTGATGGCTTCACTGCCTCCAATTCCAATGGGACAGACCGAAAGAAGGGCTCGTCTCCGAGTGACCACCCAGGAGACACCTCGGCCTCTTCTATCGTTCTGTCAAAGCCTACAGAGATCGTCCGTTCTCGACCGGTCCCGAAACAACGAAAGAGAGCGGACGGGGATATGCAAGATCGTACGAATCTAAATTCTTCTGCAGAATCTTCGGTGCCCGGAAAAGCTCAATCTAGCGGCCCAGAGCCTGTAATGGACGATGGCACCGCTCCCGCAGCAAATTCGGTTGGCGGAGTTTCTGGGTCCAGGGCTAGATCGATCACACCTCCATTGAAAAGCAAAACGACTGTGGTCTACACCAAAAGATCGATCAATAGCAAGAAAAGGAAGATCTTGCTGAGCGATAGCGAATCGGAAGAGGATGAGGTCGTGCCGCCAACGCTCGATCAGCGCGTCCTGTCCACTTCAGCCCTCATCATACCTGCCAAAGCGCCCAAGAGTTTTCCAGAGCAGAAGCTTGACGAGCTCGAGCGTCCCAGCAAAAAAAACCGCACGGTACAGGATTCAGCTCGTCATGAGAGAGACAGTTCCGTTGATCCCCTTGATCTGGAATACGTCGATCCGCTGCGAACACCCTTGAAGAATCAAGTTGTCGTGGAGATCGATAGCGTGGCCAAGCCGAAAAACACCTCAGCTGATGATGAACATAATGACAACGACATCGTTGTGGTCTTACCGTCTGCTAGCAAGAGCAAATCTAAGGCAAAGGCGAAGGGCAAACGCGCGCAGTACGACGATGATGACGATGAAGATCCGTTCGAAGGCCTTCCCTTGGACACAGCCATGGCGGACTCGGACGAGGAAGACGATTTCGTGCCGTCCGGTAGAAAATCGAAGGCAGCTGCGAAGAAGAAGAAGGCGCCTCCTAAGAAGAAGGAGAAGGTAGCAAAGGGGAAGAAAGCTGCAAGTACGGCTACTCCCGTCGAGGCGACCCCTGCGCTTAGCATTGGAAGCGAGGTGATGGATGTTGACATCCTGCCCGATAAGGACCCGGCCCCTGGCGAGATTGAAACCACCCAAACACCGCCTGCACGAAAAGGAGCTCAGTCTACCAAGACTACGAAGGGGAAAGCGACAACCTCGACTCAGAGCACTAGCAAAAGCTCAACCGTCCCACAAAAGAGTGCGAAGTTCATAGACAGCGGAGATGATGAGGATGAAGTGCTGCTCGCAGCTCCTCCTTCCTCGACCAAAGGCAAGGGGAAGGCAGGAACCGAGGCAGTTGTGTCTAAGGGAGAAGGGACGAAGGATAATAGCAAAGTCAAAACCAAAGCCAAGATCGTGGGCAGCGACGATGAGGATGAGATTCACGTGGGTACAGCTCGACTGACCGAAGTGCAGAAGCGTGCTGATCTTCTAGGCTTCCGTGCTTCAGAGTGAAGCGCCTGCTTCAAGGAGCACTGTGGATGAGGCAACGGGACCAGTCATAGGTGGATCAGTACTCCAAGAGGCATCGGAGTCGCAGTTGAATGTTCCTATGAAAGACGAACAAGTCAAGAGCAAGACCCCAAATTTCGTTGTCAGTAAGGGTGGCAAGATAGTAGAGTTCCGAACGTGTGAGTAGATGGTTCTGGAAGTAAATCGACTGACAGCATATCCTGACGAAGACTTTCATGCAGCCCGCGATGATCTCCCCAAGGTAGTCTCCAATACCGGAGGTGTCAAGCGTATGGGCATGTCCCGTGCCTTCAGAATACCTTCGTTACACCGCAACCTCAAAGCCCCGCCCAAACGATTGGCTGCGCCACCGAAAAAGCCTGAACGCAAGAAAAAGAGTGATGACGAGTATTCGGATGAGGAGCCTGTGGATGAGTTTGGCCGACCCAAGCCCAAACCTGGTAGCAAAGAGTGGTACATGATGGAAGATTAGGCAACTGAGACCGGTTCCCAGCGACAGACAAGCCAAAGAAGTTGTATCGTCGATCTTGACAGATCGATTCTCATCATGCATATGCATCATGCGATTGTTCTTAGCCGCGGAATCATTTTGAGGCCGCCGGCCCGAGCGACACGAGCGAGCTGATTGACGTTCTATCTAGTTGTGAATGGCCACCTCACATGTATGCAATTTGTAACGCCTAAACTCTGTCGCAGCTCTTCAATTCGTCAACCCATCCACACGTAGTTATGATGAGGCGTTCACAGACCTCTTCGCCTGCAATTCAAGGTCGAGGGATTTCGCTGGCGGATTGGGAAGCCACGGCACCTCTCGATGAGCTTGAAATTACCAGCGTCGGGATAGTTCGTGAAGCTTGTAACGTTCGACCGTTACCGGAAAAGGTAAGGTCATTTCCCGGACATAGATGGCGATTGTTTTTTGAAACCAGAATCTCTACAGTATGCCAATGCAGAAGCAGGTCCCAGTCGGCCGATGACCCCCTCTGGATCAGCTACACCAGGTTTCAAGAAGGGGCAGCCTCATTCCCTGCTTCAATCCGCCCTCGGTATCTCTCGGCCACCTTCCGAGCAGGGCAGGTCTCGTGTTGTATCTGGAGTGCCATCTTCGAAACAGATTTATGTCGCTCCCACCACGATATCAACTGCTCAGCAATTTCATGAGCACTTCTCGCATCTTACCTCGTCGCTGTCCCATTCTCAGGATTCCGCATACCGAGCGCATCTCGAGGAGGTCAGTACCTATGGAGAGGCTTGCAAAATCGTTGGCGAAGAACTTCAACACTCGGAGGAGACTGTTGATGCGATGATGGGTTACTTGAAATGGGTTGAGGAAAGAGGAGAAAGTCTGCGAATCGCGGGTGAAACTCTGATGCAGGAAGAGGTACGTCGATCACTGACTCACAAGTGGAACCATGCTGCTACTGATATCTCCCTGTTGATAGTACCAACTCAACCTGCAGACCACCCATCTATCGTCCAGGCTATCATACTTTACCTTCTTGGAGCAAGCCCAGAGAATGCTGAACAATCCTGGAGAAGAACTAGTCCTGAGCGACGGTTTCTTGGCTATGGTTGAACGACTAGACAGCTGTTTGACTTATCTCAAAAGCCATGTGAGTCCCGTGTGCGGCTCGTCTCCTGTCATGAGCTTATGAATCGCCTTCGCATTGCAGAGGGACTTCCGAGATGCCGAAATCTATCTCATCAGGTATCAGCAGTGCATGACTAGGAGCATGACCTTGATCAAGCTCTATGTGGTAAACGCCTTGAGATCGTTAGCTCAAGAGGTTCAGAAGCGGACGTCGGATACCAAGGTAAGTGCTCCTTGGACTTGCAAAGATCGGGAACTAGCTAAAGAGAAACGCACTGCAGTATCCAATCTCCGAAACAGCCGCTGTCGCTCTTTTGTACACCAAATTTACCTCATACGCCTTCCCTTTACGACCACTTCTTGCGGAGCTCGAGCTGCGGGCGTCCGAGAACCCTACGGAATTAGGTTCCCTACTCGACGATTGCCACGCCACATGGGTCTCGGTCAGGAAGGCCTTGATCGGGCCTCGTGTGGAGCGGGAAGTGAAGCGCATGGATCCCGCTGTAGCACAGATTGTTGACCTGGTAGGTTCCCCTTCGAAAGAGGAAAACTCATCGACATTCACTGACCAACCAGCCAAACAATCCTCTCGCAGACACGTTCTGGTTGTGGCTACCTGAAAGGGGTGTGCTCTGATGAATACATGCTCTACATGCAATTCTTCTCGACCGGCGACAAGCCTATATAGTAGGGAGATCAGATCGCGCTATACTTGACATTCTGCTAAGATACATATGAATCTCTCTCGGACAGCGCGTTTTTGGAAGGACTGTGTGACCACCTATACGATCATTTGCGACCTAGGATTCTCCATGAGATGGAGCTATCTACCCTGTGCGACGTATGCACTGTACTCCAAGGACTCATGATCGCGGACCTCAACGGGGACGACATGGATCCCGCAACGCCGTCTCCCGTACCGGATGCCGGCGCCGGATCGTACTTCCCCGCATATTACTCCCCTTCGCAAGGTGGCTTGGATTTACAACGTTATCAATCTTACGAGGCCGAAGCCAACATACTACCACACCGACCAGACAGCTATTTCCATGCAGGCAAGTTACTCGGTATGGTGCTGCGGGACGTGCAGACTCGTATGATTTTCAGAAGTCAAGCAATCCTGAGATCCGATGTGGGATCTTATGCTCCTAAAGGCGACGATCTAGACTATCCCGCTAAGATCCAAAATGGTGAGTAGCAAAAGAATTGTACGTCATATCTGCCTTGACTTATGTTTTCGTTCTCAGCTTCGCATTTGGTGAAGGAACGTCAGACGTTCGCAGTGTCGCTTGACGATGATGACGAAGAGAACCCAGCGTTCCTGCAGATGCCAGAGAAAGAGACGCAGGAGACTTGGTACCCATCCCTTCGCTCCACATTGTGGATCTTGTCTCTCGTACATACGTTCGTGGAGGTAAGTCATGGTCGCTGCTGAGGAACCAGGCGTATGACTGACTCTGCCGCATATAGACTAATGTCTTTGAAGATCTCGCCGAGGAAGCGATCAGCACTTGCAGACAGTCCCTGCTGAAAGCAGCACAGATATTCGCATCACGAAAAAAGGACGCTCAACTCGACTCGCAACTGTTTCTGATCCGGCATTTGCTCATTCTAAAGGAGATGACCGCAAGTGTCGACATTGTGAGCCGATCTCGAGCGGGTATAAGTAGTGGCGGCGTAATCGGTGAGTTTTTTTATCCTCACACGTCATACGCCTGCAAGCTAAGTAAAGATTTCGGCATTGCAGCTACTTTAAGTGCACTTCTCGCTGGAGCTTTGAATATGGTCGGGGTGGGGGGATTACTTGGACTGAGACCAGAGGCAAACTCCCGGATGGCGGCAACCGCTAAAGATGTATGTAGCAAGGGAAATCACGGTCTGGTGAACCTCGCTCAAATCATCTTCGCTACCACTTGAATGTATAGGACGTGGACCGGGAATTAAAACGCGTCTGTGAGGAAGCGATCGCGCAGTGTGGAGACAAAGCATCGTCGCCTTTACGCAAATGGCTGGATCGGTGCACTCATTATTTGTCCGCCAAATCTTCGCGTGGACAAGCCGCAGACCTTGCCTCACAGGATTGGGCTACGCCCCAAAAGGTTAAAGAGACTCATGACGCCTTCCGGGAGAACGCAGCAGTGGTGATCTCTGACTGGATAAGCAATCTGGTGATCTACTTGCAAGACGAAGCTACGGTACGGGTTCTCATACCGCCTATGCAGAATCACGTCATGGACACCTACAGGACCTTTCACGACATCGTCCGAGCGGAATATGATCAAGACTTGGCATCGTGTCTTATGACACCGCCCGCCATGCTCAGCATGCTCAAGCGTCTTGAAAACGACGCATTGCAGCATAGGTAGTATCTTGAGGCGGCGCCTAACGCATGTATTCGTAGAGTACCCAGTATCGGGCGATTACAACAATTATCAGCAGATCCGCTTAGTCGTAGCCAGCACCGCTTCGCTTTTTGCCCTCTTTGTGTTTGAAGTGCTTCTTCGAGTTTTTGGCCGGCACGAGAGGAGGGTTAATCATCTCGAGGGGCAGTCCATCCGGCCCAAGTCGATGAGCATGAGGATAGAGCTTTGTTCGCGAGTAGCCATCTTCCTGACCGAGACCTGGGGCACCCTTTGCCACAGGTCGAGGCATAGGACCCGGCTCGCTGAAGAAGGTGTTTTCGAGATTCTTTGATTTCCACGCAGCCGATCGTCCCGGAGCGGAAGCCGCGTTCTGACGGATCGACTTTGCTGTCGCTTGTCGCTCTCGAGCTTGTTGCTTATCGTCATCGGCGGTGTCTTCAATGGGCACAGTCGGCGCAGGCCCCACGTAGGTGTCGGCTCCCTTCGCCACTCGCGTGACGGGAGCCTTCTTTTTTCCGAGACGAATGTCTTCCTCTCCCTTGGCAATCATCTTGAGCCTGCTCTCCTCCATGTATTCATCGCTATCGATGCCGGGTGGAGGATGACAGTAAACGAGCTTGGCACTGACGTAGTCCTTGAGCACGTATCGAGCAGCTCGTGATGTATCGGGCATACCGAAGGACGCTCTTGTGAGACCTCGCGCGACTGTAGTGAAAAAGGGAATGATACGGTGATCAGGCTCAGGGACGAGAGACATTGTCGCTCCCGGACTCACTAGCATAACCTGACAAGAAGTCCTCCCAATGAACCATACCAGTCCCGCCATCCTCGATCTCCTTGACTTCGACTCGGATAGCATAAGTACCCTCGAGAACCTCCCGGGGGACTCGTCGACAGATCAGCTCGACCGGAGCGGTGTATTCCCTCATCTGGTCGATCGGCAACACTCCATCACAAACCATGTCGGCTTCGGTGTGAACGAATTGCGGGAAGACGAGACCGGGACAATCACAAAGCGTGACCTTGCTTGTGAACGGCAACGTCTGGAAATGCTTGGTCTTTCCAGGAGTGGCAGACACGCTGACCTTTTTCGATCCAAGCAAGGCATTGATGGTGGAGGATTTACCGACGTTGGGGTAACCAACCAACCCAACAGTCAACTTGTCGGGCGTAGGATAAAGTCGGCCAGCTTGGGTGCGACGCGCTCGAACAGCTCTTCCAGCTCCAGAACTGTCAGGACCCTCGTTCGAGGATCGTGGTCAACTTCCTCGTCAAACATGCCCTGCATGGCGTGGTTTTCCGCAAGCTCATCGAATTCAGGGGTTTCAATGTTCAACTTGTTCTCCATCTCTTTTCGTAGAGCCTGGGTCGCGCTAGTCTCGCCGTCCTGTTTGTGAATGATCGACTCGGCCAAGGCGTTTTGAACATCCGGATCTTCGTCATCCTCGTCTTCGTCGAGATCGTCAGAGTCCTCGTCATCATCGTCCTGATCCTTCTGGGTGAGGACGACTTCGTCCTCCTCCTCGGCCGAATCTTCCTCCTCGACATCTGACGCGTCCGCAGCCTGATCTTCAGCGAATTTGATTTCTTCGTCCAGACCCAACTGCCTTCTTCGCTGCTTCTCGGCTTGTTCCTGAGCAGCAGTGGCGTTGAAGGCTGAGAAGAATGCGTATTGGATGTTTTGCTTGTCGAAGTAGTCTGCCCATGCTTGCCTGAAAACCATGTAGCAGAGGTATTAGCTACAGTTCATGTGTTGTCCTTTCTAGGGCGAGAACGCACCTCTGCTGCTTGGTCAACAGATCAGACTTGTTGATGAGCAACAAACTCTTCCTGATTCCTCGCTTCTGCTTGTTGCCCATACCGATCCCGACCTCAGAGACATAGTTTTCCAAATCTTCGCATCGGAAAGTGATGGGATTTCGACCGTCCACAATCTGGACGATCAAGTGTGATCGTTCAATTACTCGCCAGAGTTGACGCCAGACTTGTAGATTTCGCTCGAAGGGGGTGAGGAGTAGGCTGTGCTCCTCGGCAACTCTGTCGGCCCAAAAGGTCTGTGTGGTCAGAAAAGTCACGAGGTGGCGGCACGACGCTGATAACTCACTCAGCAAGACCTCTGCGCCATTCCAAGAAGCTATCTCTCTCATTCTTTTCCAGCTCTACTCGAGTGGTTGTCTCGTCCCAGGCTGCTCGTCGTGGTACTCGCAAAGATCCCTTGAGCTCGTCCTGCTTCTTTGTCAAAGCTCGGGATTCTTGAGCACTGAGGAGGTAAGGGTTTTTGGAATTGGGAATAGATGGGGTAGAAACAACCTTGACGTTGGTCCTTTCTGCAAAGGAGCACTCGTTATGAGCATTACTGCCCGCGACGAGCCCCAGCATGACCAAGACGTACCAGCGGTGAAATCAGTGTCGGCCAACGCCGCACTGTTCAAAAACTCTTCGAGATCTCCTTCATGTGTCACCGACCGCAAGTTTTCCGATTCTTGCACAATTCGGAGGGCGTTGGGATCTCTTCGAGCATCTTTGGCTTTTCGGTTGATGATCGATTTACCCAGACCGTGATTCTGACCGGTGGTACGTTTAGGAGGCTAGCAAAAGGCGAGATTTGTCAGGAGCTGTTCATGAAGCCGTCATGTTCATCTATAGGACGCTCACCATCTTTGATCGGTAGGTTCGTTGTAGGATGCAGTGGGATTATCAAGTAAGTTCTCTATGTATAACCTCTCGAGCGGTCTTCTGCAGTAGAAGATGTGATGACTATGAGCTAGGGTCAGGTCAACCTTCATCAACCTTTCACCAACTTGAATTTCTCGGCGCCTCGGTCAAACCTTGCGCGCGAAATCGAAAATATCGAAAATCTCAAATTACGTAATCGAAATCGAGCGACGACGACGGTTGCTCGTGGTCTACAAGCAAGTAGCACATCATCGCCTCTCCGGCTTCGTCAATCGTGGTAAATCGTATTCATTTCCCTCTTCTTCTCTTCGCTCGAGCAACCTGGTAATCTTCAGAGCCTTCGGATGAAAGAACATAAAAGTCCTCGGAGGATGAATCGACCTCGACCGGCTGCGTGGCGGTTGGCTGGGAGGATGAGATGGTCGGAAATCCTGCAGGTGGGATGGCAACCACTATGATTGTGTCCGACTTGGCTCGAGCCATGGGCTTCTTCTTTCTCTTGCCCTTACTCTTCTTCTTGCTGTCCTGACTGGCAATCAATCCAAAGTTCTCTCTGTGTGACCAAAGTCAACGAATGCAAAGCGTCTTGTATTCGGAAATGCACTCACCCATAATTGAAGAGAAGTTCCTCCTTTGCCTTGATGTTCTGGGCTAGATATGGATGAAGTAATGTGAGAATGTGAGAATGTGGTATCCCATTTCTTTCCCACCGCTTGTCATGCACTCACTAGATCTAAACTCCAGTCGGTGAACACCTTGCACAGCTCTCACTCTGGCTACCACATTATCCTTTCGTG
>Ga0308160_10004630_pt1 | contig 14630 bp, 15 predicted proteins | sample PhyFR1_FD_201036 | JGI IMG/M metagenome (GOLD analysis project Ga0308160, IMG submission 201036) | Phyllosphere microbial communities from UC Gill Tract Community Farm, Albany, California, United States - DLSLF.R1 | ecosystem: Host-associated > Plants > Phyllosphere > Unclassified | place: USA...
TCGAAGTGGTGGGCCTGGCCTACGAGGACATCGAGCCGGCGGAGATGCAGGCGTTCCTGAAGGACCATCCGGTGGCCTACCCGGTGGCGATCCTCGACACCTACGCGCCGCCGGCCGATTTCGCCACTCCGCGCGGGCTGCCGATGACCTATCTGATCGCCCCGGACGGCAAGGTCGCCAAGCAGTTCCTGGGGCCGGTCAATGCGCACGACATCGAGGCGGCGATCGCCGCGGCTGGCGGCAAGGTCGCCGGCCAGGCGAAGGCCGCCGGTTGATGGCGGCGGCCCGCTTCCTGGTCGCCGGCCGGGTGCAGGGCGTGTATTTCCGCGCCTCCACCCGCGAACGCGCGCTGGCATTGGGGCTGGATGGATACGCGCGGAATCTGGCCGATGGCGGCGTCGAGGTCGTCGCTTGCGGCGAGGCCGCGGCGCTGGAGGCGCTGGCCGAATGGCTGCAGCACGGGCCCCCTGCTGCGCGGGTCGAGCAGGTGTTGCGCGAGTCTTGGTCAGTGCCGGTGGCGGCGGGCTTCGCGATCGGGTGACATCGCGGAAATCCTGGTGGCTCGCTGTGGGAGGGACTTCAGTCCCGACGAGACCTTACCGGTAGCGCGTCGGGACTGAAGTCCCTCCCACACAACCGCATGCCGCTGCGGAAGGAGTCAATCCGATCGCGTCTTTGCGGAGAGATCCGGTCGCGGCTGAAGCCGCTCCTACAGGGAACCAGTGCACCGTCGGTTGCGGGTGCACCATCGAATCCCCAATCCCTAATCCCCCAATCCCGGCTTCAAACCGACGCGATCGGCTGCAACACGCCGAACTTTTCCTTGCGCGGTTTGTGCTTCAGCGGCGGCAGTTCCAGTTCCGGCTCCTGCAGCGGGGTGTCGGGCAACTGGTCGAGCAGATGCCGGATCAGGGTCAGGCGGCCGCGTTTCTGGTCGTTGAAATCGACCAGGGTCCACGGCGCCTGTTCGCGGTGGGTGGCGTCCAGCATCGCCTCGCGGGCGCGGGTGTATTCGGCGTACTGGGCGCGCGACTGCAGGTCCACCGGCGACAGCTTCCAGCCCTTCAGCGGATCGTGCAGGCGTTCGGCGAAGCGCTTCTCCTGCTGGTCCTGGTCCACGCACAGCCAGTACTTGAACAGGCGGATGCCGTCGTCCACCAGCAATTGCTCGAACAGCGGCGCCTGGCGCAGGAAGGCCTGGTATTGCGCGTCGCTGCAATAGCCCATGACCCGCTCCACGCCGGCGCGGTTGTACCAGCTGCGGTCCATCAGCACCATTTCGCCGGCGGCCGGCAGATGCGTGGCGTAGCGCTGGAAATACCACTGCGTGCTTTCGCGATCGGTCGGCTTGGGCAGCGCCACCACCCGGCACTGGCGCGGGTTCAGATGTTCGGCGATGGCCTGGATCGCGCCGCCCTTGCCGGCGGTGTCGCGGCCTTCGAACAGCACCAGCACGCGTTCGCCGCTGTGCTGCAGCGCCTGCGCCAGCGCCGCCAGTTCCAGTTGCAGCGGTTGCATCAATGCCTGGTACTGCTTGCGTTTGAGTTTGCTCATTTGCTGCGTCTCGTGCGGGTGCCGGCCATGCTGCGCGCCACTTCCAGCAGCGCGCCCTGCTGGCGGCTGTCGAGCGTGCGATAGGCCTGCAATAGGTCGTGTTCGCCGCGGGTGCGGGCCGGGTCGAGTTGGCTGGCCAGTTCGCCGAGCAGCGCGCCCGCGGGAACGCCGAACGCGCGCGCCAGCGCATTGAGCTGGTCGCGACCGGGCATCTTTTCGCCGGCCAGCCAGGCCTTGACCGTGGCGGCGCCGGCGCGCGGGATGGCGGCGGCGATGTCCGCCGCGGTCATGCCGCTGGCTTTGGCCAGCAGGCGCAGGGTGGTGTCCAGTGACATGCGCGGTTCCAGGTCATTCCTTCAGGCGTGGGCGCAGCGTGGCCAGGTTGCACGGCCGGGTGCGCGCGTCGAGCTGCGCGGCGACGATCCTTTCCCAGGCGGTGCGGCAGGCCGAGGTCGAGCCGGGCAGGCAGAACACGAAGGTGGCGTTGGCCAGGCCGGCGAAGGCGCGCGACTGCAGCGAGGAGGTGCCGATTTCCTCGAAGCTGATCGCGCGGAACAGTTCGCCGAAGCCGGGCATCTGCTTGTCCAATAGCGGCAGCAGCGCCTCGGGGGTGGAGTCGCGGCCGGTGAAGCCGGTGCCGCCGGTGACCAGGATGCCGTCGACCTGCGGGTCGGCGATCCACGCCGAGACCACCGCGCGCATCCGGTAACGGTCGTCGGGCAGCAGCTCGCGCGCGTACAGGCGGTGGCCGGCCTCGCCGAGCACCGATACCAGGTAATCGCCGGAACTGTCTTCGGCCAGGCTGCGCGTGTCCGAGACGGTCAATACGCACAGGTTCAACGCGATGAAATCGGCTTTGGCGCTCATGCCCGAAGCCTAGCGGCTCGCCCGGTCGGCGTATAGCCTGCCGGCACGCATCGGCAGCGTCCGTACAGGCGCCATCGCAGAACCAGGGCGATGCCGCGTCAGGCTTGTGCGTGCGCGGGCTGCGTCGGGACGCCGGGCAGGGTCAGCGCGCGCGGCCGGTAACGGGTCACGTTGGCCGCGGGATGGGACGCCAGGGGCAGGCGCTCGGGTTCGCGCTGCAAGGCGCGACGCTGCGCGTCGGCGCTGCTCCATTCGGCATAGTCGAACAGGCTGCGGCCATCGTCGGACAGGTGCAGGTGCGAGGCGATCAGCCCGCGCAGCGCGTGCGCGCCGTCTTGCAGCGCGGCGAACGCTGCGTTGGCGTGGAGCTGCGCCTGCGCGGCATCGCGGGTCGCCAGCCTGGTCACCACGACGCAGCCGGGCAGGCGCTGCGGATCGGACACTCCGCTGCGGATGCGCCGATAACGGCGCAGCGTCAGTCGCGGCGCCGGTGTGCGCGGGCTCAAGCTGCGACCGAGCGGCGTGGCGTCGTCGTCGCCGCCGCATTGCGCGTACAGCAGGTCTGGCGCGGTGCTCAGCGCTTCCAGCCAGGCCAGGGCATGCAGACCGGTGCCGGGGTTGGCGTGCAAGCGGGCGAGCAGCGTCGCGCAGACCGTTGCCGAGGCATGGGCGACCAGCACGCTGCGTGCATGCGGGGAGGTAAGGTCGGGCGACAGGCGTGATGGCATCGGGGCATGCGCGAACGGAAGGCGCGCAGTGTCGAACCTCAATCACGCTTCAGGTCAAGCGTGTTTCTGCATGAGCGGCGCTTCAACAGGTGCAACGATGTGCGTGTCTTCAAGCTGCGGTCGGCTGTCGCTCGCGCTGTGCTGAAGAATTGCGGTCGCCGATGCAGGCAATCTGCCGGGAGGTTTGGTCTGAATGTGAGCGGCATACATGCCGCTGCGCCAGGTGTAGACATCGTCGCGGTCGGGCGATTCGCGAGCTACTGCGGCCCACTCCAGCCATGCCGGCGCGCGGTATCGCGCAACAGGTCGGCGAAGTCCGCAGCGAAGCCTTGCATGTCGAACAGGCCGGCGCTGACGCGGCGCTGCTGCAGCGTGTCGCGCAGGGCGCGCAGCGCCGCCGGATCGCGACCCAGCTGCACCGCCTTGGCAATGAAGGCATCGTCATCGGCGACGTTCATCCCGTTCATGCCCAGGTGGTGGTTGAGGCTGCCGGCCACGCGTGCGGCGAAGGTCGCGCCGGGGCAGGTCAGCAGCGGGCAGCCGGCCCACAGTGCGTCGGAGGCGGTGGTGTGTGCGTTGTACGGATGTGTGTCCAGGAACAGGTCGGCATGCCGGTAGCGCGCCAGATAGTCGGCATGCGCCAGCTTGGGCATGAAGCGCAGCCGCGCCGGATCCACTTCGGCACGGCGCGCGGTCTCGCGCAGCCGCGCATCGGCCTGGCCGGGCCCGGACAGCAGCCACAGCACGCTGTCCGGGACCTGGCGCAGCACCGCCAGCATGCGCGTCATGCTGCGCGGGGTCAGCTTGTAGCTGTTGTTGAAGCAGCAGAACACCGTGCCGTGCTCGGGCAGCCCGCAGTCGAGGCGCGATGGCGGGCTGCCGACGCGGCGGCTGTCGTCCGACGGCTGGAAGGCGCGCAGCAGGCGCAACACGCGCTCGCTGTAGTGCGCGGCCAGCGCATCGGGCAGCGCGAACGCATCGCCGATGACGTAGTCGATCCACGGCGCGCCGGACGTGCCCGGGTAGGCCAGCCAGTTGATCTGCAGCGGTGCCGGACGCAGCGCCAGCACTTCCGGCGCACCGCCGCCGCCCCAGCCGCGCAGGTCGAACAGGATGTCGATGCCGGCATCGCGAATGCCTTGCGCGATCGCCCGGTGCGGCTGTCCGGCGACATCGTGCCAGGCATGCGCCGCAGACTGCAGGCGCGTGCGGATCGCGCTGCCGTCGTCGCGGTTCAATGCGAACAGCTGCACCTGCAGGTCGGCGTGCGCGCGCAGCCGTTCGAACATGGCCGCGGTCAGCAACCCGGTGGGATGCGCGCCGAAGCCGTTGGACAGGAAGCCGACCTGCAAGGGGCCGGCGCGGCGCAGCGTCGCGGCCGGCAATGGCGCCAGCGTCTGCGCCAACGCAAGCGCACGGTTGCGCGCGCAGTGCAGCTGTTCGGCGGCAGTGGCGTCCTCGTTGAGGAAGGCGAACGGTTCGATCGCCGGATGGCCCTGGCGCACCGCGTCGCGCACCTGCTGCGACAGCGCGTCCAGCTGGCGCCAATCGCACAGTTTGCGTCGCCAATTCAGAAGGTGCGCGGCGATCGACGGTTCCTGCGGCAGCAGCGCATGCGCGTGCGCATAGGCCTGCGCGGCGGCTTCGGCCTCGCCGTTGTCTTCCAGCGCATGGCCCAGCCACAGGGCGATGCCGGGATGCTGCGGAGCGTGCTGCAGCGCCTGGCGCAACGCTGAGGCGGCCTCGGCGTGGCGGCCCTGGGTCCAGCGCACGCGGCCCAGCCGCGCCAGCGCTTCCGGATGCGCCGGGCGCAGCTGCAACGCGCGCAAGGCGGCGTGTTCGCCGGCGGCGATCGCCCCGGCACCGAGTTCGGCGTCGGCCAGCATCACCCAGGCGATGAAATCCTGCGGATCGCGGCACACCGCGTCCTGCAGCTGGCGTAGTTCGTGCAGCGCGCTGCCGCTCACGCGTGCACGGTGGCCGGCGCGTGCGCAGTGGCGCGGCGCACGCTCACGGGCTGTCGCTCAGCCGCGCCAGTTCGTCGACCTGGTGCTCGTGGCTCAGCCGCTCGATCAGCGCGTCGAGGTCGCCTTCGATCACGTTCGGCAGGTCGTACAGGGTCAGGCCTTCGACCCGGTGGTCGGTGATGCGGCCCTGCGGGAAGCTGTAGGTGCGGATGCGCTGGCTGCGGTCGCCGCTGCCGACCTGCAGCTTGCGGTCCTGCGCCTCGGCCGCGGCCTGCTTGCTGCGCTCGGCGTCGAGCAACTGCGCCTTCAGCCGCTTCATCGCCTTGTCGCGGTTGGCGTGCTGGCTGCGCTCGGTCTGGCACTCGACCACCACCCCGCTGGGTACGTGGGTGATGCGGATCGCCGATTCGGTCTTGTTGACGTGCTGGCCGCCGGCGCCGGACGAGCGGAACGTGTCCACCTTCAGGTCGGCCGGGTTGATCGCGATCTCTTCCACGTCGTCGGCTTCGGGAATGATCGCCACCGTCGCCGCCGAGGTGTGGATGCGGCCCTGCGACTCGGTCGCCGGCACCCGCTGCACGCGGTGCGTGCCGGATTCGAACTTGAGCTTGGAGTAGGCGCCGCGGCCGACGATGCGCGCCACGATCTCCTTGTAGCCGCCGTGCTCGCCGGGGCTGTCCGATTCCACTTCCACCTTCCAGCCCTGGCGTTCGGCGTAGCGCGCGTACATGCGGAACAGGTCGCCGGCGAAGATCGCCGCCTCGTCGCCGCCGGTGCCGGCGCGCACTTCCAGGAACAGGTTGCCGTCGTCGCGCGGATCGCGCGGCACCAGCAGCAACGCCAGTTGTTCGTCCAGCGCGAGCAGGCGCGCGTGGGCGGCGGCGATTTCCTCCTCGGCCAGTTCGCGCAGTTCCGGATCGCCGCGCATCGCCTCGGCCGCGGCCAGGTCGGCCTTGGCCGCGGCCTCGTCGGCCAACGCGGCGGCGACCGGCTCCAGCTGCGCGAATTCGCGCGAGTAGTCGCGGAAGCGCGCGTTGTCGTTCACCACCTCGGGATCGGACAGCAGGCGTTCGAGTTCTTCGCGACGCTCGGCCAGCGGCTCCAGCTTACGGCGCAGGGTCGGTGTCATCGGTCTTCAGAATGGGATGGAAATAGCCCGGCTTTTCCGGGAACAGGCGCTCGGCGGCGCGGGCCAGCTCGGCATCGCCGCTCAGCGCCGCCTCGCGCAGCGCCGCGGTCGGCGGATGCAGCAGGCGGTTGGTCAGGGTGTTGGCGAGGAATTCCAGCACCTCGTCGGCCGGCTTGCCGTTGGCCAGCTGCTGCCGGGCCTTTGCCAGCACGTCGTCGCGGGTGCTGTCGCCGTGCGCGCGCAGGCGCTTGAGCGGCGCCTGGCGGGTGCTGGCCTGCAGCGTCTCGATGTAGCGCAGCACCTGCAGGTCGATGATCGCCTCGGCCGCCTCGGCCGCTTCGCGGCGGCCGCGGCGATTGTCCTCGACCGCGCGTTCCAGGTCGTCCACGGTATACAGATAGGCATCGGCCAGCTCGGCCACGCCGGCCTCGATATCGCGCGGCACCGCCAGGTCGAACAGCAGCATCGGCTTGTGCTTGCGCGCGCGCAGCGCCTGCTCGACCTGCGCGCGGGTCACCACCGGTTCGCGCGCGGCGGTGGCCGAGAACACCACGTCGGCTTCCTGCAGATGCCGTTCCAGTTCGCTCAGCGGCAGCGCCACGCCGCCATGCCGGCTGGCCAGTTCCTGGGCGTGGGCGAGGGTGCGGTTGGCGATCAGCAGGCGCCGCACGCGGCCTTCGCTGAGGTGCTTGGCGGCCAGTTCGATGGTCTCGCCGGCGCCGACCAGCAGCACCGTCGATTCACTGAGCCGGGCGAAGGAGTTCTGCGCCAGGCGCACCGCGGTGGAGGCCACCGAGACCGGATTGGCGCCGACCCGGGTGTCGGTGCGCGCGCGCTTGGCCACCGAGAAGGTCTGCTGGAACAGCCGGTCCAGGCGGTTGCCCATCGCCCCGTGCTCGCGCGCCAGCGCCCAGGCGTCCTTCACCTGGCCGAGGATCTGCGGCTCGCCCAGCACCATCGAGTCCAACCCGGTGGCGACGCGGAACAGATGCCGGACCGCATCGGCGTCCTGGTGCTGGTACAGGTAGCCGTGCAGCCCGGCCGCGTGCGAATCCAGCCAGTCGGCCAGGCTCTGCGCGTCGTCGGCGATCGCGTACAGCTCGGTGCGGTTGCAGGTGGAGAGCAGGGCGGCCTCGGCGACGTTGGGCAATGCGCGCAGCGATTGCAGCGCGCGCGGCAGCGCATCGCCGGCGAACGCCACCCGTTCGCGCAGGTCGACCGGCGCGGTCTGGTGGTTCAATCCGAGCACCCACAACGTCATCTGTTCAGTTGCTTGCGATAAGCTGCTGGCCATTCAGGGCCCCATTTTACGGCCCGGTTGCCCCCGATGCCCGCATTGATTCGCATCCGTATCGTTCTATTGCTGTCGGCGCTCGCCGCGCTGCCGGCCACCGGTGCCGCCGCCGCCGCGCCGACGGCCACCGCCAAGCTGCCGCCGAGCGCCGCTGCGTCCTCGCTGACGCCGGTGCTGGCCGGCGAGTTCGCGCTGCAGGCCGGGCAGCTGGCCGATGCCTCGCACTGGTACCTGGAGGCGGCGAACGAGGCACCCGGCGATGCCGGCCTGGCCGAGCGCGCCACCCGCATCGCGATGCTGGCCAACGACAACGCGGCCGCGGCGCAGGCCCTGGCGCTGTGGCGCCAGCGCGCGCCGGAGTCGCTGCCGATGCGCAGTGCCGAGGCCTCGCTGGCGCTGCGCAACGGCAATCTGCGCCAGGCGCGCGGCCTGCTGGTGGCGCTGCTGCGCGACAAGGACGCGCGCGGCTGGCGCTATGCGCTGGTGGCGCTGGTCAGCGGCAACCGCGATCCGGAGGTGGCGGCCAAGGTGCTGGACCAACTGCTCGACGCCAACGCTATCCCCGACCAGCTCGAGGCCTGGCAGGAGTTCGGGCGCCTGGCGCTGCGCCTGGAGCAGCCGAAGCTGGCCGAGCGCATCGTCGATCAGTTGGTCAAACGCTTCCCGGAAGAGCCGCGGGTGGCCCTGCTGCACGCCACCCAGCTGCAACAGGCCGGCAAGACCGAGCAGGCGCGGGCGCTGCTGCAGGGCGTGGAGCCCAAGGCGCCGCGCGACCCGGAACTGCGCGGCGCGCTGGCCTACGCCTACGACGCGATCGGCGACACCGCCGCGGCGGCGCGGGTGCTGGCGCTCGGTCCGCAGAACACCCAGAACTACGGCCTGCGCGCTTCGATGCTGGCCAAGCTGCAGGACAACGCGGCGCTGAGCGCGCTGTACGAGGAGTTGCGCAAGGAGGCTGCGCAGCCGGACCCGGAGCGCCGCCTGCTGCTCGGCAAGATCGCCGAGTTCCTGAAGCGCTATCAGGAAGCGGTGACCTGGTACCGCGGCGTGCCGGTCGGCCCGCTGCGCAACGAAGCGCGTCTGCGCACCGCCGGGGCGCTGTACGAGCTTGGGCAGAAGGACGCCGCCTTCAGCGAGGCGCGCGCGTTGCAGGACGATGCCGAGGCCGACGATGCCGCGCGCCGCGACGCCTACGTGCTGGAGGCGGAACTGCGCCAGCGCAACGGCGACGACGACGGCGAGCTGCAGGTGTTCGAGCGCGGCCTGGCCGCCTATCCGGACGACAACGCGTTGCTGTACGCGCGCGGCCTGGCCTGGGAGCGGCGCGACCGCATCGACCGTGCCGAAGCCGACCTGCGCAAGATCCTGGTCACCGAGCCGGAGAACGTGGCCGCGCTCAATGCGCTCGGCTACACCCTGGCCGACCGCACCCATCGCTACCGCGAGGCACTGCAGTTGATCGATCGCGCGCGTACCGCCGATCCGGACAACGCCGCGATCATCGACAGCTACGGCTGGGTGCTGTATAGGCTGGGCAAGACCCAGGAGGCGCTGGTGCAATTGCGCCGCGCCTGGACCCTGTTCAAGGATCCGGAGATCGCCGCGCACATCGGCGAGGTGCTGTGGGAGCAGGGCAAGCACGACGAGGCCACCAAGTATTTCGACGAGGCGCGCAAGCTCGATCCGAAGAATCGCGCGCTGCAGCGGGCGATGGAAAAGGTCGCGCCGTGAGGCCGGTGTTGCGCGCGGCATGGGCGCTGACGGCGCTGCTGGCGCTGGCCGGCTGCACTTCGCTGGCGCCGCGGCAGGCGCCGCCGGCCGCTAGTGCACCGCTCGGCGAGGCCGCGCGCCAGGCCGAGGCGGCCCGCGGCGCATGGTTGCAGGCGCATCCGCAATGGTCGTTCCAGGGCCGGGTGGCGATCACCAAGGGCCGTAATGGTGGCAGCGGCCGCATCGACTGGGCGCAGCAGCAGCGTGAGTACCGGATCGAGCTCAGCGCGCCGGTGACCCGGCAGAGCTGGCGCCTGACCGGCGACAGCCAGCGCGGCGGCGGCCGTCTGGAAGGGCTGGAGGGCGGTCCGCGCGCAGGCGAGGACGCGCAGCAACTGCTGCTCGAGGCCACCGGTTGGGAGATTCCGGTCAATCTGCTGCCGGATTGGGTGCGCGGACAGGTCGCGGTGGACGCAGGCGCGCCGGAGCAGGTGAGCTACGACGCCGAGGGGCGCCCGCAGGCACTGCGGCAGATGGGCTGGGAGATCCAGTTCCAGGAGTGGTACCCGCCCAGCGACGGCCGTCCGGCCCTGCCGCGGCGCATTGAGGCGCGCAACGGCGACGCCAAGGTGCGCCTGCTGCTGGACCAGTGGGACTTCGCCGCGCCATGAGTGCAGTGGGAGAGGGCGGCTGGTCGGCGTGGCCGGCCCCGGCGAAGCTGAACCTGTTTCTGCAGATCACCGGCCGCCGCGCCGACGGCTATCACGCGCTGCAGACTGTATTCCGCCTGCTCGATTGGGGTGACACCGTGCATCTGCGCGTGCGCTCCGACGGCGTAGTCGCGCGGCTCGGCGACTCCGTGCCCGGCGTCGCCGAGGCCGACGACCTGCTGGTGCGGGCCGCGCGACTGCTGCAAACGCACGCCAAGATCGCCCAAGGTGTCGACATCCGCGTCGAAAAGCGCATTCCTGCCGGTGGCGGTTTCGGTGGCGGTTCGTCCGACGCGGCGACCGCGCTGGTCGCGCTGAATGCGCTGTGGGGCGCAGGACTGGACGAGGACACGCTGGCCGGCCTGGGCCTGGCGCTGGGTGCGGACGTGCCGGTATTCGTGCGCGGCCGGGATGCCTGGGCCGAGGGCGTGGGCGAGCGGCTGACGCCATTGCCCCTGCCGCCGGCTTGGTACGTGCTGGCCGATCCGGGGGTTCACGTGCCCACCGCGGCGCTGTTCCAGGCCCCGGATTTGACGCGGGATGCTGCGCCCGCGAAAATGTCCGACTTCGTTTCAGGTTTCCTGCTCGGCAATGCGTTCGAGCCGGTGCTGCTCCGCCGCGAACCGGCCATCCAGGCCGTGTTCCAGGCGCTAGCGCAGATCGGCACGCCGCGCCTTACCGGGTCGGGGAGCGGGTGTTTCGTCGAGTTCGCCGATCGCGCTGCCGCCGCGCGCGCGCTGGCGGCCTTGCCGGACGGATTGCGCGCCTGGGTGGCTGGCGGCGTGACCCGTTCGCCGCTGCTCGATGCGCTGGAGGCATAGCAACAGTTTCATGCAGGGGCGTCGCCAAGAGGCCCAAGGCACCAGGTTTTGATCCTGGCATTCGTAGGTTCGAATCCTACCGCCCCTGCCATTTATGTATGCAGATCCCTCTGCAAAAGCCCGCACATCCATGTGCGGGGGTTCAACAGGTAGGAGCGTCGCTTCGCCTGGTTTTTCCCGCTTTCCATGCTGTTTCTTCGTTGCACATTCGCCGCCGCCCGAGACACTCCTCATGCAAGATCAACGTAACCTGCTGGTGTTCTCCGGCAATGCCAACAAGCCGCTTGCCAAGAGCATCTGCAAGGAGCTGGGCGTGCGTCCGGGCAAGGCGATGGTGTCGCGCTTCTCCGATGGCGAAGTGCAGGTGGAGATCGAGGAGAACGTGCGCCGGCAGGAAGTGTTCGTGATCCAGCCGACCTGCGCGCCCAGCGCGGAGAACCTGATGGAGCTGCTGGTGCTGATCGACGCGCTCAAGCGCGCCAGCGCCGCCAGCGTCACCGCGGTGGTGCCGTACTTCGGCTATTCGCGGCAGGACCGGCGCATGCGTTCCTCGCGCGTGCCGATCACCGCCAAGGTCGCGGCGAAGATGTTCACCGCGGTCAACGCCGACCGCGTGCTGACCGTGGACCTGCACGCCGACCAGATCCAGGGCTTTTTCGACATCCCGGTCGACAACGTCTACGCCTCGCCGCTGCTGCTGGCCGACATCTGGCGCGCTTACGGCACCGACAACCTGATCGTGGTGTCGCCGGACGTGGGCGGCGTGGTCCGCGCCCGCGCCGTGGCCAAGCGCCTGGACGACGCCGACCTGGCGATCATCGACAAGCGCCGCCCGCGCGCCAACGTGTCCACGGTGATGAACATCATCGGCGACGTCGAAGGCAAGACCTGCGTGCTGGTCGACGACATCGTCGATACCGCCGGCACCCTGTGCGCCGCCGCGGCCGCGCTGAAGGCGCAGGGCGCGCTGAAAGTGGCCGCGTACTGCACCCATCCGGTGCTGTCCGGCCCGGCGGTCAGCAACATCAGCAATTCGCAGCTCGACGAACTGGTCGTCACCGACACGATTCCGTTGTCGGACGCCGCGCGCGGCTGCAACAAGATCCGCCAGCTCAGCGTCGCCGAGCTGCTGGCCGAAACCATCCGCCGCATCGCCTTCGGCGAGTCGGTGAGTTCGTTGTACGTGGATTGATCTAAGGGCGGGGATTGGAGGTTCGGGATTGGGGATTCGCAACGGCGCTGGCTCTGCGAATCCCCAATCCCGAATCCCCAATCCCGGCTCCACACAGACTCTTCTGGTCGCGGAAGAGTCCTCAAAACCGCCGCGAGGCGGTTCATTCAACCAAGGTAGTAAACGCAAATGGCAACCACACATGAAATCAAGGTTCAGCGCCGCGAGGTCGAGGGTAAGGGTGCGAGCCGCCGCCTCCGTCGCGACGGCCTGATCCCCGCCATCGTCTACGGTGGCGAACTGAAGCCGGTCAACATCGAGCTCAACCACAACGAAGTCTGGCTCGCCAGCCAGAACGACTGGTTCTATTCGTCGATCCTGAGCCTGAGCCTGAACGGCGACATCCAGAAGGTGCTGCTGCGCGATATGCAGCGCCATCCGTTCAAGCAGCTGATCCTGCACATCGACTTCCAGCGCGTGAACGACAACGAGGTGCTGCATGCCTCGGTGCCGCTGCACTTCCTCAACGAGGACACCTCGCCGGCCGGCAAGTCGGCCGAAGTGGTCGTCACCCACGAGCTGAACGAGATCCAGGTCGTGTGCCTGCCGAAGGACCTGCCGGAGTTCGTCGAAGTCGACCTGTCCGCGCTGTCCGTCGGCGACGTGATCCATCTGTCCGATCTGAAGCTGCCGGCCGGCGTCGAGCTGCCGGAGTTGAAGCTGGGCAAGGAGCACGACGTGGCGGTGGTCATCGCCAAGCACGGCCAGATCGAGGTCGAGCCGGAAGCGACCGAGGCCCCGGCCGCAGCCGAGCCGGCGAAGAAGGACGGCAAGTAATCGCCTGCGCAGCGCCCGGGCCGTCTGGTCCGGGCGCTGCGGCGATGCTGCGGCATGACTGGTCTGCGTCTGATCGTCGGTCTGGGCAATCCCGGAGCCGAACACGCGAACACCCGGCACAACGCCGGGTTTCGTTTTGTCGAACATCTGGCCGAGCGGGCCGGCGCGCGCTGGAGCGTGGACGCCAAGCTGTTCGGCGAAACCGCCAAGGTCGACGTGGCCGGGCAGGCGGTATGGCTGTTGAAACCGGCCACCTTCATGAATCTCAGCGGCAAGTCGGTGACCGCCGCATTGCGCTACTGGAAGATCGAACCGGCACAGGCGCTGCTGGCGCACGACGAGCTGGATCTGGCGCCGGGCACGGCGCGGTTCAAGTTCGACGGCGGCCATGGTGGGCAGAACGGCTTGCGCGACACCATCCGCCTGCTCGGGCATGCTGGTTTCCATCGGCTGCGCATCGGCATCGGCCATCCCGGGCACAAGGACAAGGTCGTACCCTGGGTGCTGGGACGTGCGAGCAAGGATGATCAGATCCTGATCGACCGCGCCATCGACGACGCCATCGCGGTGCTGCCGCTGGCGGTGCAGGGCGATTTCAACGAGGCGATGAAGCGGCTGCATACGAGCAGGGATTCGTGATTGGGGATTGGGGATTCGCGGCCGTGCGGCGTGGCGAATCTCCAATCCCGAATCCCAAATCCCGGAAGTGAACCATGGGCATCAAATGCGGCATCGTCGGCCTGCCCAACGTCGGCAAGTCGACTCTGTTCAATGCGCTGACCAAGGCGGGCATCGCTGCGGCCAACTTCCCGTTCTGCACCATCGAGCCCAACGTCGGCGTGGTGCCGGTGCCGGATCCGCGGCTGGGCGAGCTGTCCAAGATCATCAATCCGCAGAAGGTCGTGGCGACCGCGGTCGAGTTTGTCGACATCGCCGGCCTGGTCGCCGGTGCGGCCAGCGGCGAGGGCCTGGGCAACAAGTTCCTGGCGCACATCCGCGAGGTCGATGCGATCACCCATGTGGTGCGCTGCTTCGAGAACGCCGACGTCATCCACGTCAACAACAAGGTCGATCCGATTTCGGACATCGAGACCATCGACACCGAACTGGCCCTGGCCGACCTGGACAGCGTCGAGAAGGCGCTGAACCGCGCCGAGCGCAGCGCCAAGGGCGGCGACAAGGACGCGGCCGCGCGCAAGCCGGTGCTGGCCAAGCTGCAGGCCGCGCTGGCCGACGGCAAGGCCGGGCGCACAGCGGGCCTGGACGAGGAAGAGAAGGCGCTGGTGCGCGACCTGTTCCTGCTCACGCTCAAGCCGGTGATGTACATCGCCAACGTGCTCGAGGACGGGTTCGAGAACAATCCGCACCTGGATGCGGTGCGCGCACGCGCCGCTACCGAGGGCGCCGAAGTGGTGCCGGTGTCGGCGGCGATCGAGGAAGAGCTGTCGCAGCTGGACGACGCCGACCGCGACACCTTCCTGGCCGACCTGGGCCTGGCCGAGCCGGGCTTGAACCGGGTGATCCGCGCGGCGTATTCGCTGCTCGGGCTGCAGACCTATTTCACCGCCGGCGTCAAGGAAGTGCGCGCGTGGACGGTGAAGGCCGGATCGACCGCGCCGCAGGCCGCCGCGGTGATCCACACCGACTTCGAGAAGGGCTTCATCCGCGCCGAAACCATCGCCTACGACGACTTCATCAAGTACAAGGGCGAAGCTGGCGCGCGCGAGGCCGGGCGGCTGCGCCTGGAGGGCAAGGAATACCGCGTGCAGGAAGGCGACGTGCTGCATTTCCGCTTCAACGTCTGACCCGCATGCGCGCGTTCGCGCCGTGCCGCGGGCGTGG